>Ga0310123_10001339_pt1 | contig 20586 bp, 14 predicted proteins | sample CB6_AW_1057_MG_FD_203505 | JGI IMG/M metagenome (GOLD analysis project Ga0310123, IMG submission 203505) | Marine microbial communities from Western Arctic Ocean, Canada - CB6_AW_1057 | ecosystem: Environmental > Aquatic > Marine > Oceanic | place: Canada: Western Arctic Ocean | collected... | reverse complement strand
CGGCAGGAATTGGCTTACCAATAGTAACCCGAAGCGTAAGCGAGAGAGCACGTGGCTGCAGTGATCCTCGCTTACGCTTCGGGTTACTTTTCTCCTGCCGGTCGCCCAAGAGAACCAAAGGCGTTCCTTCAACGGGCGGCGGTTGCAAATGTCGCAGCGCTGCAATACAACGGGTCGGGAATGTACGACCCCCTCTGTTCCGCTTTGCGGACGTTCCTGTTCGTGGTGGTCACAGCCCGAACGTCGACGACCGAGTGATCGATGCCACGGATTAACGACAACTACCTGAAGCTGACAGCCGGGTATCTGTTTCCCGAAATTTCCCGCCGGGTCACCCGGTTCTGCGCAGCGAACCCGGACGCAGATGTCATTCGGCTGGGCATCGGCGACGTGACCGAAGCGTTGCCCGCGGCGATGACCGAGGCGATGCACCAGGCGATTGACGAACTGTCGATTCGCGAGTCCTTTCGGGGCTACGGGCCCGAACAGGGGTACGCTTTTTTGCGCGAGGTGATTGCCGAACAAAGATACCGGGCCGGCGGCGTCGACGTCTCACCCGACGAGATCTTTATTTCGGACGGCTCGAAATGCGACACGGGAAACATCCTCGACATTTTCGGCCCAGACAACGTTGTGGCGGTGACCGACCCGGTTTATCCCGTCTATGTCGACACGAACGTGATGGCCGGACGGACGGGACCGGTGGACGATGCCGGACGGTATCCGGGACTGGTCTATATTCCCGTGACGGCTGAGAATGATTTCGTGCCGGCAATTCCTGAAGAACACGTCGATCTGATCTATCTATGCTATCCGAACAACCCGACCGGAACGGTTGCCACGAGAGAGACGCTCCAAAGGTGGGTCGATTACGCGAAACGGGAGCAGGCGATTCTATTCTTCGATGCCGCCTACGAAGCCTACATCAGCGAACCCGAGATTCCGCACTCGATTTATGAAATCGAAGGGGCCCGCGATGTGGCCATCGAGTTTCGCAGCTTCAGTAAAAACGCCGGTTTTACCGGTGTGCGCTGTGCGCTGACCGTCGTGCCGAAACAGCTCACCGGTCAAACACGGTCCGGCGAGTCGGTCGATATTCATTCGCTGTGGAATCGCCGGCAAAGCACCAAATTCAACGGCGTCTGCTACGTCGTGCAGCGGGCCGCCGAAGCGGCCTGTTTGCCGGAGGGACAACGACAAATCGGCGAGTTGATTGACTTCTACCTCACCAATGCCCGGTTATTGCGAGAGGGACTGCAGGCGACCGGCATCAGTGTGTATGGCGGTGTCAACGCACCGTATGTCTGGCTGAAAACGCCCGGCGGGATAAGTAGCTGGGGCTTTTTCGATCAACTGCTGGAGACGGCCCATTTGGTCGGCACGCCGGGCAGCGGCTTCGGCGCCAGCGGCGAAGGTTACTTCCGGCTCAGCGCCTTCAGCAGCCGCGAAAACATTGCAGAGGCGGTCGATCGCTTTCAGCGGGTTATAAGCTAAAGGGTCAGGCTCCGTCGGCCGATTCGCGGCGTTGTCCATCCTTCTCGTCGGCCGGTTTTTCTTCGGCTGTCGACGGCGACGTTGTGGCGTTGGTCCCCGGCTTAATCTGCGGCCCGGTCTTGTGTTCGTCAAGGATTTTCTGCAAATGATTGGAGTCCATGACCTCGATTTCGATCAGGTCGCGGACCATGTGCGCCAGAAGATCACGGCGAGCCGAGAGGATTTCGTGAACGGTCTGGGCTGCCTCGTCGATGATCCGCTTCACTTCCAGATCGATTTCACGGCCGGTCGTTTCGCTGTGGACGTGATCGGCAGGAGAAAGCTGAGTGGGCAGAAACGGTGAGCGGGTCGTCTCGCTGTAATAGACGCGTCCAATCTTGGGGCTCATGCCGAATTCGGTGACCATCTGGCGGGCGATATCGGTGGCCCGCTGCAGGTCGTTTTGGGCACCGGTTGAGGTTTCCTGGTAGACGACATCCTCCGCCGTGATCCCGCCCAACAGCACACAGACGCGACTGCGAAGTTCGGATGAGGTCACCAACTGGCGTTCGCTTTCCGGCAGTTGCATGGCGTAACCCATGGTCATTCCGCGTGGAATAATCGAAATCTTATGCACCGGATCGGTGTTTGGCAGACTGCAGGCAATCAGCGCGTGCCCGCATTCGTGATAGGCGACACGCTGTTTTTCGTCTTGCTGAATGACACGGGTGTGCTTTTTGAGCCCGGCGACCACGCGTTCGATTCCTTCTTCAAACTCGGTCATGGTGACGCGGGTTTTGTTATTTCTGGCCGCCAGCAGGGCTGCTTCGTTGACCAGGTTCGCTAGATCAGCGCCAACGAATCCGGGCGTGAGTTTGGCCAGCCGGTTCAGCTCGACGGTGTCGTCCATTTTGATTTTGACCGCGTGCACTTTGAGGATGGCTTCGCGGCCTTTGACGTCGGACCGATCGACCATCACATGCCGATCGAAACGGCCCGGCCTCAGCAGCGCCGGATCGAGCGTTTCGGGCCGGTTGGTCGCGGCCATGACGATGACGCTCTGGTCGGAGGAAAAGCCGTCCATTTCAACCAGCAGCGCATTGAGGGTTTGTTCGCGCTCGTCGTGTCCGCCGGGCATCCCACTGCCACGGACCTTGCCGAGAGCGTCGAGTTCGTCGATGAAAATAATGCTGGGCGAGCGCTGGGCTGCCTGCTGGAACATATCCCGGACGCGGGCGGCGCCGACCCCGACAAACATCTCGACAAAATCGGACCCGGACAGACTGTAAAACGGGACGCCCGCCTCGCCGGCGACCGCTTTGGCCAACAGCGTCTTACCGGTCCCCGGTGGGCCGACCAGCAACACGCCTCGCGGAATGCGTCCACCGAGTGCCTGATACTTTTCCGGAGTCTGTAAGAACTCAACCACCTCGCGGAGTTCCTCGACGGCTTCGTCGATTCCAGCGACGTCGTCGAACGTGATTTCAATCTCTTCCTGCGCATACATTCGGGCTCGGCTGCGGCCGAACGCCATCGCCGATCCGGCCCCCGTCATCCGGCGAAAGAAGAAAATGATCACCAGGATGAACAGGATCGGAAAGATCATCAGTGTCAGCAGGTTCTGCCATTCAGGATCCGCCGCCGCATAGGTATGATCGATTTCCTTTTCTCGGAGCAGTTCGGTAAGCTTGGCCTTGTCCTCTTCCATGCCGACAGCGTGAATGTAGTATTTGTGCGTGTTTTTTTCCGCATCACCCGTTTCGCCGGGCTTAGGATTCGGCCGATCCTGAAAGGTGATCACATTACGGCCGATGACCAATTCGTGAACGCTACTTTTGTCGAAGCGTTTCTCGCCGCTTGCCAGTTGGATCGCTTTTTCTGTATCCAGCGCCACGAACAGCTCGCTAAATTTGACCTCTTCCCCCTTTTTGTTGCCGTTCCAGAAGGTCATGGCGATCAGCACCAACACGCCGGCAATCATCAGATACCAGATCAGATTGCTCGACTGCTGACGATCCGGCTGCCGATCCGTCTGCCGGTCGCCCGGCGACTGCCGTCGCTTCTGAGGCTGGTTTTCGCCGTCAGACTCAGGAGTGGATTTTTCGGAGTTCGACATACTGAGACTTGATTTTGACCAGAGGAGTGTCTCGCCGGTGCGTGTTCGAGGAGACAACGAGGAAGTTAAGTGGGCAACCGAGACCGTCCCTCCGGGGCCGCAGAAAATCGGACGGTCGCGGATCACAAAGTCCGCACAGAACTTTAGACTCAGAACCCGTGCTGGTCAACTCCGGTGACAGTCCGGTGATAGTTCAGAGAAATGGCACTTGCGGCATTCTAAGACAGGTCATAGAATGACGGCAAATCGGCAGAATGCGTAGAATCTGGACAGTCCGATTCGTTTCCCATTCGGAAAACGATTGCGGATGCGAATTTCCGGCCGCGCGATTGCCGTGTGTTGCTGCCAAGCAGAAGCTTACAGTCCGATAGCCGGTTCCAAATACCGTACTGTGATGTGCCTGGATGAAGCAGATTGCAGTCCTCGGATCGACAGGGTCGATTGGAGTCAGTTGTCTTGAAGTGATCGAGTCGTTGCCAGACCGGTTGGCACTAGCTGGAATTACCGCCCATCGCAACTGGGAACAGTTGAGCGGGCAGAGTCGAGTCTTTCGTCCCCGTTGGGCAGTGATCGGTGACGAGTCGTTACGCAACACAGTCAACTCCAAGGCGTTTTCGCCGTCGACGGAATTGTTGTTCGGCCCGGAAGGGATTGAACGTGTGGCTGGCGACCCGAACGTTGATGTTGTGGTTGCCGCGATCGTAGGTGCGGCTGGGTTGCGAGGAACGTGGAGGGCGATCGAGTCGGGCAAGACGGTGGCCGTGGCGAACAAGGAGACGTTCGTCGTTGCCGGCCAACTGATGATGGAACTGGCATGCCGCAGCGGCGCTACGTTGATTCCCGTTGACAGCGAACATAGCGCCGTATTCCAGGCGATGCGTGCCGGCCAACCCCACGAGGTGCGGAAAATTGTGCTCACCGCCAGCGGCGGACCGTTTCTGGGCTATACAGCCGACCAGCTCAGCAACGTCACTCCAGCCATGGCGCTGAAGCATCCGACGTGGAACATGGGGCCGAAGATCACAATCGACTCGGCCACCATGATGAACAAAGCGCTAGAGGTGATTGAAGCCAAATGGCTGTTCGGACTGCGGGCGGATCAGATCGAGGTCGTCGTTCATCCGCAGTCGATTGTGCACTCGCTGGTTGAGTTTGTCGATGGTTCGATACTGGCACAACTCTCGCCTCCCGACATGAAGCTGCCCATTCAATATGCACTCACATTTCCGGAACGGACAACTGGCATCAGCCCCAGGCTCGACTGGAGCCGGACGATTGACCTGGAATTTTACCCGCCTGACTTCGATGCTTTTCCCGCGTTGCAGCTCGGTTTCGAGGTGGCCGACCGCGGTGGAAGCTGCGGCGCGGTGCTGAATGCGGCCAATGAAGTGGCCGTGGAAAGATTTCTTCGCGGAGAGATGAGTTTTTGTGACATTCCCCAAGTTTGTCGCGCGGTTCTGGACGCACACGAGTTCGACTCGACGCCGACTCTAACAGAACTGCTGCAACTGGACAGTTGGGCCCGAGAGGAGACACGCCGGTGGCGATCTTAGCCGCACTGAACATCGAATCCATTCTTGGCACCACTCTGAACATCCTGTACGTGGCCTTCGGACTGGGAATGGTCATTTTCTTTCACGAGCTGGGGCACTTCGCAGTCGCCAAATGGTGCAACGTGCTTGTCGAGCGCTTCAGCATCGGCTTTGGTCCGATTCTGTGGCGCGTCAAATGGGGTGAAACGGAGTATGCGCTCTCGGCGATTCCGATCGGCGGATACGTGAAGATGCTCGGCCAGGACGACATCGATCCCAGTCAGATGTCGGCTGAGGAAATCGCCCAGGATCCGCGTTCGTATTCGGCTCAGTCCGTCGGTGCGCGAATGGCGATCATCTCAGCGGGAGTGATCATGAACGTCGCCACCGCGCTGTTGTTTTTCGCGGGTGGTTTTGGCATGGGAGTCGAGAAGCCGCCGCCGATCTTGGGATCTGTCGAAATCGGTTTGCCGGCCTGGAAAGCCGGACTCCACAGCGGTGACGAGATCACCCGGATCAACGATCGGAACGTCGAAGTCTTCAGCGACATCATGTACGGCGTGGCTCTTTCGGTCGAAAAGAAACTCACTGTTGAAGGCAAACACCCGGATGGAACGCGGTTCAAAGTCAAAATTCAGCCCGATGAAAAATCGACTCGACGAAGAATCGGCGCTGTACCAACGGTCGGTTTGAAGCTCATCAAGCCCCAAGACGAGAAGGGTTTCGTCACCGTGCCCGGAACTTCGGCTTCGGCAGCAAATCCGCCGTTCGAGCCCGGCGACGTCATCAGCCGAATCGACGAGACCGACGTCGCCACGTTTAGCGATCTGCAGCAACTGCTGGCCCGAAAACGCAGCCGGGAAGTCAGCTTCTACGTTAACCGCAAGAGACGAAATCAGCCGATCGAGATTGTGACTAAACCGCGTCGGTTCCGCAGACTGGGACTGCAGATGGACATGGGACCAGTATCCGCTATCGTGGAGAAGTCGCCCGCCGCTGAAGCCGGCCTGAAGGTCGGCGACAAAATCACCACGGTCGACGATATGGTGGTCGGCCAGCAAATCGACCCGCTGAGACTGCCCGATTATTTTGCCGACCATCACGGGCAGGAAGTTAAGATTGATCTCATGCGCCCGGCCATAAGTGGTGAGGACGAGGAGCTGACGATTCGGCTTCGACCGCTTGACAAGCCAGGTTGGACCGAGAAGCCGGATGCACCAGGACTGCCGATTTCATCGCCTGCGGTCGGCATTGCTTATCATCTCAATTCCACGGTGCGCAACGTTGGGCAGGGGAGCCCTGCTTTTGGAAAGATCGAGCAGGGAGAGAGAATTCAACAAATGGAACTCTTTTTGTCCAAAGACGCTCCACGCGACGGTTTCAAGGAAGAACCGATCGTCATCAAATTCGATCAGAAACAGAACGACGAGCGGATTCAGAACTGGGCTTACGCTTTCTGGCTTATGCAATCGTTTCCAGGCCGCGACGTCAAACTTCTCGTGAGAAACGCCGGCAAAGTTCGCACCGTCGATCTGAAACCTCGTCCGATCGAAGGCGAAAACTGGTACTTGCCGACACGAGGTATTCGGCTTGGTCTGTTGATGAAGACCCAGAAGGCGGCCAGCACGGGGAAGGCCATCCAGATGGGACTGACACACACGAAGAACGCACTGACCGACATCTACCTGACGTTGCGAAACCTGTTCGGCGGTCGGCTTTCGGTCCGAGAACTTCACGGACCCATCGGCATCGCCACGGTGGCCTACCAGGTCGCCAGCAATGGTATTCCGGATTTGTTGTTGTTTCTCGGTTTTCTGAGCGTGAACTTGGCCGTCCTCAACTTTCTACCCATCCCCGTTCTGGACGGGGGCCATATGGTGTTTCTGATCTGGGAAGCGGTCACCCGTAAAAAGCCAAGCGAAAAGGTGCTGGTGGCGGCGACCTACGTCGGCATGGCCTTTGTGCTCGGTTTGATGCTGCTCGTTTTCTATCTCGACATTTTCGTGCATGGGATTGCCGCCCGTTGACGCTCCGCTGCCGGACCTTAGCGCTCTTCTTGACTATGTCGAACCGGCGAAGTCCTGATCGAAAACGGCGTGCCTCTTTTGCTCACTCAAGCGATTGGTCGATACGGATTGAGTTTGTTATTTTTCTTTGCGCTATCTGTGCTCCATCACGCCTTGGTAGAATCAAATTGTCTGCTGTTCGATTTGTGGACCTTTTTTGAATTTGCTCGGCATTTATTGCATACCTAGATGTCTCGAAAGCTCGGCGACAAAGTGACGGCGTTGCTGGCGACGTTTTTTGTCGTCGGAGGCGGATTGATCTCCTGCGCGTTCATCGTTTTGACCACTGCCGACAACGTCGGTAAGCCGCTTTTAATTGGATGCGGTTCCGTTGCTACCGTCGCTCTGCTGCTATGGCTGCTGCACGACAAAGGCGATCAGGAAGTCGCTGGCAAAAAATTCTTCTGGAAGCCGGCCGAAAATCAGCAGACCCGCAAATCAACGTACAAGATCAAACTCCGCGGTCATTCGGACGCAAAAAATATCCGATCCAACCGTCCCCCAACCGTCAAGACGATCCGAGAACTGTCGGATGGAGAGCACAATTGGGTCCCTTCCGATCGGAGACCGAAAAGAGATGAACATGGATGATTCTTGGGGCACTCGGCTCGCGTTTCGAAACGCCGGGGGAGAAATTCGGACCCGAACACGCGGTTCGTGATCGTATTTCCATGGTTTTCCAAGTTGCGTTTTGCTGATCCAAAATTTGCCCAAGAAACAACACTCACTTCAAAAATTTCGACTGAACACCAAAACCCATCTTGTGCTAGAATTCCCCTACAGGCTGGCAGTACGCGGTAACGACCACACCGAGTTCTCGCAGATCAAACCTAACGCGGCCTATCGACCGCAGCCAAGAGTCGAGAGCGGAGAGCCAGAATCTATCAATGTACATCTTTCTGGCTCTCGACTCTCCGCTCTCCGCAATCTGCGCGCACGGCGCGCAGATGTGACAAGGTGAGACTCTAAACAGACAGGGGATTCCGATGAATAATTTCAACTCGCTGAGCACGTACGCCCGAATTTTCGTTCTGCTGGGGCACGGCTGCGGGCTCACGCTGCTTGGTCTTTTGACACCTGGACACGGCCAAGACGCGGCCCGGACACGCCAGACGACGATTGGGCCCGACGTCAAACTGCTCCGGCAGACCCGGGAACGGGCGATCAATTTTCTGCGCATCAGTCAGGGCGATGATGGAAGCTGGACAAGCCCCACAGCGCCCGGCATCACCGCTCTGGTCACGACCTCGCTGTTGCGGGCGGGAGCCCGGGCCGACGACCCGACCGTTGCCCGTGGACTGGCTCATTTGTCTGGTTTTATCCAGAAAGACGGCGGAATTTACTACATCAAAAGCAACCACCGCAATTACGAGACCTGCATATCGCTGATGGCCTTCCACGCCGCCGGCGCAAAAAAATACCAACAGACAATCGCCAATGCCGAAAAATTCCTGCGTAGTTTACAGTGGGACGAGGGCGAAGGCTTGGAGACCTCAGATGTCGCCTATGGAGGCGCCGGTTATGGAAGACATCAGCGGCCCGACCTCTCCAACACGCAGTTCCTCATCGAAGCGTTGATATCTGCCGGCGTCAAATCGGACGACCCGGCCCTCAAGAAGGCGCTGGTGTTCGTCTCTCGCGTGCAGAACCTCGAGACCGAACAGAACAACACGTCGTTTGCCGCCAAAATTAACGACGGCGGTTTCTATTACACGCCCGCTGCCGGCGGCACCTCGCAGGCGGGAACAACACCCAACGGTGGTCTGCGTTCGTACGGCAGCATGACGTACGCAGGGCTGAAGAGCATGATTTACGCCGGCCTCAAATCGGACGACCCCCGCGTGAAAGCTGCTTTTGAGTGGATCCAGCGTCATTACACGGTCGAAACCAATCCCGGGCTCGGCCGGCAGGGACTGTTCTACTACTATCACACCTTCGCCAAAGCGCTGGCCGTGCTCGATCTGGATCATCTTGAAGACGCCGCCGACCGCCAGCATGACTGGCGAAAAGAACTCGCCGAACAGCTCGTGTCCCTGCAAAAGGAAAACGGTAGCTGGGTCAACACCGCGGCTCGCTGGTACGAAGGAGACCCCAACCTCTCGACCGCTTACTCGCTGCTGGCGCTAAGCCACTGCGAACCGAAGACGCCAAAACCGGCCGTCGTCAAGTCGAAGTGAACAGTTGGGATCATGAGATTTGAGCTGTGATGGACATGGACTTTCAAACGTCCACGTCGTCATTGGCTTGGCGCTGTGGCGCCTCGGCATAACGACGGCGGATCGGCCCGATGACATCGTCCATAAAAGTGTCGACCTGCTGAGGCGCTCGGCCGATGTAACGGCGTGCATCGAGAGTTTCCACAATATCGACCTGCGTGAACGCCGGGTCCCCCTTCAGCCGCCCGATCAGATCGTTCTCGCGGCCGTGCTCCTTGATTTGCTGGGCGGCCTGCTGGCTGTGTACTCGAATCAGCTCGTGCAGTTGTTGACGGTCGCCGCCAGCTCGCACAGCGGCCATCAGAATCTCCTCGGTTGCCAAAAAAGGTAGCTCTTCCTGCAAGTGTTTTGCGATGACCTGCGGATAGACGACCAGCCCCTCGACGATGTTGCCGTACAGGATCAGGACTGCGTCGATCGCCAGAAACGCTTGCGGCAGCGAGAGGCGGCGATTGGCACTGTCGTCGAGTGTCCGCTCCATCCACTGCACAGCCATCGTGTTTTCGGCGTTTGCCGAGAGGCTCATCGCAAAGCGGGCCAGCCCGCACATCCGTTCGGATCGCATCGGGTTGCGTTTGTAGGCCATGGCCGACGATCCGACCTGCGTCTTTCCAAACGGCTCTTCGAGCTCTCGGCGGTTCTGCAGCAAACGCAGATCAGTCCCCGCCTTGTGGGCCGACTGTCCGATGCCGCTCAGCGTTTGCAGAACCTGGGCATCGATTTTCCGCGAATAGGTCTGACCGGTCACGGGGTAGCGCTGGGGAAAGCCCATTTTCTCGGCCACCAGCCGATCCAGCGATTCGACTTTGTCGTGGTCGCCGTCGAAAAGCTGCAAAAAGCTGGCCTGTGTGCCGGTCGTTCCCTTGAGGCCGCGGAATTTCAACCGGTCGAGCCGATGTTGGACTTCTTCCAGGTCGAGGACGAGATCGGAACACCACAGCGTCGCCCGTTTGCCGACGGTTGTCGGCTGTGCCGGTTGCAGATGCGTGAAGCCGAGACAGGGCAGGTCGCGAAACCGTTCGGCAAACTGCGCTAGCCGATCGATCACGACCACCAGCCGGTCGCGCACCAATTCCAAGCTGGCACGCAGCAGGATGAGGTCGGTGTTGTCGGTGACGAAACAGCTAGTCGCTCCGAGATGGATGATGCCACCCGCGGCAGGACAACAATCTCGGTACGCATGGACATGGGCCATCACGTCATGCCGCAATTCCCGTTCGTACCGGGCTGCTTTTTCAAAATCGATGTCATCGACGGCGTCACGCAGCTCACGGACCTGCTCTGCCGAAATCTCGAGCCCCATTTCCCGCTGTGCGTCGGCCAGTGCCAGCCACAATCTTCTCCAGGTGGAATGCTTCTTCTGAGCCGCCCAAATGCCGCTCATTTCCGCCGAGGCGTAACGTCCAACCAGCGGGTTTTCGTAGTGGTGCTGATTTTCTGGATGTGGTCGCGTCACTTTTTCTACTTCCAACGGTCACGAAATGTAGTTCTTCGGGAGGGCGAAGCTCCCGCTGAGACGCCACAGGCGTATTGTTTCGCAAACCACTCTGTATGGCTTTGCGGAACTTCGACGACGAAATAAGCCGAAGTTCCTTCGGAGTCGTGAGTTTCACTGATCCGGCGGCTCGGCGGGAGCCTCGCCCGCCCTGAATCTGTGGCCGTGCCGAGTACTACTTCCAACGTCGCCTGTTCAAACACGATGAAACAAGATGAGTTGACGACTCCCTTGACGTCATTGTACCGTACAATGACTCGGTTTGCGAAGTTCATCGGGTCAAACTTCTGCCCAAGATGGCTCCTTCCCTTTCTGATTTTTCAACGGATATGGTGCGTCATGGCGACACCGCTGGAATCGCTCATCGCAACCGGAACAAAACTCTGGCTCGACAGCGTCGATCCCGATTTCGTCCACGCCAGCCTTCATTACGGTGCCACGGGCGCCACCTCAAATCCGGTCATTATCACCGATCTGATCAAAACCGGCCGGTTTGATGCACAACTGCTGGAGCTGATGGAGCAAGGGCTGGACGACCTCGTGGTGGCCTGGCAAATGACCGACCGGTTGGTTCGGCAGGCCCAGCAGGCGTTTGCCGACGTCCACGCCGCCTCGAACGGTGACGACGGCTACGTCAGTTTCGAGCTGGACCCGCTGCTGGAAGACGCCGGCTGTCCGCTATCGATCGAAGAACGGATGTCCCGTTACATCGAACTCGGCCAACGCTGGTCGCAGGGTCACGCCAACCGCATGATCAAAGTCCCCGCGACGCCAGCGGGGCTGGCAGCTTTAGAGGAACTGGCGGCTTCCGGAGTGACATTGAACGTGACCTTGGTGTTCACGCAGCGGCAGTACCGCATCGCCCGCGACGCCGTCTGGCGCGGCGCTCGGCGGCGTGACTCCCTCGACCGCTTCAAGTCGGTTTACAGCATCTTCATCAGCCGCATCGACGTGTACACCAAACAGCACGTTCCCGAACTGTCGGAACAGGCACAGGGGCAAGTCGGCATCGTCAATGCGAAGCGAATCTGGCAGGACAACCAGCAGTTCTGGGCCGACAAACAGCTTCCGCTCAGTCAGGAGATCATCTTCGCCAGCACGGGGACCAAAGATCCCTCCGATCCTGCTGACAAATATGTGACGGCGCTGGCGGGCTCCGACATCCAGACCAATCCGCCGGCCACCAACACAGCGATTCAAGAAACGTTTGGTAAAAGTTTCAACCGGACGATCGACCGTTTCCCTGCAGACGAGGTGCTGGCGGAAATCGACGAAAAATTCGACTTTCAGAGGTTCGAGGATGTCCTGATGGAAGAGGGGCTGAAGAAATTTTCCGACCCGCAAAAAGCGCTGCTGGCGTTAATCGCCCAAAAGCGGGCAGCGCTGCTCACGGCGGGTTGAACGTTTCTCGCCGGGTCTCTTTGAGGAGACTGAGCCCGTGTGGCATCTGCCCTGCCGGTCGATTACGATGAAAGCTGGGTCCGCTATCGTTCCGCAGGCAAAGCAGGCCGCCTGCTCGGGAACGGCTACAGAGGTGCCGAACATTCCCGGTGCGGACGGCTGATTGATCGCACTCCAGGGGCAGGCAACGCCGGCCGACATGCATTACGTTCCCGAATCTGCTCGCGAATTCTTGGATAAAGCGACCGTCGCCGACTCTGGCGGGGAGCGGAGTTTCCATTATCGGTCCGCGCCCATCTACCTGCTGAGCCTGCTCGTGGGGCTGCTGCTGTTGGCCGACTTTCTGATCGGCATCATCGATGAGCCGGCCTGGCTGTCGTACCGCACATTGTTCGGGTTTCGGTTGGCGCTGTTGTCGGCAGTGCTGGGCGGTGCGCGCATTTTGTATCAGACATTGGAAGCTTTGTTTGAAGGGCGGATCGGAGCGGACCTGGCACTGACCATTGCCGCCTTGGCGGCCATTGTTCTGGGCGAATACGAGACCGCCTCGCTGGTGGTGTTCATTGCACTATGCGGTGAGAGCATCGAGGGCTTCACCGTCGACCGGGCACAACAGGCGATCCGCCATATTTTCAACCTCTGTCCACCGACCGCTCACGTGATCCGGCAAGGGCAGGAGATCGATTTGCCCATCACCGACGTCAACGTCGGCGATGAGGTTGTCATCCGGCCGGGCGAACGAATTCCGGTCGACGGCCGCGTCAGCTCGGGGTCCTCGACCGTCAATCAAAGTGCCCTCACCGGAGAAAGTTTGCCGGTCGACAAAGTTCAGAACGACCAGGTCTTTACCGGCACGTTGAACCAATACGGCTCCTTGAGCGTCAGTGCCGAAAAGGTTGGCGAGAACACCACCCTAGCGCACGTCATCAAGCTGGTGGCCGAAGCGACTCAGCGCAAGGCACCCTTGGAACGAACCGCCGACCGGCTGGCTCGGCTGTTTTTGCCGGTGGTCTTGGGGGTGGCGCTGGCGACCCTGGTGGGCTGGCGGATTTATTCCGGCCAGTGGTCGGCCGGTTTCATACCAGCCTTGGGCGTACTCGTCGTCGCCTGTCCTTGTCCTTTGGTTCTGGCGACCCCGACGGCAGTCATGGCGGCCATGGCCTGGCTGGCGCGAACCGGCGTGGTCGTTAAAGGCTCGGTGGCGCTGGAACGGCTCGCGCAGGTCGACACCATTGCCTTCGACAAGACCGGCACGCTGACACGCGGTGAACTGACCCTGGGTGACGTATTCGCAATCGCACCGCTCGATGAAACCGAATTGCTTCGTGTTGCCGCCATTGCCGAAAAACGAAGCGAACACCTGCTGGCCCGACTTATTGTGCAGGAAGCGAACGCTCGCAACCTGGTGCTGCCCGGCATCGATCGCTTTTCGGCCCGTCCCGGTGCCGGGGTGGTGGCCGAGGTCCCCGCCACGGTCTTGGGACCGTGGGCAATTTCGCAGGCTCACAACGAGAGCAGCGACCCGCAACCGCATGAACAATTCTGCGTGGTGGTGATCGGCAATCGCCGGCTGTTGGAGGCCGAGCAAATCGAGATTCCCACCGAGATCGACGAACGACTCTTGCAATGGGACGCTTCGGGGCAGACCGTGCTGTTGATCGCAGTCGAGGGCCGGGTGCTCGGAGCGATCGGGGTCCGCGATACAATTCGGGATGAAAGCCGTAAGGTGATCAAGGACCTCAAAGACGCAGGCATCGAAAAGTTCGCATTGCTGACGGGAGACCGCGTCTCATCGGCCCTGACGGTGGCCGCCTCGATCGGATTCATCGACGAGGTCAAAGCCGAGATGCTGCCGGCCGACAAAGCCGATTGGATCGAAGCAGAAACAAAAGCGGGCCATCACGTGGCTATGGTGGGGGACGGCGTGAACGACGCGCCGGCGTTGGCCTCGGCCACGGTGGGTCTGGCACTGGGGGGGGGGGCAGCGACATTGCAGCCGAAGCCGGCGACCTGGTGCTGATGGGCGATCCGCTCAAACCGCTGCCCGGATTGCTGCGGCTGGCGCGGCAACTGGTTCGCAACATTCGTCAGAGCATTTTCATCTTTGCGTTCGGCATGAATTTTTTGGGCATGCTACTGTGCGCCTGGGGATTTTTGAGCCCAGTGGCCGCCGCCATCTTTCACGAGTTTTCCTCGCTGGCGGTTATGCTGAACGCGATGCGGCTGTTATGGTTCGAACGCTGGGACCAAACCGGGCTGGGACGTGCCTCGGCGAAATGTTCTCTGGCCGCCGAATGGCTCACCGGCACGTTGTCTCCCACGCGGCTGGTGTTCGGACTGTTGAACAACTGGTCGCTGCTGGTTCGGCTGGGAGTTTCGGCGGCCGGTCTGTACTGGTTGACCACCGGTCTGATTTTACTTTCGGCAGACGAGCGGGCAGTCGTGACCCGTTTCGGCCGATTTGAAGAAGAACTTTCGGCCGGTCTTCACTGGCGGTGGCCGATTCCGTTGGAGCGTGTCTATCGGAAAAAGTTCGATCAAATCCGCAGCGTACAGATCGGATTTCGCTCCAGCGGACCTGTGGAGTTACCGGAAGAATTCAACACCGGCCCGATCGAATGGACGAGCGAGCACAGTGATTCCCCATTCGAACTGGTGCCCCCCGAGTCGCTGATCATGACCGGCGACGAAGTTCCCGTTGAGCTGACCGCCGAAGTACACTACCGCATTTCTGACCTGCGGCAGTTTGTTTTCAGAGCCGTCGAACCGGAAGAAACGTTGCGGGCCATTGCCGAGAGTTCGATCCGTCTGGTGGCCGCCCGCTCGTCACTGGACGGCCTATTGACCGATCAGCGCAGCGACATCGAAGCCGGTTGTCGGTCGCAGATCGGCAAGAGCGTCCAGGAGTATCGACTGGGGATTGAGGTGACAGACGTCCTTCTTCTGGACATCCATCCGCCACGGGAGGTCGTTCCGGCCTACCGCGACGTCGCCGATGCCTTGGAAGAACGCGAAAAAAGCATCAACCAAGCACGGGCTTATTACGCATCGAAGCTGCTCAGTGCTGCTGGCGAAGTCGGGATTCGGCTGCTCAGCAGCAACTCGCTCTCGAAACTGCAAGCCGGACACAAGCCGCTGCCGGCCGGCAACGTGGCCGATTGGACGCTGGATGATGCCCGCTGGCAAGCCCTGACGCGTGCCGTACAAAACGGCGACCAAACACGGTTTCTCTATCTCTCCGGTGAAGCGGCGGCCACGCTGCTGGCGGCCCACGAAGAAAGCACAAAAACGGTTCGCCAGGCCCAAGGAGCAGCGGCCCGCTTCCAACACCTTTTGAAAGCGTATCGACAGCACCCCCGGCTGACCGGCACGCAGCTTTATTGGGACATGATCAAAGCGACGCTGTCGTCACGGCCTTTGATGATTTTCGATCCAAAAGTGACTGGTCGAAAGCATCTGTTGCTGATCGATCCGTTCACGTTGGGGAACGGGACCCTGCTGCAGCAGGGTTTCTCGACCGATGACAGCGAGTCGCTGTTTCCCTCGCGCAGGAATCCCGAGGAACGACATTAGATTACATTTGAGAGCGGTCGGCCGGTAGCCGTCAACTCGGCTGACTCCGGCCCTGCGATCTCACGGAACCTGTGGAAGGTCATCATGAACGAAAATACGAACAGTACCGTCTGGGCTGACGGCGAGGCGGCGAGCCGACTTGGGCATCGGCTGGCCAGACGACTGCTGAGGCTGCTCCTGGTGTTGTTTGTTGTCAGACTGTTGGGCAGTTCGTTCGTCTTCGTCGACGAATCGGAGTTTGTGATCGTCGAACGTCTGGGCAGCATTCGGGCCGACGGCGTTTACGACCGGCCCGAAGATCGTGGTCTGCGTTTCAAGCTGCCGTGGCCCATCGATACTGTTCGGCGGTTTGATCGTCGGCTGCAGATTTTCGATCCTCCGGCGAGGGAGATCTTCACACAGAAAAAGAAGAACATCACCGTCGACACTTACATTTGCTGGCGGATTTCCGAGTCGGAACAGGCCTGCAGCAGTCTGGCAACCGACCGACCCGTCGTTCGGTTTTTTCGTGCGCTGGGTGAAATTGACGCCGCCGAATTGCGGCTGGATACACGTGTGCGGGGGATTTTGAGCGCTCAAATCGGCAAGGTCGAATTGAGCAGCCTGCTGGCCGTCGAAGATTCCGAAAGCGGACCGCAGCCGGGGGAACAGGGGTTGCTGGAAAAACTGTCGGAGCAGGTTCGCCGATTAGTGATGCAGCGTCCGGATGAAAACGAAACACTGTTGGAGCGGTTTGGAATCGAGATCGTCGACGTGCGCATCAAGCGCCTGAATTTGCCGAGCGGCAACCAGCGGGCGGTTTTCGAGCGGATGATGAGTGAGCGCAAGAAAGACGCGGACGCCTACCGGACTGAGGGACTGGCTCAAAAGCGTGTGATCGAAAGTCAGGCCAATCGTCAATACAGCGCCGTTCTGGCCCGCGCCCGCGCCGATGCGGAGCGGATCCGCGGAGAGGGGGAGGCCCGCGCACTGGAAATCCTTAACGAAGCGCACGCCCAGGACCGGGAGTTTTCGCACATCGTGCGAACTTTGGACGCCTATCGCCAGATTCTCAATGAAAAGACCACACTGGTGCTCTCATCTTCGAACCACCTGCTGAAACTACTGACCGAAGGTATTCCGCCACCTCGACAGTCGCCGCCTGAACCGAGCGTGCCGCTGAAATCCAGCGGCAAAGCCCGCTCCACCGACGGCGTCTCGGAGCAACCGCGTCCTTCTGCCGGCTCGGCCGAAAATGCCAACGGCGCCGACAAACCGAAAACGAGCTTTGACGAGAGGTATCGCTCTGGGTCCGTTTCAAAAACTCAGGGAGGCCTGCGATGAGACGTTGGTTGATTGGCCTCGTCGTTTTGCTCGGCTCGTATCTGGCAAGCGGATTTTTCGTCGTCAAAGGCAACGAGAAAGCGGCCGTTCGCCGTTTCGGCAGAGTGTTGCGGAACGATGCAGGCAACGTCGCCCTCGAAGGCAGCGGGCTGCATTACGATCTTCCCTGGCCTTTCGCCACCGTCGACCGAATCAACCTCAACGAAATCCGCACGCTGACCATCGGCACAACAGATCTGGACGAAGCGGAAGGGAACATGGCCGGGTTTCTGCGCTCCGCCGCGGCGATAAGCCAGTCGCAGTTCTTGACCGGAGACAAAAACATTCTGAACCTGCAGATCAGCGTGCAGCACCGCATCTCTGAACGAAATCCTTACGATTTCCTGTACCGTTCGGAGTCGGCGGAACGCCATCTGAAATTGCTCGTGGAGTCGACCGTGGCCGACCTCGTCTCCCGCAGCGGTGTCGACTTCGTACACCCGCTGGGACTGGTCGAATTGCGCGAGATGTTGACGATCCGCTCGCGGCAACTGGCCGAGCAATACCAGCTGGGCGTCGAGGTCGAAGAGGTGGCCATCAGCGCCGTCTATCCGCCGCCACAGGTGAAACGGGCCTTTCTCGACGTCTCGGACGCCCGCGCCGCCAAAGACAAGTCTGTCAACGACGCCCGCGCCTATGCCGAACAGCAGCGTGCCCGGGTAGATGGGGAAGCACGGCAGATCGACGACGAGGCCCAGATGTACCGGCAACGACTCGTCGAAGAAGCCAGCGGCGCCGCTGACCGATTCACGAAAATCGTTGCCCAATTCGAACAGCAGCAAGCACGGGGAATTCAAGCGGCCCGCACCATGACCATGCGGCGACTCTACATCGACACCATGGACGAAATTCTCCGCAAGGTCGACGGCAAAGTGCTGCTCGATTCCGGCATGTCGGTCGACCTGACGATCTTTCGGGACCCGAAGCAGTAGCAACCGAGTTCACAGTTGGCGAGCCGCGGGCGTCAGCCCACGGGTTCTTCAACCGGGCAAAATTCAGCCAGTTCACACTGGCCGCTCGGCTGCTCTACAATTTGTTGCGCAAGAATCAACCCGCAGACCCAGCCGGTTCACTCCTGGCCGGTCGTCTTTTCCACCAGCAGAGATTCAGCGGCGGAATACCCCATCGAGACCGAGCGGCCACCCACCCGAGTCATGACGATGCCGGCTTCCGGGTTATTTTCCTCCACGACCCCGACTGCCTGCAGCTCAAAGCCCGACTCGGATAAGAACCGTAGAAAGTCTGACCCCTGATTGACGACGCGGACAAATCTCACCCGCGCACCCGGTTGACACGTCGCCAGCGGCACCGCCGACTCGCGCTGCACCCGCATTTCGCCTTCCGCGGTTGGAATCGGGTCGCCGTGCGGATCGAAGGCCGGCCGCCCCATAAAATCGTCGATGCGGTCGATCAGAAAATCGCTGACGGCGTGCTCCATGTTCTCGGCTTCCTCGTGGACCCGGTCCCAGGTCAACTTAAGGGTGTTCACGAGAAACAGTTCGATCAGCCGGTGCCGCCGCAGCATCTGCAGTGCCAGTTTGCGTCCATCTCGCGTCAGACGGACACCTTCGTATGGTTTGTAGTTCACCAGCGATGGTCTTTTTGTCTCTCCCGACGTCTTCGCTTTCGCCAGCGACTGCAACATGCTGGTCACGGTTCCCGGCGAAACGCGGAGTTCGGCAGCCAGCTTTCCCGTGGAGACCCATTCTAAGTTCGACTTGAGCGAAATCTGCAAAACCGCTTTCAGATAGTTTTCTTCGGTCAGCGTCAGGCGCGACATAATGGTGTCGAATCGGCTGTTGATGGTGGCGAGACCCACAGCATACGCGGCCGATTTTCAAAGGGTGTTGGCAAGGTCCCTTTTTCGGCCTGCGTGAAGATGCGGATGAGAACTGATCTACTGGCGATGTTCCTCACCCCGGCCGCCCTTCCGAGCATCAAAAGAAGTCCACTGAGAGCTTCCATCAAAACCCAAGGATGTGCTGAAATCTCTGGATTCTCTACGGGTTTTGTGAGTCGCTGGTGCAATCTTTCAAACCTACTCTCAGATGCGAAACAGATGTGACGTTATTTTAGGGTCTCTACCTGAATATTTCCAAGGGCGGCTCACTTTGCGAGTGATGGTGTGTGGCTAGAACTTCTGGCATTCTAAGTCGGGGTGGCCCGACCGGCTTGCGGTCGGGTGCCGTCAGGCACAAGAAACCAGTCCCTCGACGAACCACAAGAAAAGATGTCCCTTTACTGATTTGAACGCGAATGACGCAGGATTCTTGTCACAGCGCGACCCGGCCACGAGATGGCCGGGCCACCTCAGACCTCTTTTTTCCTGCCAAAAAAACTTGCCACACACGAGTGATGGGACGACAGCCGCTTTCTGCTAACGCCAGTGTGAATCGCGCTGTGCGCTCGATCGGCATCAGTAATTGTAGAACCCCTCGCCCGACTTACGTCCCAGCCGCCCGGCGTCGACCATCCGCATCAACAGCGGACAGGGACGAAACTTTGGGTCTCCCAGCTCGCGATGAAGCACCCGCAGAATCGACAGGCAGACATCCAGACCGACGAAATCCGCCAGTTCCAACGGCCCCATGGGATGATGGCAGCCCAGTTTCATCAACGAATCGATCGTTCCGGCATCGGCCACGCCCTCTTGCAGGGCGAAGATTGCCTCGTTGATCAACGGCATCAACACCCGGTTGACCACAAAGCCGGGAACGTCCTGAACCGTAAAGGCCTGTTTGCCCATCTGCTCGGACAGCCGGCGGACTGCCTCCAGCGTCGGCTCTGACGTTCTGAGGCCCTTGACGATTTCCACCGGCCGCATGACGGGAACCGGATTAAAAAAGTGCATGCCGACGACACACTCCGGCCGGCTAGTGGCGGCGCCCAAACGGGTCACCGACACACTCGATGTATTGCTCGCCAGAATCGCGTCCGGTCGGCAGAGGGCATCGAGCTGTTTGAAGACTTTGATTTTCAGCGACTCGTTTTCGGGAACGGCCTCAATCACCAATTCGGCCGACCCGACAGCCGAGCGCAGATCGCTGCACCAACTGATCCGCGCCAACGCCTCTTGCGGATCCGTCAAATCGATCTTGCCTCGCGCGATCGCTTTGCCGATCGACGACTCAATCCGACCGGCCGCGTCTTGGGCCTGGTCATCGTTCGACTCGAAGATGTAAACGTTCAACTCATGAACCGCGGCGGTCTCGACGATGCCGCGACCCATCGTTCCGGCGCCGATGACGGCGATCGTGTTGATCGTCATGAGGCTTTCGACTCCTGGTGATGCTATTCGCCCGGTTCCAGTTGGTCAGTTCGATCTAAGTCGCCGTTGTTCCTTGCTTCCGTC
>Ga0310123_10001338_pt1 | contig 20590 bp, 15 predicted proteins | sample CB6_AW_1057_MG_FD_203505 | JGI IMG/M metagenome (GOLD analysis project Ga0310123, IMG submission 203505) | Marine microbial communities from Western Arctic Ocean, Canada - CB6_AW_1057 | ecosystem: Environmental > Aquatic > Marine > Oceanic | place: Canada: Western Arctic Ocean | collected... | reverse complement strand
GGCGTGGGGGGGCCGGTGGGGACCGGCAAGAGTGCGCTGGTGCTGGCGTTGTGCCAGGCGTTGCGTGACGAATTGAGCCTGGCGGTGGTGACCAACGACATCTTCACCCGCGAGGACGCCGAGTTCCTGATCCGCAACGAGGCGTTGGCAGCCGAGCGAATCCAGGCGGTCGAGACGGGTGGTTGTCCCCACGCGGCGATCCGCGAGGACATCACGATGAACCTGGCGGCCGTCGAGGAACTCAGCCGCGAGTTCGAACCGGACATGCTGCTGCTGGAATCCGGCGGCGACAACCTGGCGGCGGACTTCAGCCGCGAGCTGGCCGACTTCACGATCTACGTGATCGACGTGGCCGGTGGCGACAAGATCCCGCGCAAGGGCGGGCCGGGGACCACCCAGTCGGACCTGCTGGTGATCAACAAGACCGACCTGGCCGAGGCGGTCGGTGCCGACCTGGGGGTGATGGATCGCGACAGCCGGCGGATGCGCGGAGACGGCCCGTTCGTGTTCGCCCAGGTCCGCAACGGCGAGGGCGTGCCGGAGATCGCCGGCCGCGTCCGCGAGGCCTGGCGAGGGGCGACGGGTCAGTCGGCTTCCATGAACGCGTAGCAGAGCACGTGGGTCATGATGAAGAAGCAGTCTTCGAGGCGGCCCATGTGAGAGCTGGGCACGGCCAGGGCGAGGTCGACCAGGTCCTTCAGCGATCCCCCCTCGCCGGTGGTCAACCCGACGGTCCGGCAACCGGTTTCGCCGGCCAGTCGCATCGCCCGCAGCACGTTCTCGCTGTTGCCGCTGCCACTGATGCCCAGCACCAGGTCCCCGGGACGGGCGAAGTTGCGGAGAGGTTCCTCGAAGACCGTCTCGTACCCCTCGTCGTTGGCGTAGGCGGTGATGGTGGCGATCGAGTCGGTCAGGCCGATCATCTTGAACCGCGCCGCCTTTCGCAGCGACGCGCCCTTGACGATGTCGACGACCATCTGTGAGGCGATCGACGCGCTGCCACCGTTGCCGCAGATGAAGATCGTGCCATCGTCGTCGCGGGTCTGACGCATCCAGTCGATCGCCGTGGCGATCGCGTCGGCGTCCAGGCCCGAGATGACGTTCCGAAGATCCTCGAGGTAGGAGGTGGTGAAGGTGACGTCACCGGGGCGGGTGTCGGCGTTGGTCGGGTCGGCCATTGTCTAGGAACTTCCCAGTACGTCGCCGATTCCGCCCGCCACGGCGGCAACGATCCGGTCCATTTCCTCGTGGGTGATCACCACCGGCGGCGCCAGGCAGACCACGTCGCCCCGCATCCTGCTGAACAGGCCATGCTGCTGCATCGCCTGTTGCACCCGGGCCCCGACCTTCTCCTCGGCCGCGAACTCCTCCTTGGTCGTCCGGTCCTCGACGATCTCGACACCCAGCATCAGCCCCAGCCCGCGGACTTCGCCGACGTGCGGGTGATCACCGAGTGCGGCCTGGAGCCCGTCGAGCAGGTAGCGTCCCTTTTCGGCCGCCTGTCCCGGGAAGTCCTCGCCCTCGATGATGTCCAGGTTGGCCATCGCCACGGCACAGCCGACCGGGTGGGCGCTGTAGGTGTAGGCGTGCATCCAGACGTCTTCGCCGGAATCGAGCACTTCGGCGATCGCGTCGCTGACCCCGGTACCGCCCAGCGGGAAGTAGCCCGACGTGATCGCCTTGGCGTACTGGATGATGTCGGGCTCGACGCCCCAGTGTTCCAGGCCGAACATCGTGCCGGTGCGGCCGAAACCGGTGATCACCTCGTCAGAGGCCAGCAGCACGTCGTACTGGTCGCAGATCTCGCGGATCCGAGGGAAGTAGTCGTCGGGGGGAACCAGGATCCCGCCGGCACCCTGCACCGGTTCGGCCATGAACATCGCCACGGTCTCGGGACCCTCCTCGAGGATCTTCTGTTCCAGTTCGTTGGCCGCGGCAATTCCGGGGCTGATTCCCTCGGGAGCCTCGTACCGGTAGGGGTAGGGCGAGGAGATGTGCGAGAAGCCGGGGACGCGGGGTTCGAACATCGGCCAGTAGCCGCTGATTCCCGTGGCGCTCATCGCCGCCAGCGTCACGCCGTGGTAGGCCCACTGCCGCGAGATCACCTTGATCTTCTCGGGCTTGCCCAGTTGACGGAAGTAGTAACGGGCGGTCTTGAAGTTCGTGTCGCTGGATTCTCCGCCGCCGGAGGTGAAGAAGAAGCGGTTGATCGACGGGTAGGTCAACCCGGCCAACCGCTCGGCCAGGGCGATCGCCTGGGGGTTGGAACTGCCGGTGTAGCCCGAACAGTAGGCCAGGGTGGTCATCTGGCGACTGGCCGCCTCGGCCAGTTCCGTGCGGCCGTGACCGGAGACGACGTTCCAGAGGCCGGCGAGCCCGTCGATGTACTCACTGCCGTCGGCGTCGACCAGCGTCGAGCCATGGCCACTGATCCAGACATGGGCGTCCTGGTGGCCGGCCTTGCTGTGCAGCGGGTGGATCAGGTGAGCGTGGTCGCTGGCCAACAGCGCGTCCTTGTCGACCGTCATGGGGCAGTCTCCGTGCAGAACCCGGGGTGAGAGCAGGGTGGCGGCGTCGGTGGGCCGTCCGCCGGTTGAGTCTTCTCACAATCCTCACGGCTTTTCAAGTGACGGCTCTGCCGAGTATCGCTGGCTATGGGGGTTCCCGACGAGCCCCTATAATCGCGGCCTGGCGTCCCGGTTGGTTGCAACTCCACGGTCGCCGTATGCGGTGGACCGGTGGAGAGGAGTCGGACAATGCCCAGTTGCGTGTTGGCGTATTCGGGTGGCCTGGACACGTCGGTGATCCTCGGGTGGCTGAAGGACGAGGGGTACGACGTGCACGCGGTGTACGTCGACCTGGGCCAGCCCTGCGAGGACCGCGAGGAGATTCTCGAGAAGGCCCACAGCCAGGGAGTCGTCTCGGCGCAGATCGTCGACGCCCAGGAAGAACTCTGCCGTGACTTCGCCTTTCCGGTCCTGCAGTGGCAGGCCCGCTACGAGGGCCCGTATCTGCTGGGCACCTCGATCGCACGCCCACTGATCTCGAAGGTCTGCCTGCAGGTGGCTCGGGAGGTCGGGGCCGATGCGTATGCCCACGGCGCCACCGGCAAGGGCAACGACCAGTGCCGGTTCCAGTTGGCTGCCGAAGCACTCGATCCGGGTGTCCAGGTGATCGCACCGTGGCGGATCGAGCGGTTCCGCGAACTGTTCCCGGGCCGCACCGAGATGATCGCCTTTTGCCAGGAGAAGGGCATCCCGGTGAAGGCGTCGGCCGAGAAACCGTACAGTTCGGACGAGAACTGCCTGCACATCAGCTACGAGGCGGGCCAACTGGAAGACCTGGAGGTCAACGGGGTCGAACTGGTCGACTTCGGCATGACCGTCTCGCCGCAGGATGCCCCCGACGAGGAGGAGACGCTGGAGATCGCCTTCGAGTCGGGTGTGCCGATTTCGATTGATGGCCAGGCCTGCAGCCCGCTGGCGATGGTCAAGGAACTGAACACCCGGGCCGGTCGCAATGGCGTGGGCCGGATCGACATGGTCGAGAACCGGTTCGTGGGAATGAAGTGCCGCGGGGTCTACGAGGCACCGGGGATGACGGTCCTGTACGAGGCCCACCGGTTGATCGAGCAGTTGACGCTCGACCGTGACCTGGTGCATCTCAGGGATCGGCTCTCGCCGGAGGTGGCCGAGATGGTCTATTACGGGTTCTGGTTCTGTCCGAAGTTCGATGCGTTGCTGTCGTTCATCCGCCAGGCCCAGCAGCCGGTCACCGGCTCGGTGACGTTGAAGCTCTACAAGGGCAACATCAGTGTCGTCGGCCGCCGCAGTCCCAACAGCCTCTACGATGCCGAGGTGGCCAGCATGGAGGGCGGCGGGTCCTACAACCAGGACGACGCCGAGGGCTTCCTGCGGATCATGGGCCTGCCCAGCCGCGTGCAGGGGTCGATCTCGCCTCGCGAATACTAGGCCGTCGGCTTAGCGCCTGAGCCGGACCGGGCGGATCGACTCGATCTGCAGCAGGTCGGCCTGCAGGTCCCGGTTGAAACCCCGTGGGCCTGTCACGCCCACCGAGCGGTTGACCCAACCGGCCAGGTTGATGCCGGTCGCTGGACTCAGGAACGCCAGCAGCCGCCCGCCAGGGGCGACCAGGACGAAGGACGGCAGCTTCGGGTGGTTGGTCGCGATCGGCCTGACGATTCCAGCACCGGTGAATTGAGGCGACGGCTGCGGTGTGGGCTGCGGTGTGGGCTGCGGTGTGGGCTGCGGTGTGGGCTGCGGTGTGGGCTGCGGTGTGGGCTGCGGTGTGGGCTGCGGTGTGGGCTGCGGTGTGGGCTGTGGTTGGGTTGTCGGTTGGGACCTGGTTTTCTTGTCGACCTGGAGGCCGGCCTGGCGGATGGCAGCGTCCCGGCGGTTGGTGGATTCGGCCAGGGACTGGATTTCCTTGAGCGTCAGTTGTCGCTGGCGGTACCGGTTGATGGCGGCCAGGCGTCGTCGGATCAGCGTCCGAAAGCCGGGGATACGTGTGGATTCCATCAACCGCCGGTAGTCGGCCTCCAGGCGTTTGAATGACCAACTGGCCGGCGGGCCGCCGGCGATGTGCCCGAAGGTCTTGTCGAGATCGTCAAGGGCCTGGTAGGCCGGCTTGTTGATCGGTGTCGATTCGTAGGTGATGCCCGACCCGGACCCGTTCCGAGCTTTGTCGGGAGATTGGGTCGTGGTCCGGGGTGCTCGGGGACTCTTCACCAGGCCGCTCGTTTTCGCGGTTGGCTGGTTCGGTCCTGGGCGGCTGACCGGTGTGAGCACTCCGCCGGAGACCCAGCGATATTCGAGCCTGGGCGGTGTGATCTTCAGCAACGGTTTTCCGGTCTTGTCCTGCCCGTGTCCGATCACTTCGACCGTTTCGTCTCTGGAGAGGCGCCGCGAGACGACATCCCGGTCGGTTGCATCGAAACGGCTGCCGACCCGGACGGCCACGCTGGTGGCGGTGATGGTGCCGGTGGTTCCGGTGACCTGGACCTCGTCGGCGGGGATCCAACTGAAGCTGCCTCGGGGCGGGGCGACCATGTACCAGCCGCCGGGGTCGTGACGATGGACGGTGACCCGGTCGCCGGAGGAGAGGCGACCGGTGGGGTAGTATCGACCTCCCGGTCCACTGCGGACCAGGACGTTGTTGCTGCCGACGGTGGCTTCGTAGGGGAAATCGGTCTCGTTGTCGTATGCGTGGGCGGCGGGTGCCAGCAGCAGGGCCGACAGGGCGGCAAAGACCAGGCGCATCGGGACTCTCCGAAAACGGTTGAGAGGGGAGAGATACGAGTGAGGGGCGGGTGGGATAACGCATTCGGACCGCCGCGACAAGATCAGTCGCGGGCCCGAGCCACCGGCCTCGGCGGTCCCTCACCGCCTACTTGCGGATCGCCCACAGCCAACCGAACGAGCGGAGGTACATGGTGCCGCCGGCGATCGCCGGCGAGGCGGCGATCGCGTCGCCGAGATTGTTCTGGGCGAGCACCTTGAAGGTCTTGCCGGCCTGGACGACGGTGATCATCCCGTCGCGGGCCAGGCAGATCACCTTGCCGTCGACGAACACCGGGCTGGCGCGGTGACGCTGCCGGTGAGTCCGTTCGTGGTAGTACTCCTGGCCGGTCCTGGCGTCCATGCAGACCAGGTTGCCGTTTTCGCGGCAGAGGTAGACCAGTCCGCCGTGGATCAGGGGACAGGGGACGTCGGGGGTGTTGTTGGGCCGTGTCCAGACGTGCTGGCTCTTGGCGTAGGAAATGTCACCCTTGCCGTCGGGCCGGATGGCGACGACCGGCCCGTTCTTGGCCGTGGGAATCACGATCAGTCCGGGGATGGCCGTCGGGGAGGCCACGAACCGCAGCGTGCGGTGGTACTTCTTCTTGGGGTCGTTCTGAGGGTTCAGCCCGCCCTTGCGCCAGATCTCGACCCCGTCGGCGGGGTTGTAGGCAATCGTGTAGTCGGCTCCGTGGCTGATCAACAGCTTGGTCTTGCCGTCGTTGTAGATGAACGGCGAGGTGTAGGAGTGCTTGTTTTCGTCGTAGGCGTCGCTCTTGCGGACCTGTTTCCAGACCTGCTTGCCGGTGGCGGCATCCAGGGCGACCAGCAGGCCCTGGTCCTCCTCGGGCTTCGCCTGCCGGCTGCCGTGGATCAGTTGCAGGATGATTTTGCCGTCCTCGAGGACCGGCGAGGCGGTCAGGCCGAAGGCGATCTTGAAGGGGCCGTAGGCGGGCCGCAGGTCGCGTTTCCAGGCCAGCTTTCCCGCGACGGTGTAACAGGCGATTTCCCCGTTGGCCATCATCGCCCAGACGTGCTTGCCGTCGGTGACCGGCGAGGGGGAGGCCGAGTTGCCCTCGTCACGGCGGACCACCTTGTTGCCCGTTCCGACCTGCTGCTGCCACTTCAGCTTGCCGGCGGTGCTCCAGGCCTGCAGCAGCAGTTTCTGGCCGTCGACGCTGGTGACGTAGACCTGGTCGTCCCAGACGACCGGCGAGGCACCACCGGGACCGGGCAGCTTGACCTTCCAGGCCACGTTCTTGCCCGGGCCGAACTCGGCCGGGATCCCCTTGTCGGTCGACACGCCGTTCTGGGTGGGACCCCGCCAGTTGGGCCAGTTGGCCGCGTCGGCAGTCGGGGTGGCGGTTGTGACGAACAGGGCGAGGGTCGCGAGCAGGGCCAGACGCATCGGTGATGGTCCTTGTGCGGGTTGGTTGCAGGTGGTGGGCAGTGTGCCGTCCCGGTCAGCTAGCGACGCCGTCGTCGGGGGGCAGCTCCGGCGCGTCATTGAAGGGGTCTTCGGCGGCAGCGGCGAGCGTGTCGGCCGGTTCCGCCGAAGCGGGCGGCCCGGTTCGTTCGTGGAAGACCACGCAGAAGCCGAGCAGGATCACGCCGGCCAAGATGGCCGGGATGCCCCACAGGTATCGCCAGTTGATCGCGGCCAACTCGTCGTGGCGTGCCGTGGCCTTCTCGGCAGTCAGCTTGGTCACCAGCGCGTCATCCTCGGCTTCCGTGGCCGCGGTGATCTTCTCACCCAGTGCCTTCACGTCCTCGGCCAGGGCGATCGATTCCTTGGTCGTGTACCGCGTCTCGACCTCGGCCGCGACCTTGGCACCAATGAACATGCCCAGGCCGAGCGTGAACAGCACCAGCAGGCCTTGGGCCTGGGCCCGGATCGGCTCGGGTGCCGCCTTGTCGGTGTAGATCTGGCCGGTGACGAAGAAGAAGTCGTAGCAGATGCCGTGCAGCACGATCCCCCCGATGATCATCCAGCTGATTTCATCGGCGGCACCCAGCGAGAACAGGGCGTAGCGGATGACCCAGGCCAGCATGCCGACGGCCAGCATCCATTTCACGCCCAGCCGCCTGAAGAACAGTGGCATGACCAGCATGAAGAAGATCTCGGAGATCTGTCCGAAGGACATCGTGAACGCGATCGGCATCCCGGTCATTTCGACCACCCGGCTGGCGATCTGGTAGTAGAAGGCCAGCGGGATGCAGATCAGGGTCGAGGCGATCAGGAACACCAGGTAGGCGGGATTGGCCAGCATGACCAGGGCGTCGACTCCCAGGATCTGGCCGAAGGAGACCGGGCCGGTCTGGGTCGGGGGCGTGTCGGGCAGCGTGAAGCTGAAGAGCCCGAGTGCGATCGCCGATCCGGCCGTCAGGTAGAACATCCCGATCGTCGTTTCGTAGCCGGCCAGTGTCAGGGCGAACCCGGCAACGATCCACCCGATCGTGCCCGCGACACGAATGAAGGGGAACTGCTTTTCGGGATCCTCCATGTTCTTCATCGCCAGCGTGTTGGTCAGTGCCAGCGTCGGGAAGTAGGTCAACATGTAGCCGAAGAAGTAGATGTTGATCATGTCCGCCGACGGATCGGCTTTCGTCATCAGCATCGCGGCACCGAACATCGCCACTCCACCGGCCAGGTGCAGCACGCCCAGGACTCTCTGGGCCGAGAAGAACCGGTCGGCGATCATGCCGACGAAGAACGGCGAGATCATGGCCGCGATCGGGCCGACCGAGTAGGTCCATCCGAAATCGTCGGCCGTGAAGCCAATGGTGCTGAGGTAGTTCGGCGCAGTGACGTACCAGGCTCCCCAGATGAAGAACTGGAGAAACATCATGGTCGAGAGTTGGACGAACAGTACGGGGGACAACTGGCGTTGAGTCGAACTCATGGATCAGTCCCGGCAGGGGGGGCACGTCGTGGTCCGTTGTCGCAGGTGTCGATGATGTCGAGATCGACGGTGGGTCACAAGCCTCGAGCGAATGATCTGTCCGCCCGCCCATTCCTCTGGACAGCCCGGTCCCACCGTTCCTACCATCCGCGGCGACCCAGTTCATCGCGGGCCGTCATGGAACACAGCATCCACCGCCAGTTGAAGTCGCTGTACGTGACCGACACCGATCGGCACGAGGTGATCGTCGACGGCTTCCGGATCGACGCGGTTGACGGCGAGCGGTTGATCGAGATCCAGTACGGGTCGCTGGGGGCGATTCGCGACAAGATCCGCCGTTTGCTTCGCTCGCACGACGTGCTGGTGGTCAAGCCCCTGGCCGAGCGGAAGCAGTTGCTCAAGCGGGACGTTCCCAATGGACCGGTGGTCTCGACCCGCAAGAGTCCCAAGAAGCAGACGCTGTGGAACCTCTTCGACGACCTGGTCCATTTCGTCGGCGTCTTTCCCCACCCGCGGCTCGAACTCGAGGTGCTGATGACGCTTCAGGACGAGTACCGGTTGCCGGCCGAGAAGAAGCGGCGGGTCAGCCGCGGCTACATCGTCGAGGACCGGCTGTTGGCCGAGGTGACCGATCGGGCGAAATTGCGGACCGTCGACGACCTGCTGGCGATGCTGCCCGATGCGATCAAGCCGCCCGAGCGGACCGAGCCCTTCAGCACCGCCGACCTGGCCGCCGCCGCCGGCATCAGCCGCCCGTTGGCCCGCAAGGTGGCCTATTGCCTGCGTCGTTGCGGACTCGCCCAGGTGGTGGGCAAGGAGGGGAACGCGATCCTCTACCAATTGCCGACCTGCGGTTGAGTCAGGACGCCTGTCGCAACACCGCGCGAGGCAACTCGAGCGCCACGTCGTGGATGTGGTCGCCCCGGATCGAATCCAGTCCGTTGGCGTAACCGACCAGCAGGGCCAGGTCGCACAATCGGCCGATCGCCCGCGGAATGCCGCCCGACAGGGCGTGGAGAACAACCATGGCGTCGGGGGCGAACGGACTCCCGGTGCAACCGGCTGCCGCCAGTCGACCCCTCACGTACTGCTCGCTCTCGCCCTGGGTCAACGGCGGCAGGTCAGCAGCCAGGGCCAGGCGGTCCGAGAGTTGGGGCATGCGGGACAGGAGTCCCGAGAGCGAGGTGTGGCCGACCAGCAGCAGGGTGAAGTCGATTCGCGGCGGGTCGCGGAAATTCAAGAGCAGCGTCAGCACCTCGAGCGTCGACGAGTTGTTCAGCAGGTGGGCCTCGTCGATCACCAGCACCGGTCGTTGACCCCGTGTCGACCACTCCGACAATCGAGTCCGCAGCACCCGCAGTGCGACGTCGGCACCATCATCGGCCGTTTCCAGCAGGTGTTCGTCGGCACCCAGTTCGACGGCCAGCCAGGCGATCAACTCGGCCGTGCTCAGCCGCGGAAAGACCACGTGCACAAACGGCCCGAACGGCTCGGCCAGCTCTTCGCCCAGGCGAGCCGCCACGGTGGTTTTTCCCGAGCCGATTTCGCCGATCATTGCCGCTGCGCCCAGGCCCGATTCGATCGTGTACCGCAGCTTCAACAACGCCGCCTGGTGCGGCTGGCAAGCGACGAACCCCTCGGTGTCAGGACCCGCGGGGAACGGCGGCCGGGACAATCCCCAGTAGCTCCGGTACATTCCCGCCGACTCCTCGTTGACCTGCCCCACCGTTGTCGAGATCGGCCTGGGGGGGGTCGGGTCTTGAGGATTTTTCGGCTTGGGCGAGGTGGGAGAACTGGGGTGACTTTTCCGATTGGCGACGTGGCCTAGAGGCCGAGCACGTCGTTCATCGTGTAGGTCCCGGGGGCCTGGCCGGCCAGGAACGCGGCGGCGGCAACGGCACCGTAGGCGTAACTGTCGCGGGTCTGGCCTCGGACGGTCAGGTCGATCGTCTCGCCGATCATGCCGAAGACGATGGTGTGTTCGCCGACGTTGTCGCCGGTCCTCAGGGCGTGGTAGCCGATCTCGTCGTGTGGCCGCTGGCCGATGCGGCCCTCGCGCCCGTGAACATGGCTGGTCTGCCCCATCTCCGCAGCGATCAATTCACCGAACTTCAGCGCCGTGCCGCTGGGGCTGTCTTCCTTGAACCGGTGATGACGTTCGATGATCTCGACATCGACGCCGCCGGGGGACGAGGACAGAGCCCGGGCGGTGTCGGCGGCCAGCCTCATCACCAGGTTGACCGCCAGGCTCATGTTGGGGGCAACGATCAGCCCGGACACCTCGGCCACCGAATCGACGGCAGTTTGCTGTTCGGGTTCGAGTCCGGTGGTGGCGGCCACCAGTGCGATCGACCGCTCGTGGCAGGCGGTGGCGATGTCCGACAGGCCCTTGGGGGTCGAGAAGTCGATCACCACGTCGACGTTCTCGGCCAGGGTTGTGCTGACGGCGACACCGATCGCTCCGATACCGGCCAGTTCGCCGACATCCTGGCCGACCAGGCCGCTGGCCTCGGCATCGACTGCCGCGGCGACTTCCAGTGCCGGGTCGGCGTGCGTCAGCGCGACGATCCGTCGCCCCATCCGGCCCCCGGCGCCGTTGACCCCGACTCGAATCACGTCACTCATCGCGATGGCCCCCCCGCTGATGCGGCTTCGATCGCCGCATCGATTTCGTGCTGAACCTCCTCCATGTTCTCGACCGGGCGTCGTTGTCGCAATGCGGTCAACGCCGTCGAGTCGCCGATCCGTCCCAGGGCCCAGGCGGCACTGCCACGGACGATCGGTTCATCGTCGCTGAGCAGCGCGGCCAGCGGTTCGACAGCGTCGATCCGCCGCGAGTTCCCAGCGACGATCGCGGCGTTGCGGACCACCCCGGACCGCCCCGGTCGCTCGAGCGGCGTGGGACCCAGCCGTTGCTGAAAATCGGTCTCCTCGAGTCGCAACAAATCCAGGACGTCGGCGTTGGACAGCCCGGCGACGGGTTCGAACTCCGGTTCGGATGTCGGTGGAGCCTCACGGTTCCAGGGGCAGACCTCCTGGCAGATGTCGCAGCCGAACACCCAATCGCCGATGCCCTCGCGGAGTTCGACCGGGATCGGTTCGTTTCTCAGTTCGATCGTCAGGTAGCTGATGCAGCGGCGGGCGTCGAGCACGTAGGGCTCGGGGAAGGCGTCGGTCGGGCAGGCGTCCAGGCAGGCGGTGCAGGTGCCGCAGTGGTCGGTTTGAGCAGCGGCATCCGGTTCAAGCGGCTGGTCGATCAGCAGTGCTGCCAGGAAGAACCAGCTGCCGAATTGACGGTCCAGCAGCATGGTGTTCTTGCCGAACCAACCCAGCCCGGCCTGCCGTGCGAAGTCCCGTTCCAGCAACGGTGCGGTGTCGACGATGCCCCGGGTGCGGCAGCCGGGCATTTGGTCGTGGACGAAATCGGCCAGCTCCGACAGGCGTTCTCTCAGCACGTCGTGGTAATCGCGTGTTCCGGTGGCGTAGCGGGCCACCCGGGCCGGGATTGCAGTTGATGTGCCGCCGGGCTCGACGGATGCCGCTCCCATGCTCGCTTCGTCGGTCGAACGGTAGAGCATTCCCAGCATCACCAGGCTGGCCGAGTCGGACATCACTCCGTCCGGGTGGGCGTACGCGTCACGTCGACGCGACAGGTAGCCCATCCGTCCGTCGAAGCCCGATTCGAGCCAGTTGCTGAAGTGATCCAGGCTCTCGGGTCGATCGGCCGGGGCGATGCCGACCAGTTCGAATCCGATCCGTCTGGCCTCGGTGCGAATCGCCTCCGAGACGGTTCTCCGGTCAACGGGCTCGCCGGGCGGGGGGGGCAAGGAGTTCACGACGTAGCCAACCGGGACCAGTGGTCCCGCCCGACGGCCAGCACCTGCGCGTCCACGACGGTCTCCAGCGGGGTGTACTGCGGGTGCCGGATCTGTCGGTAGGGGTTGTTGCGGGCGGCGTTGTAACAGCAGATCAATGCCCACCTCGGTTCGGGCGTGGTGTTGGCGTCGGAGCGGTGCAGCAGGTTGCAGTGGAAGAAGATCGCGTCACCGGGATCCAGGGTCACGTGGACGGTCTCGAGCTGCTGCTCGATGGCGGCGACCCGTTCGGGATCGGCACCGGTCTGGTCGCCCTTGATCCCGTGTTCGATCCGCCCCACGCGGTGCGAACCGGCCAGTACCTGCAGGCAGCCGTTGTCTCGAGTGGCCGGGTCGACGGCGATCAGGCAACTGGCCAGCAGCGGAAAGAGGCAGGCGTAGTCGTACCAGTAGCCGTAGTCCTGGTGCCAGGCCCAGGCGCCGGCGGTCTGCTGATCCTTGAAGATCAGCTTGTGGTGGTAATGGTAGACCTCGCCGCCGAGCAGTTGCTCCATCACCGAGACGATCCGCCGGCTGCGGGCGATCGTGCTGTAGATGTCGTCCCGGAGTTCGTTGCGGACCCGCAAGGATACGGCCCGGCCCTCGCCATCGTCGCGCACCGAGGCGTCGGCACGCAGTTGGACATCGGCGCGGGCGATCCGTCCCAGCAGTTCGACCTCCTCGGCCGTCAACAGCCCGCGGATCATGAAGAACCCGTCCCGGTCCCAAGCGGTCTGCTGATCGGAGTCGGTCATCGGGTGAGGATCCGGGTCGGGTGCCTAGGCCTTGCGAATTTTCTCGCGGCCCTCGGTCACGGCGCTGGTGGCGTTGCGAGTGTCTATGACCAGCCGGGCGTGGCGGACGATGTGGTCGTAGTCGTAGGCGGTGTGATCGGTGGCGATCAGCACGCAGTCCTGCGACGCGAGAAACTCCGGTGTCAGCTCGGTGCTCGAGAGATCGGGCACGTCGTGGTGTCGCATCGACGGCAGCACGGGGATGTGCGGATCGTTGTAGGTCAATTCGGCTCCTTGATCGCGGAGCAGGTCCATCAGCACGAAGGAGGGGCTTTCGCGGGGATCGTCGACGTCCCTCTTGTAGGCCATGCCCAGCAGGCAGATCCGGCTGCCCCGCAGCGATTTGCCCTCTTCGCCGAGAAACTCCACCAGTCGGCCGACGACATATCCGGGCATCTGCGAGTTGATTTCACCGGCCAGCTCGATGAACCGAGTGGTCAGCCCCTGCTCGCGGGCCAGCCAACTGAGGTAGAAGGGGTCGATGGGGATGCAGTGTCCGCCCAGGCCGGGACCGGGGTAGAACGCCTGGAAGCCGAAGGGCTTGGTCTTGGCCGCATCGATCACGTCCCAGATGTCGATGTCCATCCGGTCCAACAGCGTCTTCAGTTCGTTGACCAGCGCGATGTTGACCGCGCGGTAGGTGTTCTCGAGGATCTTGCAGGCCTCGGCCACCTCGGGGCTTCCCACCGGAATCACCTGCACGATGGCCTGTTCGTAAAGTGCCACGGCCAGTTGGCCGCTGGGTTCGTCGATCCCGCCGACGACCTTGGGGATGCCGGCGGCCGAGTAGTCCGGGTTGCCCGGATCCTCGCGTTCGGGGCTGTAGGCCAGGAAGTAATCGCTGCCGACGGCCAGGCCGCTTTCGGCCAGCAACGGCAGCACGACGTTGCGGGTGGTGGTCGGGTAGGTGGTGCTTTCCAGGACGACCAGTTGTCCGGGCCGCAGCGTGGCCGCGATCGCCCGGGCCGTGCCCTCGACGTACTGCAGGTCCGGGTCACGGCTGTCCGTGAGCGGCGTGGGGACGCAGATCAGCAGCACGTCGGCTTCGCTCATTCGTGCCTGGTCGCTGGTCGCCTCGAACCGCCCGGCGTTCATCCAGCCCGAGACGGTTTCGGAACTGATGTGCTTGATGTAGCTCTCGCCGACGGCCAGTCGATCGACCTTGGACTGGTCGACATCGAAGCCCAGGACGGTGAAACCGGCGTCGATGAAGGCGTTGGCCAGGGGGAGTCCGACGTAGCCGAGGCCGATGATGCCGATCCGGGCCGACTTGTCCTGGATGGCGGCGTGGAGAGACTGCTGCACGGGAGCGGGCTTCCTGGGTGCGTCGCGGACAACACCAGGTCGGGGGACGCCTCACGGCTTGGTGACGGTCACCATCAGTGGCGGGCTGCTGTAAGTGGCCTTCATCACGAAGTTGATCGAGATGTTGGCCATGACCGAGACCTGCTGCATCTTGACCGGCGGAGCGTCCTTGGCTGCCTTGAGTACGATCTGGCCCTGGCTGGCCTTGCCGGTGATCAGTGTCTGGCTGGCCCCCGCGTCGATCGTGACCCCCTTGGGCAGCGAGTTGCCGTAGACGGTGCCCAGGTGCTGGAACAGCACGTCGAGCGTGACGTTCTTGGTGAACCCGGGAGCTCGTTCGAAGTTGACCTTGATCGTGGTCGAACCGCCCGGCTTGAGGGTCACCGCCTGGGTGCTCAACCGGACAGACCGGATGTCAGAGAGTTCGCCGACGTTGACGGCATGGGTGTTGACCGGCCAGTGGTTGCGTCCGCCGCCGGGCATGTAGGTTTCCTGCATCGGCCGGGCGATGTCGGTCAGGGGTGGCCTGGCCGGTGACTTGGCCGTCTGGATCTCGGTGCCGGTGACGGAGATGTTGGAGATCGCCAGTTTGGCGTCGGCCTTGGCGCTGAGGATGATGCACCCGTCAGTGCCGTCGGCCAGGATCCGGCCGCAGCGGGCGGTGACTCCCGGCGGCAGGTGGTCGACAGCCAGGTCGATCGCTCCGGTGAACCCGTTGTGACGCTCGGCACGGACGAAGATCACGCCGTGCGTGGCCGGTGAGAGCTGGGTCTTGTCCGAGTCGAGGAACAACTCGAAGTGCGGCACCGCCCTGGTGGTGCGGACGGCGTAGACATACCGCGGGCCGCCCCGCAGGTGCACATCGCGGATCTCGATCACGTACTTGCCGTCGGCCGGGACGGAAAAGTTCTCGACCTGCGAGTCCTGGGTCAGCCGTTTCAGGCGGCGGAAGTCGTCATTGAGCGAGAGTTGCTTGCCGGTGGCATCGAGGATCCTCAGGTGCGGGTCCAGGGCACTGCCGGCCCTCCGCGCCACCACCTCGAAGGTGTACTTTTCGCCCTTCTTGGCCTCGAAGAGGTAACAGTCGATGTCGGACTCGGACTCGATCCGTCCGCTGATGGTCGAGGGGACGGCGACGGCCTGGGCGGACTTCACGTCGTTGTTTCCGGCGTCGCCTTCGATGGCCGTTGGCAGTGAACTGGCGACCACTCGCACGGGGTTGCTGCGTCCGGAGGCCAGGGCCAGGCGTTGCCAGATCTGTCCGGTGGGGGTGTTGGCCGGCAGGTTGATCTTCAGCGATCCGACCGCATCCAGATGATGTCCGATCGGGGCCAACGGGACGTCGGTTCCCAGCGCGACGGCCAGGGGGTGAATCGTCTCGACGACCGGCCGGCTGTGCGACTCGATCGAGTACTGCCAGTAGCCGTTGCCCTGGTACCGAACATCACGGATCTCCAGGGTGTATTCACCATCGGCCGGAGCGGTGGTGGCCAGGAACGGGTCGGCGAAGTAGTAATTGTCCGAAGAGGCCAGTGTGGCACCGGCGGCGGTCCGAAGGGTGAGAATCGGGTCGACGTGTTTCTGGAGATCGTGGATCCGGTCCTGCAGTCGCTGTGACCGGACATGGAAGGAGAGCGGCTGGCCCTTCTTGGCGGTGAACTTGAAGACGTCGACGTCCTCGGCCTTCTCGATCGCTCCACAGATGGTCGTCGGGAGCGTGATGGACTGGGCCTTCGCGGCCGAATCGTTGTTGCCGGATTCATAGACGACCTTGTCGGCGACGATCACGATCTGGCCGATCGTGCTGGCACCGCGGGGAGTCGCCAGGCGGACGTCACGGACACCCGGCAGGGCGTCGGCAGCGGTGGTGAACTTGAGCTTCAGCTGCGTCAGGTTGGGTGTCTTGCCGTCCTTGGGCTTGGCCACGGGAACGACCTCGGCCGTGACGCCCTGGCCGGTGACGAGCACCTTGTAGGCCCCGTAAAGGTTGTAGCGGGAATTGACGTTGTGCACGGAGGTTTGCCCCACCTGGGCAGCGACGGGCTTGAGGCTCATCAGCATCGGGTACTGAGCCTGTGCGGACGTCGGTGCGACGGCGACGGACAGCAGGACGCCGCCGAGTCCGAGGATCACGTGGAGCGGGTGGCGGAACATGTCGGAAGAGCCTTCGGGATCAGTGGACGAACAGGAACTGCTTCGAGTTGAGCAGGGCCCAGAGCAGGTCTTCGTAGCATTCCTTGGGACTGGGGCTGGCGGCCAGGAACTCGCGGCACGCCGCCTGTTCCTCGGCCGACGGCCGCCGGGACAGGGTGGCCAGGTACAGTTCCTCGACGATCTTCTCGTGGGTCGACTTGGCCGTCAGCAACTTGCCGACCCGTCCGTTCTTGGCGGCCACCTTCGAGGCGATGGTGTCGCCGTTGAGCGTGTGCAGGGCCTGGGCAAGGTTCTCGTCGCCGGATCGTTCGCATTCGCAGACGCTGGCCCGCTTGGGCTTGGCGAAGGTCTTGAGGAAGTAGTTCGAGTAGAAGTCGCCGGCATCGGGCAACTCGATCGCGCGGGTGCTCAATGGCAGGCTCTTGAATTTCGTCTTCACGCCGGTCGCTTCGTCAACGGCGTCGAGCAACGGCTCGGCCGCCAGCCGCTTGACCCGGTAGTAACTGTAGAAGCGGGTGTCGCCGGCGTTGGCCTTGGTGGGCTGGGAGCGGAGTTGGTAGAGGCGGCTGGAGACGATGGCCCGCAGCAGGGCCTTGAGATCGTAGTTGCTGTCGACGAAGTGCTTGGAGAGGGCGTCCATCAGTGCGACGTTGGTGGGTGGGTTGGTCGAACGCAGGTCGTCGACCGGCTCGACCAGTCCGCGGCCCAGCAGGTAGCTGACGTAGCGGTTGACGACGTTCTGCGAGAAGAACTCGTTCTGCTTGCCGGTCAGCCACTTGGCCAGCGGGATGCGGAGATCCAGCGGGTGCTCGACCGGCTTGCCGTCCAGCGGCGTCGCCTTGCCGGTGGTGCCCGCCTTGACCACCACGACCGACTCGCCGCCGAACAGGCCGAACTCCTCGCTGCTCTTGGTGCCCACGCCCTTGAAGAAGGCGGCGAAGCCGTTGTAGTCGCCCTGGCTGTACTTCTCGAAGGGGTGATGGTGGCACTTGGCACACTCGAGCCGAATGCCCAGGAACAGCTGGGCGGTCGATTCGGTCAGGTCGTTGGCGTTGCTGTTGATGCGGAAGTAGTTGGCCGGTCCGGACGAGTAGATCGAGCCCTTGGCGGTGACCAGTTCGCCTACGAAACGGCCGAAGCTCTTGTTGGTCCGGAACGACTCGCGGATCCAGTTGTGCAGGGACCACATGCCCTGTTCGCCCAGCTTGTTGCTGCTGTTGCGGATCAGGTCAGCCCACTTCAGCGTCCACCAGGCGGCGTAGAGGTCGTTGAAGCGGTCACGGGCCGGGTCGCCGGTCAGGCCCAGCAGTTCGTCGATGAGCCGCTGTCGTTTGTCGGGGACTTTCGAGTCGATGAAGGTCCGGGCCATCTCCGGGGTGGGCAGCGTACCGATCAGGTCGAGCGTGACCCGGCGGAGGAAGGTGGCGTCATCACACAGGCCCGAGGGCTCGATGCCCAGTTCGTGGAACTTCGCCGCGGCCAGTTCGTCGACGAAGTTGTTGTTCTTCCAGCCGTCCAGCTTGGCGTTGGTGGCAAAGGGGGTGACGAACATCGAGATTTCAGCCTGGCTCCCAAAGCGGATCATCACCGGGGCCTGGCCGCGGCCGCTGGCAGTGACCAGCCCCGAGGGGGCAACGTCGAGGATCGACTCGTCCATCGAGTCGTACTTGGCCCAGGCGGTGACGTCGCGGGTGGTCTTGTCCTTGTAGTGAGCGATGACCCGCAACTGTTGCTTCGTGCCGACGGTGCCCACGCGTCGCCTGGGGAAGACCTCCAGCCGGGTCACGTCGTACGACTTGCCGTTGGACAGGGGGGCTCCGGAAAACAGCCAGGCAACGAGGATGTCGTGGTCGACCGAGTCGCGATCCAGGCGGTGGCCGCCACCGTGCGGAACCTGCAGCGTCGGCTTCCGCAGGAAGAGGCTTTTTCGCGGGGCCACCAGGCTGACTCGTCGCTGGTGCCGTTCGCGGATGATCGCCTTCCGATCGAAATCGGGGTTGTACCCGAAGACCGACAGCTTGAAGCCGCCCTTGCCGTACTGGGCGGCATGGCAGGCGCCGCTGTTGCAGCCGTGCTTGCTGAGAATCGGGCTGACCTGTTGGCGGAAACCGATCCCCGGATCAGCGGCCACCCCGCTGACGGTCACCTCGACCAGCCGCACCGCTTTGCCGCCACCCGGGGCCATCACCTCGACTCGAGTCGTGCCGTTGCCGCGGGCCAGCAGTTCGCCCGAGCGACTGACGCTGACCACGTCGGGGTTCAGCGACGTGTAGAGGACCTTGCGGGTCAGGTCATTCGACCGATCGCTCGACCTGTTCCCAGCGGTGATTTCACTGACGACCAGTTGGACCCGTGCGAAGTTGCCCGCCAGCGTGGCCTTTTCGGGGACCACCTCGATCCGGGGTCCCTCGGCAGCGATCGCCTGACCGGCCAGAAGGCACGCCGACAACAGCAGCCATCCGCCGAGGCGGTGTCGCAACGGACGGTGCGGGGAGTGTCTCACGACGAGGTCTCCGGTGATTGCCGAACGGGCGGCTCGTGTCGTCGAAGCCGATTCGGCGAGGCGGGGACGGTGGGGCGGTCGTGGCGAGGCGACCGCCGGTAGGTGGGTTCATTATGTCCGGTGGCCAAAGCCGATGCTATAGGAGGGCCGTCGCGTCAATCTGCGTTGATACATCCAAAACCCTACTGGTAGAATTGGGGCCCCACCGGAACCGTCCCGATCGGTCCCGAATTCGGTTTTTGTGGCGAGAGCCGCGCTGCAGCCGACATCCTCAACGAGACAGATTTCATGCTGAATCTCCTGCCCGGACTCGACCGCGACTGCGAACGGATTTCACGTCGTTGCCTGCTGCAGGTGGGTGGCCTGGCTGGCCTGGGGCTGTCATTGCCGACGCTGCTGGCCGGACGCCAGGCGGCTGCGGCACGGGGCGAGACGACCAAGGAGATCAACTGCATCCTGATCTGGACGCGTGGCGGCACCAGCCACCACGACACGTTCGACCCGAAGCCCGAGGCGCCCTTGAGCGTCAAGGGCGAGTTCGGCGTCATCGATACGGCGATCCCCGGTGTGCAGTTTACCGAGATCGTGCCGAACATGGCCCGCGAGGCAAAGCGGTACTCGGTCCTGCGGGGCTGGAACCCGCGCAACGGCAGTCACGGCACCGCCGACCAGTGGGTGATGTCCGGTCGGCGGTTCAACCCCGCGATGGCATTCCCGACCTACGGATCGGTGGTCAGCCACCACAAGGGTTTCAAGAGCGTCCTGCCGCCGTTCGTGCAACTGGGCAGCGACATCGACCGTCGTTACGGCGGTGGTACGGCCGGGATCCTCGGCATCGAGCACAGTCCGTTCGAGATGCTGGCCGATCCCAACGCCAAGCAGTTCAGCGTCCGCGACATCACCCCTCCGACCGGGGTCTCGATGAAGCGGGTCGACCGCCGCCGCCGGATCCTCTCGAAGATCGACGCGCTGCAGCGTCGTGCCGATCTGCAGCCGGTGGCCTTCGAGGCCCTCGACGACTTCTACAAGGCGGCGATGAACATCATCACCGCGCCGGAGACCAAGAAGGCCTTCGATGTCGATTCGGAGAACGCCAAGCTGCGTGACCGTTACGGGCGCAACAAATTCGGCCAGAGCTGCCTGTTGGCCCGCCGGCTGATCCAGTCGGGTGTCCGCTTCGTCACCGTCACCGACGGCGGCTGGGACACGCACCAGAACAACTTCAACTCGCTGAAGAACACCCGCATCCCGCCCGTCGACAAGGCGTTGCCGGTGTTGCTCGAGGACCTGGCCGACCGTGGGTTGCTCGATTCGACCCTGGTGATGTGGCTGACCGACTTCGGCCGCACCCCCAAGATCAACTCGGCCAGCGGCCGCGACCACTGGTCGACCTCGGGGTTCGCGATCATGTCCGGGGCGGGCATTCCGCAGGGACAGATCCTGGGCGAGACCGACGGCGAAGGTGGTCGGGTGGTCAAGAACGAGTACCACAGCGACGACATCGCCACGACGGTCTACCAGAAGCTCGGCATCCCGCACGACCTGATCGTGAACTCGCCCGACGGCCGCCCGGTGCAGCTGATCGAGGGCAAGCCGATCCGCGAGTGGATGTAGCGGGTCGATTCAGCCTGCCAGCAGCAGGTCCGAGTACGCCGCCCCGATGATCGCCTCGACGGCGATCCCGAATTCGCGCTGCAGTTTCTCCAGCTGCGCGTACCCGGTGGCCTCCTCCTGCCCCTGGTCCAGGACCGCTTCGAATTCGAGGAAGCTGCCCAGCCTG
>Ga0310123_10001336_pt1 | contig 20606 bp, 17 predicted proteins | sample CB6_AW_1057_MG_FD_203505 | JGI IMG/M metagenome (GOLD analysis project Ga0310123, IMG submission 203505) | Marine microbial communities from Western Arctic Ocean, Canada - CB6_AW_1057 | ecosystem: Environmental > Aquatic > Marine > Oceanic | place: Canada: Western Arctic Ocean | collected... | reverse complement strand
CCTTTCGCTACTTCCTTATGGAAGAATAGGAAGTAATGGGAAATCTGACGGTAGGGAGTGTGAGCGCAGGGACTTAAAATCCTGTGGTACTTAGTACCGTGCGGGTTCGATCCCCGCCCTCGGCACTTCATCTTTTTAAGTAGTTACGGGTTTGCCACTTCAGGCACAAGAGATAAGTTCTGATGCTTTATTATGTGTAGCCCAAACATTGCCGCGGTAGGCTAGGCCCTATGATTCCGTATTTCCGCCGCTTCAAACCTCTGCTCATCGCGACGTGTCTGGTGGCGACGTGGAACGGGTGGCTCACGGCTCAAACGCCATACGTGGATGAGCTTCGGACGAGGGCAGAAGCGGGTGATACCGTTGCGCAATTCAACCTCGGATTTGTGTACGACGCCGGCGAAGGGGTGCCGCAGAACGATACGGTAGCGGTGCTCTGGTGGCGTCTCGCCGCGGACCAGGGGCATGTCGGGGCGCAATCGATGCTCGGGTATGCGTACGGCAGTGGCCGTGGAGTCCCGCAGAGCGACACGGAAGCGGTGCGCTGGTACCGCCTCGCCGCGGAGCAAGGCCTTAGGGACGCGCAATTCAACCTCGGATTCGTGTACGACGCCGGCCGTGGAGTCCCGGAGAACGTCACGGAAGCGGTGCGCTGGTGGCGTCTCGCCGCCGACCAAGGGCATGTCGAGGCGCAAACTAGGCTCGGGTTTGCGTACGGTATCGGTCGCGGGGTGGCGCAGAACGCGACGGAAGCGGTCCGCTGGTACCGCCTTGCCGCCGGCCAAGGGGATGCCGCCGCGCAATACAACCTTGGAGTCAGTTGCGCCGAAGGCCTCGGGGTGCGGAAGAACGCCACGGAAGCGGCGCGCTGGTACCGCCTTGCCGCCGACCAAGGACTAGAAAGCGCGCAATTGGCCCTCGGAATCATGTACAAGGACGGCGAAGGTGTTGTCCAGGACCATGCAGAAGCGGTCCGCTGGTTCCGCCTCGCCGCCGACCAAGGGGATGGCGGCGCGCAAGTGAATCTCGGACTCGCGTACGGATTCGGCCGCGGGATCCCGGTGAATTTTGTCATGGCTTATATGTGGGTGACTCTTGCTGCGTCCCGAAACGAGACCGCAGTAGAGCTCCGTGATCGGATAGCAACACTACTCACCCCTGAGCAACTCGCCGAAGGTCAACGCCTTGCCTTAGAGTGGGACGCCGCGCACCCGCTTGACTAAATCGTAGTTGAAGTTGAACCACCATGACTCACGAGAAGAAACCCAGCGCCTTACTGGTGCCTGCTGAAACGCCGAAATACACAGGTCTCGTTATGCAGGATCGCCGGTGCAGTTCCGTAGGTCGCCCTTGGTCACGCTGCTGTAAGAGATCGAAATGCATTTTTCTGAGGAAGCGCGATCGATCTGGAGACCACGTCTAACTCAGCCTTAGCCGGGATCAAATAGACCCGTTTACCCGCCAACGGATGGACCAGTCCGTGACATGATGGCCCCTTTGTACTTAGTACGGTTCGGGTTTGATCCCCGTCCTCGGCACTTCATCTTTTCATGTAGTTACGCGTTTCCCATCACTCCCGGTTGGGCAGCGCATGTTCTCAGTCGAGTTCATCGAGGAAACCTAGGAGCGCTGCGGTCACTTCGTCCGGCGCCTCCTGCTGAATCCAGTGGCCCTTGCCGTCAATAATGGTGGAGCCTCGAAAGTCCGTACAGTTAGCCCCGGCCTCGGCATAGAGGTCAACGCCCGGTACAAACGTCCTAACCGGGTCGAGCCCTCCCGCGATGAAGGTGCTGGGTTGATGGACCTGAAGCAGGGACAGCTGAGGAAGGAGCTCCCAGTCTTGTGCCTGAGCGCGGTATCGGTTGAGCGGACCGCGAAAGCCACCCCGCTCGAATGCGGCGGTGAAGTAGTCGAGATCTGCTTCCGTCATCCATGATGGGAAGGGGGCCGGATCAACCATCGTACCGACGACGTCGTCTACCGGCTCCGATGCTGACAGACTGTGCAGAGGAGCATGCTCCCCGTCTCCAGAGATCGTGTAGTAGAGCTTCCTCAGCGCCGTCCGCACGTCGGCCTCGAATGCGGCCTCGGCGACACCCTGCTCTTCAAAGTACAGCTGATAGAAGAAACCGCTCCCGTACAGGTTTCTCCAATTCTCAACGCTAGGTACAGGGCCCCGCTGAAAGAACGGCACGCTCAGGCCGGCGACCGCGGTGACTCGCTCGGGGTGCAGTGCCGCGGTGTTCCAGCAGATCGGTGCGCCCCAGTCATGCCCAACTAGAATCGCTTGGTCCTCGCCAAGCGCGTCCATGAGGCCCACGACGTCGCCGGTCAGCGAGATCATGTCGTAGGCAGCGACTGGATGCGGTTTGTCGCTCTCGCCATAGCCTCGCACGTCTGGCGCTACGACCCTGAATCCGGCGTCGGCGACCGGTCGAATCTGGTGGCGCCATGAGTACCACAGCTCGGGGAAACCGTGGACCATGATAACGAGCGGACCGGAGCCTTCGATGGCGCACCGCAAGGTGACACCGTTCGTCTCGACTCGTTGGAAACGGAACGGCTGAACCGGGATTGACTGACCGGTTACATGCTGTGAAACCAGCGCGGCCATCGATGCGGTCAGTAGAAACTCTCGTCGGGTCGGTGTGTCAGGCATTGGCTCCTTTCGGTCTGGGTTGACCGTCATTCTTCCAGAATTTAGCCCGAAATGGCGATTTTTGTTTGAGCAATACAATCAGAACAAACGAGAATCCATAACTAACAACTGCCATTCTAAAGATATCAACCGTATCTAAACTCCTTGAAATGAAACATTGTGTATTCAAATAGCTATACATGAGTTGTCTACAAGAAGTTGCAACTACTGATGAAGAACCGCTGAGACGCATCGGTTTGAGCAATCGCGGTACGCATGGGCGTTTCCTGACGGAACTATTACTTCAGAGCTATACCCACTACCCACTGGTATACCCACACGCTACCGGATAAGGACTTTGTTGAGTTTGGCGGCAGTGCTCTCCTGAAGCACTGGCAAGACGTGGCTATATGTATCGAGGGTCAGATTGATTTGGCTTTGGTGCCGACCAGCGTCCCTGCTTGCCCCCCCCCTGCCAGTCAGTAGTAGGATCGACCGCAACAGGGGCTAAAACCATGGCTGCTCGTATGTTCGCGATAACGCTCATCACCTACCTTTTCAGTAGCTGGAGCTTCGCTCAGTCGTTGGACATTGATGACACTTATAGAGTGCCGAGAACAGAGCACGACCACCCCAACTTTCAGGGTGTCTGGAGTACCAGATTCAATACCATGCTAGAACGTCCCGAAGGCCTGCCTCTCGTTCTGTCACCTGAGCAGGCGGCTGGATTCGCCCAAGCGGTTACTCATGGCTTGGAGGCTAATACCGACCCTGATATTGACCGACTCGGACCGCCGGTTCTGACCGTGGTCAATGGTGAATATCGGAGTTCCGTCATCGTTTACCCGGAAAATGGTGTCCTGCCTTATAACGAACTCGGTGCTCAAAGATCCGCCCATGGTTACTTCGAGGGCGTTGGTTACGACGGCCCCGAGCAGAGGCCTGGCGTGGAGCGTTGCACCGAGGCCTGGGGATCCCCGCCTATGCGTGCGTTTATGTATCAGTTGTTCCATGGTTTTGTTCAGACCGCTGATACGATCGCGATCGTAAGTGAAGAAGTTGCACCGATACGTGTTATTCACATGGACGGGCAGAGTCGCCCAAATGCCATCAGAAGCATTGATGGATTCTCTGTGGGGCGTTGGGAGGGTGACACCCTGGTGGTAGAAACCACTCACTACAGTGATGCTAATCCGGAACGTGCCTCTACCGGTCGTCCCATGCTAATAAGCAGTGAAGCCCGCGTAACAGAGCGCTTTACACGAACGTCGGAGACCGAGCTGAATTATCAGTATTCAGTTGATGATCCCAAATACTACACGGAGCCTTGGCGCGGTGAATTCTCATTCATCCGGGAAGATAGTGACCATATTTATGAGTACGCGTGCCATGAAGGTAACTACAGCATGGTAGGTGCCCTTCGTGGTCAAAGAGCCATCGAAGCTCAAGCAGACCAAGAGGAAAAGGACTGATTGCGACCACTGTAGAGGCGCGTAACTGGCGTTTGAGCTGAGAGGTAGTGGCCAGCCAGTGACTACGCCCGTGGCGGGCCATGCGCCGGTTGAGGTAGCGCAAGATTTGGGTAGTATTCCACGATAGGTTCTTCAGATTGCGAACGGAACCTGTATCACCGGAACGGTCTGTTGAAATTCATTTGGTCACCGACGCCAAACAGTGCGCGCCCGCGTGACTAACCCTCGGTAACGGTCAGTTACGATTATTGGTGTGCCGTATGCTCAATTTCGAGGCTGCCGACGAATTTGACTATCCGTCGTTGAACCCGTGACAGACTCAGGGTAGGCTAGATCCCTAATGGCCGAGTATTTGCACCACGTCCGACGTCTATTTGTAGTTTCGATACTGGTAGCGGTTGCAGTGTCTCCGCTCACTGGTGGGGCTCAGAACCGGGACTTGGCCAAGCCGGCAATTGATATTGTCGCCAGTGTCGGGTGTGCAACTAAAGACGGCGAGACGTGGACTCTGACCCAAGCTTCAGAACCGATCAGCACCGGGGTGCCGTTCTCGAATAGAGACGAAATCGAGGAAGCCAGTGGCACTCCACTCGGTTCGCGCACGTATGTCCTCATCGGTGTGGCCGATTTTCTGGCGCCAGAGGAGTTGCTTGATGAGTTTCAGCGTGCCGAGTTCACCACCGTCGATTCGGTCAACTCGACCGGGTCACTGGTTGACGGGCATCGAATATTGGTAAAGGGGCTCTTCATTGAAAATGAGAGGATAAACCTGACCTCTGTGATCGGTCTCACTGAGCGGTGTGGTTGATCTCCTTAAGGTGTGGTGAGTGTCTACGAGAAAGGAACGGAACATGCACGTGCCGAGTTTAACGCGGCTTGAGTCGAAGGCTTCTCCGTTGCTGAGAACATGGAGCGCGGCACTGGGAGGTGTGTTTTTGGTCGGGGTCGTTTCTTTGCTGCATCCGATCGCGGCAGCTGAGCCTTCAAAGGCACCGACGTTTAACGGGAACATCGCGTCCATCTTGTATGGGAACTGCGTGAGTTGTCATCGCACCGGTCAGATGGCGCCTATGTCTCTGGCATCTTATAAGGAAGTGCGCCCGTGGGCTCGGGCCATCAGGGGGAAGGTCTTGGCGCGTGAAATGCCACCGTGGTACGCCGACCAGCGCTATGGCAAGTTTCTTAATGAGATGGCGTTGACGCAGGAAGAGATAGATGTGATTGTGGCCTGGGCCGATGCCGGAGCGCCAGAGGGGACCGGTGAAGCACCGGCGCTCCCAATCTTCGCCGGCGGATGGGTGCATCCGTCAGGAGCCGACCCGGACTTCGTTATTGAGATGCCGATCGAGTACGAGATCCCGGCGCAGGGTCAGAGCGAGAACTTTAGTATCTACCAGGAGAATCCGTTCGACGAGGTTGTTGACCTCCAGGCAGTCCAACTGATGCCGAGCAATCCGCGCGCGACGCATCACTCGAGCCTTGGGGCCCGGCACTTGCCGGCAGGCACCCGGCTTGGTCGAGGTCCAGCATTCCCTGGTGGACCAGTTATTGATAACGTGCCGGTGGCGATCGACCCGGGAGAAATTTTTGACAATTCCGGCGACCGAAGCGAAGCCGAAGCGTTTGAATCCGAGGAGGGCCGCCGCGCTCTTCGGGAGCGGGAGGTGTTTGCCGTTCAGGGCACCGAAACATTTGTCTTCTATGTTCCGGCTGGCGGCTTCAAGCAGTGGCCGGCCGGCATCGGTAAACGGATCGAGCGTGGCGAATATCTTAATTGGGGGATCCACTACAACAGCACGGGAGTGCCTGAGACCGACCGCCACCGAGCCGGGCTCTGGCTTCAAAAACAGCCAATGACCCACGAGGTGCTTTCCCGTCGTGTCGGCCAGACACATATTGCGGAGCGTCGAGAGCTGGTGGCGTCGAAGCTTGAGAGTGAAAGCAATGGTTCTCCACGTATCCCGGTTATCCCGCCAGGCGATCCCGACTGGGCAATCACCGGGATCACGGCCTTCCAAGATGACGTGACGCTCTACATTTTGTGGCCGCACATGCATCTCCGCGGTAAGGATATGACCTTCGTCGTGACTTATCCCGATGGCCGTGAGGAGGTCATTCTACATGTGCCAGATTACGACTTTAACTGGCAGCTGCCATACGAGCTGGACGAGCCACTCAAGATTCCAGCGGGCAGCACGATGAAGACGGTGGGTCATTTCGATAACTCGATCAGGAATCGTTATAACCCCGCACCTCAGAAGGAAGTTTACTGGGACGAGCAGAGCTGGGATGAGATGTTCAACGGGAGGATTGATTACACGGTTGACAAGCTTGACCTGAGGCTCTCTGGCTCGAAGACCGAACACTGATCGTTGCTGCTCAATAGCGTCTAACGCTGAACTCCGCCTTGTCGCGGACAGTAATCAGTCAGTCGTGGGTCTTTGTTCAGCACAACGACGGTCGACAACGTTCAGACTGAGTGAGCAGTGCTTTATCTAGTTTCGTTGTTGAGCTTCTCCCGTCATCGGAACAAATCGCACCGGCAGGGTTGTCTGCCTTGTTGAGGAGTCGCTGGTTTTCGTCACGACAGTCATTTCCTGACGGAGGTTGCCAACGGGGATCACAAGCTTTCCACCGACCGCAAGCTGCTCGACCAGGGCCGGAGGCACGTGGTCTGGGGCCGCAGTCACGATGATGGCGTCGAACGGTGCCTCCAGGGGCCAGCCTCTGTAACCGTCGCCTTCACGTACGGTGACGTTGTCGTAGCCGAGTTCGTTGAGAAGTGCACGAGCTTGTGTAGCGAGCTCCGGTACGATCTCGATGCTGAATACCTGATCAGCGATCTCTGCTAGAACTGACGCTTGATAGGCTGAGCCGGTCCCGATTTCGAGTACCTTCGCGTGCTCCGGTAGTCCAGCGACTTCGGTCATGTACGCAACGATATATGGCTGGGAGATCGTCTGTCCGAACCCGATCGGAAGTGGGGAGTCGTTGTAGGCATTTGAGGCTAGCTCTGAAGGAATGAACCTCTCGCGTGGAATCTTGTTCATAGCCGACAGGACTCGGGTATCGCGAATACCCCTTTGCTGGATCTGTTGTTCGACCATTTCTTGCCGTTCCTTGGACCGATGTGATTGGGGAGTGGTGCCAGTTTGGGAGATGGAGAAGGGATTCGCGATGCAGAATGCGTTGTTGGGACTCGCGACAATGGTGGCTGGCACTGCAAGGAAAACAACGAAGAAGCAGAATTGAATCATGAGTAGTTGAAAACGCATCCGACTCACCCTTTCTGATTCGATCTCACTCAATTAGAACGTGACGAAACCTTGGCCCTATCCGGGCAGCCTAATCTAACGCGTATACGACACCCGTGTTTGAACGATTTTCGAGGTCAAATTCGTCTACTACGAAGATTCGTTGGCCTTCATCGTCGATGCTGATGTGCTTGGTCTCCCATCGAGATCTTCCGCTCTTACGCCATGTGCCACCGCCACGAAATGACACATTTGTTCCATCTGGGCGAAGTGCCTGACCGCGCACCACTACTGTCCCTGTTTCCTTGTTCGCATCTACCGGCGGCTTGAAATCAACGGTTCCGAACACCATGCCAAATGATTCGACGTCCGCCTCAAGGTTTACTTCATTGCCAGACTCGCGGATTGTCACGGATGTGATTTTTCCATTGATGTCCGCTTGTTTGTCTCCAATAACACTCATTAGGGGCTCCTTCGGTTTCTCTCGTTACAAAGCTTGTAAAGAACTTCGTGCTTGTCGAGAGTTTACTGTTGAGAAGAGGTACTTCCAAGTGGTGACGAGTAGCGAACAGCCATGAGTCATGGAGTCTTGGTCGGTTCATCGACGAAGCCAAGAGCCGGTGCCGAGTTCCTAGACAAGAAAGTTCCTCTCGTCTACGGATTATCGCTGTTTTTCACCGTAGTGTGTCATCAAGTGAACTCTAGGAGAGGAGATCTGTCGTCTAAGACAAGGTAGCAGTGATGGCTGGTCGGAGACGGCGTCGGTTGAGGGTGGAATAGCTAGTATAGGTTCCGGGTCATATATGCTGGACGCTGGAGTCCGGGTGACGTGGCGCCAGGACTCCAGCGTTATCGCCAGCATTTAATCTTACTTTGCTATTTGAGATAGGAATTCGACCGTCGCCTGGCCTCTCGCTACTAACCAAGTGCGCTTTCAAATAGAGCGAGTAGTCGACTCCATGCGCGCTCGGCTTGCTGCTCGTGATAGACAGTTGAATCCGGCGGACACCAGCCATGCAATGCACCCGTATAAACCTCGATCTCTGCAGGTAATCCCGCCGAAGCAAAGGCATCACGCAGCACGTTCTTGGCTTCCGGTTGATTCTCGTCGTCGTTCTCCGCGATCGCGAAGAGGTAGTGGGCCTTCATTTGGGGTACAAGGAGGTGGGGACTATCGCTTTGATCGGTTACAAGGCCACCGCCGTGAAATGATGCCGCTGCACCGATACGCTCCGGAAGCGCGGCTGCTGTTCGCATTGTGAATGGTCCACCCATGCAATAGCCCATGGTGCCGATTTTTCTATTTCGATCTACAGCCGAGTGGTTGTCGAGGAATTGAACAAAAGACTGCGCATCCCGCGTTTGTGTCTCTGCGTTAAGTGATCCCATCAACGGGATTATGGTGTCACGAACATCGGCAAAGTTCGTGGTGTTGACGACTGGTGCACGTTGCGTTCGGTAATACGGGTTGACCGCCAGAACAGAATATCCAGATTCCGCCAGACGTTTGCTCATTTGTTTTACCGCAGGCCGTAAACCGAACGCGTCTGGCCAGATGAGCACCCCCGGATGCGCACCAGTCGAAGGGTGGACAAAGAAGCAGTCCGCACTGCCGTCAGAAGTGACAACTTCCAGGTCAGATTCAGTAACGGCTTGGGCATTCGAAACACGTGGCAACAGGACCGAAAGTCCGGCACCTGCAGATACTGCTCCGAACTGCCTTCGAGTCAATCTCTTAGCATTTAAAAATTCGATGTTATCGGTCATTGTTCGGTCATCGCACATTGCTGTTCTCCTTATCACAGGGCGTTTCGGCACTAGATTTGAGCCTGTTTTTGTTGGGTTTGTATTCTACGTGAATAGCGGTTTGGGATGGGAACAAATTAGGAACTGGGGTCCAGTGATTCTAGTTCGGGTGAACAAATCGGTGTTCGAAACTTGAAAAGAGCCCAGTACGAGTTTTAGGATTCAAATATAGGTAAGACGATCTTTGAGATGAAGATTATGTTCGTGAGGCAATGCCATGATATCTGTTAAGCAAATCGTGACGGTCGTGCTTTGTTTGTTATTGATACCAGTCACTGCCGTTGTCACTGCAGCTGTTAAGCAGCGTTTTGGCGATGGTCCTAATCGGGTGTTTTCCGGAGGAGCTCTTGTGGCTGGGGAGTTGCACACGGGGTCGGAGCCGGATTGGAGGTTTGTGAGCGAAGTCTCGACTATCGAAATGCAGTTACTAGATCCACCTCTGTCTCGTCGTATTTGGGTGGCGGAATTTAATGACAAGCTCTATGTCTGGTCCGGCTACATGGGCACTACAATTGGGCGGCTATGGAAACGTTGGCCGATTCAAGCTGAGCGTGATGGTCGGGCGTTGATTCGCATTAACAACAGACGATATGAACGCCAGCTGGTCCGAGTCGAGTCAGGAGAAATTCTAGACGGTATTAGCGGTGCGATTCGAAAGAAATACCCTTCTCAGACCACTCGGGCGGCGGTGGAAGCAGGAGATGTGTGGGTGTTCGAAGCAGCCGCAAGACGATAGGTATCCTAGGAGCCAAGGTGTGAGGTACTTCTATTGGTTGATCGTTGTTGCGTTGGTTTTAACCGTTCTAGGGGTTTTATTTGTTCCTGGTGCAGATGACTTAGTTGAGCAGATTTTTCAGCGTTACTTGGGTAGCGCCGCACGTTGAGTAGTCCCGGTTTGCAACCGTGGAGCGTTGTTTGGCTGAATCAGAATGACAGAATCGAATCTAGTTCCACTCGGCGCTGATGTTAGAGAAATATGCCGAGAATCGAAGAGTGCGAACGGGTGACGCTTAGTTCAGTGGGTCAATTGCTGCCGTCGATTGTGAAACAACCTTGCCTTGAGTAGCCATTTTTTGGTTCCTTCGTGATCTGGTTTGATTGCTGACTGGTGAATGAAAATTTGACTCCTGGGCAAAGTTGTCAGAATTTCATTCATCTTAGAAAACTGGAATTCAGTTTTCGTTCGGTCAAGGTGTCGATATTCTGTTTTGTAACGCCTGCCCGCCTGAGTTGTTTTCGGTAGTATTTGCAGGCAGTTGTTGTGAGTGTGTTGGATGTTTGTGTTCGTTGTTAACCATAAAGGGAGGCGATTGTGGAATTCGTATGTACTTGGCAGATTCAATCAGACCAGTTTGAAGAGGTAATGAGGGTATTTACTGCGAGCGACCCAACTAAGGAGTTTCCAGACAACGTGAAACTCGTCGGTAGATGGCATTGTGCTGCGAGTCGCAGCGGTGTCGCAATTGTTGAATCGAGTGATGTAGCAGACGTTATGCGGTGGGCTATGAAATGGAACGGCATGATGGAATTCGAAGTAGAACCGTGTGTGCGCGATGAGGTCGCGGGACAACTAAGTCGAGAGAAATTAGCTTCGCTCGATACGTAGCACCTGATACTCGCCGTTCGCAAGAGCGGCGGGCGTTTCGATTCTCCAGACGAAGTGAGCTGACGTTGCCGTTGGTTGATCAAAAAATGGCAATTCATCAAATTGTCGCCCCTGTTGGATCAGTGAGTGGGAATATGGTCATCCAAGGCGAAGACGAATAGTCCGTTTCCTCCGGATGGACGTTTTTCGTCTGGCACGAGATCTGCTGGGATCATTCCTCCCCAACTGGCGCCACCACTGCCGACCGGGATGGCGACGTACTGTGTGCCATCGACGGCGTAACTAATCGGATATCCCTGCACGGACGTAGGCAGTCTCGTCTGCCAGAGAATGTCACCGTTAGCAGCGTCAAAAGCGTAAATGTAACGGTCCCAGCCTCCCGCGAAGGCCAAACCGCCATTGGTAGTAAGTGAGGCGGTGTTGATGGGAGTTTTGAATCGGCGTCTCCAGAGAACTTCTCCCGTTCGAAGACTCATTGAAAGAAATTCCCCGAGTTGCCCTGGACTATCGGGGTGAAAGTGATTTTGCCGACGGACCGGTCCTGTTCCACCTCCACCTTCGACCTGCGCGACAGGTCCAAATGTCGCTGTTTCGCAATTGAGGTTGATCGGAACAAAGAAAGCCTCAAGGTCCGGATAATAAGACATAGACCGCCAACTCTTAAATCCGGCAGTACTCGGACACCAGAAAATTTCCTTGTTGAGTTCTGGAATCATCCCTTCTCGGTAGCTGACTGCGCCTGTCTGTGGATTTACATCCGCAAATGTTTGGTAACCCAGGTCGTGTGCGTTCACGAAGCGTCCCGTAACACGGTCCAGTTCCCAGAGGACTCCCATCTTGCCCATGGTGAAGACAGATCGACGGTCGTCGTAATCGATCAGAATGCGTTCAAAAACTTCATCCATGTCCAGTGTTTCACCAGGTAAGTGTTGAAAGTACCACTTTATTTCACCTGTGTTGAGGTCGAGAGCCAGCGTCGAGTTGGTGTAGAGTGCATCGCCATCGGTGCCGCGTGCAAATCTTGCCCAAGGTTTGGCTTGGGAGGTCCCGTGAAATAAGGTGCGGGTCTCGGGGTCGTAACTGCCTGGAATCCAAGAATCACTACCAGCGCGAAACATGACAGGAAGGTCGCTCCAAGAATCCCCGCCACGTTCGCCGGGCATAGCGATGGTAGATGTGCGCCAGAGTTCGTGGCCGCTTTGGGCATCTAGACTGACGATATAGCAAGTGTCTTCTCTATATCGACCGCATCCGGTCAAGCCTGACACGACCTTGCCATCGGCAATGATGGCGCCACTCGAAAACTGAAAACCAACACCTTTTCCGATATCAGTATCCCAGACGACTGACCCGTCTCTGGCGTTTAGAGCAATCACGTGGGCGTCCGCGGTGTTTAAGTAGATCTTGTCTTCATAGATCGCAATGTTTCTATGTGCTCGACCTGGAGGTGGACCACCGAAACTGTTTTCGGGTTCCGGCGCATCTCGGCGATATTCCCAGATAAAGTCGCCGGTGGCTGCCTCAAGCGCATGTACGACTTCGCCAGGGTTAGCAATATAGAGAACGCCATCGTAAACGAGAGGGGTTGTTTGTTGTGATCCTTGCTGCAAGCTCCAGCTCCATGCGAGTCGGAGTCGCGCGACGTTATCTTTTGTGATCTGTGCGAGTGGGCTATGACCGTGTGCGTCTAGTGTTCGTCGCCAATTCAGCCAATCCTCGGGCGCAGGATTGTTCAGGGTTGAGTCTGTTACTGGACGAAATTGATCGCTTTGGGCACGGACGAAGTCAGTTTCGAATAAAAAGAAGAATGTGATGGCTCCGGCGACAATACAACGGCTCATGACAAATTACTCCAGCTAGGAACAGGGTTGGACTTCACGACCGATTATCACGTGATTCGCAAAGACTGTCCAGGATATGGGTATCCCTCGGGATCGACTGTTAGCAGTGCTAAAGGGAAAGAGCGATGGATGGAAGATGTTGCCATTAGTTGTCGGAAAACCTCGTAGAGGCAGTTGCGCAGACCATGGATGGATCGTTTTGAAAAACATTATGCGTATTGGCGACCACGAGATGTAGAGTGGGAGAACGAGGAGTTATTAGCTTGACTGTCTGAAAATGTGTAATTTTGAGGCGCATGCGTCTTTTCAGTCTGGCCGATATATTGATGGACGAGTTGGCTCGGGCAGTTGTTTGGATCATTAGCACTCGTCGAAGCAGGCATGTTTCTGTGGTTGCAGGATTCGTTGATGACTAAAATGCAGCACGAGGTCGGCAAGGTCGTTGACGGCAACCGGTCGGCATAGTTCTGGGAGAGCAGGTGAGATTGAAAGTCCGTCGTTCGATCGCTTGTCGCGCGGGTATTAATGTCACGTTGGTTGTTGTCTGTGCTCTGAGTATATCTTGTGTCCGGCGGGTCGATCCTGAGCCCGTTGAACTTCCCGGGAGTGTTCGTGTCGGTACAGACACGAACGACAAGACTCTTCGTAAAACTCTTGACGGGGTTTTCGGATCAGACCAGTTAGGTTCTGTTTTATGGGGTGTCGAGGTTAGGTCGTTAGATCGAAGGGAACGTCTCTACGCCAGAAACAGCGAGTTGCTACTGACACCGGCTTCGACGATGAAGATTGTGACGCTTGCCGCTGCTGTGGACGTTTTGGGTTGGGATCATCAATTCGATACGACGTTGTCGGCGTCGGCTCGTATTGAATCAATGACATTGCAAGGAGATCTCGTAGTGCGTGGTACGGGAGATCCAACTATTAACGCCCCTGGTACGGAAAAGATATTCGTCGATTGGGCTGAAGAACTCCAGGGTCTAGGGATACGGAGCATTGCTGGACGTATCGTCGGAGATGATGACGAACTAATCGGCAGAAACGATGGTGGATATGTTCCTGGTTTTGGTGCCGGTTGGGCATGGGATGACCTTGTACTCGGTTTTGCAACGCCGGTAGGCTCTCTACAACACCGAGAAAATGTGGCAGATGTTGTTGTCGGTCCGAATTCTGCCGCTGGCAGACTTGGTCACGTCCGAATCCAAACGCCATGGTCTGGTCTCATTGTTTTGAACGAAGTGATTACTGTGGGCAGGAGAGAACCGACACACATTGAACTGTTCCGTGCGCCCAGAACTAACGTGCTCCGAGTCACTGGTCAAATCGCTCAGGGGAGGTCCTCGCTTGTTCGAAAGGTGTCAGTCAATAATCCGACCCTTTTCTTTGTCCGCTCTCTTAAGGATGCACTTGAGCAGGCCGGCATAGCAGTGGAAGGACAAGCTATTGACATCGATTCTCTTTCCAAGCCCGATAAAAAATCGCTTCGTCAAGGACTCCGGACGCTGGCCCAGCATATGTCTAGTCCGTTGTCTGACATCGCCGTGTCAATGATGAAGAGAAGCCAAAATCTTTATGCGGAATCGCTTCTTTATCGCATAGGCTCAGTGGAGGGGAGAGGGATTCACGGGGGTAGAGAGGTGGTGAGCGATCTGTTGGCCGACTGGGGAGTCCGTCGACCTAGGATTGCCGTTGCGGACGGCAGTGGACTCTCTCGGTACAACTACCTTACAGCGAGTGCCTTAGTTGATGTTTTGGATGTTGTGTATCGAGATCAATATTGGCAAAAACAGTTCATAAGGACTCTGCCGATAGCTGGAAGAGATGGGACGTTGCGGCGGCGGTTCAGGGGAACGGCTGCTGAGGGAGTTGTCCGAGCAAAGACTGGGTCGATGTCGCGGGTCCGCGCGTTATCTGGTTATGTTCAAACAGCCGACGGTGAGCAGTTAGCATTTGCCATTTTGGCAAATAATTTCAGTGCAAATTCGAGAGCTGTCAATGGAACCATCGACGACGTAGTCGCTTTCTTGGCGTCTTATTCACGAGACGAATAATTCGATCCAGTATGACGAAACGGTCGGCGTGTTGATATGGTCTAAGCGGCGGGACCGGATTTCGATGTTCTACGCTTAGACTCAGTCATCGGTCTGCGTCGAGGCTAATGAATATGTCTAATGCCGCTCGAAATCTAAAGTGGAACATGGCTGAGAACAAAGTGGAGTAACGAGATGTCTTCCTTTCGTGCGCTAAGAGTTGAGAAAGTAGGGGATGAGAATTATTCACGCAACGTCGTGGTTCGTGATACGGCCGAGCTCCCAGCTGGAGAGTTGTTGATTGACGTTGCGTTTTCGTCTCTGAACTATAAGGATGCACTTTCGGCAATCGGTAATCGAGGTGTTACTCGTCATTATCCGCACACACCAGGCGTCGACGCCGCGGGTTACGTGCTGGAGTCTTCTGCGGATCATTTCTCGGCTGGGGATTCGGTGATTGTCACCGGCTATGACCTTGGTATGAATACAGCAGGCGGCTTTGGTCAAAGAATTCGTGTGCCAGCCGAGTGGGCGATTCCTATTCCGTTAGGACTCGATTTGAAATCGAGCATGATTCTTGGCACGGCAGGGCTAACGGCTGGACTGTGCGTAAAGAAGTTGGAACTGCTCGGAATGACAAATGACAACGGTCCCATTCTCGTGACAGGCTCGACCGGTGGCGTTGGTTCTTTAACTGTGAAATTGTTGTCCCACCTCGGATATGAAGTTCATGCCGTCACCGGGAAGGACTCTCAGCATGGATTTCTTCGGCGGATTGGGGCCCATGCGATTCTTTCTCGACAAGATTTTCTCCAAGGATCAAAACGGGCATTGCTGGAAGCGAAATGGGGCGGACTAGTTGACACTGTCGGCGGGTCGGTTCTGTTTAATGCGATTAAATCGTTGCGCTACGGTGCAAGTGCGGCGGTCTGTGGTCTCGTAGCTTCTGCAGAGTTTCCCGCGACTGTATTCCCATTCATTCTTCGAAATGTCAACGTCTTGGGTATTGACTCAGTTGAATTGCCTTTGGCACAGAAGGCAGAGATGTGGGAAAGGCTCGCTGGTCCATGGAGATTCGGAGAATTGGATGAACTCGTTGTTCCTTTCTCTCTAGACACAGTCTCTGGCGGTATCGATCGGATCCTAGCAGGAGACATGATCGGTCGGGGATTGGTCGACCTTCGAGTTTGATCTGGGTTCTTGCTGATGGGACGGGTTCTTCGAGATTAAGACTTGGTGTGAGTGGTATGCTGTCAGTACTTTGTTGGAGCAGTGGATCGTAACCATGTTTATGTGGGCAGTTTCGGGAGGTACAAAGTTCTTGAGGCGTTTCGTATTGTTCTGTTCCGTGTTCGTCACTTCAACTGCTATTTACGGCCAACAGGTTGTTCCGGAGATCTTGAAAGCGGCTGAAGAAGAGCAGGCATCCTTAATAGAGACTATGCGTGAATTGGTTTCTATTGAATCAGGGAGTCGAGATACAGAAGGTTTAAGGAGAGTGGCTCAAGTCATTGCGGATCGATTTAGGCGTCTGGGTGGCGACGTTGAATTTGTGACCCATGATGACCCTTACGTGATGATCGATACGCCTCAGAAGATTGGTCAGAGCGTAGTGGCACGTTTCCACGGCAGCGGTAGTGGGAGAATTCTTTTGCTTGCTCATATGGATACGGTCTATTTGCGTGGGCAATTGGCTGAACAACCATTTCGAATCGCTGATGGACGCGCCTACGGACTCGGCATCGCTGATGACAAGAACGGGGTCGCTCTAATTGTTCACACTCTATCGATGCTTCGTGCATTGAGTTTCGATAACTTTGAACTCATCACAGTCTTGATCAATGCAGATGAAGAGGTCAGTTCAGCCGGATCACGGAATTTGATTACGGAACTCGGATCTACGCACGATGCCGTGTTTTCCTGTGAAGGCGGCGGTTCCCCTGGTCGGCTCGCATTAACGACTGCCGGAATCGGCGCGGTTTTGATGACAATCAGAGGTCGTGCTTCGCATGCAGGGAGCGATCCAGAAGGTGGTAGAAACGCGTTGTACGAGTTGGCCCACCAGGTTCTTCAAATGAGCGATCTCAGTGACGACCAGGTGGGTATCAAACTCAATTGGACGATAGCTACCGCAGGCTCGACACGAAATGTAATTCCTGCGGTAGCTAGTGCGACGGCTGATTTTCGAGTGCTAACAGTGGCGGGATACGATTTTGTGGAACGAGTCGTCCGTGACCGAATTCGGAATCGACTGATTAATGATACTAGTGTGCACGTGTCTTTTGAACGTCGTCGACCTCCTTTGGAAATGACCGAGGTGTCACGAGCATTCGCAGCTCATGCGCAAACTGTTTATGGTGAAACGGGACGTGTACTCCTTGTCAGCGACCATGCTGCAGGTGGTGGTACTGATGCGGCATTTGCGGCCCTTGAAACGGAGGCACCGGTTATTGAAGGATTTGGTTTGGTCGGTGCAGGGGCGCATTCGGATGCACGAGAATACGTAGAATTGGCTTCGATCGTGCCTCGACTCTATTTGCTGGCGCGTATGATCATCGATGTTTCGCTCGGCAGGATGCCAGGTTAGAAACTTACATCTAGGCCTGCGTGGAACCTTAGAGAGCCACTTAGAGTGTGGGCGGCGTCGAGTCGCAGTCGTGCACCAAAAGGGGCTTCGAGGAAAATTCCTCCGCCGATGCCTTTTAGGAAACGTACGTCGTAGATCGATTGGTCAAAACTGTAAGCGGTGGCGGTGTCATAGAAGAACTTAATTCCCGTGGTACCGATGGAGTATGGGAAGTCGATAGGAATAGTGAGTTCCGTCGATAGTGCGAAGAGGCGGTCTCCGATGCGATCACCGTAGCGCCAACCGCGGAGTGTTTCGCTACCACCGAGCAGAGATTGTTCATACGCCGGTAAGGTGGCTGAGGCTCCGTCGAAGCGAAGCCGTACAGAGAATATGACCTGCTCGCTAATCGATTTGTAGCCGTGAAAAGAAAAACGTGGCCGAAGTACTGGCCTTGGCGACCCAGCAAATTTGAGACGTTCTATAGAGATGCTTGCCTGGACCTCATTGCGAGGGATCCCTCCTTCCGCCGTGGTGCGGTAGGTTAGGGTGACTCCGGCCCGGGTTAGGCGGTCACCGCGAAATCCAAATTCGACGTGTTCTCGAGAGAGGCGACCACTAATCCTAAAACCATAGGGGAGTTGACGGTCGGCGCCGACCCATAGAACCGAGCGATCGTCTGCCACATCCATCGTTGGGTGAATTTGATGTCTATACGAACTCCCGGCGAGTACTCGGTCGATCATTTTTCCTGGAAGTTCTTTTTCTGCTTCAAGAGCGATGCGCCTTTCTCCACCCCATGTGGCTGGAACGGACAAAAGAAATCCAGACCCGAGTGTATCGACGATGCTGATTCGACCTCCGTACGAAAATCCGTACCCTTCTTCATAATCCAAGATCGGCAAGAACATCGACTGCCGAATGATCGCCAAAAGAGATCTGGCGATCGGATTTGTGATGTGGCTGTCCGGGCGTTCATTAACAACGATCACGATCGCCACGAGCGAGGTTTCGGTCAGCGACTGATAACGTTTGCGAACGTCGACTTCGTCAAAGAGGCCACTGATTTTCAATCGTTCTCGAATTGCCGAAAGATCGCCAGGTTCGACGGTGTCACCTGGAGTCATATTGGAGATTGCTATGACCTCGGAATCGGAAACAGAATAGTTCCCATGGACTCGAATTGTAGTAATTGTTTCTGGCGCTTGAGCGACCGTGGACGCTGGGAACGTTCCGAGGCTTGCTAATATAAAAGCGAATGTGTGTTTTTGAATGGGAAGATGTGTGGCGATGTTCGCGATATGTGTGATTGTGTTCACGATTAGAACAAATATTTCTGTAGAGCGACTATCGAGACTGTGGACCTGTTGTTCGGATTCGGCCGCCGCTCGTAGCTTCTCGATAATTGCTGTACGTTCGGATGGCGGACAAGGAGTAAGTTCCGGTCGCTAGTGACATATTGGCGTCGAGTTCAACTTTGTCCGGTAGCCAAATCCCATCGAAGGGTTGTTTCATAGTCATCGAGACCGTGAAATCGTTTAGTCGTACCAACCAGCGCCCTGGGAGGAACTGGAAACCGAGATTGTCGAACGTGTAACGGACAATCTGCTTTTGAGTTTGATCGACCCATAGCGTTACGAGGCTTGTCTTGTTCAGGGAAGCCGTCGCACCGGTAGTGCCGTCGGTCTCTTCGTCAGTGGCTCCATCGTCGTCCCACGTTGAAAATAGTTCCGTCGGGTAGTATTCGATGCGTAGTAACTCTAAACCTTCCCATTGGTCTCTTCCCGCAAGAAAATAGTTGCCCGGCTCGAATTCGAAGTCAAAGAAAAAGGAATCCGAAATGAAAACAGGTTCTGGCATTAGACTCGGTGGTGACTGAAGAGAGAAACTGCTGTTCGTTTGATTTGATGGCGTAACACTGCGTTCGGTCACATGGTCTGTGAACTCTCGGAGGTCGGATAGGCGCTCGCGAATGTCATTTAGGGCGGCGATGCGTTTCGAGTCAATTCGATTCTCGGAAGCGAGGCTTAATAACTCTCCTGGTGGGGCAGAGACGCTAAGCTCGAATTGAATTGCCAGTTCAAATAGTTCGAGAAAACTCGCAAACTGAGGATCTGTTGCCGCGTCTAGAGACGTTTCGACCTCTGAAATAACCTGTTCGATCATGTCTCGCACTTCATCAGGATAGAGGCGACCATTCTCTAGCATCACAAATCCGTCTCGTGCCCGTTCAAGTGGGAGGCTGAGTCCAATCTCTGATACGCCGCCACGGTCTAGTAAAATCTGTCCGGCCGCTGCCGTGATGGCCGCGTGGTCGTCTCCCCAAGCCCTGGCGTTTTCCACAATCTGCCGAATCAGTCTACGGCTGACTTCGTCTCCCCAGAGTCGTTTGATGGCCATCCGAACGTTGGTGAGCGTCGAGCGTCTAGAAATTCGGGTTAGAGGACGTTCGGACAGGTCACCGCGCCGGGATTTTCGCCTTTGCCGTTCAAGCCATTCGTCTTCGTATTCTCTCCTCGCTTGTTCGTCGACTGTTTCACCTTCGATACGGATGGGACTCCGCACGAAAAAGCCTTCTCTTTCGTACCAGGAATATTGACTTTTGGAGACCCATAAAGGAGTGTTTCCTGGGCCAACCATTTGTAGGTTGACGTGTTCGTCTAGCACGTATTGCTGGCGCAGTGTTGAATTCTCTTGCCGACGTTCAAGCACGTCTCTCATAAAGTTGTCGATTTCGTTCTCGCCTGCATTTTGTGCGATCGTTATGCTGAAACTGCCCCAGCCGATCAGGGCGATCGTGCATATTCCTTGCTTTCCACGCATTTCCAGCTCCTACAATTACCGACCGGCTGCACGCGAACGACCGTTTTACTGATTGTTCGGCACGGCTCGCCGTGTCTCTTCGATTGATTCCAATCGTAACGGAAATTGGATGTTCACGAACCAGATTGACCTGGAAGTTTACGTGGAATTTCCTCAGTGGAAAAGGTATGCCTGTATTTTGACAATAAGCGTTCACTCCGGCCAAACAGCCGCTATTTCAGTATTCTTTGTGTGCCAAGCGAGAAGCCTGTGTCCGAGGAGGTGGATTAGCACCTGAGGGCGACGGAATAGAGACTGGATTCAGTGAAGGCGTGCATGCCGGCCACTGAGACATATGTGAGTGACAAGACAATAATCGATTCGTCACATGCTATTCTTTTTGCAGATAGAGGGAGTGTTATGACTAAACAATTGATTTTTTCGGTTCGAGTACTCTTCGTGCCCCTTGTGGTGGTGATGATGGCCTGCGGTGGTGCAGGCGAGGGACAGGACGAAACAGACAGTGGCCATGCGGAGTCGATGACTGAAGAGAGTGTTGTCGACAGTGCTCCATCGGGCGAGATGGAGATGAGT
>Ga0310123_10001335_pt1 | contig 20608 bp, 12 predicted proteins | sample CB6_AW_1057_MG_FD_203505 | JGI IMG/M metagenome (GOLD analysis project Ga0310123, IMG submission 203505) | Marine microbial communities from Western Arctic Ocean, Canada - CB6_AW_1057 | ecosystem: Environmental > Aquatic > Marine > Oceanic | place: Canada: Western Arctic Ocean | collected... | reverse complement strand
TTTGAACCTGCGACCTTTTGATCCCCAGTCAAACGCGCTACCAGGCTGCGCCACGCCCCGCTGGCGATTCATTCTAGTCACTCGCGCGAAAACGAACGATACCGGATTCGCCAGTTTTCTTGATTTGCCGACCGGCCAGCTGATAAAATTAAAGCTGACCGCTTAACGGCTTGTGATGAACCGGTTTGCGATGTAGCCTGCGCAGGCGGGTCAGGCGAAAACTCGGTCGACAGCCCGCCATCGCCGACCGGCTTTTCAGTGACTGCCAGTGCCGGACTGCCAGTCTGAACATGGAACCCGACCTCTCCCGGCCCGGTGCAGCATGAACCACGAACTGATCCAACCGGGCGGCCTGCAACTGGTCCTGCTGGGAACCGGAACTCCGGTGCCCGATCCCGAGCGCTCCGGACCCTCGGCGGCTGTGATGGTTGACGAGCAGGCCTACCTCGTCGACTTCGGACCGGGCGTTGTTCGCAGCGCCGCCGCCGCGTCCCAGCAGTACGGACTGGAGGCGCTCGACGCGAGCAACCTGTGCATCGCCTTTCTGACCCACCTGCATTCGGACCACACGGCCGGCTTTGCCGACCTGCTGCTGACGCCCTGGGTGGTGGGCCGTGTCGAGCCGCTGCAAATCTACGGTCCGCCCGGAACCCGCACGCTGGTCGAACACACCCGGGCGGCGCACCAGGAAGATATTGACCTGCGGTTGGACGGCCTGGAACCGTCCAATGTGTCCGGCTGCCAGACGATCGTGACCGAAATCGAAACGGGCCTGGTGTATGAAGACGATCGTTTGCGCGTGGAGGCCTTTCCGGTGAAACACGGAAGCTGGAAGAAGGCCTTCGGTTTTCGTTTTCAAGGCGCGGGCCGTTCGATTGTCTTCTCCGGAGACACCGTTCCGGTCACCTCGCTGATCGAGAAGGCCCGGGGCTGCGACATCCTGGTGCACGAGGTCTACTCCCAGACCCAGTTCGACATCCTGCCCGAAGAGTGGCAGGAATATCACACCGCGTTTCACACCTCGACCCGCCAACTGGCGGAAATCGCCAACCAGGTGCGGCCGGAACTGCTGGTGCTCTACCACCAACTGTTCTGGGGGGCCACCGAGGAGCAACTGCTGGCGGAGATCCGGCAGGACTACGACGGGGAAGTCATCTCGGGCAGGGACCTGGACGTCTTCTGAGCCGCGCCGGCCGCGTCAAACGGCCCGCCATTTGTCCAGCGGCGGCAGGAAGAACTCCTCGTCATCCACGTCGCTGCGCAGTGTGAAGAAAGTGTCGATCGCGATCGAGACCCGCGGCCGGGAGGAACGGTTGGGGTGCACCGCGTGCGTGATGTTTGACGGGAAGACAATGATCATGTCCTCCGCGACAGGCAGCTGGATTTCGGGGCTCAGCAGCGGATTGGGCTGGACCCGTTTTTGAAGATTCAGCGGCATGTACATGCCGGGGATCGAGATGTTGGAGGGTTGCGGGTGCCGGTTGTGGAAGGTGAGGTCGGTGTCCTGGCAACTGTCGTCAGGATAGTACACGATCGAGAGGTGCGAGTTCAAATGCTGGTGAGGTTTGATGCTCTGGTTGGGAAGCCCGACGGTGCCCCAGCAGCGGGTGATGTGCATCTGCAGGTCGCCCGAGTCGAAACCGAAGCTCGAGAAGTAGCTGTTCACACTTTCTCTTAAGCGGGTGACCAGGGGCTCGAAGTCGTCTTGCAGGTGCAGGTCGGACGCTCCGTAGATGTCTCCGGTCCAGGTGTTGTGACTGTTGGCCCGGGCCTGCCTGGCCTGCTGCATGTCGAGAATGGTTTGCGACATCTGTTGCCGGGCAGGCGCCTCAAGCCCCAGCAGTTCATGGAAAACGGTGGTGGGAAATATGTTGACCGATGGCAAGGGTGTCACCTCCACGGCGCCGACGAAGCGGAGCGGGCGTCGGCCTGACGCGCCACCGCTGCTGCGGGCGATAATGTTATTGATGCACGCATTGTAAAAGGATCTTTCGGGCGCCGGCCCCACTGTCGTCCATCGCTGCAGCGGGGTTCGGACCGACTGGCAGGTGCTAGTTGTTCTGCGCGGCCAGGACCTGTTTCTTGACCGCCTTCACGAATCCGTAAGGCAAACGGCCTTCCCGCGGTTCTGACACCAGGATTTCGAAATCGTGCTTGTGCAACAGGTCCAGCATGGTCTGTTCTTCGTAACCTTCATGCGTTTCCATGGCCAGTCGCTCGATTTTCCGCCAGGTGTCGTCCGACGCCACCCGCAGGATTTCGAACTCGCTGCCCTCGCAATCCATCTTCAGGAATTCGCAGGTCTCAATCTGGCCCTCCTCGAAGATGGAATCCAACGTCACGGCCGGAACACTCGATTCGGTGTACTCGCCCGTTTTAAAGAATAGCTCGTCCGTTTCGACCAGGTCCGACGAGGTGGAGGCGTTGGCACAGCGGCGGGGCCATTTGCTGGGAATGTAGATCGGAATTTCCTCGCAAGCGTTCCAGACGGCCCGGTTGTGGGCCCGCACCACGCCCGGCAACTGGTCGTTTTCCTTGTTGTTGGTAAAGTTGTATTGCAGAACTTTGTAGAGGAATTCCTGCGGTTCGTAGGCGTGCACGGTGGCCCCTTTCCGGGCCGCGTAGAGGGCGAAGAAGCCCTGGTGTGCCCCGATGTCCACGATGTTCATACCGGGACCGATCTGGAATCCGGGCAGGTCGTAAAGCTTCTTGATCCAGGTTTCGCGGAACATGCCGAACGAACCCTGGTAGGCCACGAACTTCAATCCCTCCCACTGGACACGTACCAGTAGTTTTTTTTCTTCGGGTGTCAGTGCGTGTTCCATCGTGGCTCCTTGCTCCGGGTTGGAACGTTCCGCGCCGGCAGGAAAGGTGCGGTCGGCATTCGGTGCAGCCGGTTCCGGTCCGGCGACGACGAGGTTCACCGGCAGTCCGCTGGCCGTTGCAAGTTCAAGTGTAGCCTTCGGTCCTTTCCGGAGCAAGGTTTGCCAGCCGGGGCTGATCAGCGCAAGGCGCTGGCCACCAGGTTGGAAATTTGCGCTAGTAAGCGACCCTCCGGTTCCTGCGGCTGGGTCGTCAGTAGGACCAGGAAACTGTTGTTCCGCGGATCGGCCCAGGCGACTGTCCCCGTGATTCCCCAGTGTCCGTAAGTTGAAGGGGAAAGCAGGTCGCCAAAGTTTTCGGAGTGCGCGGGCCAGTTCAGACGCCAGCCCAGTCCCCAGGGTTTGCAGCGGCGATCCAGTTCGGGAACGTGCGGCATTTGGCAAAGTTGGTTGCTGGTCATGGCCCCTACGGCGGCCGGACTCAGGATGCGCACACCATTCAGTTGGCCCTGGTTCAACATCATCTGCATGAACAGGGACAGGTCCGCCGGAGTGGTCAACAGGCCGCCCCAGGGCGCACCGAACGTCCACCAGTAGTCGGTGTTCCAGTGCCAGTCGGTCTGCTCCACCTCGGCGGTCTGACGGACGTGCGCCACTCGCCCGATTTTCGGTTCCGGTCCCTCGTACCAGCTTGCCGGGGCGCCCAACACCGTGTCGCGCATTCCCAGGGGCTCAAACAGATGCTGCTGCAGGAAGTCGCGACAGGGCTGCCCGCTGACCCGCTGCACGACCTCCGAAAGGATGGCGATGCCCATGCTCTGGTAACTGACCTCATGTCCGGCGGGAAACCGAAGTTCCAGTTCACAGGTACGGCGGACGAATTCGGCCAGCCCCTGGTGCTGCGATCGCAACTGGTCGTTGTCCGGCAGCATGTCGGGCAGGCCCGAGGTGTGCGTCATCAGGTGACGCAGCGTGACTTTTTCTTTTCCGTGCGCCGCGAATTCCGGCAGGAAGCGCGAGACGCGATCGCTCAGCAGGATTTCACCCCGATCGATCAGCATCATCACGCCTGCGCAGGTGACCGGTTTGGTCACCGAGGCCACCAGGAAGACCGCCTCCGATGTCAGGGGAGCCGAGTCGGGGTCCGGCCGCTGCCGCCCGGAAATCTGCATGACCGCGAGCCGACCGTGTCGACCGACGGCCAGGCCGGCGGCGGGCAACTGGTCCTGGCGGGTCCAGGTTTCCAGTAAGTCGCAGGCCTGCTGCAACTTGTGGGGACAGTATCCGATCTCTTGAGGTTCCGCGGTGGGCAGCATCAATGTTCTCCGGTGGCCGGCCAGCCCGGCCATGGCTGGGATTCCAGAAAATCAGGCAGCGACCTCTGTGTTGATAATGACTTCCGGCCTGATCGAAAAGGGGGCACCCCTTGCACACCCTGCCAGCCGTTTGGCGTCTGCCACCAGGGGTGCCCCGCCGGGCAACCGGTGAAACTGGTTCTGACGACTGGGCCTGCCGTGGTGCGGGCAGGTGCTGCTGGTGGGAAACAAGGCTGGTCGCGCTACGGGAGGCGGCTCCCGGGGACTCGGGCTGCAGGTGGAGAAACGAGACCCGCCACGGGTTCCCGTCTGTTCGCTAACTTCCGTAAATTCGTCAGTTCCGTACCGCGAGAGAGGTCAAAAAGCCGTTAAAAACGGGCTCTAAAACGTTGCTAACCTCGAGGGACGGGGTAAAATTGCTATCAGCAAAGCGCGAAGACCGGCGACAAAAGCCGCAGCGCCACGAATCGGCGGAGTCGCCGGTGTGCTGCTCCGCGTTACTTTCATGTTTGGTGGACCAGGATGATTGCTCTGCAAAGATGGTTGGGCCTGTTTGCTGCAGGATTGCTCTGCCTGCTGGTGGCCGGTTGCGCAGATTCCGGCGTTTTGGCGCCGGTGGTCCCGGTCAACCCTGCAAGCAACCCGACGGCGGCCGAGACCTTACCCGATGGCAGCGTGGTCATGACCGGCGAGTACGCCCTGGGCCGTAAGCAACAGCAGTACCTGTGGGACATCGAACACCTGGTCTTCGCACTGAACCAGGATGTTCTTTCGGTTTTCAAAACAGCGATCCGCAACCGGGACGCGGCGTTGATTCAACCTTTCTTTTCCTCTCAGATGCAGGCCCGTGTCTTTAGCGGACCGGGCAAGGTTCACGATTGTGGTTTGGTGCGGATTTTCACCTGGCACGCCGACCAGCAGCCGCAGGTTTCTGTGGACGTCGAACGCCTGACAGAATACCTCGTCTCACCCGAATTCCTGGAAGGCGAGGTGGAGAATGTTGGCTTGCACGTGTTTCACCTTTCGCCCGCCAACCGCTACAACCTGGAGGACGTCTGGCACCTGAAGTGGGATCTGCGGATTCAATGCGTCAGCCAGACGGGAGTCCGTTCGGAGATAGCGTTTTTCTGCTCGATGGATTTGTCCCACCTGAACGAACAGATGGGATCCGACAGCGGTTGGATTACTTCGTTCCAGATTGATCGCGCCCGGCACAGTCGCAGTGAACGGGAACTGATGGCGGACGTGACGGTCGGCTCGGGGATCCGGATCAAGCGATTCGCCGATAACTGGAACCGGACAGGACCGCCTTATCCCCCCGACCACGGCAACATGCGGGTTTTCGACTACGACCGTGACGGACGTTACGATCTGCTGATTTCCGACGACGGGCGAAATCACCTGTATCGCCAGCTTCCAGGGGGTGGTTTCAAGGATGTAACGAAACAAGTGGGTTTGCGTGTTCCCAAAGGTCAGCGGATCACCGGAGAGGTGATCGCCGATCTGGACGGAGACGGCCTGGAAGACTACCTGGTCTCGGGCGGAGTTCCCACGGCGCCGGGGGAGGAAAAGAAATCCATCAGCCGGTATCGCAACACGACCCACGCCTTCAAAAATATGGGAGACGGGACCTTTCAGAGGATTCCGCCCGGCAAACATGGCCTGGGAACCCAGATCATCAACCGTTTCGGTGTGGCCGTTGTCGATTATGACCGGGACGGAAAACTGGACCTCTACCTGATCCAGGCCGGCAAGTGGCCCGAACGGAACACCAGGGCCCGCTGGATCGGAGACAAGACCACCCGCGAGGGCGTGTTGATCCGCAACCTGGGGGACTGGAAGTTTGAAGAGGTCACCGTCAAGGCCGGAATGGCCGGTGAGAACGTCGACTCCTACGGCAGCGTCTGGCTGGACATTGAACAGGATGGTGACGACGACCTGTTTCTGGCCAACCACATGGGGACCAACGTGATCTGGGAAAACCAGGGTGATGGTACTTTCAAGAAACAAAATCTTCCCGAAAGTTTTGGCGGTTTCAGCATGGGCGCCACGACGGGAGACCTGGACGGGGACGGACGCTCGGAAGTTTACGTGGCCAACATGTACTCGTCGGCCGGTGCGCGGGTCATGGACAATCTGCGCAGCGGCGATTATCCGGAAGGAATCTTCGACTACATTCAGGGCTTTATCACCGGGAACGAACTCTATCACAACGATGATCAGGAGGGACTTCGACCGGTGGGCGTCTCCTCGGGCGTGGACAACAGCGGTTGGGCCTACGGGCCGACGATGGTGGACCTGGACGGCGATGGCCGGCTCGACCTTTACTCGCCAGCCGGGTTTCAGAGTGTCGAGCGCGGCAAACCCGATGGCTGAAGTTGCGTCTGGCGGGCTGCCGTGTCGCAGCCGACGAACCGACTTCTGGATCACCAACCGCTCGGAGAACTCGACGAGGAACGCGGCGAGTTCTGGATCAAGAACCCCTGGACCATGAACCACGATCCGCGGAACGTGAGCGCCTACGAACCCAACCAGGTGTTCCTCAACCTGGGCTCGGGAAAATTTGCTGAAATCGGTCACCTGACAACGGCCAACTCAGATGGTGACGGTCGCGGGGCGGCCGTGCTCGACGTGAACGGCGACCTGCAACCCGACCTGGTACTGCGGCAGAGCGGCGGGGGAGCGGTGGTGGTCATTGAAAATCGTTTTCCACCGGTCAGCCGGTTGGAGGTCTCCCTGGCCGGCACCGAGTCGAACAGCCTGGGGATTGGTGCGCGGGTCATCGCCGTGGTGGGCGAGCGGCGGATTCATCGGGACCTGTACCCGGAGAATAACTACCATGTTTCGCAAGGGGCGCTGGTCCGTTTCGGTCTGGGAGACGCCCAGCAGGTGGACAAGCTGATCGTGCACTGGCCCTCCGGAACCGTGCAGGAGTTGGGGCCGCTGCCGGTCAACGCGCACGTCCGTGTGACCGAGGGCAAGGACGACTTCGAAGTCGTGCTGCGGGCCAAGCAAGTGACCGACGGTCAGATCGGGCAGCGCAGTGAAACGCCCGGTACCAGCGGTTGAAGCTAACGCGGAGCGACCAGGACCAGCACGCGCGTTTCTGCGACCACCGGATATTTTCCATCCTTCATGACCGTGGCCCGTACGGTCAGCTCATGCAGACCGGCCAGGGTGCCGGCCACGACGCGAAACTGTGTGGAGTTCTGCTGGGAAGGAAGCTGTACCGCTTCAGCGGACAGCAGCCCCTCCGTGGTTTCGTCGGTCCGCAATTCCAGCCGGGCCGGCTCCAGGAGTTGCAGCGCGCGGTGGATCGTCAAGGGGATTTCAAATGTTTCGCCCTGGGTGACCTGCAATTCTTCGACGTCACTGGAAATTTTCAGCAGCGCCCCGACCGGTAGAAAACCAAGCCGGTCCTTTAGGCGACTGACGACGTAACGCACGTTTCCCCGGGGGTCGGGCACGCGGGCAACCCCGTTGACGACCATCCGGCCGGTCGTTGAAGTCTGCAACCATTCGGGCAGGAAGATGGGATACAGGACGCGCGTGGCGCCCGCCGGTACGGGTAGTTCCGGCCCGGTGATTCCCATCCGGTGGTAGCTCTGGCCCGAGGCCATTTCCAGCACCAGCGGGTCATCGAAGCCTTCGTCCCGTTCGATCAACACCGGCGAGGGAAAGGTTGTGCCCCGCGGCCATTTGGTGACATCATTCTTTCTTTCGCCTTCGATGGAAAACGGGGGTTTCATCGTGCTGGCAAGGAGCGTCTGTCCTGCGGGGCGGGTCAACTTGTTTTCAGCGAGCGTGGCCGTGCCATGAATCGACACGAGCGAGGCGCCGGCCGCCGCATCGGCGGCGACGGTCAATTCAACCGCCAACGATGTTTTCCCGGCCGGGATCAAAAGTTCCTCTGCCGCGCTGATCCCCTCGGGCAGGCCGGCGATCGAAATGGAGATCGGCTCGTTGAAACCGGACATCAAGGTGGCTTTGACCTCCAGGGAACCCTTCCCGCCCAGCGGCACGTTCAGAAGTTCCGGTAGGCTGAGCGTGAAGTCGGGGAGAGATTTTCTGATCACCAGGCGATAGGTCAGCCCGCGATGACCCTGTTGGCCGGAAAGGTCCGACACGGTGACCTGGTAGGTTCCATCCGAGGGCACCGTAAATTGTAGGCCCGCGTCGGTCGTTTCCGGCAGATCGTCGTTCTCGGCAAGTTGCTTCCCCTCCGGGCCATGAATCGACAAGGCCATGTCCAGGGGTGAACCGTGCCGCGCCGCTTCCAGGGACAGTTGCCAGACGTCATCTTTCTTGCCGTCGAACCGGTAGCGGTCCTCGGTGGCCGTCCCTTCGATCGTGCCGGTGATCGCAGCAGGCAGGTTCAGAGGATGGGCGTCTGACTCTTGGGCCACCGGTTCGGTTGTCTGTGGAAGGTCGCTGAGAAAAAGTTCATAGGAAGGCGCCGTTCCATAGCGCGTTTCCAGCCGGTAGCGGAAGGACGTGGCCTGCGCGTCAGTCGGGAAGATGATCTCTCGCGTGGTTGATTCCAGAACAGGTTCTCCGCTGGCCACACCGACTCCGACAAACTCGACCATTTGGGTGACGCCCCGATGTCCGGCGGCCGGAATGGCGGCGACCACCCGCGGCCCCTGGGTCAGGGTCAGGCGGTAGACGAAGCTGCGGTTTCCACGAAAACTCACATCATGCACACTGGCGATGTAGTGGTGTCCTGCTTTGCTGGTAAAGGTCAGGCTGCAATCCCGGCCCTCGGTATCGACGGTGTCCGCAACCAACTGGCCGTCGGCCGTGTGAACTTGGATTACCGCGTTGAGCGGAGACTTCAGGCCATGCGTCACGACCGTGCAGCTGACCGGTCCGGTTTGCGTGGCCGTGAACCGGAATTGGTCGACTTCCTCAATTTTTGTGATCTGCCCCGAAATGGTGACCGGCAGCGCGGGGATGTTCTGAGGCCCTTTGCGGCCCGGTCGTTCGATCATTTCGGGATCTTGCCCGACGATGAAACGGCCGCGACTGGTAGCTCCGTTGGCATTGGCGGCCTGCCAGTGCACGATTCCCGGGGGCGTGTCGGCGGGGATGGTTAAGCGGGCCCGTGTCTCACGCGGTAGTGGAAACGCCCGCCGCACCGCACCGCCGAACCAGTAGGGTGGTTCGGGGACGATGACCGGACCGGGGGCGTCCAGGATCTCCAGTTGGATGCGCGGATCGAGTACAAAGATCTGCATGTCGGGCGTCCAGTCGTAGCCGCCCAGCAGGACTTCGATCGTCTGCCCCGCCTCACCACCTGCCGGGTGCATGTAACCGATACTGGGGGCCAGTTGCCCGCGCGCAACCGAAGAGCAGGTTGCCATCAACAGCAGCGTCAGCCAAAGGCGATGATTTCGCATGAAAGGATCCGGGTCGGTGGTCCCCGCAAGGTTCAAGGTCGATCGTACGTCTGCCACACCACGAGCCAGAAATCAAACGAGTCCTGGTATCAGTCTGCCGCCATCGACAATGGGTACCGGTCGACCCAGGGGCCCGTAGTACTGGCGGTCGGGATTGATCCCCATCAGCGTGCTGATGGTCCGCAGGATGTCATTGACAGTCACCGGTTCGGTGGCGGGAGCCGCCGCATGCTCGTCAGTGGCTCCGATCACTAATCCAGGGGTCGTGCCCCCGCCGGCGAACACGACCGACTGGGCCATCGACCAGTGGTCTCGACCGGCCGCGGCATTCACCCGCGGAGTACGGCCCATTTCGCCCATCATGATGACCAGCGTCTCGTCCAGCATGCCGCGCTGGTCCAGGTCGTTGACCAGCGCACTGTATGCCCGGTCGGCGTAGGGAATCAGGTCGGTACTGAGACTGGGGAAACAGTTGAAGTGCACATCCCAGCCGGGTGAGTCAATGCCGATGAAACGGCTGCCGGCCTCAATCATGCGGCGGGCCAGTAAGGCACATTGACCGACCTGGGTGTAGCCATAGGCTTCGCGGACCGCTTTGGATTCCGCGTGAATGTCAAAGGCCCGTTTTGCTTCAGGAGAGGAAATCAGGCTGTAGGCCTTTTCATAGTAGGTGGACATCTCTTTTGCGGGACCCTGGTTCCTCTCCCGTTCCCTTTGATCAATCGTGGCCAAAAGTTTCTTGCGGATGCTCAACCGCTTGGCCGATAGTCGGGCAGAGGGTTGCAGATCCTTGACCTGGAAATCTGCCTGGGATGGATCGGCCTCGATGACAAAGGGCGCGTGCTCGGCTCCATAAAAACCGGGTCCGCCGGCACCCATCATGTGCGGGATGTTGATGTATTTTGGAATGTCGCCACCGGTTTCCAGTTCTCGCGAAACGACCGAACCGATGGACGGATAAAAGGTGTTGTGGGGTATGGGGTTCAGGCCGTCGGCAAAGTTGGGTCGGCGTCCGGTCATCGCATAGTGGTAGCCCGTCGTGTGGCCGTTGATATTGTGGCTGTGACTGCGGACGATGCTGTATTTGTCAGCAATCTTGGCGCACAGCGGCAGTTGGTCCGTGACGAACGTACCGGGCACGCTGGTGTGAATCGGGCGGAACGGTCCGCGGATTTCCTCGGGCGCCTCGGGCTTGGGGTCCCACATGTCCTGGTGGGGTGGACCGCCCTGGAGGAAGATGAAGATGCAGGCCTTGGCTTTGGCGGGCTTGGTCGCGGCCGCCTTGGTTTCCAGTTCTAACAACCGCGGCAATGTGAGACCGCTGATCAGGCCGCTAGCACCCAGACGCAGCGCGTGTCTACGCGAGACTCCGTTGCAGCAGGTGCTTTGTTTTTCACCAACATCGACCTTGAACATGATTCACCTTTCGAAAAGGATCGTTTGGCAAGTAAGTATGGTATGAATTGATTAATGATTGAAGAGGTATTCTTTTGAATTCAACAGTGCCCAGAGGACATCTTCGGCTGCCATCCTGCGATCGGCCTCTGTGCCCGCAAATGCTTGCAACATCGACTGTGTATCGGTTTCTTCGGGAAATCGGGAGATAGTCTTCAGGTATAATTCTTCGATGATTTTGTCATTTGACAAGTCGGAGTTCGCAAGTTCTCGTACGGCACCGTTCCGGGAGCCGATTTTGTCCGCTATTTCCAGCGAATTCAGCAGGTGAAGTGCCTGGGCAATACTCGGTTCGTCACTTCGTTCGCATTCGCAAACCGTTGCCCGTACGGGACGGCCGAAGATGCGGAAGAAGTAGGAAGGCATGCGGTTGTCCCAGACCTGGATCGCACGAAAACCTTCCGGCCAACCGTTGAACTTTTCAGTGACTCCCGTGCTCTGGCAAATGGCGTCCAGCAGAACTTCTGCAGGCAATGACTTGTAGGCGGCATGAGAGAAATTCTGGTAGTCATCCTCGTTGGAGGTGTTGGATAACGAACTCAATTGGTACACGCGTGAGTTGAGCAATGTGCGGGTGAACGCTTTCAGGTCATAATCGACCTCGCGCAGATGGTCTGCCAGTGCCTGCATCAGCGGCGCGTTGGTCGCCGGGTTGGTTTCGCGGATGTCATCGATCGGTTCGATCAGGCCGCGGCCGAAGTAGTGCGCCCAGAGACGGTTCGTGATCGCCTTGGCAAAGAAGGCGTTCTCCGGCGCCGTCATCCAGCGGGCCAGTATGACCCGGCGGTCAGGCGTGTCGGTAAAGTCCGGGCTCGTGGCTCCCAGCGCGCGGGCTGCAACCGGTTCGCCGCTGCGTGGATGGGGCAGGTCGGTACCTGCCACGGAAATGATCGCCTGCTTGCCACCGGGAAGGCCCTTCAGTTTGACGCTGGTGAAGAAACCGGCCAGTCCGATGTAGTCCTCCTGGCTCCACCGTTCCGACGGATGGTGATGGCACTGGGCACATTCAATCCGCACACCCAGTAGTAACTGGCTGAGCGAGCGTGCCAGCTCCTCGGGCTCATTGACGATTTTGTAAAACGAGCCCGGGCCGTCAGCCGAGGTATTGCCCCGGACCGTCAGGATCTGCCGTGCCATCTGGTCGTAGGGCAGGTTCTCGGCGAATGTGGTGGTCAACCAGCGCTGCATCGCGAGCGCTCCTTGCGGAGTGACTTTCAACTGGTCGGCCCGCAGCAGGTTCAGCCATTGCATTGCCCAGTAGACAGCGTACTCATCCCGTTGTAATAGCTGGTCAATCAGCACGACTCTTTTGTCGGGAGACCCGTCGGTGAGGAATGCGCGGGCTTCGGTGGAGGTTGGCAGGGTTCCGATCGTGTCCAGATAAACTCGTCGCAGGAACATGGCATCGTCAGCGAGGTTGCTGGGGACGACACCCAACCGCTGAAGTTTATCCCACACGAGCCGGTCGACGAAATTGTTTTCGGGCGGGCGCTGGAATACCACGTCGCGCCGCGGCAGGGTGACCTGACAAAACGACACGTGTTCCAGGTACCGCACCAGGATCACGGCCTCGCCCGGAACATCACCGGCCTGGACCAGACCCAGGGAATCAACCGAGGCAATGCTTTCCGCATTGGATTCGTATTCGGCAGTGACCGTGACACAGTGTCGCTGTCCGGTCGCATCGACGGCCGTAACTTGCAATTGCTGCGACTGCCCCGCGAGCAGAATCTGTTGTTCGGGTTCAATTTCAATCCCTACGATGCGCCGCTGCTGATCCGTTTCCGTCGTGAACGGTGCGCCTTCTGAAATCCACCGTTGCAGACGCTGATAGCGATAGCTGCCCGGATCGATTTTTAGACCGCCTCCGTGAGGGGTTTGAGCGGTTCCTTTGAGCAGTAGCAAACTCCGTCGAGGTGTCGCCAGTGACACACGCCGGCCGCGGCCTTCGTTGACCAGGGCAGCGAAATCGGACTCCGGATCGAAACCGAAGATGCTCAGTTTGAATCCGTTCTGACCTTCCGCCTTGCCGTGACAGCCGCCCGAGTTACAACTGGACTTTGTTAAAATCGGGATCACGTCCTGCGAAAACGAAACGGGGACGGGAGCCCGGAGTCCACGGACCTCCAGGGGTACGCTGAGTTCGTGATCGTGGTAAGCAATGATAATTTCTGTGTGGCCTTCCGCCTGGGGGCGCACCAGCCCACGATGGTCAATTGTCGCGATGGACGGATCGGAGGCGGTGTAGGAGACGTCCCGGGTGATGTCAAGGTTCTCTCCGGCTGGCGTGAGGGCACTGATCACCAGTTGTTGGGAGGCCTCCGGATCGGTCAAGAGGATGGATTCGGGTTGTACCCGGAACGCAGCGGCACCTGCCAGTACCGGAAACAGTAGCACCAACATCAAGGTGCTGAAAAGACTTCCTGGCTTGCGCTGACCAATCACTGCGATTCTCCTGCCCAAGTGCACGAGCTGCTGTCTTTTGACGAAACCACCGGGCGGGAAAACAGTTTGCAGGAGTGAGTCGACAGCGGCCTGCGCCGTTTGTCGACTGGACGAAGTGAATTCGAAAGTTGGCGTCCGACGATTCCTGAAAAAGTTGCCCGGGTGTATCCGTCTTTATAGGTAGGTGGTTACCCTTTGGTAGGACCACCACTAATGTACCCAACGTGGGGACCAGATAGCAAGTGTAAAACCCGTCGGAGGAAGAAGCTTTGGCGGTAAAAGATAAAAGAAATTTAAGTGTCGGTTCCGTTTCGACGCCTATAATGTTATGAACGGTTGAGAGGCTGGAATGATGACGTTAGCCGATACAGTTGTTTTTACTCCGAAACTTTACAATGGTTGATGGCATGTGTTTTGCGCAGTCCTTGTATTCCACCTTCCTCAGCGGTGCCCGGCGACCCGGTGGAAGCGTTGCTTGCTGGCTGACTTTTCTGTTCCTGCTGCCTGTACCCGGTGCGCGAAGTTTTGCGGAAGAGGCGGCGCCGATTTCCATCTCTGAATTGAATCGCGCCGAACCTGTCGATTTTGAAACAGAGATTTTGCCAATCCTGCAAAAGAATTGTCTGGCCTGTCACAACGCGAGTGACGCTGAAAGTGACCTGGTGTTGGAGACTCCGCAGACGATTCGCCAGGGAGGTTCGTTGGGACCGGCCGTGGTGCCGGGGGGCAGTGAGGAGAGCCTGCTGCTGCTGGTGTCGGCTCATCGAGAAGAACCTCTGATGCCGCCGGTTGACAATGAGCGGGGGGCCGACCCGTTGACCCCTGACGAGCTGGGGCTGATCAAGAAGTGGATCGACGAGGGGGCGGAAGGAACGGTTGGTGAGCGCCCCGAATCGTTGACATGGCAGCCCATTTCCCCGCAGTTTCAACCGATCCTGGCCACGGCAATTTCACGGGATGGTCAGTACCTGGCTTGTGGACGGGGTAACCGCTTGTTTGTTTACCACTGGCCCACGCGGCAACTGGTGGCGCGACTGGTCGACCCCGACCCGTTGAACAACGGTACAGGCCAGGCGCTGCAAGTGGCCCATCTGGACATGGTGCAATCACTGGCATTCAGTCCCCGGGAAAACCTGTTGGCCTCGGGCGGGTTTCGCACGGTGAAACTCTGGCGACGGGCGCCCCATGCGCGGTTGTCCGAGACGGACCTGGATGTCATGTCCGATGTGTCGGCCACCAGCGGTGATGCGCGCTGGTTTGCCAGCGGAGATTCCAATGGATCGATTCGGTTGCTGGACGTTACGGGCCCGCAGGAGCTGCGCCTCCTGGAGGGACATGCGGGCGGGTTGACAGCACTGGTGTTTTCCAGTGACAGCCGCTGGCTGGTTTCTGCCGCGGCGGACAACTTGCGGATCTGGAACGTGGCGGAAGGCCGGCAGGTGGGACAGTTGGTAGTACCCGCCGCGCAGGTGCTGGCCGTGTTGGATCAGGGTAAGCAGATCATCACGACCGGGACGGACAACATCATCCGCGTATGGGCGGCGCCGCATTTGGCGGTGGCCGGGGCTGATGATACGCCGCCGGTTTCGGGTGAGGAGGTTGAGGGTGACGCGGAGCTCGCGCCGCTGCGGGAGTTAAACGGTCACGGAGCTAAGATCACGGCGTTGGCAACTCTACCTGGTGCGCCCGGGCAATTGGTGTCGGGAAGCCTGGATGGAACGTTACGGCACTGGGATGCGCAACAGGGGTCGGAGATTCGCAAGTTGGATACGGGTTCTCCGGTGACTGCGCTGGCGGTGCGACCGGATGGGGAAAGATTTGCCAGTGTGGGTCAGGACCATGTCGTCAAATTGTGGAATGCCACGGACGGCAAGTTGCTCGCCGAGTTCAAAGGGGATCAGCGCCTGCAGGTACAAATGGTCCGGGCGGACCAGCAGGTCCAACTGGCCGAAGCCGAAGTGGCCCATCACAAGACGTTGCAGGACGCTGCGAAAAAGCAGGTGCAGGAGTCCCAGGAGGCGTCCAAAAAATCGAATGAGGCGCGTGTGACCGCGGAAACCGAATGGGGCCAGGTGCAGGAGGATGCGCAGAAGCTGGAGCAGAAGAAGGTGGTGGCTGACCAGGAGCTGGCGGCGGCTGGTGCCATCCTGGAAGGCCTCGCCGCGCTGGAGAAGTTGCTGCAGGAATATGTAGCGGAGGGAAGCGAGCAGGACCAGGCCCTGCTGGCCCAGTTCCAGGTGACCTTGCAGGCTGCGACCAGCGTGGTCGAGGCCGAAAAAGGACCGGTCGAGACCCTGGCCGCACAGCTGGAAGAAGCGACGATAAAGGTTCAGGCGGCGGAAAAGAAAAAAAACGACGCCCTGACGGCAGAAAAGTCTGCCTTGGCAGCCGTTGAAAAGGCCGAGCAGAAGACGTTGCAAGCCGACCAGGAACTGGCCGCGGCCGAAGGAGTTCTGGCGGGGTGTCAGGAAGACAAGAAGAAAACGTCCGAGGAGTCGGAAGCAAGTCATGCCCGGGTGACGACGGTCGCCTTTTCTCCGGACAACAGCTACCTGGCATGGGGCGACGCCGAACGTCGCATTCAGCTGGTGGACGCGTTGAGCGGAAATCTGTTCGTTGTGTTTGACGACCACGCGGATCCGATTCACACCGTCCGTTTCACAGTAGGCTCAAATCTCGTTTCGCTGAGCGCTCAGGGGAAAAGAGTGGTTCGAGAGTTACAGCCCGAATGGGTTCTGGAACGAACCATCGGGAACGTGGACCAGTCCGATCAACTGGTGGATCGTGTGCTGGCGTTGGACTTCAGCCCGGACGGAAAACTATTGGCAACCGGCAGCGGTGAGGCGACACGCAGTGGTGAGTTGAAAATCTGGCAGGTAGCCGACGGGCAACTGGTGCGCACCATTGATCCGGCGCATAGCGATACCGTGTTCGGAGTGGAATTTTCTCCGGACGGAAAAGTGATTGCCTCCAGTGCGGCCGACCGGTTGGTGAAGACCTTTCAGGTCGCCAGTGGCGAGATGATCCGCAGTTTTGAAGGGCACACCCATCATGCGCTGGACGTTGCCTGGCAGGCCAACGGTCGGCGACTGGTCAGCGCGGGCGCCGATCACGTGATCAAGGTCTGGGATGCGGGCACCGGCGTGCAACAGCGCACGATCAGCGGCTATCCGAAAGAAATCACCTCGATCGCCTTCCTGGGGATCGGTTCGCAGGCGGTTGCCACCTCGGGGGATTCCACGGTTCGCCTGCACAACACGGATGACGGGGCGGAAATTCGCAAGTTGGAAGGCGGCGAAGATTTTGTCTACACGGCGGTCGCCAGCCTGAGTGGTGAACTGGTAGTGGCGGGGGGTCGTGACGGCGTGCTGAGAGCGTGGAATGTCCAGGATGGTAAATTGCGGGGATCCTTTGCGCCACCCGAACCGGCGAAAGAATAGCTGCCTGTGGACGACGGGTGGTCCTGTCATTTTTCGATACGACCTGCAGTTCGGCGGGTCGGCTCGTCGCCGATGATGCCGGCCTGATTGACCGCGCCGACTCCGACCGGAACCTGCTTCGGTTGGAAGTCGCAGAACCGGGTCACCGCTGCCACCGGCGTCTGCTGCTGGATACCGTGTTTCCGGGAGTCTTCCGGTTGACCATAAGTCCCGGTATCAGTAGGCTTGACATCGTGCGTGGTGGGTTCACCTGCGTGGAGCGCACGGATCTATTCTATATATTGTGCGTGCTGGACCGGGTGTCGTGCGTACCGGCCCGCCATTCTGTGGTGGGACACGAATTCCAACACGAGAAAAGCGTTCGACAATGTTACAAGATGACAACATCTCCAGACCCCGCGGCTAGCCGTACGGGGTGGAATGTTCATCGACCACAACCAGGAGGCGGATGGTGGCAATTGACGTCCATCAAATCAAAGACCAGGTGGCCGAAAAGGCCGAAATGTTGCATCGGTTGGATGCGGAACTGCGAAAGGTGATCGTGGGTCAGGAAGAAATGATCTCACGCTTGCTCGTGGGATTGTTGAGCAACGGGCACATTTTGTTAGAAGGCGTACCGGGCCTGGCCAAGACAACAGCCATCAAGTCCCTGGCCGACTCACTTTCCACGGACTTCCAGCGCATTCAATTTACACCCGACCTGCTGCCGGCCGACTTGATCGGTACCATGATCTACCAACCGCAGCAAGGGTCTTTTACGACGCGCAAAGGCCCGATTTTCGCCAATTTCGTACTGGCGGACGAAATCAATCGCGCGCCCTCCAAGGTGCAGTCTGCCCTGCTCGAAGCGATGCAGGAGCGTCAAGTGACGATCGGTGAGAAGACCTATCCGCTGGAAGGCTTGTTCCTGGTCATGGCGACGCAGAACCCGATCGAACAGGAGGGAACTTACCCGCTGCCTGAAGCGCAGGTGGACCGCTTCATGCTGAAGGTCAGGATCAGCTATCCGCAGGCGGACGAGGAACTCAAGATTCTTGACATGGCCCTCGACGGGACGGCCAGACCGATTCAGCCGGTGCTGTCAGCCGCCGACATTTTCGGGATGCAGGAAGTGGTCGGGCTGATCTACATCGACGACCAGATCAAACAATACGTTTTAAATATCGTTCAAGCGACGCGTGATCCGTCTCGCTTTGAAATGCAGGAACTGGCCCCGCTGATCGAGTACGGCGGGTCGCCGCGGGCCACGATTTGTCTGGCGCAGGGTGCCCGGGCGATGGCGTTTTTGCGGGGCCGTGGTTATGTCACGCCGCAAGACGTCAAAGACGTTGCCCTGGACGTGCTCCGCCACCGGGTGATCCTGACCTACGAAGCGGAAGCGGAGCAGAGGTCTCCGGAGGACGTGATTTCGACGATCCTCACCAAGGTTCCTGTACCGTAACCGGATCAACAGGAGCGGAGACGGAGTTTCGATTTTTACCTTCGCCTGATGTGGCCTACCGATGACGCAAGACCAGACTGTTGCTGAGATCCTTAAAAAGGTTCAGCGTATCCAGATCGTCGCGAATCGCGCAGTGAATGATTTGTTTGCCGGTCAGTACAAGAGCGTGTTTCGCGGCCGCGGGATGGAATTTGACGAGGTGCGCGAGTATCAGCCGGGTGACGATATTCGCACCATCGACTGGAACGTCACGGCCCGCACGGGAAACTGTTTCATCAAACGGTTTTCCGAAGAGCGTGAATTAACGGTCATGTTTCTGGTCGATGTGTCAGCGTCAGGAGCGTTCGGGTCCACGCAGCAGTCCAAGTTGGACCTGGTGGTGGAAATGGCGGCCCTGCTGATGTTTTCGGCGTTGAAGAATAACGACAAGGTCGGTCTCATCAAGTTTTGTGACGATGTGGTGGAATATTTGCCGCCGCGCAAAGGCAAATCACACGTCCTGCATCTGATTCGCCAGTTGGTTGCCACCCGGGCGATACCGCGAGAAACGAACCTGGCAGGCGCCCTGAAGTTTCTCAACCGTGTGCAGAAACGCAAGGCGGTGGTGTTTTTGATCAGTGACTTCATCGGTCCAAGTGCCCGGCACACCCTGGCCGTTTCCAACCGGAGGCACGATCTGACGGCGATCACGGTATCTGACCCGCGGGAAGAGTCGCTGCCGGATGTGGGATTTGTCTCGCTGATGGATGCGGAGACCGGTGAAATCGTGGAACTTGACACACGACAACGGTCGGTGAGAGCACTGTTTGAGAACCGTGCTGCAACGCAGCGCAAAGCGTTGTCGGACGAGTTGCTGAAAGTTGGTGTCGATGAATTGCAGATCAACACCCAGCGCGATTATTTGGCAGGGCTTCGAAAGTTTTTTGCGATGCGGGAAAAAAGGTTTCGCTGACTTTCTGCGGATGGTTTGACAGGCACCACGAGACCTCTGAATGGATGTGTAAATTACCGGTTGCCCCAGCGGGTAACCCTGGAACAAGATGATGAATGACGAACGAAAGGTAAATCTGAGAGTGGATGTTCCCTCCGGTAGATTGCAGCAACGAACAACGACCGGGGGGAGAGGCTGGTTTGCGGTGCTTGTCGTGTTGCAACTGGTGATCGTGATCGGCGTGGCCCTGCTCTTGTTGGGTGACGGTGAGATCGGCAAACCGGTTGCCGAAATCGGCAGGCGGGTCAGCGAGTTGCGAACCCTGGCGCTGGAATTGGAAAACAAAAGCCTGGAACAGGCTGCAGCAGGAACCTGGGAACAGTACCTGGAACGCGTCCCGGGGGCACCTGACCGGGCAGAAATCCTGTACCGGATCGGCAGGCTCTATATGCAGGCTGACAAGTTCGAGCGGGCGGCCGCTGCCTTCGTGCGCTGTGAACAGGCGGAGCCTGACGGCGAGCTGCAATCCAGGATCGGTCAGAACCTGGTCACGTGCCTGAGAAGGTTGGGGCGTTACGGTGAAGTGGGCCGGGAGCTTTCGCGACGTGTGGAAACAGGCGGCGATGATGTGAAACAAGGGCGCGTCCTGGCCACCCTGGCAGGAGAAGCGTTGACCGAAGCGGATTTGGACCGCATGGTCGAGCGACGTGTGGATCAAATGTTGTCTTTGCAGGGAGGCCACGGGGCCGCCATGCGGGAGTCCCTGTTGCGGCAGTTTTCGTTACCGGAAATGCGTCAGCAGATTTTTCAGGAACTTTTGCAGACCCAGCTCTTCACGCGTCGTGCCCGCGAACTCAAGCTCGACAGCAAGGAAGGGTTTCTGCAAGCACGCGCGGCCCTGGAGGAAAACCTGCTGGCCAGTCAATATCAAGCCCACGAGTTGAACAGGGTTCAACCGACGGACGTGGATATCGAGGCGTACTATGCGGCCGAACCGGATCAGTATCGCGAGCCCGAGGGGATGCGGATTGTGGTGATCGCGCTCCGCCAGGACGAGCAGCCGCAAAGCGTGCTTGCTGACGTCAAAAGCGCTGAGGACTTCAAACGGCTTGCGGCGCAGCGAGGTTCGCAAGCTGCCGGTGACGCAGCTCCCGGGACAGAGACGCGGAGAATTGTGCGCGGACAGAAGCACTTCGATCTTGGAAAAATAGATTCCCTCTTCGAGCTGGAAACGGGAGAATGGAACCGTGAGCCGCACGCCAACGGAGAGCGACGATTTCTGGTGTTGGCTGATGACAGGACGCCAGCTCGCACGCCACCGCTGTCGGAAATTCGGACACGTGTTGAAAACGACTACAT
>Ga0310123_10001334_pt1 | contig 20608 bp, 21 predicted proteins | sample CB6_AW_1057_MG_FD_203505 | JGI IMG/M metagenome (GOLD analysis project Ga0310123, IMG submission 203505) | Marine microbial communities from Western Arctic Ocean, Canada - CB6_AW_1057 | ecosystem: Environmental > Aquatic > Marine > Oceanic | place: Canada: Western Arctic Ocean | collected... | reverse complement strand
GGTTCAAGGTGAACCTGATGAAGAACCTGGTGAAGCGGTCTCTCCGCGACGAACCAATGAACGCGTAGGACCTCGGTCCACGTTCACCCGAGTACGACCGAAGGGCCGAGGCGTCATTGCCTCGGCCCGTCCCTTGTACGCCGTGCATGGCGGGATGTCGTTTCACGGAGGATGGCGGATGAGTGTGTATGAGGAATCGAACCAGGGGCAATCACGCCGCCAGTTTGTCCGAAGAGCGCTGAGCGGAGGGGTGGGTGCGACGCTGGCGGCGGCCGCGGGCACGACCGCTGCCGTGGCACAGGTTGGCGGCCCGATACGCTCGTTCGACCACGTCGCGATTCCGATGCGGAACACCGACGCGATGCTGAGTTTCTATCGTGCGCTCGGCTTCACGGTCATGGAGGGGGCGAACATCTGTTCGGTCCACTTTGGCGACAACAAGATCAATCTGCACCGGCCGGAGTTCTGGCAGAGCGGTACGTTCACGCTCCGCGCTTCAGCCGCCGAGCCGCCATGTGGCGACTTCTGTTTCGTCTGGGACGGGACGGTCGATGGCCTCACGATGATGCTGGACGGGGCTGGGGCCGAGGTCATCATCGGGCCAGTGGAGCGGACTGGTGGTCGCGACGGCGGTACCGCGAGTGGCACCAGCCACTACATTCGCGACCCGGACGACAACCTGCTTGAATTCATTGTTTATTAATTAGACGGGGCTTCGCCCCGAACCCCCGCGGCCGTTCCGCGGGGACCCCGAGTGCCCCACTCCGCGCCCGCGAGGCGCGCATGTGCGCGCTTGGGCTTCCCTCGCCTGGCGGCTCGGTCGTCGCACCATTGTGGGGACTATGCCACGCGGACGGTTCGAGGGGAGGACTACCTATTTTCGGGGGGCGTGGGTGCGTCTGGCGGCTTGGGTGATCTTTTCTCCGATCAAGGTGACCTTGCTGTCGCGCAGACGTTTCTCGTTCAGCCAGTAGGGGCTGGTGATTTCCTTGAATGCGTAGATGGCCACCTGTATCCCTTCCGCCCAGGCGACCGCGATGAGTTTGATGTCGCCATGCACGTCACCGACCGCGAAGAGGCCGCGACGGCTGGTTTCGTAGTAGGGGTCGATGGCGATGCTGCCGTCCTGGTTCAGCCGCACACTCAACCGCTGGAACGTGTCTTTCGCGGACAGAAACCCGATCTGCACGATGGCGAGATCACAGCGGCTTTCCGACCCGTCCGACAACGTCACGGCGATCGCGTCGTCATCGAAGGCGGCGGCGACGACCTCGGTCGAGGCGCGGACGAGCCCACCGGCCGCCTCGATGCGGGCGCGGGTGTCTGACTTGCCGACCGGCGCCGCCTCCCGAACAATCATCTCCACCGTTCCGTGCCTCGCCAAGACCATCATCGCGGCATCGAGGGCCGAATCCCCGCCGCCGACCACCAGCACCCGGCTGCCTTCGTAGTCTCCAATTTTCGGATTCTTGTAGTGCACCTTCCTCGACCCAAGTCGGTCGAGCGCAGCCAGTTTCCGTGGGCAGTGCAAAACCCCGCAGGCCAGAATCACCTTTCGGCAGAGGTAGCTGCCGTGGTTGGTCTCGACCCGCTTGAGCGAGTCTTCTTTCTCCACCTGGTCGGTGTCGTCGATGGCGACGAGTTCCTCGTTGAACCGGAACTGGACCAGCGCAACTTTCGCCTGGCGGAACACACGCAACAAAGTTCCTCGCCAGTGATCCCGCCCGGAGAACCAGGAACATCGACGATGCGCTTGTCCGCATACAGAAATTGCGGCTGGCCGCCGGGCTGGTCCTTCGCCTCGATGACCAGCGTGGTGAGACCCCGGTGGGCGGTGGTGAGACTGGCCGTCAGTCCAGCCGGACCGGCACCGATGCTGACAACGCCCCAGTAGGGAAGCGCGCTGAAATCGAGGTCGGCATTCAGTTCCGTGACGGTGAAGTCAGCCATGTGGCGGTTCTCGGGAGCCGTCGGCGGTACGCGGCCCGACGGTTCAGTCCAGATCGGACAAAGTGATCAAGAATGGGCCATGTGCAGACTCAGCTTGTGCGTCCTCCTGGCTTTGTGTGTCCTCATTGCGGCGGGTTCCGCCACCGCGGCCCAGGGGCCCACCCCCGGTGTTGACGATGGAGCGGCTCTGTTGCTCGAATGCGGCACGGCCCTCAGAGCTGCCGACGGTGGCGCCGTCATTGAGGAGAACCCGGTGGAGCGTGGTGTCCACATGGGCCAGTGTCTCGGACTGGTCAGCGCGGTGTGGCACACCCACAAGCTGATGGTCGACGCGTTCGACAGCCGCCAGGCGTTCTGCCCCACCGCTATCCTCAGCGCCGGACAGATGGCTCGCCTCGTCCACGCCTACCTGACCGACCATACCGACGAACTCGAGCGCTGGGATACTCAGCTAATTCTCGAGGCCTACGCCGACGCCTATCCGTGCCGAACGCTCTGACGCCGCGCTGTGTCCGGGCGTTACAGTGCCCCGCCTAGTTCGGCGTAGACCGCCGTCAGGAATCGTTCCGGGTCGCCCCACTTGGCACCGAACTCCCGAGTCGGGTCTGCCGCCACCACTTCGTCGTAGCTCCGTCCCTGCGCCACCAACGCCTCGACCCGATCCGCGACCGTGATCACCATGTCGCGGAATTCGATCACGTCCGCGCGGGTAGAGACCACACCATGCCCCGGTAGGATCTTGGTGTTCGGTCCCGCCATGCCGGCCAGGAGCCCCAGCGCTTCGATGGTGCCGGGCAGGGTGCCACCGTTGTTACGGTCGATGACCGGGAACGCGACCGTTCGAAACATGTCTCCCGTATGGATGACGTCAGACTCGACAAAGTGAATGATGCTGTCGCCGTCCGTGTGCGCGGCCGGCATGGGTATGACGTGCGCAGGGTCATCGTTCAAGTTGATGGTGATGTCTTCGCTGAAGGTGAGCACCGGAAGGGCGCCCTCTGGCTGGTTCGCGGCGAGGCGGGCCCGGACCCGATCCTGGGCCACGATCGGCACACCCATCGCCGCGAAGTTCGCGTTGCCACCGGTATGGTCGCCGTGCACGTGGGTGTTGATGAGAAACCGGATGTTGCCATCCGAGATGCCGTTGATCACGTCGCGAATCCGGTCGGCCAGCGGGCCAAACTGATCGTCGATCATGACGACACCGTCCGCGCCGACTGATAACCCGATGTTGCCGCCGCGTCCTTCGAGGTAGTGCACGGTGCCGGCCACATGGTGGGTCGACAGACCCACCGCGCCCCAGTCCACGTCCCCGGGCTGGGCAGCCAATTCGGTTGTCCCGAAGGTCACGACGAGCCCGATCACCAGCGCGAAGCCGAGCGAGACCGCGAGACGGAGCCGCGAGTTCGTTCTCATGGGGTACTCCCTGTGTGGCGTGACGGAGAATCCGTAGTGTCGCGCCTATGATATCGGAACCCACTCGTCCGCGCGGGGTTCGGGGCGCAGCCCCGTCTGAGTACTTCCTCGAACCCTTCGCCGTTTCGCTTCGCGCGTTCATGACAAATGCGGGCTAGTGGCCAGTGGCGCCCTGGTGTAGGATTAGCAAACATAGGCCATTACGAACGTGCACACACACAAGCCGGGCCAACCGGGAATGCGTGGTCTGCTGATCTCTGCGGTCGGAGCGCTGGCGGTCACGGTGACCACAGGCGGACCGTTGCGCGCGGCGGCGCCAGCCCAGCCGGCGACCGGCCAGTCTGGTACGGCGGAGCGCGCGCTGCTGGATCGATACTGCGTTGCCTGCCACAACCAGCGCCAGCAGATCGCCGGCCTCGCGCTGGACACCGTTGACGTCACCGATGTCGCGGCGCACCCGGCAGTCTGGGAGAAGGTGGTGCGCAAGCTGCGGGCCGGTGCCATGCCGCCCGCGCCGAGACCTCGACCCGACCCCGAGACCTATGAACGCTTCACGACCTGGCTCGAGAGCGAGTTGGACGGGGCTGCGGCGACCCATCCTGATCCGGGCCGAACGGACGCGTTTCACCGGTTGAATCGCAGCGAGTACCACAACGTGGTTCGCGACTTGCTCGCGTTGGATGTCGACGTAAGAGAACTACTGCCGGCCGACGACGGGAGCTACGGCTTCGACAACATCGCCGGCGTGCTCGGCATCTCACCAACGTTACTGGAGCGCTATCTGTCGGCGGCGAAGAAGGTCAGCCGGTTGGCGGTCGGCCGCCCCGCTCCGTCGGCGACCGCCGCGACGTTCCGACTGGCCACCGATCTGACGCAGGACGACCACGCCGACGGCCTGCCGTTCGGTACCCGCGGCGGTACCCGGTTCGACTTCACGTTTCCCGAGGATGCCGAGTATGCGTTTCGTGTGAAGCTCGGGAGAGACGCGAGCGGCACCCTGAAGATCTTTAACACCCCACACCGACTCGAGGTGAGCCTGGACGGCGAGCCGCTGCGGACCTTTGTCGTCGGCGAGGTCCCGCCCGAGGGGGTGGAGCGGAGCAGTCCTGAGTATCGGGCGTACCTGACGCGCCAGCGAACCATCGACGACGAGTGGGAAGTGCGCGCGCCGGTGCGGGCCGGCCCCCACACGGTGCAGGTGACATTTCATCAGAAAACGACTGCCTACACGGAGACGCTTCGGCGGCCGTTCCTGCGTCCCTATACCAGCATCACCGGCGGCGACACGCGGTATCAGCCGTATGTCGGCAGCGTGACCGTCGCGGGCCCGTTCGAAGGCAGTGGCCGTCGTCCGGTCGACGAGACTCCGAGTCGCGAGCGGATCTTCTCGTGTCACACCGCACCGGGGCAATCCGGCGTGAACGCAGCGGACAGTTCGGAACCTGGCGACGCCGCCGAATGCGCTCGGGAGATCCTTTCGACGTTGGCGCGGCGTGCCTATCGCCGTCCGGTGACGGAGCGCGATCTCGACGTGCTGCTCGGCTTCTACGACGAGGGACTGGCCGACGGTGGGTTCGAGGCAGGTATCGAACTCGGGCTACGGCGATTGCTGGCGAGCCCGGAGTTTCTGTTCCGCGTCGAACGCGATCCACAAGATGTGGCACCAGGCACACCGTATCGTGTCAGTGATCTCGAACTGGCCTCACGGTTGTCGTTCTTCCTCTGGAGTAGCATTCCGGACGACGAGCTCCTCGACGTGGCCATCGCGGGAACCTTGCACCAGCCGTCGGTGCTCAAGGCCCAGACCTGGCGGATGCTGGCCGATACCCGGGCCGCCGCGCTGGTTGAAAATTTCGCCGGGCAGTGGCTGTATCTCCGAAACGTGCGGGCACTGACGCCCGACGAGAATCAGTTTCCCGACTTCGGCGAGTCGCTTCGCGTGGCGTTCCAGCGAGAGACCGAGCTGTTCTTTGAGAGCGTGTTGCACGACGACCGGAGCGTGCTCGAGTTCCTGACGGCCGACTATACATTCATCAACGAGCGTCTGGCGCGGCACTACGGAATTCCGAACATCTACGGCAGCCACTTCCGGCGCGTGACCCTGCCGGACGAGACCCGCCGCGGGCTCCTCGGACACGGCAGCATTCTGGCCGTCACGGCGTATCCGAACCGTACGTCGCCGGTACTGCGTGGCAAGTGGGTGCTCGAGAATCTCCTTGGCACACCACCACCGCTGCCGCCACCCAACGTGCCGTCGCTTGAAGAGACGACCGCCGACGGCTCGACGCTGTCGATGCGCGAGGCGATGGAGCAGCATCGCGCGAACCCGGTGTGCGCCAGTTGCCACCGGTTGATGGATCCGCCGGGTTTTGCCCTCGAGCAGTTCGACGCGGTGGGCCGCTATCGGACCCGGAGCGAGTCCAACACGCCGATCGATGCCTCCGGGGTGCTACCGGACGGGACCGTGTTCGATGGGGCGGCGGGATTACGCGCGGCGCTGTTGAGTCGCCCGAATCTGTTTGTCACCACGTTGACCGAGAAGCTGCTCACCTACGCGCTCGGCCGAGGCGTGGAGTATCACGACGCACCCGCCATCCGGGCCATCACCCGCGAGGCCGAGGCGGATGGCTACCGTTTTTCGTCGCTCATTCTCGGGGTCATCGAGAGCCCGCCGTTCCAGATGCGAAGAAGTCTAGGAACCGATCATGTTCATTAGAAAACTAGCGATGCCGCGACGGACGTTTCTGCGAGGCGCCGGCGCCACCGTGGCGCTGCCGCTGCTCGACGCCATGGTGCCTGCGTTGTCCGCGGTCTCGACCACGGCTGCTGCCCCGGTCCGACGACTCGGATTCGTCTATATTCCGAACGGCGCGGTCATGCAGCAATGGACCCCGGCCGAGACGGGCTCGGGGTTCGCCTTGTCGCCCATCCTGCAGCCGCTCGCCCCCTACCAGGACCAGCTGACGGTCGTGACTGGATTGGCGCACGGTCAGGCGGAACCGCTCGGCGATGGCAACGGTGAACACTCTCGAGCCAGCGCCACCTGGTTGAATGGGGTGCATCCGAAGCAGACCGAAGGGGCGGACGTGCAAGCCGGCATGACCGCGGACCAGATAGCTGCCGGCGTGCTGGGACAAGACACGCCACTCCCATCGCTGGAGCTGGCCATCGACCTGGACGGGCTCGTCGGCAACTGCGAGAACGGCTACAGCTGCGTGTATCTGAATACGGTCGCCTGGCGCTCGGCCACGACGCCGCTGCCGATGGAGAACAACCCGCGGGTCGTGTTCGAGCGGCTCTTTGGCGATGGCGGCACCACGGAGCAGCGGGTCGCCGAGATGCGGCGCGACCGGAGCATTCTCGACTCCGTGACGGACGATCTCGCGGCCCTCGAGCGGGATGTCGGCGGGGCTGACCGCGCGCGGATCGACCAGTATCTCGACTCAGTGCGTGCGCTCGAGCGGAGAATACAGCTCGCTGAGGCCCAGAGCGCCACGGCGGAGCTCCCCGAGCTGGACCGGCCGGTGGGTATTCCTGGTACCTACGAAGACCACGTCAAGCTGATGTTCGATTTGTTGGCGCTGGCGTTTCAGGCGGACCTCACGCGGGTGTTCACATTCATGCTGGGTCGCGAGCTTGGTGGTCGCACCTATCCCCACTTGGGGGTGCCAGACCCGCACCACGGGCTGTCCCACCACCGTAACGATCCGGAAAAACTCGACAAGCTCGCGAGAATCAACACATATCACATGGGGTTGTTCGCGCACTTCCTCGAGAATCTGCAGTCCACATCAGACGGAGACGGGTCGCTGTTGGATCATTCGATGGTGATGTATGGCGGTGGTCTCGGCGACAGCAACGATCACGCGCACTTCGACCTCCCCGAGCTCGTCGTCGGGGGCGGCGCCGGTCGTCTGCGGGGCGGCCGCCACGTGCGATACCCGAAGGACACGCCGGTGAACAACCTGCTCGTCAGCATGCTCGACAAGGCGGGCCTGCCGGCGGAGCGGTTCGGCGACGCCACGGGGCAGATCAAGGAACTCGTTTAGTACCTAGACGGGGCTGCGCCCCGAACCCCCCGCGGCCGCGGGGCGCGTATGTGCGCGCCGCAAGGGCCGCCGTAGTAGCTGCGGGTCCTCGGACCTGTCCGGCAAGAGGCGCAGACAAGCAATGACAACACGGTCACGCCGTCGTGGCACGCTCCTCCGCCTGACAGCCCTCCTGACGTTGTCCACACTGGTCGGCAACCCGGCGCACGCCGCGGTTGAGGCCGACGTGCCGCTGATCGACGCGGTGCGTACTGGCAATGTCGAGCAGGTCCGAGCGCTGCTAGGCCGCGGCGCCGACCCGAACACGCCGGCCACGGATGGTTCGACCGCGTTGCAGTGGGCGGCGCATCGTGAGGATGTGCGCGCCGCCGACCTGCTGGTGCGTGCCGGTGCCCGACCTGAGGTGGCGAACCGTTATGGCGCGACCGCGCTCCTCGAGGCGGCCATCACCGGCAACGCCGCCATGCTGAGGGTGCTGCTCGATGCCGGCGCCGACCCGAATACCGCCATGCCCGAGGGGGAGACCCCGCTCATGCGGGCGGCGAGGGCGGGTCGGGCGGATGCGGTTGAACTGCTACTCGCGCGCGGCGCCGAAGCCGATGCCCGCGAGGAGTGGCGCGGTCAGACGGCGCTCATGTGGGCAACGGTGGAGGGGAACACCGGCGCGGCCGTGGCGCTGCTCAGCGGTGGAGCCGACGTGTATTCCCGGTCGACCGGCGGATTCACACCGCTGCTCTTCGCGGTGCGACACAACCACCAGGAGACGCTGCGTGCACTGGTCGAGGCGGGGGCCGATGTTGACGACCGGTTGCCGAGCGGCATGAGCGCGCTCGCGCTGGCCACACTCAATGCCAACTACGACCTGGGGGTCTGGCTGCTCGGGCAGGGAGCCGACCCGAACGCCGCGGAACAGGGCTGGACCGCGCTCCATCAGCTCGTGTGGGCACGTCGGCCCAATCTTGGCTTCAACAACCCCGCTCCTATCCCCACCGGGTTGGTGTCCGACCTGGCGTTTGTCGAGACACTCGCCGCCCACGGCGCCGATCTCAATGCCCTGGAGACGAAGGAGCCGCGGGGCGGTGACGGGTCCGGTGCTCCCGGTGGCTACCGCAACGTCCTCAACCGCGTCGGCGCCACGCCGTTTCTCCTGGCCGCCAAGGCGGTCGATACCGAATTGATGCGGCTGCTGGTACGGCTCGGCGCCGATCCGTTACGGCCGAATGAAGATGGAACGACGCCGCTCATGGTGGCGGCGGGCGTTGGCATCTGGGCGGTCGGGGAGAGTCCCGGTACCAACGAGCACGCACTCGCCGCCGTGAAACTGATGCTGGAATTGGGCGATGTCGTGACAACCGTCGACGCTAACGGTGACACTGCCCTGCACGGGGCCGTCATCCGCGGCTCCGGACCCCTGGTGCGATTCCTGCTGGACCAAGGCGCCGACCTCGAAGCGAGCAACGAGAAGGGCTGGACCCCGCTCACGATCGCCGAGGGTGTGTTTTACTCGAACACCGGCAAGCGGTGGCCCGAGATGGAACGGCTGCTGCTCGAACTCGGCGCTCGCCCCACCGCGAAATAGGAGAGTCCATGCGAACGGTGTTGCATTGCGTCCTTGGATTGTTCCCGGTCTATCTCCTGCTCGCCGGGGCGTCCGTGTCGGCTCAGTCCATCGAAGAGCGCTACACGCCGGTGACCGAAGAGATGCTGGTCGATCCGTCGCCAGGCGATTGGACGATGTGGCGGAGGACCTACAACCACTGGGGCCACAGCCCGCTCGACCAGATCAACACGTCCAACGTCGGCAGTCTCCGCCTGGCCTGGGCCTGGACCATGGAGCCGGGTAAACAGGAGACCACCCCGCTCGTGCACGACGGGATCATGTTCCTCGTACAGGCCTGTGACTTCGTCGAGGCCCTGGATGTGCGGGATGGGTCGCGACTTTGGCAATACCGCCGGACGCAGGTCGATCACGCGGCCAGCATGGCCTGCGCGAACCGCAACGGCGCGCTTTACGAAGACAAGCTCATCATCGGCACCCACGATGCCCACTTGGTCGCGCTGAATGTGCGGACGGGCGAGGTGGAGTGGGAGGAGCAGGTCGGCGATTGGACGGTCGGTCATCATTATTCAGGGGGACCCCAGGTCATCAAGGGCCAGGTCGTCGCCGGCATGTCAGGCTGCTATCAGCTCAATACGCGCTGCTGGGTCTCGGCCCACGACGTCGAGACGGGCACCGAGGTGTGGCGCACCTATACCATTCCCGGCCCCGGTGAGTTCGGGTACGACACCTGGGGAGGCATACCCGACAACGAGCGGCGTGGCGGCTCGGCCTGGAACGCGCCAAGTTACGACCCCGAACTCAATCTCATCTACATCGGCGTCGGGGTGCCGATTCCCTGGGGGTCTGTGCAGCGCGGCACCGGAGACGGCGACGTCCTGTTCACGAACTCGACGCTCGCCCTCAACGCCGATACCGGTGAGATCGTCTGGTACTTCCAGCACATCCCCAATGACGAATGGGATCTCGACCATCCGTTCGCCCGCATGGTTGTCGAGACGGTCGTGGCGCCACGTGCCGATGCCGTCGAATGGATGAACACGTCCGTCACCCCGGGCCAACCTCGAAAGATCGTGACGGGCATTCCTGGTAAGACCGGCATCGTGTGGGCGCTGGATGCCGCGACCGGCGATTTTCTCTGGGCCCGGCCCACCAACTACCAGAATGTGGTGGTCGACATCGATGCGGAGAGCCGGCGGGTCCTGCTCAACCCCGCACTGAAGTCACCGAAGGTCGGAGAACCAGTCTTCGTGTGCCCGAGTCTGACCGGCGGTATCAACTGGCAAGCGACCGCCTATCACCCCGGTACCAACGCACTGTACGCGCCGACCAACAATACCTGTAACGAACTGACCCTCAACGAGTTCCGGCTGCGGACAGGCGCCCATCACGGCTCGGCGCGGGTGGCCCTGGCCCAGACCCCGAACAGTGACGGCCAGATTGGTCAGTTCACCGCGGTCGATGTCGGCACGGGTGAGACCTTATGGGTGCACCGCCAGCGCGCCGGATTCGGCGGCTCAGTGCTGACCACGGGTGGGGGGTTGGTGTTTGTGACCGACGACGCCCGGCGCTTCCGCGCCTTCGACGCGCGGACCGGAGACGTCCACTGGGAGCAGATTCTCAACTCGAGTGCAGGCGGGTATCCGATCTCCTACATGCACGATGGCGTGCAGTATGTCGCCATCGCGGCCGGTGGCGGGGTCAACTTCAGGGGGCTCACCCCGGAGATTCAGCAGCCTGGCCGAGGCAACATGCTTTTTGTCTTCCGGCTCCCGTGAGCCGTTTCAACGGCGGCACCAGTTGCTATTCTGCCAGTTCGATCGTCGAGACCTCCAGGAGCGTCTCCCCGCCGGCCTGACTCGTCTCGCCGGTCGCTCGCACCTGCTTGGCCATCATGTCGGTGAGCGCATCGGCGTGCGTTGCGGCCCAGTCGCCGGTGATCTTGACGAGCCCGTCATCGGTCAGAATCCCGATCGGGTCGCCATTCTTCGCACAGCGCACCATGCAGGCCACGTGCTCAGCGCTGGGTTCGGCACCGCCCATGGCGGCACAGCCGGCCTCCACGAGTCTCCCCGTGACGGTCTCTTCCGCCGCGACCGTGGCCCCGACTGTCGACGTTGAGGTCCAAGTAATCAGCGTGGCCGCACCAACGGCCGCGAGCGAAATCAGCGCGAACTTCTTCATATCTATACTCCTCCCGAACAACACCGAGTGTATCAAGATTCGGTCCGATCTGCGCTAGTCCCCAAGACAAGCGCTGCGCAGTGACCGGTGCTATTGGCGCCTATCTGATTCGGCGGATCTGGGTGCTACAATGCTGGCACTTCAGAGATCTTTTTTCGAGGAGCCACCATGTTGCTATCAGGTCGCGTTGCCCGGACGCTCGCACCCCTCACACTCAGTGCCGTGTTGGCGCTGGGCGTCTCGACCCTGGCCGTTGCCCAAGTGCTGGACGCACCGGATCCCGCCCAGATGGAGGACGCGCCGGACCTTGGGTACAAGCCCGTGCCGCACGGGTTACAGATTCCCGCGGACGTGGAGATGGGCGCTCCGTCCAGCGTCGTCTGGACCCCCAAGAACACCTTGCTGGTGTTCAACCGTGGGCCAAACCCGCTGCTGGAGTTCAATCCCGATGGCAGTTTTGTCCGCGCGTTCGGGCAGGGCGAGTACCTCAGACCGCATGGGATGCGTCTTGACCCCGAGGGCAACATCTGGACCACCGACGTCAACGGTCACACCGTCCGGAAGCTGAACCAGGACGGTGAGGTGCTGATGACTATTGGCACCCACGGACAGCCTGGCGAGGCCAGCGCGGGTCTGTTGAACGAGCCGACCGACCTCACCGTCAACGAGGCGGGCGAGATCTTTATTCTCGTCGGCCACGGTCGGGGTGAGCCGCGTCTCTTGAAATTCGATCGTTCGGGGAAGCTGATGACGTCATGGGGCGGTCCCGGTACTGGTCCCGGCAAGTTCGATACACCTCACTCGATCGTGGTCGATGGCGCCGGCCTTCTCTATGTGGCCGACCGTCAGAATCGCCGCGTGCAGATTTTTGACGAGGACGGGACGTACATCAAGGAATGGGCCTATAAGGGGCTCCCTTGCGGCTTGCATCTCCATTCGGACCAGCAGATGTATCTGGCCAGCGGATTCGCCGGTGAGATACTGCGGCTGGACAAGAACGGCAAGGCGCTCGGCCGCACCGGCCAGCCAGGCAAAGGGCTTGGGGAATTCGGCGAAGCGCACTACATGACGGTGGCCCCGAACGGCGACATTTGGGTCGCCGATACCGTCCGCCCGGCGCTGCACAAGTTCGTCAAGAAGTAGCGCCGCCTCGCCCAGGCGGGTCTAAAGACCCGCGGCTACGAGGGGCTCGGGGCGTAGCCCCGTCTAAATAATGCTGAGCTTGGTCGGCAGTCCGGCGGTGCCGTTTCGGTTGCGGGACGCGGATGACGGGGAGCATCAGCTCGAGGAGTATCTAGGTCGGTGGCTCCTCCTGGTGCTGCATCGGCATCTCTATTGACTGCCCTGTCGTCGACACCTGCTGCAGGTGCAGCAAGCGCGGGTCAGGTTGCATCAGCTCGACATCCAGGTGCTGGTGGTGACCTTCGAGGGGCGTGAGGAGGCTCGCGAGTACATCGCCGAAACCGGGCTCACCTGGCCTCTGCTCGTGGATACCGACCGGAGCCTGTATCGCGCCTACGGGATGCACCAGGCCCAGTGGCGGCATTTGTGGGGGTGGGCCACGATGCGCGCGTACTGGCGAGAGGCGCGGAGGGGGAGGTTTCCCCGGGTGCCGCGCGCTGACACCGCCCAGCAGGGAGGCAACGTGCTGATCGATCCGACCGGCGTCGTCCGGTTGCACCATGTCGGTCGCGGTCCCGCCGACCGGCCTCTGGTCGAAGAGTTGTTTGCCGCGCACGCCTGAGCGGGTCGCAACTGGGTACACGGACACGAACCATGACACGACTCTTTTCCCTCGTCGCTATCGGCCTGACCCTGGTCTCAACCTCCGCCACGGCGCAGACCGCGGACGCTGAGCGCTTCTGGGGGCAGTGGCGTGGTCCTGACGCGACCGGCGTGGCCCCGCACGGGGACCCACCGACCCAGTGGAGCGAAACCGAGAACATTGCCTGGAAAGTGGAGATTCCAGGTCGCGGTTCCGCGTCGCCGGTCGTCTGGGGAGACCGGGTGTTCCTGCTGACCGCCGTCCCGGTCGGCGAACCGGTGGTGGTGGCCACGCCGGATGCCGCGGTCGAGCCGCCACCGGCGGCCCGGGGCAACGGTCGCCGTGGTGGCCGTGGCGGACGCGGCCCGAGGGCGTTCCGTATGCATCAGTTCACCGTGATGGCGATCGATCGGGCCACTGGCGAGGTGGCGTGGCAGCAGATCGCCCGTGAGGCGGTGCCCCATGAGGGTTTTCAGGAGCCGAACGGCACCTACGCGTCCGGGTCGGCGGTAACCGATGGCGAGCACCTGTTCGCCTTCTTTGGCTCGTGGGGACTGTACGCGTACGACCTCGATGGCAACCTGCAATGGGAGGTGGATCTGGGCACACGCCGCATGCGGAATGCGTTCGGCGAGGGGACCACGCCGGCGCTGCATGGTGACACTCTGGTCGTGACCTGGGATCACATCGGCGGGCAGTCGTTCATCGTGGCGCTCGACAAGCGCACCGGGGCGGAGCGCTGGCGCGCGAATCGAGACGAGATCGACACCTGGGCCACGCCGCTCATCGTGGAACACGACGGACGTGCGCAGGTCATCGCGCCAGCGATGGACCGGGTCTACGGCTACGATCTGGAGACAGGCGAGATCGTCTGGGAGAGCCGAGGCACGACCATGAACGCGATCCCGTCGCCGGTCTACGCGGACGGCATCGTGTATGTCATGAGCGGGTATCGCGGCAGCAATCTCCAGGCGATCAAATTGTCCGACGCGCGGGGCGACATCGCTGGCACCGACGCCATTGTCTGGCAACTGGACCGAGACACGCCGTATGTGCCGTCGCCGTTGCTCTATGACAACGCGCTTTATGTCATCAAGAGCAACGACGGCATCCTGTCGGTCTTTGATCCCGTGACCGGCACGCCTCACTACCGCCTACAACGGTTGGACGGGGTGCCGAATATCTTCGCCTCGCCTGTCGGCGCTGCCGGCCGGGTCTACATCGCCGGACGCGACGGCACCACGTTGGTCATCAAACACGGGCCCCGCTACGAAGTGGTGGCGTCAAGCACCCTCAATGACAGGTTCGACGCGTCACCCGCCATCGTGGGTGACGAACTCTATCTCCGCGGCGCGCAATTTCTCTACAAGATCGCCGAGCGTTGACGTTCGTGTCGATGCCAGTCGCTCGGTAGCGACGGCGTGGCCATCCGTGGCCGATCGACCTCCCACCATGACCTGAGTCCCGGCGCGCGCCGAGTGGCCCATCTTGACCAGGCAACTCCAGCGCCCGCCGGCGAAATTCGTGCACAAGGAGGACGATCTTGAGAGTCGCGCGCTGAATTCGCTCGTCTGCAGCGGCGCCATCGTCGCTGGCGGGACGTGTGCGACGATCGATTCTGTCGCCCGGGGTGCGAGTGCATGCGGGCGCCAATGTGGACGATTCGGTGCTATTTGACGATGTGGAGATCGGGGCTGGAGCCAAGGTTCGCCGCGCCATCCTGGACAAGCAGGTTCGCGTGCTCCCGGGGGCCTCGGTCGGCGTGGACCCGGAGCTCGATGCGCGTCGGTTCACCGTGTCACCAGGCGGCGTTGTGGTTGTCGGTAAGGGCGAAGTCGTCAGTTGAGGACCGGCCCCGAGATCGGTTCCCGCCGCTATACTGCATCCATGAAGGCACTGCGCGCCATCCTCGCGCCTGTTGATTTCAGCGACACCTCAGGTCTGGCGCTCGACTACGCCAAGGAAATGACCCGACGATTCGAGGTGTCGCTCCACTTGCTCCATGTAGTGACTGACGCCGATGTGAGCCCGGGAACAGAGGCATTCTGGGGGTTCTCTGAGGACACCGTGCAACAGAAATGGGTCTCGGAAGCGACGACAAAACTCGCCGCGCTCTGCTCCGTCGATGAGGAAGCCGCGCTGCGTGTGCGGACGGCGGTAGAGGTCGGGACCCCGTTCGTTGGCATTGTGCGCTACGCCCGCGCCCACGACATCGACCTGAACGTGATGGGTACCCACGGACGCGGCGCCGTACAGCATTTGTTGCTCGGAAGCGTTGCGGAACAGGTCGTCCGCCAGGCCTCCTGCCGGGTGCTGACCGTGCGCAACCCGGCTCACGAATTCGAGGCGCCCTGACGGGGCGACACGGTGGACGCGATGCCGAAACTTCATCAGGGGGACATGACCCCGCGCGTGAGTCGCCGTCGGTTCCTGGAAATCGCCCCGCTGCTGGTGGTGGCGCCAGCGCTGCCCGTGAGAGCCGCACGGCTGGAGACCGCGCGGCTGCTTCAGCAGACGGCCGGAACGGCTCCGCGTCTCCGTATCACTGGCATGGAACTGATCGTGGTGCGCGCGACCGCTCGCACCACGTGGCTTTTCGTCCGGCTGTCGACCAATCAGGGGCTAACCGGATTGGGTGAGGCGTCACTTGGCCGCCGCTCCGAGTTTCCGGAACTGGAGCCGTTCTTCGAGATGGTCCGCGACGAGTCGCCGTTCCGTATCGAACGGTATCGTCAGAGGGGCTGGGCCCAGGCCTCGTCAGGTGACCGGGTGAGGGCCACCGCCTTTAGCGCCATCGAGCAGGCTCAGTGGGATCTGGTTGGCAAAGCGCTGGGCGCTCCGGTCAGTGACCTGTTCGGCGGCCGGGTTCGGGACGTGCTGCCGGGATACGCGAACATCAACCGCGCCACCAGCAACCGGCAGCCTGAGGGATTTGCGGCCAACGCTCGCGCGGCGGTCGACGAGGGATTCGCCGCACTCAAAGCTGCTCCGTTCGATGGATTTCCCGCGCTGACCCAGCCAGAGGTCGAGGTGGCGGCAGCCGCGGACCTTGGTATCGCCTGTGTGGCCGCCATGCGGGAGGCGGTGGGACCGGATGTGGCGATCAAGATCGACGCGCACAGCAACTTCGACGTGCCGCTGGCGATCGACGTGGCCCGTCGGATGGAGCCGTACCACCTGTCCTGGTATGAGGAACCCGTGCCGCCGCAGCAGGTGACCGAGACCAAGACCATACACGACGCGATCGAGCAGCCGATGGCGGGTGGCGAGTTTCTGTTCGGCATGCAGGGGTTTGCCCCACTGTGCCAACAGCGTGCCGTGGATATCGTCATGCCCGACGTCAAGCATTGCGGCGGTCTGGCCGAGGCTCGCCGCATTGCGGCGGTCGCCGACCTGCACGGCGTCGCGGTGTCCCCGCACAACCCGAGTGGCCCCGTCGCGACGGCCGCCAGCGCACAGCTCTGCGCCGCCATGTCGAACTTCGACATCCTTGAGTTCCAATGGGGAGAGGTGGGCTGGCGTGGCGACCTGATCGAGCCTCCCGAGCGCTTCGAGAACGGCAACATCGCCGTGTCCGATGCCCCCGGCTTTGGGATCGAGCTGAACGATACGGTCGCGGCGGAGCACGCGTGACCCAATGACTGTCGGCGACTCGGCTCGCCGGAACGTCGACCGCGCCTCCGACACTCCGCGCAGATGGCGGCGCGGCAGTCGACTCGTTACCGTCCTCGACCTGCTCGTCGTGGTCCTACCGGTCTGGGTCGCGGGGGTGGTGCTGGCGGGGCGGTTTGACCGGGCCTGGGTAGCGGACCACCACGTCGCCGAGCCGCTCCTGGCACTCGTGCTGCTCGTCCCCCTGCGGGTGGCCATTTTGGCGGGCCTGGCCCGCTGTCCGCCCCGTGGTCGGCCCTGGTCGAGCGGCTTCGCGGCGCGTGGAGTCGCTGGGGCGAGCGGAATCACCGGGTCACCGACGTGGTGCTCGTGCTCTGCGTGACCCGGATTCCGGAGCTGGCCGTCGCGTTCCTCGCAAATGTCATCCTTCCCGCCAATCGCCTCCGGAACTTCTACATGCCGTTCGATGTCGAGAAGTTGGTGGAGATTTTCGCGGCATGGGACTCAGGCTGGTATTTCGCCGTGGCCCGCTAGGGCTACTACACTAGCCGTTTCGGCCAAAGCGATGTGGCGTTCTTCCCGCTGTATCCAATGTTGATGAAGGCCTTGACGTGGCCGTTCGAGGAGCGAGTCGACCAGGCTATCTGGGTGGCTGGCGTGCTGGTGTCGGCCCTAACCGCGGCCACGCTGGCGCTCTATCGCCTGGCCGAAGAATGGCTGGGGAGCCGAGCGGCGGCCCAGCGAACCATCCTCTACCTGGCGGTGTTCCCGTTCTCGTTCTTCTTCACCCGTGTGTACACCGAGTCGGTGTTTCTCCTCGTTTCGGTGATGGCCGTCGCCGGCGCGTATCGTGGTCGCTGGTGGTCGGCGGGTGTCTGGGGAGCACTGACACCGCGCTGACCCGACCGAACGGCATTCTCATCGGTCTGCCGCTGTTTCTGATGGCGGTGCTCGATCGACCGGGCTGGTCGGTGTTGCGGCGCCGACTCACGGCTCTGACGCTGGTGCCCGCGGGGTTGGCCCTGTACTGCCTCTATTGCTGGGATCTCACCGGAGACCTGTTCTACTGGCTTCACGCCGAAGAGCACTGGGACTATTCGGTTGGCAATCTCCCCTGGGAGCAGGTCCTCATCGTCATGGATGCGCTGGTGCGGGACGGGCTGCACGCGTTTCTCATCAGCAGCGAGGTCGCGCCGTATCAGCTGGTGCACGGAGTGGTGGGCGTGGTCGGTCTCGCGCTGACGCCGCTGGTGTTTCAACGCCTTGGTCCGGCACTCGGTCTCTACGTGCTCGTCAGCCTGCTGACCCCGTTGAGTGGGAGTGAGCTCGAAGGCATCGGTCGCTACACCCTGGTTCTCTGCCCTTTGTTCATGGCGGTGGCGACCATAGAGTCATCCCGCCTCCGCGACATGATCGTCATCGTCTCGACGCTGTTTCTCGCGCTTTTCTCCGCGCTCTTTGTCACGCTCCATCGCATCTACTGAGTCGAACGCCAGAGCGAGTTGCCTCACTGGAAAGTCTTTGATTGACAGTGGGCTAACTTTAGGTTTTGATTAATCGAAACAAAGTGTGTGATTGATGGAATCTTTCTGTTGCCATGCCTGGAAATCGTGCCACGTCGCGGGCGGCCCGTCAGGGTCTCAGTGGACTGTGTCTGGTCCTGAGCCTGGCTGCGTCAACCGCCACGGCTCAATCACAGGTCGTCGGGGGCGACGACGGGCGCCTCAGCGCGGTGGGCCGGCTCACGCACTGGGCGGCCGGCGGGTGGCGGCTCGGTTACGGCGGGTCGCGAGCTGGGGGGGGCACGCCGTCTGAGACGGAGCACCTGCGGATGCCCGAGATGTCGTCGGCGATGCGCCTGGGGCGCTCTGTGGCGGCCGCCGGGGCGCGCCGCGGCACGGGCCAAGGTGCGAGCCAAGCGGCCCAGGTCGTGTCGAATAGCTCGCTCTCGGGTTACATGGACTTCCACTTCAACAACCGGGAACACGAAGACCCGGTCATCGACTTCCACCGGTTCGTCCTGCTGTTCACCCACAATTTTTCGGACCACGTGCGATTCGTCTCGGAACTCGAGCTCGAGCATTCGCTGGTGGGTCCCGAGGACGAGGGCGAGTTGGAACTCGAGCAGGCCTACATCGACTTCCTGCTCACGCGCGAATTGAACTTTCGGGCTGGGATGTTGCTGGTGCCGGTGGGGATCATCAACGAGCGACACGAGCCGCCCGTCTTTTATGGGGTCGAGCGGCCGTTTGTCGACGACGTCATCGTGCCGAGCACCTGGTTCGATGCCGGCGCCGGCATCCACGGCGAGATCGGACAGGGGCTACGGTATCGCACCTACGTGATGGCTCCGCTCGATGCGTCTGGTTTCACCGCGGACCAAGGGATACGCGACGGTCGTCAGAAGGGAGCCGAGTCGAACGTACGCAACATCGCCACCACTGGACGTGTCGAGTATGTCGGGCTGCCGGGGCTCTGGACCGGCGCCAGCTTCTGGCGAGGTAAGACCGGGTTCGCATTTCCACGAATTGAAAGCCAGGTCACGGTGGGAGAGGTCGACGCGCGGTATCGGGTGGGTGAGCTCGAAGCGCGAGCGCAGTACGCACATGTCTGGCTGGACGGGATGGGCGAGTTGAACCGAGCGCTGCGGCTCGCGACCCAGCCCGGAGCGAACATCGCCCGTCAGATTCGCGGCTTCTACCTGGAGGCGTCGTACTTCGTGCTGCCGAATCCGGCCCCGCGAGAGGCCGCCGTGTTCGTGCGCTACGAGAATTTCGACACCCAGTATCGGATGCCAGCCGGTTTTCAACGTCTCCAGCAGTTCGACCGCGACGCCTGGGTCGTCGGGGTCTCTTACTACCCCGACCCCGATGTCGTCCTGAAGCTCGACTACTCGGTGGTGCGGAATCAGAGCGATGTGATCGATGAACCCAACTCGCTCAATGTCGGTCTGGGATGGTGGTTCTAATGCACAGGGCTCTTACGACACTGATGCTCGTGGCCGCGCTCGGCGGAGTCCGGTCGGGGACGGGCGCCGCCCAGCAACGCGAGGTTGTGGAAATGGTGGCCGAGCGTTTCACGTTCACGCCCTCGCGTCTCGAGGTCCCGGTCGGCACCACGGTGGAGATTCACATCCGGAGCGAAGACACCGACCACGGTTTCCACCTCGTGAACGGACCGAACGTCATTGTCCCAAAACGACGGCAGGGGGAGGCGGTCGTGGTGTTCGAGGCGGAGGCTCCGGGCGTGTATCAGTTCGAGTGCTCCAAGCTGTGCGGTGCGGGACACAACTTCATGAAGGGCGAGATCATCGTGACTGGCCCCAACGACAACGATGACGGCGCTGGGGCGGGGAACGATGATTCGTAGCCCGGGGCTGCTACGGACCGTGGTCGCGGTCGGCTGGCTCGCCACACCGGTCTTCGGCCAGACACCGCCAGCTCCCGGCGATGCGCTTCCCGGTCTGACCCCCACCGAGTTCGAACTGTTCAACCTTGGGCTCGAGGACTTCCTCGAAGTGGAGGATCCGGAGGAGGGACTCGGTCCGGCGTTCAACGGGACCAGTTGCGGTGGCTGTCACAACGTGCCGGCCGTGGGCGGTATTTCCCCAGTGGCTGGGGTGCGTGCCGGTCTGGTGGACGCTGATGGGACGTTTAGGGACTTCGACCCCGATGCCGGTTCACTGTTCCAGTTGTTCTCCATCCCATCCCACGGGTGTCAGGTGGTCATTCCCGCGGAGGCCAACGTCATCGCCAGACGAGTCCCGATCCCGGTGTTTGGTGCCGGCCTGGTCGACGCGATTCCAGACGAGACGCTGCTCGCGCTGGACGACCCGCTCGACCTCGACCGTGATGGCGTGAGCGGCCGGGCCGCCATCGTCGAAGATCTGGCCACCGGCGAGCGCCGCGTCGGTCGGTTCGGCTGGAAAGCCCAGCACGCGAGCTTGCTCGTGTTTGGCGCCGACGCCTATCTCAACGAGATGGGGATCACGAGCGACCTGTTCCCCCGCGAGCAGTCGTTCGGTATCGACCCGGAGCTGATGCGTCTGTGTGACCCGATTCCCGATCCGGAGGA
>Ga0310123_10001331_pt1 | contig 20625 bp, 22 predicted proteins | sample CB6_AW_1057_MG_FD_203505 | JGI IMG/M metagenome (GOLD analysis project Ga0310123, IMG submission 203505) | Marine microbial communities from Western Arctic Ocean, Canada - CB6_AW_1057 | ecosystem: Environmental > Aquatic > Marine > Oceanic | place: Canada: Western Arctic Ocean | collected... | reverse complement strand
AAGTGTATTGCTTCCTCCACCTAAGATTCTATATAATTTATAGTTATTATTTATTAATGCTTCATTTAGTTCTTCAAAATTTTTTACTAAAACTAAACCTTTAGATAAAACATCAATTTTAAATGTATTGAATGTTTTAAGTGAAACATTTTCTTTAATTGAAAGCATACTTTGAATATAGTAAACTCTTATTAATTTGGATAAACTTTTAAAGCTTTTTCTAGAATTTGAGTGGCTCTAATTAGTTTTGAACTATCTAAAACAAAAGCAAAGCGAACTTTATCAATACCATATCCAGGGGTTGAATAGAATCCTTGTGCAGGAGCAAGCATAATAGTTTGATTTAAATCACTGAAATCTTTAAGTAAAAAACGACAAAAGTTTTCTGCATTTTTGACAGGCAATTTTGCAATACAATAGAATGCTCCCATAGGTTTCGTTGCTGAAACACCTTTAATTTTATTTAAATTTTCAAGAAGTATTTTGCGACGATTAGAGTATTCTTTTAAGACATTTAACATATAACTTTTTGGAGCCTTTAGAGCAGCTTCACTTGCCATGAGGGCATATGTAGGAGGAGATAATCTTAATTGAGCAAATTTTAAAATATTTTTAACAAAAGATTTATTTTTAGAGACAATAAAACCAACTCGAGCACCACAAAGACTATATCTTTTAGATACTGAATCTATCATAATTGAAATAGATTTGTATTTTGAATTTTTTAAAACAGAATAGTGTTTTATTTTATCATAAATAAATTCTCTATAAACTTCATCTACAATTATGAAAATATCATTTTTTAAAGCAATTTCACAAAGTGATTCGATTTCTTTTTCTTTATAAACATAACCAGTTGGATTACTTGGATTACAAATAAGTATTGCTTTTGTTTTTTTGTTTATTTTGGAAATAATTTTTTTTGTAGATGGAATTTCAAAGATTTCCTCTTTATCAGGAATAATTGGCACTACTTTTACATTTGCAGCTGTGGCAAAACCATTGTAGTTAGCATAAAAGGGTTCTGGTATTATTATTTCGTCACCTGCATCACAAATAACATTTAAACAAAATGTTAATGCTTCACTTGCCCCAGTAGTGATTACTATTTGATTTGGATTAGTATGAATATTATGATTATTATAATATTTACAAAGATTTTTTCTATAAGAAAGAGATCCTTGCGATGGTCCATATGGAAGTAGTTTTAAGTTTGATTTAGTAACAGCATTTAATGCTTCTTTTGGTGACTCAATATCAGGTTGACCTATATTTAAATGAAAAATTTCAACTCCTCTAGATTTAGCATCATCTGCAAAAGAAACCAATTTTCTGATTGGAGAAAAAGGTAATTCAATCCCTTTGTTTGATAATTTAGGCATTATAAAAATTTAATTTGCAATAATATTAATAATTTTTAATTCTCTTATTAATCTTTAAAGAAAAATCTTTATTATTTAACTAATTAGGGGTTTATTAAAAATAGGTTATGACAACTGATATTATTATTTTTGTCCGGGGGTAAATAATTACTTTAACTTATGGAAATTCCTTCAAAATTTAATTCCAATCAAATAGAAACCAGGTGGTATTCTTACTGGTTGAAAAATGAATATTTTAAGTCTGTACCTGACAAAAGACCTCCTTATACGATAGTTATTCCTCCTCCAAATGTTACTGGTGTTCTTCACATGGGGCATATGCTAAATAACAGTATTCAAGATATTTTAATTAGAAGATCAAGGATGAAAGGTTATAATGCATGTTGGGTTCCTGGAACAGATCATGCTTCCATAGCTACTGAAGCTAAAGTTGTTGAAAAATTAAAAGAGGAGGGAATAAATAAGCAAGATTTAACCCGTGAAGAGTTTTTAAAACATGCTTGGAGTTGGACTAATGAATATGGTGGTGTTATATTAGAACAGTTAAAAAAAATTGGATGTAGTTGTGATTGGAGTAGAACTAAATTCACTTTAGATAAGGAGATGTATGAATCAGTAATTAACGTTTTTGTTGATTTATATGATAAAGGATTAATTTACAGAGGATATAGAATGGTTAATTGGGATCCTGAGGCTAAAACAACATTATCTGATGAGGAAGTTATTTATGAGGAGAGAGAGGGTAAATTATTTCATGTTGCATATTCTATTCAAAATTCTAAATCAAAAATAATTATAGCAACTACTAGACCTGAAACTATATTGGGAGATACTGGCATTTGTGTAAATCCTAAAGATACAAGATATAAAGATCTAATTGGGCAAAAAGCTATTGTTCCAATCTGTAATAGATTGGTTCCAATTATAGGTGATTCTTACGTAGACATGGAATTTGGAACGGGCTGTTTAAAAGTGACACCAGCTCATGATTTTAATGACAAGGTGATTGGTGAGAAGCATAATTTAGAGTTTATTGATATTTTTAACTCGGATGGAACATTAAATCATAATGGTTTAATTTATAATGGTTTAGATCGGTTTATAGCAAGAGAAAAAATATGTGAAGATTTAAATAAAAATGGAAATCTAATTAAATTTGAATCACATAAAAATAAGGTTGGATTATCTGAAAGAACGAAATCAGTTATAGAACCAAGATTATCTGATCAATGGTTTTTAAAGATGGAAGAAATTGTAAAACCTGCAAAAGTTGCAGTTTTAGAGGATCATTCTATTACATTAATTCCTAAGAAATTTAAAAGTACATATAGGTATTGGATGCAAAATATTAGAGATTGGAATATTTCTAGACAACTATGGTGGGGGCATAGAGTTCCTGCTTATTATTATGGTGAAAATAAAGATAATTTTGTTGTTGCTCAAAATATTTCAAATGCTTTAAAAAAAGCAATAATAAAAACAGGAAATAAACAACTAAAGGAGAGTGATTTAACTCAAGATCCTGATGTACTTGATACTTGGTTTTCTTCATGGCTTTGGCCTATATCTGTTTTTGATGGAATCAGAAATCCTGAAAATGAGGATATAAATTATTATTATCCAACTCAAGATCTTGTTACTGGACCTGACATTCTATTTTTTTGGGTTGCTAGAATGATTATTTCTGGATTTGAATTTATAGGAAAGAAACCCTTTTCTAATGTTTATTTGACAGGACTAGTTAGGGATATGAAGGGTATAAACAGTTAGGGAATTCACCTGATGCTTTAAATTTGATAAATAAGTATGGGGCAGATTCAGTTAGAGTTGGATTAATGCTTAGTTCTGTTGCCGGAAATGATTTATTATTTGATGAAAATCTTTGTAAACAGGGAAAAAATTTTGCAATTAAAATATGGAATTCTTTTAGATTAATTTTTAGTTGGAAGATAAGTAAAAGTAATACTTTATCTAAAGTAGAAACTCAAGCAATTTTTTGGTATGAGAATAAATTTCAAAAAACTCTTGAAAAATTAGAAATTCAATTTATAAAATATAGAATTTCTGAAGCTTTAATGACAATTTATAAATTGATTTGGGAAGATTTTTGTTCGTGGTTCTTGGAATTAATAAAACCAGATTATAATAAACCTGTTTCATCTAAATTAATTAAAAAAGTTCAAATTATTTTTGAAAGAAATTTAAAATTACTTCACCCTTTTATGCCATTTATTACTGAAGAATTATGGCATAGAATTTCAACCAGAAGGCCTGATGAAGCTTTGTGTATATCGAAATGGCCTGAAATTCAAAATTATGATAATCAATCTTTAGAACATTTTCAGTTAGCCAAAGATATTATTGTGTCTATAAGAAAAATAAGAAAAGAAAAGGGTATAGAATCTAAAGAAAAGCTAATTCTTCAAATGAATAATGATAAAAAAGTATTAAAATTTTCAGAAAGTATAATTAAACTTGGAGGTCTTGAAAAAATTGAACGAAATATTGATAAAACTTTAAATGGGTGTTTTTTTAGAGTAAAAAAATTAGAATTTTTCATGCCATTAAAAAAATCATTAGATAATAAATTAGAAATTAAAAAAATTGAAGATGAGCTTAGTTATGCAATAGGTTTTCTTAAATCAGTCGAAAAAAAACTTTTAAACTCAAAATTTGTTGAAAATGCTCCAAAAAAGATAATAGAAATTGAGAAAAAAAAAGCATTAGATGCGAATGAGAAAATTGCACTTTTGAGGAAAAGTTTAGATAAGTTCAATTAGTAATTTCAGCAATTGAATCTATTCCTCCTTTTACATGATCATTTAATTTTACATTTAATTTAGTATTAAGTGGTAAGAAAAGATCTACCCTTGAACCAAATTTTATAAATCCTGCATCATCTCCCTGGACAACTTCTTTACCTATTTTAGCATAATTTATTATTCTTCTAGCCAATGCACCAGCAATTTGACGATACAGAATTTTACCAAAAGTTTTATTTTTAATAACTACGGTAGTCCTTTCATTTTTTACAGAAGATTTTGGATGCCATGCTACAAGATATTTTCCACGATGATACTTGCTAAAAATAATTTTTCCACTTAGGGCGTATCTTGTTACGTGAACATTTATAGGAGACATGAAAATTGAAATTTGTAATTTTTTTTCTTTAAAATATTCTTTTTCAAATACTTCATTTATCATAACAATTTTCCCATCAACTGGAGCTATAATTTTTTTTTGATTGATTTTAGTTTTTCTGACAGGATTTCTAAAGAATTGTAAAATTATTATTAATAGAAATAGAACACTAATTTGTAAAATAATTTTAAGGGTAAAATTGAAAATAATATTTTCAAATAAAATTGTAAGAATTGATGATAAAATAAAGCTTATAATAATTATTTTATATCCCTCTTTATGAAACATTTTTTAAAATTTTTAATGAGATATAAAAAAATGGGGCAGAAAAAATAACACTATCCATTCTATCGAAAAAACCACCATGTCCAGGTATTAGTGATCCACTATCTTTAATTTTCACCCTTCTTTTAAATTTTGATTGAATTAAATCACCAATTGTTGCAAGTATAGGTAATATAATACCTAAAGAAATGAAAATCCATAATTCAAAATTTGTTTGCAAACTATGGTAAAAGACACTTCCAAGAATAGAAAACAACAGGCCTCCCCAGAAACCTTCCCATGTTTTTTTTGGAGAGATGTTTTTATAAAGAAGATTTTTTCCCCATTTTTTCCCAATAAAATATGCAAAAGAATTATTTATCCAAATTATGCTGAAAAAGTATATAGTAATCCAATAAGAAAAGTCATAAGATATTTTTTGAGTAGCAATGATAAAATAACTTGACCCAGATATATATAGTATTGGTAACAGTAATTTGTGATAGATATTTATTGGATTAAATTTATTAAGATAAAGGTCGTATATCAAATAACTATTAGTCAATAGAACAATAATAAGTAGTAAATTTTCAATTTTATAGTTGAAATTACCTAGGTAAAAGTTAATGAAAATAATTAGCAGAAATATAGCAGGAAAAGGATTTAAAAAACTTAAGACTCTTTGAAATTCAATTAAAGCTAATAAAGTAAAAATTAAAATTATAAGAGTAAAAAAAAACTCTGATATTATTAAAGAAAAAATAATAAGGAAAGCATATATTATACCAGATAAACTTCTTGTTAAAAACTCTTTCATCTATACTAAAAATCTTGTAGTAGTAAATATATGTTTTTTGAATTATTTATATCTGAATTTAATTCACTGTCTTTATTTAGGTTGTTTTTTATATTTATTGTGGTAATATTTGTTGGTATTATATTTTCATATTTATTCTTAAGAAGAGTCATTCCTTCACTTACATCTGAAGCGAATTGTTTAGTGTTTGATATTATAATTAGTGTTTCTGGTAATTCTTTTAATTTATATTGTTTTATTTGTTTATCACTCACTAAAATTAAACCAGTGTTACTTATAAGAAATTCACACTGAATTAAGCATGTTTTAAATTTTTCAGGAGAGATGTCATGCTCAATTGTTTTAATATTATATTTATTGATTAAGTCTGAATTAAAACAAAAAGTTTCGTTTATATTCCAATTATTTTCTTTTAATATTTCATTAAAATTTGTTAGTGTTTCAGATTTATTTTCACAAAAGAGAAATCTACCACCTTTAATAGTAAATTTTTTAACAAAAGAGAGATCATTGGGATCTTTGGATTCAGGTAAATATTTACTTTTTTCAGTTTTCTTTTTATTTTTTTTTCCAAAAAATTTCTCCCAAAAACTCACATTAAAAATTTTAAATTTTTTTAGATTTTTTTAATTTTTCTTCTTCAATTTTTTCTTGATTTGTTTTAAAGAGTCTTTTACCTAAAATATTTTCCAAGTCATCTTTAAAAATTACTTCTTTTTCAAGAAGTCTGTTTGCTAGCTTAATAAGTTTACTTTTTGAAGATTTTAATAATTTTAAAGCTCTTTTATATTGATTTTCAATAATTAATGAGATTTCTTTATCAATAATTTTTGCTGTTTCTTCAGAATATGGTTTCGTAAAAATATAGTCACTTTGACCAGTTGAATCGTAGTATGTAATGTTCCCTAATTCATCGTTTAAGCCATAAACTGAAACCATTGCTCTAGCCGATCTAGTTACTTTTTCAAGATCACTTAAGGCTCCGGTAGATATTTTATTAAAGATTATTTTTTCTGCTGCTCTCCCAGCTAATGCAGCACACATTTCATCTAGTAATTGTTCTGTTCTTACTATTTGTCTTTCTTCTGGCAGATACCAAGCAGCACCTAGAGATTGTCCTCTTGGAACTATTGTTACTTTTACTAGAGGAGCTGCATGTTCAAGAAGCCAACTAATAGTAGCATGCCCAGCTTCGTGATAGGCTATTGTTTTTTTCTCTTCTGGTGTAATTATTTTATTCTTTTTTTCAAGACCACCGACAATTCTATCAACAGCATCTAAAAAATCTTGTTTACCAACAGATTTTCTGTTTTTTCTTGCTGCAATTAAAGCAGCTTCATTACATACATTTGCAATATCTGCTCCAGAAAATCCTGGAGTTTGTTTTGATAGAAAATCAATATCTAGGATTTTTGAAGTTTTTAAAGGTTTCAAGTGTACTTTAAAAATTTCTTTTCTCTCAATTAAATCAGGTAGATCAACATATATTTGTCTATCAAATCTACCTGCTCTCATTAAAGCTTTGTCTAGAACATCAGCTCTATTTGTTGCAGCAATAACAATAACATTTGTATTGGTCCCAAAACCATCCATTTCTGTAAGAAGTTGATTAAGAGTATTTTCTCTTTCATCATTTGAACCTGTAAAATTGTTTTTTCCACGAGTTCTTCCAATTGCATCAATTTCATCAATAAAAATTATTGCTGGAGATTTATCTTTAGCTTGCTTGAAAAGATCTCTTACTCTTGAGGCCCCAACTCCAACAAACATTTCAACAAAATCTGAACCAGATAGTGAGAAGAAAGGAACTTTCGCTTCTCCAGCTACAGCCTTTGCCAAAAGTGTTTTTCCTGTACCTGGTTGTCCTATTAGAAGCGCTCCTTTTGGAATTTTTCCACCTAGAACAGTATATTTTTTAGGATTTTTTAGAAAATCAACTATTTCTTGAACTTCCTCTTTAGCTTCTTTTAAACCAGCAACATCTTTGAAAGTAATCTTTACCTCTGTATTCTGATCAAACAATTTAGCTTTAGATTTTCCTATATTAAAAATTTGACTACCAGCTCCTCCTCCAGCTCCACCAGACATTCTTCGCATAATAAAAATCCACACTCCAATAATTATAATAATTGGCAAAAAACCAAGGATTACATCTAGCCATCGATTTTCGACAGTTATAAACTCGAGCCTAAAAGGAATACCTTTTGATCTGGCTTTTTCCAATTTTTCTTCAAAAAGCTCTAGACTTCCAACTTCGAACTGATAGTGAGGACCAGATATATTTTCTTTACCAAATATATTCCTAGATTTTGTAATTTGATGTTCGGATTTATTTAATGCATCTGGATTTAATGTAACTCTAACACTGCTTTTATTTCTTATAATAACCACTTCACTAATATCACCGTCGTTTAAATATTTTTCAAAATTTGATACATTTATTTTATTAACTGTTGACCAGTTTTCTTCACCACCGAAAAGACTTATTCCCAATAGAATTGCTATCACTAGACCATAAAACCAGTACATATTAAATTTCGATATGGATGGTTTATTTTCTTTTTTCATAATTTATTAATAATTCGAAGTAATTTTAGTTAGTTTGGCATCTCCCCAGAGTTCTTCGATATTATAAAATTCTCTAATTTCTCTTTGAAAAACGTGAACAACTATGTTAATATAATCAATTAATACCCATTTAGCGTTTTCAAGACCCTCAATATGAAGAGGTTTCTTTAATAATGATTTACTTACATTTTTTTTTATTTTATTTACGATTGCATTTACTTGAGTGTTTGAAGATCCATTGCAAATTATGAAGTAGTCACAAGGGCTATTTTCAATTTTTTTCAAATTTAGTAATAATATTTCTTCTCCTTTAATGTTTTCTATACACTTAATAATTTCAGTAATCAATTCATCAGCATTATCTTTTTTATTCGACATTTAAATAAACTATTTTTATACAAATTTATCACTTTATTATTTTTTACAGCTTATTAATGTCCTATTTTAATATAATCAAACTTAATGCCATATCATCAACAAATGATTTTTTAAAACAAAAACATATATCAGCTAAATGTAAAGATGGCGATATTATTTGGTCAATAAACCAAACAGAGGGAAAAGGTCAAAGAAAAAATAAATGGTTATCTGAAAAAGGAAAAAGTCTGACTTTCAGTATTTATAAGCAGTTTGATCAATTAATATTTACTAATTCTTTTGTTTTAAGTTCTTGCGTATCACTTTCTATAGTAAAAACATTAAAAAAAATAGGGTTAAAAAAAGTTCATATTAAATGGCCAAACGACATTTTGGCAGGAAACAAAAAAATAGGAGGAATTTTAATTGAAAATATAGTTAAAGCAAATTATATTAAATCCTCTATTATTGGAATTGGTTTAAATATTAATGAGGAAAAATTCAATGAACTTCCTAACGCTACGTCAGTTTTTCTAGAGTTAAAGAAAAAATTTGAATTAGATATGATATTAGATATTTTAATTAATGAATTATTTAAATCTTTTAAAGAATTAAATAATGAAGAAAATAAAATTATAAATTCATTTTCATCTTTTTTATGGAAAAAAAATGACTATGCTTCATTCAAAAACAAAAACAACTATTTTAGAGCTAAATTAAAAGGTGTTAAAATTTCTGGAAATTTAATTTTAGAATTTGATAATGGTTCAATTTCTGAGTTTAATAGTAATGAGATAACAATGAATTACAATGATTAGATCACCATTGGTCAGGATTTTTTCTCCATTTTATCAATGATTCCATATCACTTTTAGAAATTAAATTATTATCAATAGCAACTTTTAATAAATTATTATAATCACAAAGCGTTTTTAATTCTAAATTCAAATTTTTAAAGTTTTGTTTAGAAATCTCAAATCCGTACGTAAAAAGGGCCATCATAAAAATTACTTTAGCTCCAGTATTTTTTATTGTGTTAACAGCATCTATACTACTTTTTCCAGTACTTATTAGGTCTTCAATTACAACAACTTTTTCATTTTTTTTAAGAACTCCTTCTATTTGATTTTGTCTTCCATGTTTTTTTGGCTCAGGTCTTACATAAATAAAAGGTGAGTTTAATTTATCAGCAACTAACATTCCGATTCCAATAGCTCCTGTAGCTACTCCGGCTATAATAAAGTTACTATCAGTTTTTTTTTTAATTTCTTCAGCAATAGAATTAGCCAAAAAGTCTCTGATTTCAGGATAAGATAAACAAATTCTGTTATCACAGTATATTGGAGAGTTCCATCCACTAGACCATTTAAAGGGATTTTTTGGATTTAATTTAATTGCTTTAATTTGTAAGAGAAAATTTGCGGTTTGTTTAGCAATTTTTTCATTGAAAATCATAAGCAAATGTATAAAGTTTTTTTTAATAATAAATTGATTAAACTTACAACCACTTTAGTTAAAAGTACTGATGAATCTCCATTATTTTTTATAAAATATATTTCAGCTCATGAAATAATTAAGGCAATAAAAAGTAAAACAGTAAAACAAATAAAGTTATATCACCCTAAAGAAGAAAAGTTGTTAATGCATTTTGAAAATAGATTTCCAACAGTAAAAGCGGCTGGAGGATTAGTTAAAAAAGATGATGATTTATATTTATTTATATACAGAAATAATAAGTGGGATTTGCCTAAAGGTAAGATTCGTAAAAATGAAAAAATTGAGGATGCTGCAATAAGAGAAGTCACTGAGGAAACAGGTATTAAGGGATTAACAATAGATAAATATATAGAAACTACATATCATATTTTTAGAGGAGTAATAAAACATAAGATTAAAAAAACTTATTGGTTTATAATGAAATCTTCTTATGAAGGAGGATTTTCTCCACAAATTGAGGAGAATATTATTGATGTAAAGTGGATTCAAAAAAACGAAATCTCAGCATTACTTGAAAATTCATATAAGAATATCAAAAGGTTAATTAAAAATAATCTTGAATTTTAAATTCTTACGGAGTTTGGAACTAATTTTTTATAGTCTCCCTTATTAATAATTATTTCTCTAACTATACTACTACTGATATAACAGAATTTTGGATTGGTGATTAAGAAAATAGTTTCAATTCCACTTAACTTATAATTGGTGTGTGCAATAGATTTTTCAAATTCGAAATCGGATGGATTACGAATACCTCTTAAGATGGTTTTTATTTTCTTTTCTTTGCAGAAGTTAATTGTAAGCCCTTTATAAGTTTTAACTTTTATTTTATTTTCAGTTTCAAATGTTTTTTCAATAAACCTTACTCTGTCTTTGTAATTGAAAAGGCATTTTTTTTGTTTATTTACACCTATTGCAACAACTATTTCATCAAAAATTGGAATAGCTCTTTTAATAATATCTTCATGTCCAAGAGTGATTGGGTCAAAAGATCCTGGAAAAATGGCACAGTTCATAATCAAATTTAATTTTTTTTATCAATTGCTTCGAGTAGTAAATCAGTAAAAAAAGATTCTAAAGAAATATTTGCTGCTGAAACTTGCTTTGGAATAATACTTTCTTTTGTTAATCCTGGTACTGTATTTATTTCTAAGAGGTAAGGAAGATTGTTTTCAATAATGAATTCACTTCGAGTAAAACCTTTTAGATTTAAAATTTTAAATGTTTTTATTGAAAGGTCTATTAGTTTTTTAAGATTTTTATCGTCTAATTTTGCAGGTGTTATTTCCTCTGATTTCCCCTCATATTTTGCAGAATAATCAAAAAAATCGTTTTTAGAAACTAGTTCAGTAATTGGTAGAACTTTAATTTCTCCCTTTAAAAAATACACTCCAACAGAAAACTCTCTACCTTCTAAAGCTTTTTCTATAATTAATTGAGAATCTTGTTTAAAAGCTTTTTTAATTGAACTAGATAATTCACTTTTTTTATAAACTTTATAGATTCCAAAACTACTACCTGATCTATTTGCTTTTACGAAACAGGGAAGGCCAATAGAATTAATTATTTCATCTTCATTAATAATTTGACCTTGATCTAAATAATAATTTTTAGCGCAGGGAATATTATAATTTTTAAGAATTGAAAGGCAATCCCTTTTATTGAATGTAAGTGCTGAAGAATAGCTGTTAGAACTTGTGTATGGAATATTAATAAGTTCAAGAAAAGCAATTATTTGTCCATTTTCTCCAGGTGGACCATGAATCGCATTAAAAACGACATCAAATTTTATTTTTTTCCCATTTTTTATATAGGAAAAATCACTAATAAAAAATTCGTATTTATTATTTTCTTTATCTTCGACAATCCATTTATTAAAATCAATTTTGATTAAAGAAGCATCCCATAATTTTTCTGATAAATTATTTAAAACGTTGAATCCACTTTTAAATGAAATTTTTTTTTCTAATGAAAATCCTCCACAAATAATACCTACAGATTTTTTATTCATATAAAATTTTGTATACAAATGTAAATTATTAAATACAAACCAAAACTTGAGTTTTATTATATTTGAATCTCTTAAATTGTTTATGCTTTTTATTAAAATTCTTTTTAAACAAATTTTTAAATCAGGAATTGTATTATTTCTTTTTTTTGTATGTATTTATTTTGGTTTAAATTTAATTACAAATCACAATAACTATAAGACTGTCCCAGATTTAAGTGGTGCTTATATAGGTGATTTAAATAAAATAATGGAAGAGCATCAATTAAGATATGAAATTATTGACTCATCAAAATTTTCAAATGATTATCTTCCGTTAACTGTTATAAGTCACATTCCATCAAAGGGAGATGAAGTTAAAAAGAACCGTAAAATTTATTTAACTGTTAATCCCTCAGGTTATAGAAAAATTACTGTTCCAAATCTTATTCAGATAACAAAGAGAAACGCTGAAACTATTATAAATTCTATAGGATTTCAATTAGGACAAATTACCTATAAAGATAATATAGGAAAAGATATGGTTCTAGAAATTTTTTATAAAGGTGAAAAAATTGATCCAGGAATTTTATTGCCTAAAACATCAATTATTGACTTAGTATTAGGAAATGGGAAGAGATGAAATAGATTTATCTAATTTTGATTCGGAAAAATTACATGAACATTTTTCTTTTAAAGTTGATCTTGGACAAAATCCTTTGAGAGTTGATAAATTCTTGATGTTGAGAGTAGAAAATGCAACAAGAAATAAGATTCAAAAAGCTGCATTAAATGGAAGTATTAGAGTTAATGATTTTCCTGTAAAATCAAGTTACAAGGTTAAGGGTGGTGAAATAGTGAAAGTTTTGTTTAATAGACCTCCACATGAAAATTTATTGATTCCTGAAAAAATGAATATTGACATTGTTTATGAGGATGATGACTTAATAGTAGTTAATAAACCTCCTAATCTTGTTGTACATCCAGGTCATGGAAATTATTCAGGGACTTTAATAAATGGGTTACTATATCATTTTAGTAATTTGCCAAAAAACTCAAACAACAGACCCGGATTAGTTCATAGAATTGATAAAGATACCAGTGGTTTACTTGTGATAGCAAAAACTGAGTCTGTTATGATTGATTTATCAAAACAGTTTTTTGAAAAGAAATCAAAAAGAAGTTATATTGCTTTGGTGTGGGGAGATTTAAAGTTTGATAAGGGTACAGTTGAAGCATCAATTGGACGAAATCCAAAGAATAGATTACAAATGAAAGTTTTTATTGATGATTCTATGGGTAAAAAAGCGATAACTCATTATAAGGTTTTGGAAAGATTTGGATATGTAACTTTAATTGAGTGTAGATTGGAAACAGGCAGAACTCATCAAATTAGAACTCACATGAAGTATTTAGGTCATACTATTTTTAACGATGAAAGATATGGAGGAAATAAAGTTTTAAAAGGAACTATATTTTCTAAGTATAAAAAATTTGTAGAAAACTGTTTTCTTATTATGCCAAGGCAGGCTTTACATGCTAAAACATTGGGCTTTATTCATCCTTCTTCAAAGGAAAACATTGAGTTCAATTCTCCGATACCAGATGATATGAAATCTGTTATTGAAAAGTGGAGAAATTATGCAATTTATAAACAATTGACTTAAAAAAAATAAATTTTTTTATTTAATTTTACTTAAAATTAGAAAAAATGAAAATCTTAATTTCTCCTGCAAAGTCTTTAGATTTTGAATCAAAATTTTCAATTAAAGATTTTTCTAAACCATATTTTGAAAAAGAATCTTGTAAAATTAATTCAATATTAAAGAAGATTGATGTAGGCGAATTATCTAAGTTAATGAGTATTTCTCAAAAGTTAGCGGAGTTAAATTGGACTAGAAATCAAAATTTTCAATCTAATGAAAAATCTAATAGTTATAGACAAGCCATTTATGCTTTTAATGGAGATGTATACAATGGTTTAGATGTTAAATCATTACCTGAAAATAAAATTGGATATATGCAGGAGAATCTTAGGGTTTTGTCTGGTTTATATGGTATATTAAGACCTTTAGACATTATTAGACCATATAGATTAGAAATGGGAACTAAATTGTCAATAAATGGATCTAAAAATTTATATGATTTTTGGAAGGAAAAAGTTACAGAGAAACTTAATAACGAAATTAAATTAGATAATGAATTAATAATAAATTTGGCTAGTAATGAATATTTTGATTCAATTGATTCTAAAAAGTTAAAAGGAAAAATAGTTTCACCTCAGTTTAAAGATTTTAAAAATGGAAAGTTGAAAATTATTTCTTTTTATGCTAAAAAAGCAAGGGGGCTTATGACTAGGCATCTTGTTGAAAATGAAGCTAATGATTTTGACTCTATTTTATTTTTTCAAAAGGAGGGTTATTCTTATAGTGAAGTTGAAACAACTGATAAATTAAAACCTGTTTTTATTAGATAATCTTAGATTTAAAATAAAATAATTTAATAGAGTAATTGATCGTTTATTCCCAAAATAAATTTTTTTTGATATTCTTTAAGGAAAGATTTTGTCAGGGTTTTTACTCCTAAAATTTGTGGGTCATAAATTTTTTCTATCATGTTAAGATCTAAATATTTTTTTAAAAAAAGTTTTGATAGTTTAGAGTAACTATAATGCCAGGGTTCGTATAAAAACCCATCTCTATTTGAGTTTTTTGTATAGGGCAAAATAAAATTAAATTTATAAGCATTTTTTTCCATCCAAATTCTTAATGGTTCAAAGGAATTATTATTGTAAAAATTTTTGGCTAATAATAAATTTCCTTTAATGTTGTGATTTTTATCAATTATATCAATTTCTGTTCCCCAATGATGTCTTGAAGTTCCTGGAATTGTGGAATATTGAATTATTTTTTTAATATTTTCAAAGGGAGTAATTTCTTGTTTCTGATTATTTAAAAATTTTCTATTCCATATTAATTTTTGTCTTTCAAAAGACCTATATCCAGAAACTATTTTGATATTTATTTCTTCTTTTTTGGCCGCATTTTTCATTTCATTAAATTTTATGCTTACAGTTTTTAAAATTTTATTTCTTCCTTCATCTAAGTTAGGAGACCCTTTTCCAATCAATAAAGAATTCTTTTGGTTTAGATTTAAAAAAAAATAATTTGGAGATATCCCAATAGGAGATCCTAAAAGTGTATAAATAAAGTGAGATCGATTCATAAATTTAATTAATATTATATTGACAATTTTTTATATCAGTTCTTATCTTTAAAGAATGAAAAAAATATTTTTTTTAGTTTTGGTTTTCTATTCCTTTACCAATTATTCTCAACAAAGAGAATATATTAAGGGAAAATTATTGTACAAAAACACAAATGTTCCAGCTGCTAATGTAATAAATAATACTGCTCAGTTTAGTACAATTACCGACTCTAATGGTGAGTTTGAAATTTCTGTTTTTGAAGGCGATGAAATTATATTTTCATCGGTTCAATATAAAATAAGAACTATAACAATTTCTTTAGAAATGCTAAGAAAAAGAAGAATTATTGTTTCTGTGGATGAAAGTATTACGGAGTTGGATGAGGTCATAGTTACTCCAGAAAATATTGAAAAATTCTTAGATCTTAAAGAGGAAGAATTTAAAGGGGTCGATTATAAAACAGACAAGTCAACAAAAGTTAATAATAAGTTGACAGATAAAAGGGTGTTATCTAATGGTATAGATATTGTCAATGTTACTAAATTAATTTTAAAAGCTTTATCCAGTATTGAAAATAAAGATAAAAGTAAGATAAAGCCTAGCGAAGTATTACCTTACGTTTTTGAAGATATTTTTTTTCTTCAGGATCTTAATTTAAAGCAAGACCAAATTATAGGATTTTTAGAATATATTGATAAGAGGATTCCTTCAGAAGAACTTTTAAAACAAAGTCAAAAATTACAATTGATTGATTTTTTGATAAAAGAAAGTGAAAACTACATTAAAAATTTGAGTAATTAGTTTTTACAAATTTATTAATATGCGAAAATTAAAAAGAATAAATTTATTTATATTCTTAATTATTTTACTAAGCTATGGGTTTATTCACAAGTTTTATGTAAGTGTTGTTACAATAGAATATAATAAATTAAATAAGACACTTGAAATTACAACTCAAGTCTTTGTTGATGATATTGAATTAATGTTTAGAAATAAGAATATTAATTTGAATTTGTACTCGGAATCAAAAATTAGGGTAGATAGTTTATTGAAAGATTATTTTAAAAGTGTATTTAAGATAAAAAAGGGTAAAGATATTTTAGCTTACAATTTTTTAGGAAAAGAATATTATGATGACATATTAAATTGTTATATAGAAGTTAATGATGTTAATATTAACGATTCATTAATCCTAGAGAACAGATTATTGATAGAGATCTTTGATTCTCAAAAAAACATTGTTCATTTTAAGGGAAAAAATAATAACAAAAGTTTTTTGATGAATAATAACAAAACTCAAATAGAATTAATTTTGAGCGAATTTGAATAATTGAAAACCTTATTTATAATGCGTTATAAATATCTTATATTTAGAATAAAAATAAATTAATGAGGATTTTATCAATAACGCTTTCTTTTTTTATATTTAATTTTTTTCTTTATGCTCAAAAATTAGATGAAAAAACGATAGGTCATTCAAACAATAATCCCTTTAGACAATTGATTGATTTATTTGCAACACCAAATAAATATCATAATGCATCAGGGGCTCCAGGTGTTGATTATTTTCAACAAAAGGTTGATTATTTTATGGAAATTGAACTTGATGATGAAAAAAAGAAATTGTATGGAGAGCAAATTATAACATATACTAATAATTCTCCAGATAATTTAGAATATTTATGGATTCAATTGGATCAAAATATTAGAAAAAAAGATGCACCGGCTTTAGAAAAAAATGAGAGTAAATTTCAATTGATTCAACAAACTAAAACTTTTGCTTCAAGTTTTATTGATGATCCTTTTGATGGTGGATTTAATATTGAATGGGTAAGAGATATTAATGGTAATCCAATTAAATACGTAATTAATCAAACCATGATGAGACTTGATTTAGTGAAACCAATTTCTAGTGGACAACAGTTTAAATTTAAAATAAAATGGTGGTATAATATAAATAATCATGTAGATAATAGAGCTAGATCTGGATACGAGTTTTTCCCTAAAGATGATAATAGAGCGTATGTAATTGCTCAGTTTTTTCCTAGACTTTGTGTTTATAACAATGTTGAAGGTTGGCAAAATTATCAGTTTTGGGGTAATGGTGAATTTGCATTAGAGTTTGGAGATTATGATGTAAATATTACGATACCTTCAGATCATATTTTGGATGCAACTGGTGTTTTACAAAACCCTAAAGATGTCTTATCTAAAATAGAGTATAATAGATATAAGCAAGCTCAGAATAGTTTTGATAAACCTATAATTATTGTAACTCAAGATGAAGTTATAGAAAAGGAAAAAAACTTTTCTAAAAATAAAAAAACCTGGAAATTTAAAGCTAAAAATGTTCGTGATTTTGCTTTTGCTACCTCAAGAAAATTTATTTGGGATATGCAAGCAGTAAAAATTGGTAATAAAAAAGTTTTGGCTGTTTCGTTGTATCCTAAAGAGGGAAATCCACTATGGGAAGAGTATTCCACTAAGGCAGTTGTTCAAACATTGAAAACATACTCAAAGTTTACTTTTGATTATCCTTATCCAAAAGCTGTTTCAGTTCATTCAAAAAATCAAGGAATGGAGTATCCTATGATTTGTTGGAATTTTGGAAGACCCGATGAAGATGGAAGATATTCTGATAGAACTAAATTTGGTATGATTAGCGTTATAATTCATGAAGTTGGTCATAATTATTTTCCAATGATTGTTAATTCAGATGAGAGACAATGGGGTTGGATGGATGAAGGTCTAAACACATTTGTTCAATATTTAACTGAACAAGAATTTACTAATTCCCATCCTGAAGTTTTAGGGACTTTGGAAAAATACCCTTCTGGGAGAGGTGATCCAAAAAAAATCATTCCTTATATGTCGGGTGATCAAAGTTTTATTTCACCAATAATGTCAAATCCTGAAAATGTATTTCAATTAGGATCTAATGCATATGCAAAACCTGCTACAGCATTAAATATATTGAGAGAAACAATTATGGGTAAAGATTTATTTGATTATGCTTTTAAAACATATTCTAAAAGATGGATGTTTAAACATCCAACACCCGAGGATTTTTTTAGAACAATGGAAGATGCTTCTGCTGTAGATTTGGATTGGTTCTGGAGAGGATGGTTTTATTCTACAGATGTTGTAGATATTGGAATAAATAGTTTTAATCAATATTCTGTTTCTTCTGAGCCTGGGATTCAAGTTAAAGAATTAATAGAAAATTACGGACTGACATTTGAAGACATGTCTTCTTCTGTTTATATGGTTGAGGATAAAGATGATCAAACAATTAATAAATTGAGAGAAGACAGGCTCAAAGTATTGAAAGAATATTTGAATGATAGTGACAATAAATCTAAAATACCTAAATATTTTTATGAAATTGGTTTTGAAAAACCAGGTGGGCTTGTTATGCCAATTATTGTAAAATACACATATTCTGATGGTACTTCAAATATAGTTAAATATCCTGTTCAAGTATGGAGAAAAAATTTGGATCAAGTTTATAAAGTTCTTACATCTGATAAAATAATAATTGAGGTAACTGTAGATCCAAATTTTGAGACCTCAGATATAAATATTAATAACAACAGTTGGCCTAAAAAAGAGATAAAATCTAAGTTTGAATTATTTAAAGAAAAAGTAAAAGGATAAAATTTTATACTTTTATATTTACATAAATTACTATTATGTTATTTATTAGTGGGGCAGAAATAGTTTTTGTTTTTTTTATTGTTTTATTAGTTTTTGGTGCAGATAGAATACCTTCTCTTGCAAGAACTTTAGCTAAAGGTATGACTCAAGTTAGACAGGCTACAAAGGATATAAAAAGTGAAATTCAAGACTCTATGGATATTGAAGATCCTACTAAATCAATTTCTGAAGGTATTGATGAAGAGGTCAACAAAGTAAAAAATGATCTTGATGACATAGAGGATTCTATAAAGAGAGACGACCACAAGTTCAGTGATAGCAAGAAATAATTTTACTAATTATAAAGGATACACAAAAAATGAGCAAGAATATGAATTAATCATAAATGGCTTAAATTAAAGCTCCTAAAATAATAAAGATGAACCAACACATTTTTTTCGTGCTCGCTGTGCTATCGTTGAGCACATCAGTTTTAGCGCAATCAACCCGTATTACCGACCTGAGGTTGAATCAGCTTTCTAATCCCTTAGGGATAGATGCTCAAAGCCCACATTTTTCGTGGAAAATTAAGAGCGCTGATTATGATGTAATGCAGTCACACTATCAAATTATTGTGGGTACAAATCCGAATTTAAGTTCATCGAGTATTTATTGGGATTCGGGTAAAATATCTTCAAAAAACAGCACCTATATTGTATATGAAGGCCCTGCTTTGAAAAGCAATCAAACCTATTATTGGAAAGTAAAAGGATATACCAACAAGTCCTAAAAAGAGATTCAGAGCGATGTTGCTCATTGGTCTATGGGACTACTAGCCAAAGAAGATTGGAATGCGGATTGGATAGGACAGTCTAAAGAAGATGACAAAAACAGAGAAAGCCCATACTTAAGAACAGATTTTAAACTTAAAAATGGATCAATTTCTACTGCGTATATACACATTACGGCTAAGGGAATGTATGAAGCTTTTATCAACGGAAAACGTGTAGGGGATGAATACCTCTCCCCAGGATGGACTTCGTATAAGGAGCGAATCCCTTATCAAACGTTTGATGTCAAAGACTTACTGGCTAAAAACAATGCAATAGGTATTGTTATCGGTAGCGGATGGTATCGTGGTTACTTGGCGTGGTCAGATGCTAAAGATCATTACGGTTCTGAGATTGCAGCAAAAGCACAACTGATAATTACTTACACTGACGGCTCTACAGAAATCATTGCAACAAATCCCGATTGGACTTATACTCATGGAGCTGTAGTGGATTCAGAAATTTACAATGGGGAATGGTATGATGGACAAAAACACAGGCCTGACTGGTCGAATTTTGGATTTACTCAAACCAGTTCTAAAAAAGTGACAATCTATCCTTCGGGAAAAGAACAACTCATTGCTTCTCGAAATGAGCCCATAAGAAAGCAGGAAAACCTTTACAGCCAAGAAAAAGATCATAACACCCTCTGGCGACACGGTTCTTGATTTTGGACAAAACTTAGTAGGCTGGGTAGAGTTCAATCAAACAGGCAAAGCAGGAGACACAATTCGATTGTATCACGCAGAAATTTTAGATAAGGAAGGAGAGTTTTACACTGAAAACCTCCGTGCGGCCAAGCAAATGAACACCTTCATTCTGAATGGTGATCCGGATTTTATTTACCGTCCACATTTTACTTTTCAAGGGTTTCGCTATTTAAAAATTGAAAGTTCAAACACTGTAAACCCTGAGGATTTTAAAGCAGTAGCCCTGTA
>Ga0310123_10001329_pt1 | contig 20651 bp, 24 predicted proteins | sample CB6_AW_1057_MG_FD_203505 | JGI IMG/M metagenome (GOLD analysis project Ga0310123, IMG submission 203505) | Marine microbial communities from Western Arctic Ocean, Canada - CB6_AW_1057 | ecosystem: Environmental > Aquatic > Marine > Oceanic | place: Canada: Western Arctic Ocean | collected... | reverse complement strand
ACCATCTGCCGTCGGAACTCCGGCGCGTACCGTATACGACCCTTCCTCTTCGACATGCGTGGACACCTCCGTTCCCGCAGTTTGGATGTGTCCACGAAACCGGGTCAACTTCAGTTCCGCACTCGAGCTGGGGGAGAACGTGCGCTTCAAGTTCATGATCGCGCCGCTGCTTCTCACCATATGGACGGTCCTCGCGGTGCGCGGCTGGAGGGAATGGCGGAGCTCCAGCCGGGATGCGCTGCAGGGAGCACACGGGAAGCCGCACGGCGGGAGCCGCGGTAATGCTGGTGTGCCCCAGCCGATGGCCCGACCTTTACAGGCTCACGGAACCCCAGCCCGAGTTCGACCTTGACCGCGCACTACTGGCTCGTGAAGAGCGAGCCGAACGTCTACTCGATCGACGACCTCCGCCGCGATCGCCGCACTGCCTGGAACGGCGTTCGCAACTACCAGGCTCGCAACCACATGCGGGCGATGAAGAAGGGCGATCTCGTGCTCTTCTACCACTCGAGCGCGGATCCGAGCGGAGTCGCCGGCGTCGCCAAGGTGGTGAAGGAGGCCTATCCGGATCCGACACAGTTCGACCCGAAGGACGAGTACCATGACCCCAAGTCGAGGAAGGATGATCCGCGCTGGTGGCTGGTCAACGTCGGCTTCGTGGAGCGGTTCGAAGCGCTGCTCCCACTCGCCAGGATCAAGGCCGACAAGTGGCTCGCCGACATGGTGCTGGTCAACAACTCGCGACTCTCTGTGCAACCGGTGACCGAGCGGGAGTTCGGGCGAGTGGTGGAGCTGGCCGGCGGAGCGAGCCGCGTATGAGCCGTCCGAGCGTGCGCTCGCCGCAGGCTGGCGCTCCGGCCGCGGCAGGGGGCGCTCCCGCCAGCGCGTCGCGCGCTGCCGAGATCCTGGCGGGACAGGGGCGCTGGCTCTGGCCCGGAATGATGCACTACTACCGGGAGCCACTCGTCCTCGAGGAGGGGAGCGGGGTGTGGGTGCGCGACGTGGATGGTCGCGAGTACCTGGACGCCTTCGGCGGGATCATTACCACCTCTCTCGGCCACTGCCATCCACGCGTCGTGGAGGCGGTGCGCGAGCAGGTGGGTCGCCTCGGCCACACCTCCACCCTGTACGTCACCGAGCCGCAGGTCGAGGCGGCGCACCGGCTCGCGGAGATCGCGCCGGGCGGGCTCGACCGCACTTTCTTTACCAACAGCGGCAGCGAGGCGGTCGAGACCGCGGTCGCGCTCGCGCGGGCCTACACGGGCCGCACCGACCTCATCGCGCTGCGGGGTTCCTACCACGGGCGGAGCAGCGCTGCGAACACGCTCACTGCGCACGCCTCCTGGCGTCCGCTCGCTTCGATGAGCGCGGGAATCACGCACGCGCTCGCCCCGTACCCGTTTCGCTGCCCGTTCCATCGCCCCTGTGACGAACGCTGCGTGGACGCGCTCGCGCTCGACCTCGAGGAGGTGATTCTCACCACCACGAACGGTAGGCCCGCCGCGCTGATCGCCGAGAGCCTCCAGGGAGTGAACGGGGTCGTGATGCCGCAGCCCGGCTATTTCCAGCGGGTGGCCGAGGTGGTCCGCCGCTACGGTGGGCTGCTCATTATCGACGAGGTGCAGGCCGGTTTCGGCCGCACCGGACGGCACTGGTTCGGGATCGAGCACTGGGGGGTCGTGCCCGATATCATGGTGATGGCGAAAGGGATTGCGGCGGGCCTCCCGGTGGGCGCAACGATTACCACCACGGAGATCGCCTCGGGATGGGAGGGGAAGACGCTCTCGACCTTCGGGGGCAACCCAGTCGTGATGGCAGGAATGTGCGTCGCGCTCGACGTTATGGTCGAGGAGGATGTGCGCGCGCGCGCCGAGGCGCGCGGCGAGCGGCTACGCACGGGCCTCGCAGAGCTGGCGCGGCGTCACGCGTGGATCGGCGAGGCGCGTGGGCTCGGGCTGATGCAGGCGCTCGAGCTGGTCGAAGATCCGGCGATGCGGGATCCCTCCCCTCGCCGCGGTCAGGCGCTCCTCGAGGCGGCGCGCGCGGAGGGGCTGCTGGTCGGAAGCGGGGGGCTGCACGGCCAGGTGATCCGGATCGGGCCGAGCCTGCTCATCACCGACGCGGAGATGGACGAGCTGGTCGAGCGGCTCGGGCGCGCGTGCGCGCGCGTGGAGTAAGCTACCAGATCACGTCGGCGCCGTATTCGCGGAAAACGGGGTCGCGGATGACGACGGGAAGCTCCTCCAGCAACGCCTGTGCGATCATCAGACGGTCGAACGGATCGCGATGTACGGCGGGCACGATCCGGCGCACATGCCCGCGCTTGACCGGCTGATCGCCGCGCGCGCGAGCTCGGCATCGCCCGCTGCGGGCCCGTGCTCTACCGGCTGAGCCTCCCGCTCGCGCACGCAGGCGAGGCGCTCCGGAGGCTCCGGTACGAGCGAATCAGTGCGACCCGCCTCTTTCCAGGCTACAACGGGGTCGTCGAGGGAATCCGCGAGCGAGCGCTCTAGGACGAGGTCACATTCCCCTGGGACTATCGACGGGGCTCTGGGGACGATTGACGGCCACGCACCGCACGAGCGGCGCGTGGCGCCGATGAGCGCTTCGAGCCCGCGAGCCACTCCTTCGGCGTCTTGGTTCGCTGGAGCTCGCGCGGGCGCGCACGGAATCATCCGGCCACGAAGAGGATCTCCGCTGCGTCGTCCCCCTCGAGCACGCGCGGGGCCGGCTCGCAGCTGTTGAACACCTCCTCCACCCGTCCCGCGGCGCGCGCGCCCGTCGGGTACTCCAGCTCCGTGCGCACCAGCCCGCGCCGGATCAGATAGAGGCGGTCCGCCCCTCGGAAGCCCAGCACGCGGTAGAGGAACGTGAGCCCGTCCACCTCTCCTCTCCACGCCGCCAGCCGCTCGCTGAGCTCGGCCAGGCGGGCCGCCCGGTCGCGCAGCACGGTCGCGTACTCGAAGTCGAGCCGCGCTGCCGCCTTCGTCATGCGGGTCTCGAGCAGCGCCAGCGGACCATCACCCCTTCCCTCCAGTCAGCGCCGCGCGGCGCGCACGCGCTCGGTGTACAGCCGGGCCGATGGTCGTCCGGCGCAGGGGGCCAAGCAGCGCCCACCTCCCGGCGCAGGCAGAGGGGGGCGCGCGCGCCCGCCGTCGAGGATCTCGAGCTGGTCGGCGAAGAAGACGGGCGTCGCGGCCGGGCAGTCGCGGATCCCGAGCCCGCGGCACAGCTCGAGCACGGCCTCTTCGACCTGTCGTACTCCCGGAAAGGGTCCGAAGTAAGCCGCGCTCTCCTCGCCCGGGCGGGTGACCACGGCGAGGCGCGGGACCACCTGAGAGCTTCACGAAGCAGAAGTGCGGCCGGCGTTTGTGTTGCACGTTCCAGCGCGGCCGGTGCCGCTGGATCAGCCGCATCTCTCCGAGCAGCGCGGCGAACTCGTTCGGCACGTACTCCCACTCGACCGCGCGCGCCTCCCGCATCAGCAGCTCGGCCTTGTCACCCTCCGGCGCGTTGAAGTAGGAGAGCACACGCGCGCGCACCCGCACCGATTTGCCCACGTAGATCACCGCGCCGTCGGCGCCCAGCATCCGGTAAATCCCGGGACGATCCTCGGCGCGCAGCCGGACGTGCGCGCGGAGTGCCGGGAGGTGGGAAAAGGGAGCCATACGAATCGGCGGGCGGAGGGGCGCGCGCGGGCTTCGCCAGTTATTCGTGGCCGACCCAAGGGCCCCCCGCGGGGCAGGACGGGCAACCCCGACGGTCCCTGTCGGCGATCCCGGGCGGCCATTGCCCCCGCCCCGGCGTTGCGGGTAAGCTCGCCCTCACATATGCAGGACTTCGAGCAGGACTTCGCGCTGGACCTCTCTCCCAGGACGATCCGGGACCCTCTCTGGAAGACGATCCGGCTCGACCCCACCGCCGCTCGGATCGTCGACACCGCGGCGTTCCAGAGGCTCCGCTACATCCGGCAGCTCGGGCTCGCGCACCTGGTCTATCCGGGCGCGTCGCACACCCGCTTCGACCACGCGCTCGGCGTCTACCATCTAGCGGTGACCGCGCTGCGTCTGCTTCGCGAGCGGGCGGCGACCCCCCCGGAGGCGTTCGAGGGCGAGGAGCTGATCCCCTACGCCGCGCTGCTCCACGACATCGGGCACTACGCCTTCTCGCACGCGCTCGAGGAGCTGGGACCTGAGCGCGTCCCGGCCGGGCACGAGGCGGTCGCGGAGCGCTTCTTCCACTCCCCCGAACTCCGCGATGCTCTGGCCCCGCTCGGGCTCGGCGCGGAGGACCGGATCCAGGCGCTCATTCGGGGCGAAGGTGAGGTGGCGCTGCGCGGGCTCGTGAGCGGCTCGCTCGACCTCGACAAGATGGAGTACCTCAAGCGCGACGCGTACTTCTGCGGGGTGCCCTACGGTGAGGTGGACGTGGACCGGCTGCTCCAGGGACTCGTGCTGCTCCCCGCCCCCGAGACTGGGCGCTGGGAGGTGGGGGTGCACGAGAAGGCGGTCGCCGCGCTCGAGTCGCTGCTCTTCGCCAAGTACCAGATGTTCCGCAACGTGTACTGGCATCACGCGGTGCGCGCCGCGACTGTGCTCTACAAGCGTATCGTCAACGAGGCGGTGAGCGGAGGGCTGCTCGATCCCGAGGAGCTGGTCGGACCGACCGACGAGCAGCTACTCTACGAGATCGAGCGGCGCGCGCACGAGGAGGACGACTCCGAGATCGCGGAGCGGCTCGCGAGCCGCTGGATCCCCGCACTCCGGGACCGCCGGCTTCCCAAGCGCTCGCTCGAGCTCACTGCGGCGGACCTCCACGGGCGCCGGGTGGAAGACTGGGCGGTGGGCGACTCGCCCTGGAAGCGCGCGGTCGAGGACGAGCTGGCTGCCGAGCTGGGGCTCCAGAGCGGGGAGGTGATGATCGACTTCCCGAGCAAGCGTGCGATGTTCCAGCTCGATCTGCTGATCGAGCGCAGGAGCGGCGCGGTGCAGCGGCTGGGCGCTGCCGGGCTTCCCGGGCTGCTCGATCTGCCCAAGGTAGCGGAGGAGCTGTACGGGGCCGCGCGCGTGCTGCGCGTATTCACCTTCGAGCGGCGCGACATCCCCTCCGAGCGGGTGCTCGACAAGATCACACAGCCCGCCTGAGCCGCGGCGCGCGCCGCGGCCGCCCTGCTACTCGATGCTGAGCAGCGCCACCGTGACGTTGTCGATCCCGCCCCGGTTGTTCGCGGCGTCGACAAGCGCCCACGTCGCGCCCTCGAGGCCGCGGGGCAGCGCGTCCTCGAGTGTGCGCTCGATCGCCAGATCGGTGAGCATGTTCGTGAGCCCGTCGGTGCAGAGCAGATAGAGTTGCCTGGGCCACGCGTCCAGCTCGAGCAGCTCCGGGGTGATCTCGCCGACGCCGCCGGCGGCCTGCGTCAACACGTGCCGCCAGCGGTGGCCGCGCGCCTGCTCGCGCGTGAGCGCTCCGGCCGCGATCTGCTCCTCGACCCAGGTGTGGTCACGGGTGAGCTGCCGGATCCGCCCCCCCTCGAGCACGTAGGCCCGGCTGTCGCCGACGTGCGCGATCACCACGCGCGTGCCGTCGGGATGGGCGGCGAGCGCCGTGAGCGTTGTGCCCATTCCGCTGTGCGAGGATTCGGCCGCTCCCGCCTCCCGGACCCGCGCATCGGCCATGAGGACCGCCCGGAGCATTCTCTTGCCCAGCGGCGAGGCCGATTCTGTGGAGGAAGAGGCGGGGGCGCCCTCGATGGCGCCGCGCATGCGACGCCCGATCTCCTGCGTGGCCAGCACGCTTGCGACGTCGCCGGCGGGGTGCCCCCCCATGCCGTCGGCCACGACCACGAGCCCCAGCTCGGGGTCGACGAGATGGGAGTCCTCGTTGCGCAGCCGCGAGCGGCCGCGGTCCGTCGCGGCTGCGGTCGGGAAGGGGGCCGGAGGCATGGGAGGCAGTCTGTGGCTCCATCCGCGGCGGGACAATGTCCGGGCCCAGGCAGGGTCCAGGCCGGGCGGGCCAGGCCGGGGCCGGGGTTTGGTGCTGGCTCCGAGCAAGCGCGGAACCCGCGTCCACGGCGGGGTTAGCACCCCCCGACCTCGGCAGGCGTGCGTTCGTCCGCGGCGCCAGGCCAACTCCTGGCGCTCTCCACTGCCGGAACTCCCGCAGGACCACGGGGTTTAACGAGATCGAGGGGCTTGACGGCAACAGGGTCAGAGCCCGATCCTAAAAGGCTCTGGACTTTCCAGACGCCCCATCTCCGGCCGGCTCCCCACGGGAGCTCCGCCCGGTGCGTCAGGAGCTAGACCGCGACATGGCCACTGCCACCGCCGCCACCAAGGCTGACGCCGCGACCAAGACTCGAGGGCGCAAGCGCAAGGGGGGAGGGCGCAATCTCCTCTCCGGCTTTGACGCGAGCCTCGAGGAGCAGACCGCGCTGGACCAGTACCTCCGGGACGTCAGCCGCCACGAACTGATCACCCCGGAGATGGAGAAGATTCTCGGCGCACGGGCGCAGAATGGTGACGAGGAGGCCGTCCAGGAGCTCGCCAAGGCGAACCTGCGCTTCGTAATCAGCGTGGCCAAGAAGTATCAGAACCGCGGCGTTTCTCTCACCGACTTGATCCAGGAAGGGAACGTCGGGCTGGTCACGGCCGCCCGTAAGTTCGATCCGAACCAGGGCGTCAAGTTCATCTCCTACGCCGTCTGGTGGATTCGCCAAGCGATCCTCGCCTCGCTGGCCAACCACGGCCGTGCGGTGCGCGTGCCGCTCAACCGCGCCAGCGACCTCGCGCGCATCTTCCGCGAGAAGGAGCGCCTCAAGCAGGAGCTCGGCCGCGATCCGACGCCGGAAGAGCTCTCCAAGGCGACCGACCTGACGCCCGAGCTGATCGAGTCGCTGCAGACGCTCAATACGGCGGAGATTCGGCTGGATGCACCGATTGGCGACAGCGAAGACTCGCAGCTCGTGGAGCGGTTCATCGCGGAAGAAGCGGCCGAGCCGGAGCTGGAGGTCGAGAACCGGCTGCTCACCGAGTCGGTCACCGAGGCGCTCAAGACGCTCGATGCGCGCGACGCCAAGGTGCTCCGGCTCTACTTCGGGCTCGAGGGCGAGCGCGAGCACACGCTCGAGGAGATCGGCAACCTGCTCGGTGTGACCCGCGAGCGCATCCGTCAGCTCCGCGACCGTGCGCTGCGCCGGTTGCGCGAGGGGGACAAGGGCGCGGCGCTGGAGAGCTTCGCCGCGTGACGTTCGTCTCGTGACGTTCGTCTCGTGATGTTCGTCTCGTGACTTTCGTCTCGTAATGGGCGCCGCATGATCCAGGGCCACCTCGCGGTGGCTTGGGTGCTATCGAATCTCGCCCCTCCGGTCCGACTTCGGGCCAGGAGGGGCGGATTCGTTTCGGCCGCTCCGCCCGTCATCCGCCGCGCCCCTGCCTTCCCGCCCGTCTCCTGATGCAGGGCGAGGTCATCGCGGTCTCGGGAGGGGTCTACACACTCCTGCTTGACGACGGGCAGCAGGTCGACGCCAGCCTGCGCGGCCGACTCAAGCTCGAGTCCCGCGTACGGGCGGAGGACCGGGTCGTGATCGGCGACCGCGTCGAGGTCGGGGAGGGACGCGGAGGCCACGCGACGATCGAGTCGCTCGTCCCCCGGCGGAGTACGGTCATCGGGCGCTCCGGCACGGGGGGCAAGCCCAAGGTGCTCGCGGCCAACGTGGACCGGGTGTGCGCGGTGGTGGCCGTGCGGCCTCCGCCCCCGCCCCGGCTGCTCGACAGGCTGCTGGTGGTCGCCGAGGCCAACCGGATCCCCGCGGTGGTCGTGCTGAACAAGATCGATCTACCCGGTGGTCGGGAGGTCGCGGCCGTGTTTGCAGTACGCTACGGCGTCGTCGGCTATCCCGTCTTCCAGGTGAGCGCGAGCACGGGTGCGGGGGTCGATGACCTCGCGGCCGAGCTGTGCCGCGGCACCTCGGTGCTCGTAGGGCCGAGCGGGGTGGGCAAAACCACCCTGGTGAATGCGATCGAGCCGGAGCTCGGGCTCCGCACCGGCGAGCTGTCCCGAAAGACCGGCTCTGGGCGTCACACGACCGTCTCGTCGCGACTGATCGCGTTCGCATGCGGCGGGCGGGTGGCGGACACCCCAGGGTTCAGCGACGTGGGGATCTGGGAGATGGATCCGTCCGAGCTCGACGCCTGCTTCCCGGAGCTCCGTGAGCTCAGAGAGCACTGCCGCTTCGCGGGGTGCGCGCATCTGCGGGAGCCGGACTGCGCGGTGCGCACGGCGCTCGAGACGGGCCGGATCGCGCCGCAGCGGTACGAGAGCTACGTGGAGCTGAGGGCCGAGGCCGAGCGGCTGCAGACTCGTTAGCTCATCTCAGACATGATCGTAGGCGCAGGGGAGCGGCGCGGTTGATCCGTCGTCAGCGGATCGGCACGCCTCCTTCGGTCGGAGCGTCCAGCGGTACCACGCGCGGCGCGCCGGTGACCGGATCCCGGTCCACCCGGAGCGGCCAGCCGTAGACGCGCGCCATCACGTCCTCCCGGAAGACCTCGGCCGGCGCCCCCTCTGCCGCCACCCGTCCCCGGTCCAGCAGCACGATCCGGTCGGCGTAGCGGGCGGCGAGGTTGAGCTGGTGCGTGATCAGCAGCACGGTCATCCCTCCGTTCGCCCACCCCCGCAGCAGGCCGAGGATCGTCATCTCGTGCGCGACGTCGAGGCTCGCAGTGGGCTCGTCGAGCGCGAGCACGCGCGGCTCCTGCGCGAGCGCCCGCGCGATCCGCACCCGCTGCAGCTCCCCGCCCGAGAGGGTCGTCACCGGGCGAGCGGCGAGGTCGGTTACGTCGCAGCGCGCGAGCGCGCGCGCGATCGCCTCCCGGTCGGGAAGGCCCTCCGCGCGCAGCGGCCCGAGGTGCGGATAGCGCCCCATCGCCACCAGCTCGCGCGCCGTGATCGGGAACGCCACCGTCTCGCTCTGCGGCACCACCCCCACGAGGCGCGCGAGCTCGCGCCGGTTCCAGACGCGCGCGTCGGCGCCGTCCACCGTGGCCCGCCCGCCGCTCGGGGCGAGCACCCCCAGCAGCGCACGGAGCAGGGTGGACTTCCCCGAGCCGTTGGGGCCGAGCACCGCGGTGAGCGAGGCGCTCCCCACGGCGAGGGTGACTCCATCGATGGCGAGCCTGCTCGCGCCCGGGTAGCGAACCGAGAGCTGCTCCGCCGCGAGCTTCATCGCGCGCGTTTCACAAAATGCGCCGTACTTGCCGTGCGCGGCGGGTCGGGGCAGCTCACGGCCGGCACCCTTTCGAAGAGCGCATCACGTTCAACGCCGGACGGAGTGAGGCCACCGGACCGCTCCAGGCGGAAGCGCTGCCGCCGAAGGCGGCTGCGCAACGGCCGCAGCTCACCCCAGACCCCTGCGCAGCAGCACCAGGAAGAGCGGCACTCCGACGAACGCGGTCACGACCCCAATCGGGATCTCGGCCGGGGCGAGCGCCACCCGCGCGAGCAGATCCGCAAGCACCAGGAACGCCGCTCCGGCGAGGAAGGAGAGCGGCAGGAGCCGCCGGTGGTTGGAGGAGCCCACTGCGAGCCGCACCGCGTGCGGGACGATCAGCCCTACGAACCCGATCACCCCAGCCACCGCGACCCCGGCGGCGGTGACCAGCGACGCGATCCCGAAGGCGGCACGCTTGACGCGCTTCACGTCGGTGCCGAGGTACGTCGCGGTCTCATCGCCGATCGCCACCAGGTCGAGCGGCCGCGCGAGCGCACCCAGCATGAGCCCCGCAGGGAGCGTGTACGCGGCCGCGACCGCGACCGCGCGCCAGTCAGCCCCCGCGACGCTCCCCATCATCCAGAGCACCGCCCCGCGCACGGCCGGCGCGTCGGAGAGCGCCAGCACGAGCGCGATCACCGCGGTGAAGAACGCCCCCACCACCACGCCGGCGAGCAGGAGGACGCGCACGTCGAGCGAGCGGTCCACGGCCGTCGCCACCCGGAAGACGAGCACGATCGCGAGCAGTGCGCCGCCGAACGCGGCGCCCGGCAGAACCCACGAGCCCAGGGTGGTCACCCCGAGCCCGATGGCGATCACCGCAGCCGCCGCCGCCCCGCCGCTGATCCCGAGGATGTAGGGCTCCGCGAGCGGGTTCCGCAGCAGTGCCTGGAAGGTGGCGCCGGCTAGCGCGAGCCCCCCACCCACGAAGATTGCGAGCAGCGCGCGGGGGAGGCGGAGCCCGAGCACGATGTCCCGGTGCACCGCGTTGCCCCCGCCCGCGAGCGCTCCCAGTACCTCGCCCGTCGTGAGCGAGACCGACCCGAAACGCACGGCGAGCAGGAGCGCCGCCGCGAGCGCGGCCACCAGCAGTGGCGCGGCCGTCCCCGCGTGGCGGCCGGGCGGGGTCATCGGGCGAACCCATCCGCGTGCAACAGCTCCGCCAGCTCGAGCGCGGAGCGCCCGAGCCCGATCCCCGGCACCTCGATGGCGGGCGACAGCTCGCGCACGCGGGCACGAGCACGGATCCGCTCGCTGACCGCGGTCCCGCGCGCCACCAGCACCACGTCCGGAGCGCGCACGAGCAGTTCCTCGAGCCCGACCGGAGCGTACGGCTGCTCCAGATCGTCGAAGACGTTCTCCGCTCCCGCGATCGCGAGCAGATCGGCGAGGTAGCTGTCGGGCCCCGCCACCCAGGGGGGATCGCCGCCCAGCAGATAGGCCACACGCACCGGGGGCAGCGTCTCGACCCGCGCCCGCACCGCCGCCAACTCGCGATCGAGCCCCGCGACCAGCTCCATTGCGCGGCCCTCGCGCCCCGTCAGCCACCCGAGCTGGAGCAGCAGCGCACGCACGTCGGCCACCCGATCGGTGCGCACGCCCAGGTGCGGAATGCCCCGCGCGTCGAGCGCGGGGCCCGTAACCGCGTCCTGTGGGCCCTCGAAGCGGATCACCAGCTCCGGTCGGAGGGCGAGCAGGCGCTCGAGATTGGGCTGGAGCCCGTCACCCACGGAAGGGAGGTCACGGACCGCGGCGAGCGTATCGAAGTCGGTGCGGCCGACCAGCGCGGCACGCGCGTCGAGCGCGAGCAGCATCGCGGTTGCCGCGGGAACCAGCGAAACGATCCGGCGCGGCGGCGCGTCCAGCCGCAGCGTGCGCCCGGCGGCGTCCTCCAGGACGATGCCCGAGCCCGGATCCGAGGCCGGATCCGAGGCTGGGCCCGAATCGACGGCCGCGGAGCGCGCGGCCGCATCCTCGCCCGAAGACGCTCCGGTCTCGGCGCATCCGGCGAGGGCGACGGCGAGTGTCGCGACCGCGGAGCCGAGGACCGCGCGCGGCGCGCGTCCGCACCGCCGCGCCGGGCGGCTCAGCCGGCCGCTCCCCCCACCGGGGGCGCGGCCGCGCCGCACGGATCCTCGAAGGTGCGCGTCCACTCGCCGCCCGCGCTCTCGACGGCGGCGTTCCAGCGCGAGCGTTCGCCCCTCACCTCGAGCAGCAGCTCCGTTTGGCCGTCGCCGTCCCAGTCCATGTGCTGAAAGTAGACCGGCACGCCCTTTCCCTCGCGTCCAGCCTCCCGGTACCACGCGTATGACCGGACGTACTGCTCGTCCTGGCCGACCACCAGCAGGAAGAGCGACCACGAGGTCGGGGTCGCTCGCTGCACCAGCGCCTGGTCACGGTATACGAAGGTCATCGACACGCCGGCGCCGCCCTGCTCGAGCGGGAATGCCACGATGTCTGCGCGCGCCTCGACCATCGAGTTGGGCCAGGTGGCACCGATCTGAGGGATCAGCTCCACGGCGAAGTCGATTCCGGCGGCGCGCTGCGCCCGGTCGTGCGCGAGCGGGCGGTACGGCTCGTAGCCGCGCTCTGCCGCAAAGGTTTCGGCGAGCGCGAGGAACTGGGTCGCTTCGGCCGCGGCGGGCACCAGCTCGAGGATTCCGGTCGCTCGCGGGCGGGGCGAGCAGAAGCTCTCGTCGGTTCCCACCCGAGTCACCGTGAACGTGCCCGCGCGCGCGCCCGCGGAGAAGAGCGTGAAGCGGGTCCCCGGAGCCATCAGGGTACGCGCGAATGCGGCGCGGTATCCCGGCGCCTCCCTCTCCGCGAGGAAGGGGCGGATCGAGTCGCGGACGATCTCGCCGATTGGGACCAGAGCCATGCCCGTGGAGTCGCGCGTACCGGTGTAGAGCACCGGACCGGTGGGCAGCGTGAAGCCGCCCGCCTCCCTCGCCTCGGTGCTGTCCGCTGCGTCCCGATCGCGCTCGGGCGGCGCGAGGAGCCGGACCTCGACTCCCCCCCATTCCACGTTGTCGCACGCGGTGGTGGTGATTAGTATCCCGAGCGCCATCAGCGCGCGAAGCGCGTGTCCTGACACTAGATGCAGCACTCCCAGCGGGCCGTCCCGGCGGCCCAGCCGCCTTACGTCCGGAGCCGAAAACGTATTCTGGCATCCGATCAGGCGCAAAGGAAATGCCGGACGAGCTCCAATTCCGCTACGTGATGGCGCACTTCGCCACGGGGGTGACGGTGGTGACGTCGCGTACCCCCGACGGGCGTCCGTGCGGGCTCACCGCGAATTCCGTCGCCTCGGTCTCCCTCAATCCGCTCCTGGTGCTGGTGTGCGTGGAGCGAGAGGCTGCCAGCCATGCCTGCGTCATCGAGGGGGGCGCGTTCGCGGTCTCGATCCTCGACCGCCGCCATGAGGAGCTCGCCCGCCGATTCGCGGCCGGCGACCGCACAGCGCGCTTCGAGGAGCTCGCGTACCGCACCGAGACGACCGGCAGCCCCGTGCTCGACGATGCGCTCGCCTGGCTCGACTGCCGTGTGCGGAACGTCTACGAGGCGGGCGACCATTCGATCGTGGTGGGCGAGGTGATCGCCTGCGACGCGCGCGAGGGCGAGCCGCTCGTGTTCTACCGCGGCGAGTACCGCAGGATGGACCGGTGACCTGCTCCTCTGGGCTCGAAGGCGGCCTCTGGTGAACGCCGCGCGCTCGCGCGTCGCGTGGATCCCTCCGCTGCTGGTGGGGGCCGCCGCGGCGGCCAGCGCGGAGATGGCGCTCGGGCTCCTCCTCTACGTGCGGGCCGATCTGGTCGGCACGCTCACCCTCGTGCTCTGCGTGCAGACCGGCGCGCTCGCGTTCGGGCTGTGGATGGCGCCACGCGACTCCGCGCCTCCTTGGCCTGGCGTGCGGCGCGCCTGGTTCCTCCTGGCGCTGGCGTACGTGGGAGGCGCCGTGCTGGCGGCGAGCTGGGAGGCGCTGGGTGGCCTGGCCTCCACCTGGTCGACGTGCGGGTTCGGGCTGGCGATGCTCACCGCCCTGCCGCTCTATGCGAGTGGGCTCCTGCTGGGCGCGCCCGGGCTGGCCGAGGGAGGGAGTGGAGTAGGGCTGGCCGCGCTGCTGGGCGCGACGCTCGACTTCGCGGTGGTGGGAGTCGCGGGCGCCCGCCTCGATCTCGCCGCCTCCGCGTACGTCGCGTGCATGACCGCAGTTTCTGCGGCGGCGCTCCTCCAGAGCAGCCTGCTGGGCGCGCGCGAGCGTCGCTGGCGCGAATGGGCCGAGCATGGCAGCGCGCGCGCTCCCGGCGCGCTCGGTCCCGAGCCTCCCGCAGGGCCGACGGACCCGGGGTTGGCGCGCGGGCCCGGCCCTCCCTCTTCCGGAGCTCCGCCCTCCGGCGCGCTCCGGTGATCCTCGCCCACCTGGCCGATCTGCACCTCGGCTTCCGCTCCTACGAGCGGGCCGTGGGAGGACGGAACGTGCGGGAGGGGGACGTCACGGACGCGTTCCTCCGCGCCGTCGAGGAGATCGTGCGGGTGAGCCCCGACGTGATCCTGATCGCGGGCGATCTCTTCGATCGTCCGGACCCGCCCCCCGCGGCGCTGGTGACGCTCACCCGCGGGCTCGCATCGGTGCGCGAGGCGCTTCCTGCGACGCCGGTGCTGATCACCGCGGGCCCGCGCGACCGACCGACCTGCCCCGAGGAGCCCGGCGTGCTCGGGGCGATCGACACGCTTCCCGGCGTCGCGGCGGCCACGGACACGCCGCGGTCGGTGCGGGTCGACGATCTCGCGGTGGCGCTACTTCCACACGGCGCGCCGGGCGCCGAGGCGGTGCCCGACGAGGGGGCGCGCTGGAACGTCCTGGTCGCGCACGCGAGGATGAGAACGGCGCCCGCCGGGAAGAGGGGGCGGAGCCGCGCCGCCAGCCGGGGAGCGTGGGGCGACCCGGAGCGGATCCTCCGGGTCGATCCCGCCGCGTGGAGCTACGTCGCGCTCGGGGGCGAGCACGCGCCGCATGCTCCCCTCTCCCGCACGTGCGCTGGCCGGGCTCGCTCGAGCGGGTCAGCTGGTGCCCCTGGGACGAGGCGATCGAGGAGAAGGGATTCCTCACCTGGGACTTGGAGAGGCGGGCCGCACGCTTCCATCCGATTCCGGGCCGTGCGGTCGTCTCGCTCGCTCCCATCCGCGTGTCCTCCGGCCAGCCCGACCGGCTCCGCCGGCGGGTGCGGGAGGTGACCGACGAGGTACCGGGGGGGGATCGACGGCAAGATCGCCCGGCTGCGCGTGCACAGCGCGGAGCCGGAGGATCTGCGTGGGCTCGCCGAGGAGCTGCTTCCTGCCCTGCGCGCACGCGCGCTCCACCTCTCCGTCGGGCTCGACCACGCGAGCCCTCTTCCCGCGACGTCTGGCGTCGCGCTCCGCATCCGGCTCGCGGAGGTGCTCGCGGACGAGGGACTGGCGTCCACCGAGGCGGCCGCCTGCGCGGAGGCGCTGCTGAGTGAGGCGCCGGCCGGAGTCGGGGCGCCGTGAAGCAGGGATTACTGTGAAGGTCGCAGCGCTGCGCGGGCTGCGGGCCGGCGACCTGCCCCCCCTCGAGGGAGAGCTGGGGGCCGGGCTGGTCGCGCTCGCGGGAAGCACCGAGAACGCGGCCGAGGTGCGACGGGCACTCCTTTAGGCCGTGGCCACCGGGGACGACGCGGAGGTGGAGGTCGAGGGCGGCCGTCGGGGTGCGACTCTCGAGCAGCTCTGGGGTGCTGCCGGCGACCCGCGCGACGCCGTCGCGGCCGCCGTCGGTTGGGTGGCGGGACCCGCGCTCGCGCGGGTGGAGGCGGCGCGCGCCGCGCTGCTGAGAGGAGGGAGCCGCCGGTCTCCGAGCGGAGCCGGGGACGGGGCCGAGGCTGTCGGGCGGGAGCCGCTCCGGACCGGTGCCGTGCCGGAGGAGCTGCGCGCGGGCGCGCGCTGTGCGACCTGCGCGCCGAGTGGACCGAGGTGACCGGCGACGTCGAGCAGGCGACCATGGAGTGGCTGCGCGAGCGGCAGGATGCCGAGACCCACCTGAAGGCGTACCGCGACCGCGCGAGCGAGCTGAAGGCACGGCTCGCGCAGCTCGAGGCTGGCGGGCCGGAGGCGCCCTGCCCGACCTGCGGCCGCCCGCTCGCCGATCATCTGGGCGAAGTCCGCGTGCAGCTCCGCGAGGAGTGGGAGTTGGTGGTGCAGGACGGCCGCTGGTGGAAGCGGCGCCGCGCCCAGCTGGAGGACAAGCCCGAGCACCTGCGTGCGCTCGAGGCCGCGGCCGAGCGGCTGGAGGCGGCGCGCGCCGCGGTGCTGCGGGAGGCCGGTCGGGTCGCGGAGCGGATCACTGGCGGTCGCGTGCTGTGGGTTCGCCCGGCCGAGGACGCGGCGGAAGCGCCGCCGGTTGGGGAGGGGATCTTCCACGGCGGCGCGCCGGCCTCACGCGATCGGGCGGCGGTGGAGGTGGCCTGCCGGGTGGCGGCCGCGCGCCAAGCGCGCGCGGCCGGTGCGCCCCTGCACGGGATGGTGGCCGCCGAGGCGCTGGACGCGCTCGACCCGGAGGATCGGCTACGCGCGGTGGACGTACTCGCCGAGCTGGCAGACGCCCTCGGCCAGGTGGTGGTGGTCACGGGAACGGACGTGGTGGAGCGGCGTCCAGAGGCGTTCGCGCAGGCCTTCCGGCTGCGTCGGGACTCCCGCGGCGGGCCTCCGCTCCGGCCGCTCGCGGTGGGCGCCCGGACGCTCGTGCTAGTCGGCTGAGCGCGCCGCGCTACGCCGCGGCCGCCTCGAGTTCCAGCGATCGGCGACTCAGCTGTTCACGCCCTCCGCGGGCTCCGTCACGGATTCCCGGCCCACGAAGTAGCCCCGGAGGAAGACCGGGAGCACCTGGGCCGCCGCGCTGAAGCGGGCGGTCGACACGAAGCGCTCGTGCCAGAGCGTCCCCCCTTCCGCGGCCGTCCCCACCAGATCGAAGTCGATTCCGTCCGAGGGACGGTCGGTCCACCGCACGAACCAGGTGAGGTCGAAGGGATAGCCGGAGTGGGTGGTCTCGAGCTTGATCTCCCAGATGGACCACTCGCCCTCCTGACGCAGCGGGAGCACCTGGCACTGGACGCCGTGCTCGTAGTTGAGGGAGTAGGCCTGGCTGGTGAACGCCTGCTTGACCTCCTCGACCCAGGGATTCGTCGCTTCGCTCATGGCTCTATGACGTTGAAAGAAACTCGCTCACCGATAGGTCGGGTACTATACCGCGCTCGCCGCCTCCGGATCCCGCGCGCGGCGGGGATCCACGCGAACCACGTTGCGCACCCAAGCGCCCCGCGTGATCGTTAGCGGCTTTGTTCCCCAACTCTCCCGGCCGAGGTGGCGATGGCGGATGGACGCTTCCGGATCGGACTGATCCAGCTCCCGATCGCGCAGGACAAGGACGCCACGATCGCCGCGCACGAGCGCGCGATCCGCGAGGCGGCAGGGCGAGGCGCCCAGGTCGTCTGCCTCCAGGAGCTGTTCGACGCTCCATACTTCTGCAAGGTGAGTGACGCCGAGCGATTCGACCTGGCGGAGCCGATCCCGGGACCGACGGTCGAGCGCATGCAGGCGCTCGCGCGCGAGCTGAGCGTGGCGATCGTGGTGCCGCTCTTCGAGCGGCGGGCACCGGGGCTCTACCACAACGCCGCTGCGGTCGTGGACGCGGACGGGGCGTTGCTCGGGGTCTACCGGAAGATGCACATCCCGGACGATCCCCTCTATTACGAGAAGTACTACTTCACGCCGGGCGAGATCTACCAGCACGGGGAGAGCGCCGAGAGGACCGGCTTTCGCACCTTCGACACCCGTTTTGGCCGGATCGGCGTGCTGATCTGCTGGGATCAATGGTATCCGGAGGCGGCGCGCATCACTGCGCTCATGGGTGCGCAGGTGCTCCTCTATCCGACCGCGATCGGTTGGCACCCCCGGGAGAAGGCCGAGTGGGGCGTCTCCCAGGCCGAGGCCTGGCGCACCATCCAGCGGGCGCACGCGATCGCCAACGGCGTCTACGTGGCGGCCGCCAACCGCGTCGGATTCGAGCCCGAGCCCGGCACGGATGGAATCGAGTTCTTCGGGCACTCCTTCGTCTGCGATCCCTTCGGGAGGGTGATCGCGGAGGTGGGCACCGACCCGGCGGTGCTTGTCGCCGAGGTGGATCCGGCCGAGGTCGAGGACACCCGCCGGAACTGGCCCTTCCTGCGCGATCGGCGCATTGACGCGTACGGCCCGATCCTGAACCGGTGGTTGAGCTGAGGCGCCGCTGGCCCGCGGAGTGGGAGCCCCACGCCGCGACCTGGCTCGGCTGGCCGCACCACCACCCGGACTGGCCCGGGAAGTTCGAGTCGATTCCGTGGGTCTTCGCGGAGATCGTGCGCGTGCTGTCCCGGCACGAGCGGGTCGAGATCCTGTACGACGCGGAGCGCACGCGCAAGGAGGCGCTCGCCGCGCACGGGGTGGACCCGGGAGGCTATGCGCTGCACGCGGTCCCGACCGACCGCGTCTGGCTGCGCGATTCCGGGCCCACGGGCGTCCACGGTGCGCGCGGCTTCGAGTGGGTCCGCTGGGCGTTCAACGGCTGGGCCAAGTACGCCGACTACCGGAAGGACGAGCAGGTGGCGGAGATGCTCGCGGCGCTCTCCGGTTACCCGGAGGTGGTGGCGCTGCGGCCGGACGGCGCGGGCCGCCTAGTCCTGGAGGGGGGCGGCATCGAGGGGAACGGCGCGGACACCCTCCTGGTGACGGAGGAGTGGCTGCTCTCGGACGTCCAAGTCCGGAACCCGGGGATGAGCGCGCCCGACTACGAGCGGGCCTTCGCCGAGTACCTGGGGACCGAGCGCACGATCTGGCTGGGCGAAGGCGCGGTCGGAGACGACACGCACGGCCACGTCGACGATGTCGCGCGTTTCGTGGACGCGAACACGATCGTGCTCGCGTGGGAATCCGATCCGGCGGACGAGAACCACCGGCGCATGGCGGACAACCTGCGGCGGCTGGAGCTGGCGGCGGATGCCGTCCCGGGCGGCCTACGCGTGGTGAAGCTGCCCTTCCCCCGGCCTGTTTTCATGCAGGGCGAGCGGCTCCCGGCGAGTTACGCCAACTTCTACATCGCCAACGGGGTCGTGATCGTGCCGACCTTCAACGATCTTGGCGACCGGATCGCGCTCAACACGCTCACGGAGCTGTTTCCGGACCGCGCCGTCGTCGGGATCCACTCGGTCGATCTCGCCTGGGGGCTGGGCGCGCTGCACTGCCTCGCCCAGCAGCAGCCCGCGGCACCCGGTGCCCGCGCGCTCAGCGCGTCCGCTCGCGCGGATCGTTGAGCGGCCACGCCTCGGCCGGACTCGACGCCACGTGCACGAGCGCGCACCACGCGAGCAGCTGCTCGATCTCTTGGGCGTTCGGCGCCCATTCCTCGAGCCAGACGCTCATCTCCTCCCAGAGCGGCGTCGCTGAGCCAGGCGGTGGGCCCGGGCTGGCCGCCGCCTCCCTCGCAGGATGCCGCGCCGGCGTAGGCGACGCCGTATTCGGTCACCTCGAGCAGGTCACAGGTGGTCGAGTCGCGCCGGGGGTGGCGGTAGGTGAGCGCGCGCCCGTGCGCCCCGCTCCCGCGAAGTCCACGAGTATACGCCGAGCACCAGCCGGAACGGCGCGAACCGGCCCTGGAAATACCTCCATTCCTCGATCGTGAAGATCTCCGTCAGTCACTCTACCTCGGCCACGGGACCGTCGCACCAGCCGATCACGGGGCGGGCATCGGCGGAGACGAGCAGCGTCCGGCAGCCCTCCCGGGGCGGCGGGCCATCTCCAACGCAGTGCGGGTTGCCCGATCCGGGAGTCGGGCGCGGCCGCCAGCGCAATGTCGGAGGGACTCTCCCGGGGCGCCCGGTATTCGTAAGCCGCGCCGCGGCCGGCGCAGCCGGTAGCCCGCAGTCCTCTCTCGCCGGCAGTTGGCCAGGCGGTCGATCTCCAGGCAGCGGTCGCGCTAGGTCACCGGCTCGAAGAGCAGGACGCCGAGCGACGCGGGATCCTCGCGGAACTGGGAGGCGACCATGAACAGCATCGCCTCGCGCGCCTCCCTGAGCTCCTGGGATTCGGGAGTGGGGCGGTCGCATCCCGTGGTCGCCAGGGAGCGCGACGGCGATGAGCGGGAGGCGGCCGCGGCGGCTCACCGAAAGGTCCGTCCTGGATCAGAACACACGGCGCGTGAGCTGGGCGATCTCGAACTTGGCCGTGCTCGCGATCGCCATCACGGTCATCACCCCGGCTTGGACCGGATCGGTCACCACCAGGTCCGCGGCGTCCGGGACGCTCCCGGCCATATTCAGGCTCACCACCACCAGCCCCTGCTGGCGCACCTCGCGCACGGCCTCATCGATCTCGCCTCCCATGATCGCGCCGGCGAGCACCAGCGCGCGCGCCCGCGGCAGCCGGGCGACCCCGCGCACGGCGTCGGCGAGCGGGGTCTCGCCCACCAGTGGTATGGTGTCCACCGAGATGCGCTCCCCACGGATGTTGTGGCGATCCGCCTCCGAGATCGCGCCCAGCGCGACCTGCCCCACCTGTGCGCCGCCGCCCATGATGATGATCCGCTTCCCGTAGATGACCTGGAGCGTCTTCACCAGCGCCGCGTTGTGCACGATCGGCAGCGCGTCCAGCTCGTCGACCAGCTCCTGCGGGTTCGCGATCATCTCGATCTCGAAAAACGTGCGGGCCTCCCCCGCGACCTCTCCCTGGATCTCGACGCCCAGGATGTTTCCGCCGCGGCGGGCGATCACGCCGGTGAGCTGGTGGAGGATTCCCACCCCCTCCGCCGTGGCCACCATCACCCCGAATTTCTCCGCCATCTGCGCTGGGCTCCCCGAAGGTGATGGAAATGCCGTGCCGGACACGTGCGTGCGGAACGGCGAGGGGGATGTCCGCCTGCCCAGGGCCGGCCGTGGCCTGAGGCTATACGGGTGCTCCGGGCCGCGGCAAGCGGCGCACGACCTGGTAGAGGGGGCTCAGCCCGTCCGGCACGCGAGCAGCAGCTTGCCCGCGGTGGCGCGTCCCTCAAGCAGCCGATGCGCTTCAGGCGCCGCGGAGAGCGGCACCTCCCGGTCGATGCGCACCGAGAGCGACCCCTCGGAGATCCACGCGAACAGGTCGCGCGCCCGGCCGAGCAGCTCCTCCCGGTCCGCCGTGTAGTGGACGAGCGAGGGGCGGGTGAGGAAGAGCGAACCCTTCTGCGCGAGCAGGCCGGGATCGAAGGATGCGACGGGGCCACTCGACTGGCCGAACAGCACCAAATATCCCCGCGCGCGGAGCGAGTCCAGGCTGTCCGTGAATGTGGTCTGCCCGACCGAGT
>Ga0310123_10001328_pt1 | contig 20660 bp, 12 predicted proteins | sample CB6_AW_1057_MG_FD_203505 | JGI IMG/M metagenome (GOLD analysis project Ga0310123, IMG submission 203505) | Marine microbial communities from Western Arctic Ocean, Canada - CB6_AW_1057 | ecosystem: Environmental > Aquatic > Marine > Oceanic | place: Canada: Western Arctic Ocean | collected... | reverse complement strand
TCGCCCGGTCATCAGGAGCATCTCCAGCACATTATCGAAGGTGCCAGAATCCGAGCAATCAGGCTCCGCGACAGGATAAATCTTGCTGAGCTGATCACCGAAGACCGACCCGCTGCCGTGACCCATCACGCCTTGGCGCGCCTGCATCCAGTTCATGTTGCCGCGCAGTGTGTTGATCTCCCCGTTGTGGCACATCAACCGGTTGGGTTGGGCTCGATCCCAAGACGGAAAGGTGTTGGTAGAAAACCGCGAGTGCACCATCGCCAAGTGCGAAACGTAGTCCGGATCGCTGAGGTCCGGGTAGTACCGCGGAACCTGCCAGGAAAGAAGCTGCCCCTTGTATACGATCACTTTCGTGGACAGGGAGCAGATGTAGAACCACAGTGCCTGGGATAGATCGGCGCAATGACGTAAAGTGTGACTGGCGCGTTTGCGAATCAAGTAGAGTTGTCGCTCAAACGCCTCTAAGGTTAGTCCCTCGGCAGCGCTGATAAACAATTGCTCGATCTCCGGCTCGCTTGAGCGAGCCGTCACGCCAAGATCAGCGTTATCCGGATCAACCGGCAGCGGTCGCCAGCCAAGTAGCCGCTGACCCTGCTCTGCAACAATCTGCTCCACCACACTCTTGCACGTGCGCCGCTGTGCCGCGTCTCGGGGCAAAAACACATTGCCGGCTCCGAATTGGCCATCGGTTGGCAGATCAATCCCGGCATCCTTTCGGGCTGCCTGGCGCAAAAAATCTTGCGGTAGCGCCGTAAGAATGCCCGCCCCATCACCAGTATTGGCCTCGCAACCGCAAGCGCCACGATGATCCATCCGCCCCAGCATGACCAGGGCATTGGCCATGATCTCATGCGAGGCTCGGCCCCTGATATCCGCAACAAACCCCACCCCACAAGAATCCTTCTCGTAGCTTGGGTCATACAATCCGCTGGGCCCGGGCGGGCCCGGAGTTGCCGTCAGTTGGTTCCTTGATCGCATTGCGTTGGTCATGACCTGACTCCCGCCACCGCGAAGTGGGCCGCACCAACGTCTACGAAGTCGGCATTTGGCCCCGCGTGCTTTAGCAGGTGATCCACAAACGCCTGCACCGCTGAGCCAAACGCCTCTCCGGCTCGAACATGCTTGCGGAAAATCAATCCCAATGGTCGAGTCATCCGCGGGATCAGTTTCACGGCTACAAGCGACCCTATCTCGAGTTCCCGGCGCACCGTGCGACTTGGCAAGATTGAAAAACAATCTGTAACCGTGATCGCATGCTTAATAGTGTCGATGTTGTCAAAGAGATTTATTACCTGCGGAGAGCCCCCATTGTCTTTCAAGTACTGGCGGATTTGCCGTCCCACGGGCAAATCCATGTCAAAGCTGGCCATGGCGAAGGCAGTTAAATCTGCGGCACGAACCCGCTGCCACTTAGCCATCGCATGCTCAGGGCTGCAAACCACGGCCATCACCTCATCGCGCAACCGAATCACTTCTACCTTCCGCCATCGTTTCGGATAGGAAAGAATCCCGATGTCACACTCGCGTTCCTGCACTTGCCGGTAGACTTCGTCCGGTTTGACATACTTGATTTCCACCCGGATTTGAGCGTGTGCCTGGACAAACTCTTCCCGCAGGTGATCCAGTAAATCAATCCCCGCCGAGTAGATCGCGGCCAACTGCACCCGGCCCTCAGGGTCGCCAATGGCCGCAACACGGCGCTCAAGGTTGTCGTAGCGGCCGAGAAGCTCTGTCAGTTCTTCTACAAAAGTTTGCCCAGGATTGGTCAGGGCCAAGGGGCGAACCGAACGATCGATCAACATAACATTCAGCTTCTTTTCCAGCTGGCGGATTCGCTGGCTGGCAGCAGACTGGGTGATGCCATGAAGGGCCGCGGCATGGGACATGCTGCGGCAGCGGGCGACATCCACCAGAAGACGAAGCGTGTGCATCAACAAGAAATACTATCATTAGAAAATTTAATGTCAATATTAATGTAAATTAGTTAAATTTATTACTTTCCCGATCTCATCCGCATCGCCCCGCCCCTTACCATGGGTAATCATGAAGATCCACCTTATTGCATGCCTGTGCCTGTACCTGCTACTGGCACCAACCATGCTGAAGGCGTCTGATGCCCTCAGCAAACTCGCCCGGCCTTGGCGGGACAATCCGATCTGGTACGACGGCAAGGCTGAAATTGCAATCTATGACGCAACCCGCGCCATATATCGCCGCCAGCGCCACTACCGGGCTCGATTTATCACCAACAAAGAAAAGGCTTCCCCGAAAACGTTTACCAAGTCGCCCACAGATCTGGGGCGAGAGGTTTTCAAGTTCCATCTCCGCGAGGATATCCCGACTGAAAATTACACCTACCACTACTCCACAATGGTGTACGTCGGAGCTGACGATCTCAAGAGCCTGAAGCTTGACATGGGATCCCAAGAAGATTGCGGCGCCTCCTTCAAACAGTGGATCAACCACGCGGGCAAACTCTGGTGGCGACAGCACAGTTATTTCCCCAATGAAGGCTTTCGCTCCGGTGAAATGAGGCCCCCCACCAATATGGCGTTCATGAATGCGCTGCCGCTGATCCTCCGTGGGTTTGACTTCCAGGCACCTAGAGAGATCCACTTGAATGTGATTAACAATCAGACCATGGCCCAACTCTCGGACACCACGTTAACAGGCGCCACCGTTTCCTGGATCGGGAAGGAAACCCTTGATCTGCCGATAGGATCCATCTTGGCTCATCGTCTACGGGTCACAGTCGGCAGGGGCTCCAGCAATGAGGCAGGGGCGGCTTCCGCTGAATGTCAAGATCTCTGGTTCGCAGCAGATCCAAAACTTCTGCACATTATGGTCCAGATGGAGGGGCCAAACGGGCAGAGCTACCGGTTGCAGTCCATAACCCGGAAGGCCTACTGGGCAAAATCGCGCCGCCAGTCAACTCCAGACCCCGCAGCATCCGATAATTTACCCAACGACCCAAGGCACGGAGGCCCGCCTTGATACCACCTGCATCGATCGGCATGCTTCTGGCACTGACTGGGGTTCTTCCAGCCGCCGCACAGGCAGCCGATCTTGAATCTTCCCTGCGTCACCTTCTGCGTACCAATGATCTGGGGCAGACGGTCGTAGCTGTCTGCGTGGTTGACCTAGACAAAGGCTCCGTGCTGGCGGCAATTGGGGCCGAGAAACCGATGATTCCGGCAAGCAATATGAAATTGCTTACAACCGCCGCGGCGTTGAACATCCTAGATGACGATTTCGAATTTCGGACAGAACTGGCCCTGATCAAACCCGTCGACGGCAAAGACGCCATGCTGATCGTACGCAGCGATGGCGATCCGGCGTTCGGTGACCCGATTCTCCTTAAGCAGCACGGCCTGACAGTTGACGGATTGCTTGATCAGTGGGTCCACGCAGTGCGCCGAACACAATTGCAGCGGTTTGACCGCCTGATCATCGATGACAGGATCTTCGACCGACAACGGGTCCACGAGACTTGGCCCGCCAGTCAGTTACACAAGAAATCATTCTCTGAAGTAGCAGGAATAAATTTTCACTTGAATTGTTTGGGCGTCATGCTCGAGCCCGCCTTGCTTGCCGGAGCCGCACCAAAGATCCTCCTGTCCCCCGCCTCGCCATTCATAGTCATGTCCAACCTTATGAAGACAGGGAAAACTGATACTTTTTCAATCGACCGTAAGCCGGGAACAAACGACCTGATATTCCGAGGCACAATCCGGACTCGTTCCAGCCACCCGTGGCAAGTCACCGTGCATGATCCACCTCTTTATTTTGCTCGGATATTAAGCAGCCGATTGCGCAGCAAGGGGATCGAGGTGCATGCCATTGAGCGGATCGCAGCGGGCTCCAACCTGCCGCCGAACCAGATTCTGCACAGCGTGCGCACCGTATTGCCATTGGTGCTAACTCGCACAAACCGAAATTCCCAGAATCTCTTCGCCGAGGCGCTTCTTAAACGGATCGGCCATGAAGTGACCGGCGCCCCTGGGAGCTGGGGCAACGGCACCGCTGCAATACACCGATTCTTACAACAACATCTTGGCGCCCGCGCCAGCGAGGCCGTTATCGCCGATGGCAGCGGGCTTAGCCGCGAAAACCGGGTCAGCGCCAAAATGCTTGTAGCACTATTGCGATCCATGCATGAAATTCCGGCATACCGTGAGCTCTACCGTGACAGCCTTGCCTATGCTGGCCGAACATATGACGGGCAGTATCATTCGACAGGAACATTCAAGCGGGGCCGACGGTTTGATGGCCTGCCAGCTGGCCGGTGGGTATTCGGAAAAAGTGGATTCATTAACCAAGTTTCTGCCCTCTCCGGATACTTCTTCGTACCGATTGACAATTGGGACCGATCTAGCGGTAAACACTTGCGGACCATCGCATTCAGCTTCATATTCAACGGATTCACGCCCCCGAAATACAATCGGGACATGAAGAGGCTTCAGGAGAAAATGATAGAAATGATCGACGCCTCAATCACCATTCCAGCGGATCGCGGAGCTTAGTGTGTGCTTCTACTGACAAATCGGGTTAGAAGCCGCCCTTGGACTGCCTGCGGTGCAGGCGCATCAGCGCTTGTTGGGTTCCGACAACCATCTCAGGGCAAGCGGGAGTGGGTTCCCGGCGGAGATAATTGCCGTCGGCATCCATATCCCATGCCTGGCGACAATCGCAAAGCATGATCTCAAGTATCTGTCTTAACTGCTTTTGGTGCACAGGGTCATAAATGGGTGCGATGCATTCCACCCGGTTATTCAGATTCCGATACATCCAGTCAGCAGAGCCAATGTAGTACTCTGCCTCAGCTGCCTGGTTGTGGAAATAAAAGATACGCGAGTGCTCAAGAAACCGGCCAATGACGCTGCTGACATGAATATTCTCGCTGAGCCCGGGGACGCCGGGACGTAAGCAGCAGAAGCCACGTACGATTAGATCGGTACGAACTCCTGCCTGTGAGGCGTCATAAAGCTTGTGGCAGATGCCCTGGTCTTCCAAGCTGTTCATTTTTGCAATGATGCGAGGGCGGTGGGGGTCGTCTTCGCCACCGCCTCGTTGCCGCCACGCATCACAGTGAAAAATCTCGCGATCGATCATCTCATAGAATCTGTGGCGCATGTTGGTAGGGGCGATTAGCAGGTGCTTGAAGTCCTTATGCACACTGCAACCGGTCAGGAAATTAAACATTTGAACGAGGTCATCGGTAATGCGCTCGTCGCAGGTGAACAACCCCAGATCCGTATATAGGTTGGCCGTCTTCGAGTGGTAGTTTCCTGTGCCAATATGGGCATAACACCGCATCCCCTCGGCTTCCTTCCGAACCACGAGGGCAGTCTTGGTATGGGTCTTGAGCCCCACAACGCCATAGACCACGTGAACGCCCGCTTTCTCTAGCGCCTGGGCGGTCTGAACATTTTGGGCTTCGTCGAACCGGGCGTTTAGTTCTACAAGCACCACGACCTGTTTGCCCCGTTCCGCAGCTCTGATCAACTCCGGCAAGAACGGGGAGTCCTCACTGGTACGGTACAGTGTGGCCTTAATTGCCATTACCTTAGAATCCTGAGCAGCGGATCGGATAAAACGCTCGACGCTGGCGCTGAATGACTCGTAGGGGTGATGCACAAGCACATCACCCTGGCGAATAATGCTGAAAATGTTGGCCTCATCGACGGCCAAGCGTGGCGGGATAACGGGGATCCACGGCTCATACTTCAACTGTGGAAGATTCAGTTTGTGGATTTCCCACAAATCTGTGTAATCCAGTTCCGCAGGCATCTCATACACATCTTCGGGCGTGAGGTCTAACTCGCGCACGAGAAAACGTGTCATCACATGGTTTAGATCATTGTCGGCTTCCAGACGAACCGCCCTGGCGAATCGCCGGTCGCGTAATTCCTGTTCAATCAAGTCCAGCAAATCCTCCGCGTCCTCCCTGTCTCGCTCAACATCCGCATTGCGTGTGATTCGAAATGGCTCAACATCAACGATCTCCATGCCCTCGAACAAATCGAGAATATTATGCTGGATGATCTCATCAAGACGAACAAACTGTTGGGCGCCTGACCCGTCGCCAGAACTGATCCGAACCCAGCCGGGCAGCATCTCTGGCACCTTCACCCGGGCAAACTGCAGCCCCGCCGCGTTAAGAGTCCCCGCCGCAAACACCTTGCTTTTGTCGCGATCTTCTGGGTGCCGAAGAATCACGCCTAAGGATGTTGACAGATTGCTGATAAAAGGGAAGGGGTGGCCGGGATCCACCGCCAGAGGCGTGAGTGCCGGAAACAGATTTTTGCGAAAGTATCCTCGCGCCAGCTCCCGACCTTGGGGTGACAACTCCTCCCAGTGCAGCAGATGAATATCGTGATCGGCCAGTTGTGGCTTGATGATGTTTAGAAAGCATTCAGCCTGCTGATGCAACATCGGCAGCACGGCGGCGCGGATCACCTGAAGCTGCTCCTGTGGCGAAAGACCGTCAGTCGTTCTTGTCTGCATGCCAAGGTCAATTTGGCGCTTCAGCCCCCCTACCCGTTTCTGAAAGTACTCGTCTAGATTCGAAGTGAAGATCGCCAGAAATCCAACCCGTTCTAGCAATGGTGTCTGTTCATCGAGAGCCTCGGCAAGAACCCGGCGGTTAAATTCCAGCCATGACCGCTCCCGATTGACAAACAAAACCGGTTCGGACTCGGCGGGAACCAGAGACTTAGCCACAATCGGTCTGCGCGATGGTGCTGGTTGGCTCATGGACAAATCCTAAATCTTAGCTCCGAACCATTCTAGGTTGAAACGTTGGCCGACCATCAGGATTGCAGCAATGGGTCTTAAATTTAGCTCGATTCCGGGCATTAACCCAAGTTGACATTCCTGCTTTTTCACCAATCATCTACTTTAGAAAGATCCTGATCATCTACAGAATGATCCAGCAGTACCGCATCGCGTAAACGGAGCCGATCCAAAATTGGGCCGTTGATCGCCGGATTCACTTCGATTATCAGTTGCGTCATTGACACCACCGGTACGTTTATTTGCACCCGTGGCAACCGGCCATTAACACGAAACCGGCTGTCTAAGCCACCTGGACCATGCCTTACAACAACTTCGAAGTCGGCCCATTCATTCAACTTGGATGCAACTTCAGGTGAGCTGGCCAGCTCCGCGGTCGCCACGAAACGATCCGCCGTCTTGGGAATAATAAACGATACCGTTACGGGAGCATGAAGGTAGATGTCTCCCGCCTCGATTCGCGGAGGCATCAGCAGGCCAAACACATCGCCCCCGGCTGTTACCGTCATACTCTGTGCCGCCAGATCCAGCAGACGCACCCCGTTGGCAGTGAAATCGATCCGCATAAGCGTCTCGATCGGTAAAATCACCGTCTGCACAGGTCTACCAGGCAGCACGATGTCGACGCGAGCATCCACATCGGCAATGTCGACATGCCGAACCAATAATCGGCTTCCATCGGCAAGCACTATCCGGTTTAGCTCCGACCTTGGTTTGACCACTGCATTTGCCAGCCATAATGCCTCAATGCGATCCGAAGGTAGCACCATGGCTTCATTGGCCCCAGGCAACATCATCGTCAGACCTTCGGGTTCAACCCCCGTTACAACGCCACGTACATGATCCTGATTGACCAGACGCACGATGTCCTGGCCCACACCGGGCGGGGCGATCGGATCGCCCGCTACGGTTATCGCTGCAATGTCGTCGAGCGGAATGCGGACTCGTCCGAATATCTCATGCTCCCACTGGAAACTTCCCGCCGACGTACTGATCCAGCGGCCTATCAGACGCTGTCCATCGACCAATTCCACTACAGCCGAGCCAATAGGTGGCTCAGTTGCTTCGCCCATGTCGCGTATTTGCACGAAATGATCGATTGGTGATTCACACAACCGCCGCTGGGCATCGAAATATACCAATACACCTTCCCGAAGCGAGGTGATCACCACTGGCTCACTGCGCAGTTGTGAATTGACCAGCGTTGCGGGAACCCCGGCAGAAGCCAGCCCGCCCAAGAGAAGGGCGGACATTGCCACCAAAAATCGCGCCCAGCCTGAAAACCAAATCATCACTTCTGAAATATCGGTAAAAGTCGATTGGGAATTTGTAAGATCAGCAAACTCATTGCAGTGGCGTAAGCATTTCCATGGTTGGACTCCCAATGCCCCTCTTCAGCCTGACGGCTCACCAACTCATCGCGAATACGGGGATACCATTTGACCCAATAGTCCCCCCCAGCCAAAAACATTGCTTGGGCCGCATAATAATGCCCATAGTAGTAGTGTCCGCCACCACGGTAAGTCATCCCTCGACTGGAGCGCATCAGGTATCCCAGGCCCTTATCGAGTGCATCATCCTCATACACGCCGGCATAGAACAAGCTGGCCACCCCGGCAGCTGAACGTGGGAACGCTGATCCACCGGCCGAAAGCATGTAACGGAACCCGCCATCGGCTGGATTCTGACACTGTCGGACATAACTAATGGCCCTCTCGATTGTTGCCTTGGGCACTGAAAGCCCGGCGTTTCGGGCTGAACGCAGGGCCATGACCTGGCAGATAGTGGCGCTAATATCGGCGTCGTGGGGCACGGGGTGGTAGCGCCAGCCGCCTTCGTGGTTCTGAGTGTTTACAATCAATCGTACTGCTTTGAGCAGCGTTTCACGCACCCGAGGATCTCGGGTCATGCCATACATCTCGCCTAGAAACAAGGTCGCAAACCCATGGCCGTACATCGGCCCGTGCGAGGTATCCGCAGCAACTAGGCCTGATTCCGTAGCGTGTTGCAAGATAAAGTCGAGCCCACGCTCCACATGACCCCCATATCGACCGCGACCCGGCAGGTGCCCATCCGCCATGAACGCCAAGCAGCCTAGGGCCGTAATGCCCACATGCCGCGGGTATCGGCTGTCCGCCCCGTAACTACCATCGCTGGATTGCGCCAATGACAGAAACAAAAGCCCACGGTCCACCGCATCCCGCATGGGCTGGGTAATCTCGGCAAAGTCCGTCAACGCCGGCGTCGAATCGACCTCCGCTATCGAACCAGGGCCTGGCCACGCCACCACGAGACACACAAGACCTGCTATCGCGCTCGAGCTACCGAGGACTGAGCGGATTGCTTTGACATGCGCCAAATTCATTTGCCCTCGACTCCTTGTGCCAGCCGGTGCGCCCTGGAACTAGCTTGTTATTACTCCTGATCTTGCGCCAATCTCTGATAATACGCCTCCGTAAGCGAGCGGTAAGTAGAACTGAATCTTTCCTTCAACCCCTCTGACAATTCATCCCGAAGCCGCGGGGGCAGATTGCCCCATTCACTACGCCTGTGTTGCATCACCCCTTCCTCCGCATTCACTTCGCCCACGCTCCCAGGTGAAGCCAAACCGGGGTTCTCACCCGAGCCGCCCGACTGTAGCTGTCCGCTGCTAGCACCTTGACCGCTGGAAGAAGAAGGGGTGCTGACCAAATCGCTCCCCGAATCCGGAGGGCGGGCATCGGATGAGGACGACTGAGACGAACTGCCTTGGCGTTGCTGACGACGCACAGCAGCAATCACGCGATCAAGGCGCAGTACAATATCTTCTTGCAGGCGCTGGGTTTCGGTCCCAAGGTCCAATCGCTCACTAATCCGCCGGGCCACCTGATCCATCAGGCTCACTGCAGACTCGAAGGTGTCCTCCGGAAACCCGCCTTCGAGGCGCCGCACTATAGGGTCGGTAACCTCAGGCTCATCCTGCACTTCCACGGGCCTCTTCTTCTGAAGATTCAACAAATCATCCAGCGTCGGCGCCCCGTCGTGGGGGTCTGCTGCTGCAATGGAACTACACCAGGCGAGAATCATGATTGAAGCTCGGTTCATTGCTCGCTCCGTTCCAACTCTCTTTCCGGCAAAGGGGAAGGTATCGGCTTCAACGGCGATTCCTTGTCGGACCTCAGCTGATTGAACAGCTGCTGTCCCAGTTCGGTGATCTCTCGCTGTTGCCCTGCTAGTTCGGTCAGTCTCTTTTTCATATTAGCGCCCATCAGCTCTGCCGACAATTCACCAAGCGTGCGCGTCGTCTCGTTGATCTGGAGTTGTACGCCTTTGAGCAGGCGCACCTCAGCAAGCGGAGGGACCGCCTCTTCCTGGCCGCCGCCACCGCCACCACCGCCGCCGCTGAGATCGCTCTCAAGAAACGTTCCCCCCTGTGTCTTCTCATCGAGCGCCCCGGCCATGGCCTGGAGAAGTTGCACGATCTGACCCTGTTTAGCGATCAGCCATTGATCCACCTCTGCGAGCAACAATCCCGAAACCACTTCTCCTGCCGACTCATCGATCCTGTCGTGTAACCGGCGAAAGATAAACGTCTGTTCAACCTGCACGCCCAGCTTAGATGCGCCATCGCGCACCTGCTGCTGCCCTTCTGCCAAGGCAACTAATTCGGATCGTTCCTTGCGAGTTAATCCCCCCATGCCAACAAGGGCGTCGGTTGGCCCCTGCACCTGCTGCTGTTGCTTCGCCAATTTCTCGTAAGCCTGCCGCAACGCGTCGCGGTCCTGTGCTGCCGCCTCCTCTTTGGCCTCGCGAACTAGTTTTTTCAGGGTTCCCAGCGCATCGGTTAGTGAATTTACCGCAGCGGCCTGACCAACCCCAGCCGCTGCCGATTCTCGTTCCCGCATTGCGACAATTGCTTTGGCCTGCGCGGCCACGGCATCCCCAATCACCGCAGCAACAGGCTGTATCTTGGCTGACCCTGTCGCTTGTTCCTGGGCCACCATGGTGCTGCGTCGCACGGCTGACTGTCCCGGTTCCAGAGTCATGATGTTTTGGGTCGCCTTCAGCACGGCGATCTGGTCTCGCTGCCGCTGCACGAGCTTCTCCAATGCTTCGGCCAACTCCTGCAGGCGACGGCGCAGGATCGCCGCCACGAGACGATCCTGTCGCTGTATCTGTGACAGCATCTGGCTCAACGTGTCCATTGCTTCGGATTGCCGCTGTCCCGCTCGCGAGAGCTGGTTCTGTCCGGTAGCACTGGAGGCCTGCCGCATTTTTACCGTCAACCCTTGGCGCTGGGCAATTGCAGCGGCCTGTTCCAGGGCTTCGGCAGCAGCCTGATCGCGGACCTGCTCTCCCTGATGCAACAGAGCTTCGGATGTGGCTTGCATTTGGCGAATCATCTGCTCAGCCTGACCGCCCAACGCTTCTTGCCTCGCGGCCAACTGTTCGATCTGGCGATCAAGCTCTTTGGGAAGACCGCTGCGGTCTTGGCCCACGGCCAAAGGCAACAGTTGGCGTGTATCTTGGGCAATGGACTCCTGCTGCGTCTGCAACTGACGCAATGCCAGCTGAAGCGTAACTACATCGCGGCGTTGGTCCAACAACTGGATCAAATTGCGCAGATGCTCGGCGACATCCTGTTGCGCTGCATGGACTCGGCCCGGTTTCTGCCGTTGCAACCCCAAAGCTGCTGATTCGCTTTCTTTGGCAGATTGTTTGATCTCGCCCTGAGCCCGATCCATCAATTCCTCGATCTCTGGATCGTTGAGACGATTCATTTTGACACGGCGTTGTATGCGGTCCAGCATAGTTCTTTGGTTATCTAGCCGACGACTCAGTTGCGCCTGTTGCGGCGCCGCTCGGTCTGGGTTGGCTTTCATGATCTGCTGTTGAATACGTTCCAGGCGTATGGCATGCTGGCGCACGACCGCTAACTCCGAACGAATCTGACCGATGAAGGTGATCTCATCGATTATCCTCAACCGCCGCGGGACAGACCGAACCGGATCATGGCGGGCCCCCGCAAGATTGAACACGTCCTGCGCGGTTGCCGAAAGCACGACAACCTGGCCACTGTGCAATTCAAAAGGCTGCAAATCAAGCTTTGCGCCAACAGATAGCGTCGCTTGACGCTGGTGGTGGTGGGCGAGTATGACGGACGACGCAGTCTGTTCCGATCGTGAATCCGACAGATTGGGCACATCAACCTTAAGAAATAGTTCCTCGAGACCCACATCGTCTTGGGCTAGAGCTTCCACCGTGATCATCGCTGTGGGCAACACCGCTTCATCCGCAGATGGGTGCACAATCGACACTACCGGGAGCTGATCTTCAATTGCTTCGATCCGATACTGACGTTCAGACAGGCTCGTCAAACCAAAACGATCCGCCAGATGAATTTGGGTCTGGACAGTGCGCTCAAGCGTCAAGGACACCGCGAACTGGTCCCCATGGTTATGACGAAAGTCCATTGCTTCGCTAAACCCGGGTAGGGCATGCTCCGCTGTCAATCGCTCCAATGCTTTGTTCATCCGGACCTCTAGGTACACCGACGATCCGATCAACGCCGACACTGCAGCAATCGGAGTAGCCTGTTCATGCAATTCCAGACGATGCTCGTTGATTAATCCTGCCGCGTATTCCGGTGGCGTAAGCCAAGCGGTGACCTGCCGGACTGCAGGCCGGGCGACCAACGGAACTATTGCTCGGTCGGTCGTGTCATCGCCTGCCGCAAACTGAAATTGAATTGCCGCCTGAGTGTCCGCCCCGCCAGTCTCGACTGTGCGAATAAAGGCCGGAGAAAGATCCACCAGGCGCTCAAAAACACCTAGTTCCCGGCTCTGTTCGTTCATCAACATTGACTGCCATGATCCAGCTGTGCCGGAAACATCGAGCACTCGATATCGCGCCCAGACTCGCATCTGGTCGTAGTACCCGCGAGGCACCGCTGCGGTCAACCGAACAGGCCCATCCGTCGGCCAGACTTTTTCCTGAACATAATTGACCACCTGTGTTCGCTTGGGCCACTGTGCCGTCCCTAGTGGCGCTAGCCAGCGTACTGCTGCTATTTGGGTCTTGCCGGGGGCCATCACCACCAACACCGCTAGGACGAGCCCTGCGGCCAGCATATCGCCAAGCACGCGAACGGTCCGGCGCGGATTCAGCAACCGCAACAACCGCACGCCATCAAGCCTCGATACAGCGTCACGTATAGCTGCCTCGACCAGTACCGCTGTACGCGAGGGGTGCTGATAACGTTCAGCGTTAGCCACGAATTCCACTGCTGACGCAAAGCGCCCACTAAGCTTTGGATACAGGCGCTCAAGCCGCAACGCGAGTTGTGCCAAAGAAGGGCAGAAACGGATCGCGCGAGGTAATCGCACAATAACCCACACTAGTGCCGCCACGACTACCGTCAGACCGATGCTAAGTCGCAGCCATCCCGGCAGCCGTAACAGGAAATCAATCACACCCAAACCGACCCCTGCTATGACCAATGCGCCGAGCCATTGCATAAGATCCTGAAGAACCAATAACCATCGACTGGCCTGTCGGATCTGATCGAGTTGGTGGACGATCTGTCGCATGATATTTGCACAACGACAAACTACACAAGCCGGATAAGCTTTCGGACAATCCATTCCGAAGTCAACGTACCGAGAAATAGAGCCATCGCCAGAGGCGAATGCCATAGAGGTTCGCGAATATCTGTCGCTGTCTTACGGGCGCGGTTAGGGACGGCATCGATCAGCATCGCCAACCGATCCAAAGCAATGACTTGTCCGTCTGTTTGCTTGGCCAGAAGGCGCAGCCGTTCATGATCTGGGCGAGGATGCCTCAGCTCGTCATCCGGAGCAACAACTTCTACGTCAGTGACGAGATTCAGGCCGTCCATCGTCGCTTCCGAAACCCGCAATTCCATTCTTCCGGCCAACGTCGGCCGCCATCTTGCGGTATATACGTATTGCTGTTCGTCAGACGATGAGCCGATAGGACGGCCCGGGTACAGTTCGAAGCTATCCACAGCCGCCTGCTGCAGATCAGCCACCTCTACCTTGACGCGGGTTAGCGGTCGCGCTAACAGCGCGGCGTCTGTCACCTCTAGTTCAACAACCACCGTCTGGCCAATTTGAAGTCGACGACTTGAAACAACCAGTCGGGCCCGATCGGCAGACGAGGGCTGAATCCGGCTGCGCCCTAGCATGCGCACCAATTGGATCCAGAACTGCTCAAAGTAAAGTTCCCCCCGGCCATACCGCCAACGCCAGGTCTCGTCCGTGGCTACGTAGATGGATTGGCCCGCCCCGTAGCGCAACCGAACCACCATAGGAAGGCGATCCCCGATCGGATTTTCCGCAAGTACATCTGCAGTGGGTTTGAGAACCCCGAGGTCCTGCGCCCAGTGTAGTGGTGGAAGATTCGCCGGCCACTGATCGGCACTGGTGTCAGGGCCGTGAAGCTGTAAAACACTGAGTCTTCCCGCCAATGGGGTCGGCCAGATCAAGCCGCTTGCCATGGCATTAAGAGGCTGTACCGACGACGGCCGTTTCATTGGAAGCAGTTCTGCTAAAGGGGAACCCCCATAACTCCGTGGCATATGATCCGGACCCCCGATCCAGAGCAGGCCGGCTCCGCGCAGTGCAACGTGATCTCTCAGCAGCACCGCCTGTGCGGTGGTCAGATAATCAGCGGGCACATCTCCGATCACGATCACATCAAATGGCTGTATCTCTTCGATATCGCGCGGTGGTCGGCTAACAGGTTGATCTCCCTCCTGGGCAAATCCTCGATCAGCGCTCAAGAGTAGAATACTGCTGGCAATTGACTGCTCGCGCACAAGTAAATTTTTCAGATATCGATACTCCCAGCGAGGATAACCTTCGATGTACAAGACCCGTAGAGCACGATCTACCATCTCCACACTCACAGAGCGACTGTTGTTGCTCTTGACCAGCTCGGATCTGTCCTCCGAAGACTCGACTTCCACGCGCCATGTCACCTCCCCAATCACGGAAGAAAGACCAGTCAGGCGAACCGGTCGGCCGAGGTCCGTACTGTTAATTGTTTTCTGATCGAGGATCTGCTTGCCGAGATCCTCCACTAATCGCACAATAATCGGGCCGGTTTGTTGCGAAGAAGCTCCATCATGGCGCTCCACCGTCACCTGAATTGGAACAATATCATTGACAAAGGCCTGCCGCGGCGCATCCACCCTGGCCACTGCCAGATCCAACGGCATCTGCTCCGCGCCCAATGGAACGGGAAACACGCCAATCGCTTGTTGCTGGAGCAGGCGAACCAAAGCCGAGCCTATTGGTTGCGGGCTGCGCCCGTCGGTAATCAGCACAATTCCGCTTACTGGACGACCGGCGGCCAATTGCAACGACTCTTCAATCGCAGTCCGGACCGACGTTTTATATGCCCCGGCTTCAGGCAGTGCATCTGGCGAAATCTCATACACTTGCCCGCCAAACCCCAACCATATGATTTGCCGTTCTTGAGCTAAGCCCCCCGCTCCAAATACCGCTCGTTGCTTAATAAGAGCGCGGCGCAAAGCTTCGTCCCGACTTATGGCAGCACCCGATTCGTCAATCGAGTCGGTGATCTGCAGCGATGCACTGCGATCCACAAGTACAATCAGACAATCCGGATCCACCTGTTCGGCTGGCCGAACCAATTGCGGTCCCGCTAAAAGTAACACGACAAGCACGATCAAAGCTCCCCGCAATCCGGCCAGACCAATGCGAACGGGAAGTGCGCCCAGAAGCCTGCAATAGCTCCACCAAGAAATGCCGCCTGAGCCAAGTACGATCGCCACCCACACCCATGCAGGCATAGGATGGGCCCAACCTACGTGGGCGCCAAGATCGGACCAACTCAACTGTGACAACCCGAGCAACCGATCCATCCAAGAAGCAATTGGAGAGCTGACCATATTCACGCAGCCTCCTTCATGCTGGATGGCCCCGATAGACGCCGTTTACGGGCGAGACCAATGCGGCTGAATGACTGAACCCACCGATCTGTCCAGCTGCGGCGAGCGCCGTCGACCGCATGACTCATCACCCTCGCCAGTACCATTTCCAACAATAACAAGCTCAGAGCAATCCACAGCAACCCCCAACCTATGTTTGTTGTCTCCGCTTGGCGCACCAAGGAACTGCCAGGATTGTGGGGGTCCATAAACGACCAGTTGCCCAGTCCATCTAGCCACTGAGCTAGTTTTTTCTCCCCGACCGCCCGGCAGTCGCCTGCATCCGCAGGAACGTTAACCGCCAACACCCGCCGTGCCCCCTCAGCGGCTTGGTACAGGCCTGGAGTTTGCGCCGGTTCGACTCCTTCGATAGCTTGGGCCAAAACACCCAACGCAATTGATGGCCCTGAATTGTCGATTGGATCCAATCGGACTGCCCCCATCCAATTTCGCCCCAATACCAGGCGCCGGCCCGCGACAAATCTGCTTTCGGTAACTCCCGGGTCGCCAAGAAGACCGTGCAACGCTTCGTGGATCAGCGGTACGAAAAGCGGTTTTGTGGGAAGGTTCGTCCACTGTTGGTCCAGAGCCGCGCTCAGCATCAATACCACGCCATCACCTACCCGTTCTACCGCAAGGATGCTGTCCGAACCCCCGCCGTTGGCCAACCCGACCCACCGTTGGGTATGTGCCGTGGAGACTGCCAGCCGCTGATAAACACGAATCGGTCGCAATAGCGCTTCCCAATCGGCCGACAAAACTCCTAGGGGACTGGGGACCGATGCAGCGCCGTTGAGTTCCCATGCGTCTGGGCCTGAAAAAGTCGGGTCCAATTCGATCTCCCACCGCAGATCAAATGCCTGGACCATAGATTGTGGCCACAAAGTCGTGTTCCCATCTGGCGGCACAAAAATCCAAACCAAGCCACCAACAACAGCAAACTCGCGTAACCGTTGCCACACGGAGTCCGTAAGCAGGTCGGGGCGCAGGACCATGACCGCATCTAACCGGCCCAGCGTGTCGTTGTGCACGTCGGCCACTAATAGATGTTCCAGGGCCAGTGGGTGTTGATCTGTTTCCGATAACGGTACCAGCGCCATCGCTAGCCATTGTGCTGGAGATGGCGCCGACATGTCCACGGACGGCGGCAGTTCATCGATCAGCCCCACTCTCATTTGATGCTGTAGCTCCAAAACAAACGTTCGGCGGTTATCGTCTTTAAGTGCATCGGACATAGACTGTGGATTAAGCCGAGCGCGAAGCACAAGGGGTTGTCCCGTCCCCATTGTTAGCGTGATCGGTATCGTCTCAGACCGCAAGCTAGACTCTACTGGTATGTCAAGATTCAGACCGCAGGTAATTTGACCAGGCGCCCAGCGGGCTCGCCGCGTTGTCGAGACGAGCACGTCCCCGTCTGGCTCTGTCAGCATCACATCCACCGTTGCGTGTGCTTCGCCCGAAGCGTTATCAAACCGCCGCAACCACAGTTGAATCGGCACATTTAGCCCTCCGCCGAAACGGCCAAACAGCCGTCGACGCTGAGCTGACAGTGCGGATATTTGCACGTTGCTAGCGCTGGGCGCTGGGCGTGACACCAGGACGCTAACTCGCTTGCCGAGGCCTTCCAGCTCTTGCGGCAATGGCCGATCCAGCTCTGACACAGAGCGGGAGAAATCGCTCAACAGTACCACCACCGTGGGCCGGCCATCCAGCCGTTCTCGGATCGACATTAGCGCATTAACCAAGCACGAATCACTATAGCGAGGCGTAGCTTTCTCTAAAAAATGGCGAGCGGCGACAACTGGCTCCACCGGACCAAGCAATGGGCGCGCCGAGTTCCAGAGTGTCACCGTGTCGTTTGGTTCGGCTGTCTCTGCAATTAGCAGTGCGGTGTCCCGCAGTCGATCGAAACGCGTCTTCTGAGCAGTAACCAAAACACGTGTAGACAACGAATCATCCAGCACGAGATGGATCGCCCGGCCTCCTGCACTGAAGCCGCTAGCAACTCGTGCGGCACAGCCAGTAAGCAACGGTCCTGCCAGGGCCAGAGACAAGGCCAACAACAACAAACAACGTACCAGCAACAAAAGCCATTGTTCGAACCGCAGGCGACGTTTGTGCCGACGAAAGGCTTCGTAAAGAAATTGCATCGCCGCCCATGGTTGGCGCTGACGGCGCAAGCGCGAAAGCAAGTGGATCAGAAGTGGAATGGACATTGCGGTCATGCCGACCGCAGCCAGAGTCGGAGCAACAAACGAAGCAGATATCTGGGCGATCAGAAACATCATTCAAACACAGATCGACAACAGGAATTACTTCCGAACCACGCGGGCTGCTCGCCGCGCAAGAAAACTACTTAAAGGGGGGGCCAAGGATCGCGATGTATCCAATATTAGATAATCAAACATGAACTTGCGGCAGGCTTGCTCGATTCGCCGTCGATGGGCCTCAAAGGCGTGCAGGTACCCTTGGCGTAAGGCAAGTGGGTCGAGCCGGAGTTGGCCGTCGGCTTCCAAACCTACAAATTCCGACGGGTGACGGAATGGGAACCCCAATTCCATGGGATCTAAAACCTGCATCACGATCACGTCGTGACGGTGGTGGTAGAACTGTGCCAGCCCGCGATCGATCGTATCAGGATCATCGAATAAATCGCTAATCAGCACGACCAACGACCGCCGAGCCAATTTAACTACCGCCCGATCAAACACTTGAGCTAGGTGAGTGTGGCCTGCCAAATCTGAATTGGGCCCCTCCTGCTGCATCGGGTGAATCTGAACTGACGAGAGCGCCTCGACAATCGATCGCCAGTGGCCTTGACGATTTGACATGCGCGTCGCCCGTCGGGGCTGGTCATCAAATAAGGATAACGCTACCCGATCTTGCTGCCGCAGTGCCAGATGCGTCATTGCGGCAGCAAGAGACGCCGCGTGGTCATACTTTCGCCAAGCGGTGCCCCCACAAAAAGACATGCTGCCTGAGATGTCTACCATGACAAGCATTTCGAGATTTGTTTCTTTTTGGTATTGCTTTAAATAGAGCTTGTCGGTTTTACCAAAGACCTTCCAATCAAGAAACCGCGTGTCATCGCCAGGCGCATACTGCCGATGTTGGGCAAACTCAACAGAAACCCCCTGATACGGGGAACGGTGCATCCCCGTCATTAGGCCTTCAGCGATCATTTGCGCCCGCAAGTCGAGCGAGCTAATGGACATGAGTGTCTGTGGATCCAGATAATCGGGGGGTGCTGTGGCAGTCATCCTTATCGCAATACTGCATCCATTTGGGCATCGCTTGCCAGTTCTGGCCTAACGGCGCCGAGTAGCTGTTCAATAAGATCGTCCGGGCTGATGCCATCTGCTTCTGCGTTGAAATTAGTAATTAGGCGGTGCCGCAATACTGGCGGGGCGATTTCTCGGACGTCCTCCGTAGTAACGTGCGTGCGACCTTTTAGAGCCGACAGAGCTTTGCTTGCCAGAATTAGATTCTGGCTGGCACGGGGACCCGCCCCCCAAGTTAGATACTGACGGATAAACTCAGGCCGCTGATCCGGGTATCCGTGCCGAGGCCGGCGCGTGGCGCGTACTAACTGCAGGGCGTATTTGATAACGTGATCCGCAACTGGAATGTCGCGCACAAGCTCCTGTATCTCCAGAACACGCGGTGCGCTAATTACCGGCTCAACATGTGTCTGGCGACGAGTCGTTGTCCGTCGAATTATTTCCAGCTCCTCCTGCTCGCTTGGATAATAAACCCGGATCATAAACATAAAACGGTCTAATTGCGCCTCAGGGAGGGGATAGGTCCCTTCTTGCTCAATTGGGTTCTGAGTGGCAAGTACAAAAAATGGTTGTGGTAACTCGTGCTGAATCCCTCCAGCAGTTACATGGTGCTCCTGCATCGCTTCGAGTAATGCTGCTTGCGTTTTTGGCGGAGTTCGGTTGATCTCATCCGCTAAGATTATATTTGCGAACACCGGCCCCTTGACGAACCGCATCTCTCGTCGCCCCGTGTCTCGGTTTTCTTCAATTACTTCGGTTCCTGTGATGTCTGATGGCATCAGGTCCGGAGTAAACTGAACGCGAGAAAACTGTAAGCTTAGGCTCTGAGCAATCGTAGAAACTAACAGAGTCTTGGCCAAGCCAGGCACACCCACCAGTAACGCGTGACCTCGAGTAAACAGGCTTATAAATACCTGATTTACCACCTCCTCTTGGCCCACCACCACCTTTTGGACCTGATTATGTAATTGGCTGGCAACTTGGCGGATTTCTTGAAATAGTTGTTCTGAGCCAACACTGTTGTCTATCGGCGTTGCCATACAACCTCCCGGGGGAGCTGAAAAGGTGATTCTTTTACGCGCGACCACAGTACCGAACGGCGGCGTTCGCCATTGAAAATCGGCTGGGGCGGCCGGACAAGGCGAGCTAAAGATTTATCGGACCTATCTTACCTGTAAATAGCCCTATTCACCAAGACCCCATCGAACCGGTGGTCTACCCTAGACAATATGTAAAATCCCCTTTATGCCTGAACTGCCGGAGGTTGAAAGTGTCAAGCGCACACTGCTACCGAAAATCCTCGACCAGGAAATCTCGCAAGTCCGGATCCACCGTGCTGACGTAATCCGCGGCGATGCTCACTTACCAAGCTTGCTGTTGGGCCAATCAATTACAGCAATCAAACGTCTAGGTAAGCAGTTGGCTCTCGTATCCGCAAACGAACGCTGTATCTGCGTTCATTTAGGGATGTCTGGCACCCTAACCTGCGGTCCTGCTAAGAGATCGCTTCTACCACACACCCATGTCGTATGGTCCATTGAAGACCAAGAGCTTCGGTTCCGGGATCCGCGGCGTTTTGGCGGCATCTGGCCCTTTATTAACTTAGAAGCACTACACTATCAACG
>Ga0310123_10001327_pt1 | contig 20681 bp, 16 predicted proteins | sample CB6_AW_1057_MG_FD_203505 | JGI IMG/M metagenome (GOLD analysis project Ga0310123, IMG submission 203505) | Marine microbial communities from Western Arctic Ocean, Canada - CB6_AW_1057 | ecosystem: Environmental > Aquatic > Marine > Oceanic | place: Canada: Western Arctic Ocean | collected... | reverse complement strand
TCTAAGATTCGCGTAGCGTCCTTACCCCGCACAACCGGGGTCGCTTTGATTGGATTAGCCATTTTCTTCCCCTCCACAATTTGCTCGAGCGTACTCACTGAAACCCCAGACCCGCCCTCCCCCTACATCGCAGAGGAGGCGGGGCATGCCAGACCCTACCATACTGCAGAGGCGGCCCATGCCGGCGCTCCACCATGGCGTTCAAGGAGAGGAGGGGCGTGCCCCTCCGGAGAGGCAGTCTACGGCGCAGCCGTAGAGCGAAGCGCTGACTCGAAGGAGGGGCACGCCCCTCCTCTCCTCAGCAGCACGCCAAGCGGTAAGCCGCTAAGCCCCCCGCCCGTGGCATTTCTTATATTTCTTCCCGGACCCACAAGGACAAGCCTCATTACGCCCCGGCTCCTTGGTGCCCGTGACCGGCACTCGCACCCGCTCGTCGCCGCGGTTCGTTCTCAGCTCTCGGGGGTCCTGCGGAGACGGCACACCGCCTACCGAGCCGAGGGGGACCGTACGACCTGCACCGTCCGAACGCGCGGTCTGCGCCACACCGAGGTCATCGACTCCGCCCGGCGCGCCGCTCCCCATGGTACCCGAGCCGCGCTGTGCCATGGCGGCTTGGGTGATCGCCCCGCCGCGTCCGTCGACCTCGGCCGGTCCAGAGTACTGCAGCTTCTGCGCCTGGCGGACGGGCTGCGGCGGCGGCCCGATCTGCGCCTTGAAGAGCAGGTTGGCGACCGTCCCCCTCAGGTCATCCATGAGGTCCACAAACATCTCGTAGGCCTCCTTCTTGTACTCGACGAGCGGATCCTTCTGTCCCCATCCCCGGAAGCTGATCGAGGCCTTGAGGTGATCCAGATCGTACAAGTGATCCTTCCACTTTCCGTCGATGACGCTGAGCATGATGTAGCTCGTGACACCCTCGGCGTGATCCCCGAAGCCGTCGAGCTTCCGGTGGAACTGATCGTGAACGGCCTCGACCGCCATCTTCTGGATCTCGTGGGCCTCCAGCTCGTGCTCGGGATCGTTTTGGTCGGGAAGGGCCGGGAGCACGGTGAAGTAGTCCACCGTGAGACGTCTCTTGAGTCCGGCGAGGTCCCAGTCGTCGTCGTGCTCGAAGTCGATATACTCGTCCACCGTCGACTGAACGGTGTGCTCGATCATCTCCCACATCTCGCCCTTGAGGTCCTCTCCCCCCTCGAGCGCGAACAGACGGCGGTCGTAGATGACCTCGCGCTGCTGATTCATCACGTCGTCGTAGTCGAGCAGGCGCTTGCGCGCCTCGAAGTTGTTCCCTTCGACCCTCTTCTGGGCGGTCTCGATGGAGCGCGTCACTAGGGGATGCGTGATGACCTCACCCTCCGAAGCACCCAGCTTGTCCATCGCGTTCGCGAGGCGATCTCCGACGAACAGCCGCATGAGGTCGTCCTCGACCGATATGAAGAACTGGCTCACACCGGGATCACCCTGACGCCCTGAACGGCCCCGTAGTTGGCGGTCGATGCGTCTCGACTCGTGTCGTTCCGATCCCAGAATGTGGAGACCGCCCTCTTCGATGACGTAGTCGTCGGACTCATTTTCGAGGTCGACTTCCCGGGTCGGATCCACGGGAACCAGATCCTGCAGCTCGAGACCGCGCGCCTTCGCCCACCCCACCGTGCGGGGCTCGGTGACGCCTTCGCCCAGTTTGATGTCGGTGCCGCGGCCCGCCATATTCGTGGCGATCGTCACGGTCCCCGGGCGTCCGGCCTCGGCCACGATCTCCGACTCCTTCTTGTGCTGCTTGGCGTTCAGCACGTTGTGGGGGAGGCCCCGGCGCTTGAGCATGCGCGATTGTGTCTCAGAGATCTCCACGTTCGTGGTTCCCACCAGAACGGGGAGCTCCATCTTGTGCAGGCGCTCGATCTCGTCCATGAGCGCCTGGTATTTCTCCCTCTTGGTTCGGAAGATCAGATCGTCGCGATCGTCCCGAACGATGGGTTGGTTCGTAGGAATCACGAACACATCAAGCTTGTAGATCTGATGGAACTCGGTCTCCTCGGTCTCGGCCGTTCCCGTCATACCGGCCAACTTGTCGTACATGCGGAAGTAGTTCTGGATGGTGATCGTGGCGAGCGTCTGCGTCTCGCCCTTGATCTCGACCCCCTCTTTGGCTTCCACGGCCTGGTGGAGTCCGTCGCTCCAGCGTCGACCGGCCATCTGACGACCGGTAAACTCGTCGACGATCACGATCTCCCCACTCTCGCCGATGATGTACTTCTCGTCCTTCTGGAAGAGCGTGTACGCCTTCAGGAGTTGGTGGATGACGTGGATTTTTTCGCTCTTGGCAGCGTACTCCGCTTCGAGCCTCGACATCGTCTCTCTTTTGGCGTCGACCGAGAGCGACTCATCCTCTTCGATCGTGCCGATGGCCTCCGAGAGATCCGGCACCACGAACGCCTCGGAATCGCCGGGCGACAGCGAGTCCAAGCCCGCGTCCGACAGGTGCACGTTGTGCCCCTTCTCGTCCATGGCGAACAGCAGCAGCTCGTCGATCTCGAACAGGCGCTTCTCGCGCATGTAGTCGCCCTCGACCTTGATGACGAGCTTCTGAAGACCCGGATCGTCCGAAAAGAGCTTGAGGAGCCGCTTATTTTTGGGACCTCCACGCTTGGCCGCCAGCAGCTTCTCACCCGCCTCGAACTCGTTGCCGGCCTCGAGTTCCTTCTCGGCCTCGGCGATGAGCTCGCTCACCAGCCGCACCTGTTTCTTGTACAGGCGGCTGACGTCGGTGTTGTACTGCTTGAACGGCGTGGATGTGTCGCGGCCCACCGGACCCGAGATGATGAGGGGCGTGCGCGCTTCGTCGATGAGGATCGAGTCCACCTCGTCGATGATCGCATACCAGTGACGCCGCTGAACCCGCTGCTCCAGGGCGTGCACCATGTTGTCGCGCAGATAGTCGAATCCGAATTCGTTGTTCGTGCCGTAGGTGATGTCGGAGGCGTAGGCCGCGGTGCGCTCGGGTGAGTGGGGCTCGTACTTGTCGATGCAGTCGACCCTGAGACCCAGGTAGTTGTAGATGTAGCCCATCCACTCGGAGTCGCGCTGCGCCAAATAGGTGTTGACGGTCACCAGGTGAGCGCCCTCGCCCACGAGCGCGTTGAGGTAGAGCGGCATGGTGGCCACGAGGGTCTTGCCCTCTCCCGTGGCCATCTCGGCGACCTTGCCCCGGTGGAGAGCGATGGCGCCGATGAGCTGGACGTCGTAGGGGACCATGTCCCAGTCCTGCTTCTGACCCGTGACCGTGACCTCTGAGCCCAGCAGGCGCCGACACGTCTCCTTGACGGTCGCGAAGGCCTCGGGCAGGAGCTCTTCGAGAACTTCACCGGTTCTCTCGACGAGACGCGCGTCGAGGTCGGCCAGCTCCTCCTGTAGGTCTTGCCGCCGAATCGGGTCCTCGGAATGACGCTTCTCTTCCCGGAGCGTCTCGATGTCGGCTTTGATCTCCGCCGTCGCTTCCGCGATACGTCCGCGAAACTCGTCGGTCTTGCCCTTGAACTCGTCCTCGGAGAGGGACTCGTATTGCTGGAACCAGTCGTTGATGTCATCGACCAACGGCTGCAGCTTCTTCGCCTCGCGCGTGTGCCGCGATCCGAGGATCTTCTTCGCAACAGCTTTCAGCATGCTCAATGGATTTTCGTCCGTCCGAGGAATTCGCAGTAAAGTTGCACCAAAAACATTCGCGCAGGTAGTAGAGGCGGTCGTAGGCCGACGGCGTAGGTCAAAGCTTCAGCCGCGGTAAAGATCCTCACGTTCGATGATCTTGGCGACCCCCTCCGGCACGAGACCCCGGTACGAGCGTCCCTGCTTCCTCCGGCTCCTGATGTCCGAGGAGGAAACGTCCACGGGCGCCAGAGGCGACATGCTCCACACGACGTCGAGACCGGGCTCGAGTTTGGCGAGGTCGACCCCATCACGGGCGACCACGCACACGTCCGCCAGGCGAGCCACCTCTGCGGCCTCGCCCCATGTGTGCAGAGTCTCGAACTGATCCGAGCCGAGGATCAACACGGGCCTTTCCCCCGGGCGCTTTATGTGCAGCGCTCGCAGCGTATCGACGCTATGACTGGGACTCTCGCGGCGAAGCTCCATGTCATCGACGTCGTGACCCCCGAGACCTTCGATCGCGGCCGCAACCATCTCTCGGCGAATCTCGGCAGCGGTTGATGCGCCATCGAGTTTGTGGGGAGAGCGTCGGGCCGGGATCCAGAGTACATCGCTGAGGCGTTCGCTCACGAGCACGTCCCGTGCCATGGCGACGTGGCCGACATGCGGAGGGTCGAAGGTGCCCCCGAAGACTCCGAAACGACGGGGTTGGCCTCCGCTAGCTTCCTCCATTCTCCAGTAACTTCGCCGCCTCCGACTCCGGATAGGCTTCGAGGAGCAGCGCACGCGTGGTCTCGATGTCTCTCACGTACTGGATTCTCCCGAACCCCTCGATCATCTGGTAGAGCGCCCACGGAGCCCACTGTGACTCGGGGTACTCCTCGAAGACGTCCTCGAGGTAGAGAAGCGCCGAGTCTATGAGGCCCCGCTTCAGGTAGTGAAGTCCGGTGTCGTAGTCACGTTCGGCCAGCTTCTCCATCATCTCGTCCGAGATCTCCGCAGCGCGCAGGCCGACGAGCGTACCCGCGTGGTCCGCCGCCACCTGCCGACAGGAGAGTCGAGCCTGCCTGGTGAAGCCCTGGTCCCTCTGCGTGATGGGCGACAGGCCGGCGAGAGAGCGGCACACACCGAGGGCCGCCGGCACCGCTATCGTGTCGGCAGGCCAGCGTTCCATGACCCGCTGGTACTCCGACCTCGCCTCGATGAAGTGTTCACTCCCGAAGTGCGACTGGCCCAAGTAATAGCGGGCCTCCGCGGAGCGGGCGAAGTCCGACATGATGAGTACGTGATCGAAGGCCTTGATGGCCTCGTTCCAATTCTCGTCTTGCAGCGCTTGGCGCCCGATGTTGAAGACCTCATCCGCCGTCACGCCGGGGTAGGGTAAGCCTCCACCGCATGCGCCCGAGACCAAACCGGATACCACCAAGGCGTGGGCCCAATACCGATAAGCTTTCATGCGTTGGGATACACCGGCAACCGGGTCAGGTTCGCTATGAATCCAGGGAGGCCAAATAGGCCTGAATACGGCGATCTTCGGGATCCTGCTCAGCGCATCTCTCCCACTCGCTGTGCGCTCCCGCGTCGTCGCCGATCCGTTGCAGGAACGCCCCCAAACGTATGCGCGCTTTCAGAAAGTCGGGGTTCAAGTCGAGGATCGCGGCCACGTGATCCCTGGCGTCTCCGAGGCGGCCCAGGTCCATGTAGGCCTCCACCAGTTTGAAGCGCAGGTCCAGAAAGCGGGGACGGAGGGTGACGGCCGCCGCGTACTCCCTGGCCGCCTCCTCGGGATGGTCGGTCCCCAGGTACAGATCCCCCGTCACCGCGTGGGCGTTCGCCAGCTGATTACCGACATCTGACGGAAAGTCCCCCGAGGCCTCGACATCGAGTGTGGTGGCACGCGAAAAGGCCTCGGCAGCCTCATCGTAGCGCCCGAGGTCGTTGAGGATGACGGCCCGATTCAGGTGTGCTTCGGCGTAGCGCTCGTTGATCTCGAGCGCTCGGTCGAAGTAGTCGAGAGCGCCTTCCACGTCGCCCATCATGGCCAAGCACAGGCCCGCCTTGTTACGCACGTCCGCGAAATGCGGATGATCCTTCAGGACCGCCTCGTAGAGCTCGAGGGCTTCCGCGAAGTTGTCCTGCTCCCAGGCCGCTAAACCTACGGCCAGGGTATGATTCAGGGAGCGATGTTGATCCTCGGAGCCAGGTCCGTGCTCCGGACGCTCATATTCCGCAGCTTTCTTCTTCTTGCGTGGGCTCACCGTTCAGGCGTCAACAGCCCGCGCCAAAGCTATCCCTCGACGGCCCCACGAATCGAAGCTCGTCATAGCGCCACTGCGCGCGCTCGGCCAACGGGCTCGTGCCCGTCTGGTCCGCGATACGAACCTGTAGAAACGCGTCCATCGCCTCTTCGCACCGGCTCAGGTCCGAGAGGATCTCACCCATCTCGAAGTACGCGACAGCCTGGAGACTGCGGGGTTCGCCGAGCAGGGTCGTGCGCTCGATGTGGGCGAGCGCCTCCTCGTCCGCGTCCGCGGAGCGCAGCTCTTGGGCAAGGCGGAGCGAGCAGCTTCCGATCTTCCAGTCGATCTCTCCCCGTTGCCAACGCTGGATCATCTCCCGGTACTGTTCGTAGTGGAGCAGCGCCCGCCGGCAATCGCCCACCTCGTCGTAGGCGGACGCCGCCTCGAACAGCACGTCGGGAACGGTATCGCCCTCCATGCCGGCGATCGAGGACTGGTAGTACGGGAGCGCCGTAGCGTATTCCCCGCTCCGGAAGTAGTGGCGGGCCAGAGGAAGAGCCATGTCCTGCATGGTGATCCCCGGGCGGAACGACATGGCCGTCTCCATCGCGGAAGCGAGTCCGAACAGGTCGGTTCGGTCCCTCGCCGCCCTCGCCAAACGCACCATGTCCGACACCGCCTGGTCCGCAAAAGACGGGTCCTGTTCTACCGCCGAATGGTAGAAGTCTCCGGCCTCGTCGATGCGCCCCATCTCGGCGTAGGTATGGGCGACGCGGGCGAACGTGGAGGCCTCGTCGGAGCCCCTGCGCACGGCCAGCCGATACTCGGCCAGCGCGGCGTCCAAATCGCCCCGGGCCGCGGCTTCGTCTCCGCGCAGGATAGAGGATTCATCCCCGCCCTGTATGGAACAGCCGACGAACAGGAGCATCATCGGCAGGCGGCACAACGAAGCGAAGCGAACGTTCATAGAACAATGTACTGCAAAGAGCGGGCCGGGTGACGGGGATCTGAAGAATCCCAGCGGCGTCAGACCATCGTTGACAAGCCGTGACCACGTCATTAACGAGGAAATTAGTATCACGATGACGTGAAACATGATGCCTCTTGCTTGGATAAGGATTCCTCGATGAAAATATTTCATGCAGCTGCGGCACGGTTCGTGTTCGCCCTCGCGGCCGCGCCCTCCGCTCAGGCCAGACGTCCTGGGAGCTGGGACCGTACGCCGGCTACAACCTCGATAACGAAGAATTTCTCATCGGCGCCGTGTCGCGCATTCATCTGCCGACGGCGCCGGTAACGTTGAATCCGGGCTTCGAGTTCTACCCGTCGATCGGGAGGGCCGGCGCCGATGCGTCCCTCATCGTCGTGAACTTCGACGTTCAGTATCAGCTGGAGGCGGAGTCCGTGGAGCCCTACGTCGGGGGCGGTCTCTTCTGGAGACGCGCCTCGGCCGACGTCACTGTTGGAGGGCTACCGGTCAGTGTGTCGGACTCCGACATGGGGATCAACCTGAAGGGTGGGTTTCTGTTCGGGACGGCCGGTGGCATGCGGCCCTTCGCCGAAGGGGTGATTGCCTTGGGTGGCGGAGAGTCGTTCATGCTCAAGGGGGGATTCCTCTTCCCCATCGGCTGATGTAGGGTTCTAGCTGATCCCAGCGCGGCGGGGTCCCGGCGGTCACGCCGGGGGCTCCGTTGCCTGGGACCCGGCCCCGAGTAAGATTGGTCCGCCCGTCCTGCCCGTATTTCGGCGACGGGAGTGCGGGACTCAATCCACGGGGGCACGGACCCGATGCGATCACACAGAAAGTGGGGGTTCTGGCTCTCGGCGTCGCCGGCCCTGCTCGTTTGGCTCGTGCTCATTCCGCGACCCGGCCATGCTCAGACTCCGCAGGCGGGCGTAACACCTGAGTCAGCCCAGGAAGACAGTCTGGGTCACACCACGATCCAGACGTGGGAAGAGGAGCTCTGGCTCTCGCTGCTGGACCGCAAGGACGGCTTCGGCGGGGCTTTCAGCGAACGAGGGACGCTGAAGCGATTCACCGATCTGATCGACAGCAAGTACCTGCTCGATCTGCTGTCGTTTCGCTTCACGCCGATGGAGAGCTACGACTGGTACCGACAGGGCCAGGGCTTCCGCTGGAGGGGCGGCAGCGCCACCACGCTTGATCTGGCCTCAGCCGGCGAGTTCAAGGCTGAAGTCCCGCTCGGCGGGCCCTGGAACATGGGCGTTCGCATGGATCAGACGTCCGGACCCCGCTTCGATGGGAGTGCCGTGCGCCTTCGCTTCTCACGGGACGTCGGAGAGACCGCCACGGCGTTCGCCGGCCTGCACCTCGATCCGCACAAGAGCGGTGGAGACGTGTCGTTTGGCGGCCAGTGGAATCCGGGGCCCGCGAAGCTCAAGGCCCAGGTCACCGTCATGGACTTTCTCAACAACCTGCTCTTCGTGACGCTCGACGCCGCCGTACATCCTCGGGGCGACACGACCGTCGTGTACGAGCAGCAGCCCGTCGCGTTACGCACGTCCGGAGAGGTGGCGCTCAGCGACCGAGTACGGCTCGAGGCCTACGGGACCGTCGTCCTTCCGTCGAGCGTCGTGGTCCACCAGCGAGACGATCGTGCCATGGGCTTCACAACAGGCGAGTCGGTCTGGTATGCGGGCACGATGCTGGAGTGGACCCCGACCCCCCGACTTCTCGGCGCCGCTTCGCTCACCCATGTGAGGGCTAACTCCACACGGACGGCCAACTCCGTGGCCGCCGGGGTCGAGGGGTATGATCTTGTCGAACGCACGACCGAGGTCGAGGCGTTCGTCGCCTACCGGGCTTCCGAGCGATGGAGCCTCAGTGGCACCGCCGTACGCATGTGGATGCCCGAGCGCCGCGACGTGACGGGTGACCCCTCGCAGGACGTCGACTATCTGCTAAAGGCCTGGCTCACCAAGCTCGACGCCACGTTCACCGCGAGAGGCGGATTCGTGGGTCGGGCGGGCTTCATGAGCAGCAACACGAGTGTTCCCAGAGGGCTGGGCAGCATGGACGTGACCGGGCTCCTGGACGACGAGTTCTACCGGATGCTCATGAACTTCGGATGGACCTTCGGGAACGCCATTTTTGTGATCGGCGGAGCATACGACTATCACCCTCGTACCACCACGTGGATTTGGGGCACGTCCAGTAGCCGGATCATCGTCAGGTGGTGAGTGTGCCCTCACGTCATGACTCGGCGCCGTAGAACCCTGACCCGGAAAGTGCGACCTCAGGATGGATGATCGTTGAGCCACTCCAGGAAACGCTTCACACCCTTTTCGAATTCCGTGTGGGGGTCGTAGCCGAAAAGGTACCGGGCCTTGGTGATGTCGGCATAGGTTCGGACCACATCGCCGGCCTGCATAGGTAGACGCTCGATCTGGGGTGTTACGCCCAGGGTCCGGGCGAGGGTATCGATCATTTGGGTTAGGGACACCGTGCGGCTTTCGCCGAGGTTGACGATCTCGAACGCGTCGGGGTTCTGGTCCAGGAAGCGTATCGCCCCCAGCAGGCCCTGAAGCGTGTCGTCCACGAAAGTATAGTCGCGCTCCGTCGATCCATCCCCGAACATCGGTATGGGCTCACCGGACTGCATGAGGTGGGCGAACTTGTGGATGGCCAGGTCGGGTCGTTGCCGGGGGCCGTAGACCGTGAAGAGGCGGAGACACAGCATGCCGATGCCATACAGGTGATGGTACGTGTGGCAAAGCAGCTCGCCCGCCTTCTTGCTGGCGGCATAGGGCGAAATGGGGTGATCCACCGAATGGTTCTCGGAGAAGGGCACGACCTTGTTGTTGCCGTAGACCGACGACGAGGACGTGAAGATGAAGCGGCGAAGGCCGCGCTCCCGAGCGAACTCCAGCAGCGACAACGCCCCCCCCACGTTGACGTCGTTGTAGAGCACCGGGTTCTGGATCGAGGGTCGGACGCCCGCCCGCGCCGCCAGATGGACGACCGTCTCCACGTCGGGTAGGGCGGCGAGGATGGAGCCGTCGCGGATGTCGCCGTCGACCTCCTGGAACCTCGCGTGCTCACGGCACTGGGCGAGGTTGTCACGCTTCGTGGCCGGATCGTAGAAGTCGTCGTAGCAGTCGAGCGAAATGACTTCGTGATTCTCGGCGAGCAGCCGCTCGCACAGGTGGGATCCGACGAAGCCTGCGCCGCCGGTGACGAGGGTCGTCACGAGGGACTGCCGGGGCTCCCCAGCCAGTCCACCGTCTTCTTCAGGCCCTCGGCGAGAGGCACCGTCACGTCATAACCCAGGCATTCCCGGGCTCTGTCCAGAGATGCGAGAGAATCGCGGACGTCCCCTTCCCTTGCCGGCCCGTGGATCGCATCCACCGGCGCGTCGGTGGCCTCTTTGACGGCCTCCCATAGGCTGTTGATGGAGATCCGTTCGCCACAGCCCACGTTGAATACGTTGCCCACCGCACCCTCGGCCGCAGCCGTGCAGGCCAGAAGGTTGGCCCGGACCGCGTTCTCGACGTAGGTGAAGTCCCGGGTCTGCTCGCCGTCTCCGTCGATGGTGGGTGCCTCGCCGGCCTTGGCATTCGTGATGAAAAGGGGAATCACGGCTGAGTACTGCGAGGCTGGATCCTGCCTGGGACCGAAGATGTTGAAGTAACGGAGCGCCACGGTCTCGAAGCCGTAGACCAGGGCGAAGGCCTGGCAATAGTGCTCGCCCGTGAGTTTGGCGACGGCGTATGGGGAGCGCGGCAGCGCGGGCATGTCCTCCACCTTGGGCAACGTCGGCGTGTCTCCGTAGGCCGAGCTCGATGCGGCATACACGAAGCGCTTCACTGATGCGTCACGGGCTGCGATGAGCATGTTCAGGGTCCCCGTGGCGCACGCCTCGTGGGATCCCCAGGGATCGGCGACACTCCGTGGCACCGAAGGGAGCGCGCCCTGATGAAGCACGTAGTCGACGCCCTCACAAGCGGCTCGGCAGGTGGCGGGGTCGGTCACGGATCCCTCGACGAGTTCCACGCCCTGTAGTCCGTCCAGATTCTCTCGCTTCCCGGTCGAGAAGTCGTCGAGGACGCGCGTCTTGGCACCCGCCTGCAAGAGCACCTCGACGAGATTGGATCCGATGAACCCGGCGCCTCCCGTAACGAGGTAGCGCGAGCCAGGCAGAACAAGGTCGAGGGTCGAGGTCATAAGAATTTCGGCGTGTGAGTCACGCGCTCAGTCCAACAGCGGGCGGGCCCGAGCGTCCTCCGATTCTACCAGTTTTCGGAAGTATGGAATCGTCTTCTTCAACCCCTCGCGGAGGGACGTCGTTGCTTCCCAACCCAAGACGTCGCGAGCCACCGAGATGTCGGGTTGCCTCACCTTGGGATCATCCTCCGGAAGCGGCTGGGACACGATCACGGACTCGGATCCGATCTCGGCGATGACCAGCTCCGCCAACTCACGGATCGTGAACTCGTCCGGGTTTCCGATGTTGGTGGGTTCGTGCCGGTCCGAGTGGAAGAGTCGGAAGATGCCGTCCACTTCATCCGTCACATAGCAGAACGAACGCGTCTGAGAGCCGTCCCCGTACACCGTGAGAGGCTCGTCGCGGAGCGCCTGAACGATGAAGTTGGAGACCACCCGGCCGTCGGCCGGGCGCATGGACGGACCATAGGTATTGAAGATTCGAACGATTCTGGTATCGACCCCGTGGTAGCGGTGATACGCCATCGTCATCGCCTCAGAGAAGCGCTTGGCTTCGTCATAGACGCCCCGAACCCCGATCGGGTTGACGTTCCCCCAGTACTCCTCGGTCTGGGGATGGACCTCCGGGTCGCCGTAGACCTCCGACGTGGACGCGATCAGGAACCGCGCCGACTTCGCCAGTGACAGACCCAACATGTTGTGGGTTCCGAGGCTTCCGACCTTGAGCGTCTGGATCGGTAGTTCCAGATAGTCGACGGGACTGGCCGGGGACGCGAAGTGGAGCACGCCGTCCAGCTCGTCACGGATATAGAGGGGCGTGGAGATATCGTGGCGCAGGAAAGTGAAGCCCTCCTGCTCTTGAAGACTGGCGATGTTCGCCGGCGAGCCGGTGATGAAGTTGTCGACGCCGACGACCTCATAATCCTCGGAGAGGAACCGGCCGGCGAGGTGCGAGCCGAGGAAGCCGGCGGCGCCGGTGATTAGGACCCGAGGCACGTTAGTGAGCGCCTCGGTGGTCCGTGTGTTCTTCCACTCGGGTCAGGCGGACGTCAAGACCCCGGAAACTGTCGGCGACTTCGGCACGGAAATCTTCGAGCTTTCGGTCCACGGTCGCGACGCCTTCGGCTACGATGCGGACCTGATGACGCGTGTCTTCCCCGAGGATCTCAGCGCGGTGAAGACGTTCGTCCATAGCATTGAGGCGCTCATCGACCCGATCAAATCGGAGAGCGACGAACTCCACCAACTCCTGATATTTACTCTTTGTCATCCACGCTCCGGTCCTGATGGTCTCCGCTCCATGCTAGGTCGGCGCTCGCGCCCCAGGCAAGATAGCGGGGACGGTGCGACATGGAGATGTTCGGACGGGACGGGCGTGGGGGGGGGAGGCGCCTAGTCGAGCCACTGCTCAAGGTCCCCACGCCCCCCCCTAATAGTCGATGAGGACCGAAGCGTCGATCAAGACTCCCACGGATCTCCGTCTGGGAGCGCCGGAAGAGAGTCCCTCGCATCCCGCACATCCCGATCCAACGCCTCCGCATCTTCGATGGAGAGCCGGGGAACCCCCGCCGGGGCCCGGCCCACCGAGTAGTATTCGAAGCCCAGCTCCGCCATCCGCTCGGGGTCATACAGGTTCCGGCCGTCGAAGACGATCGGTTGGGCCATGAAGGCCTTCATGCGATCGAAGTCGGGACGGCGGTACGGGTTCCACTCCGTGTGGATGATCAACGCACCGGCGCCTTCCAAGATTTCATAGTCGTCCTCGAACAGCTCGATACGGTCGCCGAAGCGTCGCCGAGCTTCCGCGGCGGCCGCGGGGTCGTGGGCGACGATGCGGGCGCCCCGCTCCAGCAGGCCTTCGACGGTGAGCAAGCTCGGAGCCTCCCGCATGTCGTCCGTGTTCGGCTTGAACGCGAGTCCCCAGATCGCGACCGTCATGCCCCCCAAGTCGTCTCCGAAGCGGTCCACGACCTGACGCAGGAGCAGACCCTTCTGGGTCTCGTTCAGGTCGTCGACCGCTCGGAGGATGGATGGGTTGGCGCCGAGCTCGGCCATGGTCCGGATCAGCGCCTTCACGTCTTTGGGAAAACACGATCCACCGTAGCCCACCCCCGGATACAGAAAGCTCTGCCCGATACGCTGGTCGCTGCCGATCCCACGACGCACCATGTGCACATCGGCTCCCGTCTTCTCGCAGAGATCCGCCACGGCGTTCATAAAGCTGATGCGCGTCGCGAGCATAGCGTTGGCGGCATACTTCGTGATCTCGGCCGACGCGATGTCCATGATCAGGATCTGGTTCCCACTAATGACGAACGGCGTGTACAGATCGCGGAGCACGCCGGCCGCGTGCTCACTGTCCACCCCTAACACTACCCGGTCCGGCTTCATAAAGTCGTCGACCGCGGCGCCTTCCCTGAGGAACTCCGGGTTCGAGCAAACGTGGACCGGATGATCCGTCTCGGACTCGATGGCGTCTCGGACCTTAGCGGCGGTCCCCACGGGAACCGTGCTCTTGGTGATCACGATCTTATCGCCATTCATGGCCTGGCCGATGGTCTTGGCCGCGTTCAGCACATGCTGGAGGTCGGCGGAACCGTCTTCGTCGGGTGGCGTACCCACCGCGATGAAGACGATCTCGGAAGCCCGCACGGCCTCAGGGATGTCGGTGGTGAAGGTGAGGCGGCCAGAACGGAGGTTTCGCGCAACCAGTTCCTCAAGTCCCGGTTCGTAGATGGGGATCTCGCCGGCGTTCAGCCGGGCGATCTTCTCCTCGACGATATCGGCACAGACGACCTCGTTGCCAGTTTCCGCAAGGCAGGCGCCTGCTACGAGGCCGACGTATCCGGTGCCTATGACTGCTACGTGCATGATTTTTCTAGAGACATTCGGGCAAAGATAAGATCATCTGGTCTTGAGCTGGTCGAACAAGACGACCAGCGTAACGAAGCCGGTGATACGAGCAAGAAGTTGGTCCGCGTTGAAGCTACTTCCTTCCCCCGGTTCCTTAAATGGCACCGAGATCGTACTTCCGGGCTCGACGCTGGGGTCACTCCTAAAGATGAGGAACTTCCTGGAACGCTGCCTCTCCTGGTTGGCGTACGTCACGACGGCGCGATTTCGGTCCCCATTCTCGACGACTCCCCCCGCCTGATCGAGGTAATCGCCCAAGCTCATCCCCTCCTGCCAACGAGTCCGAGACTGGAACTCCACGGCGCCGAGGATCTGAACCGTCCCGTCGAATTGGGGTACCTCGAGCGAGTCCCCGGGCAGCAAGAGGAGGTCTGCTGCACTCCCCGGCGAGGCCAAAGCATTTTCAAGGTCGAGCCCCAAGGGCAAGCCGCTACGAACCAACCGACCGCCGGCACGGTACGCGTCCGGGGTCAATCCTCCCGAGCGTTGGAGGAGGCTGGAAACAGTCTCACCGCGGTACTCGAGTGCATAGGGCCCAGGATAAAGCATCTCGCCCAAAAGCACGACATCGCCTTCATCCCGTAGCCCCTGAAGACGGCGGACGAACACCCGATCTCCAGCTTGGAGCTCAATCGCCCTCGCCGGCTCACCCCGCTCGACTCCGGTCTCGGGGCCCGGGCCGTCGAAGATCAGGTCGAGAGCCGACGGGATCGACGGATCGAATACGATGTCTAAACTGACCGCCACCCTGTCCCCGAGCAGCGAGCCATTCTGACGGCGGACCAGTTCAGCCGTTAAAGGGTCCGCCCCTTCCGTAAAGCCTCCGGCGGCGAGAAGCAGATCCTCCGCCGTCATGCCAACGTTGAGTGGAAACACGCCCGGATCCTTGACCTCACCACCGATGGAAACGAACGTCGCGGTCCTCAACTCGGACCGTCCGTAGATAACCACCCGGTCCATCTCGCGGAGCACCACGTCGGGCTCCGGCTGTCCACCCGCTTCCAAAGAGACCCTCTCGAGTACGTACGTGCTGTCGGCTTCTTCCAGGCGAATCAAGTGTGCCACTACATCGAAAGCATCAGGCAGGAGCCCGCCCGCACGTGTAATAACGTCGCCGAGCGTCATGTTCGGAGCCAACTCGTAAAGCCCAGGCTTCTCGACATGCCCTTCAACCACCACTTGATTGTCTCGTCGGTCTCCGATACCCAAGACCGTGACGCGGTCCCCGTCGATCAGTGCAAAGTCCTCGTCACTGGGCATCGTCTCAAGATCGACATCGAGGAGCATACGCTCGCGCCCCGGCGTCCGTTCCGCCGGGGGCAGAATGCGATCGATCTGGATTCGCCGCAGATACGCCGCCGGCTGCGGTCCCCCGGCGAATCTGATCAAGTCCCGCAGTTGCTCTCCCGGCTTGAGCTCGTAGATAGCAGGTCTGCGAATGAACCCGTCGATCGAGATTTGGGAGCCTACGATGGGCACGAATAGCCGGTCGCCCTGCTCGAGACGAATATCTTCCGAGGCGTCTCCCTCAATGAGGTAGTCGTAGAGATCCACTTCGCCCGCGAGGCGCCCGCCACGACGGACCTCAATCGAGCGCATCGATCCCTGCTCTCCCGGACCACCCGCGTTGTAGAGAGCGTTGAACACGCTGGCCACGGAGCTCACCTGATACGCCCCGGGGAGCGACACATCACCCATGAGGAACACTTGGTTACTCCTCAGGCGGCCCAACGCAACGTGAAAAGTCGTCGTCGCATCGCCCCCCCGGCGAACGCCCGAATACACGGCCCCCAATCTCGCATAAAGCCGATCCGTCAGATCTCCGAGGGTCAGACCGTTTACGAAAATCTGTCCCACATCGGGAATCACGATGAAGCCCTCTCGGGTGACGTCCAACGGTAACGCAAGCTCGACGTCGCCCGTAAGGATGAGTTGCAACTGGTCTCCCGGCCCCAGTTGATAGTCCGGATCGACGGGTCCGGTCACATCGGGCCGGAATTCAGTGGTGACGCCGCCGAAGATGCTTCGTCCAAAGACCGTAAGGACCGAATCCGGTATGGCCTCGAGTGTACGGGCCAGGCTATCCCGCTGTGCACTCATCGTATCGCTGGGGAGGAGGCCGGACGGATCGTTGAAGGCGCCTAGCACAGCAAGCGCTTGGAGGAAGTCCGCGCTCTGATCGAGGGGACTGCCGGCGGAACCGTCCAGTCGATCGAAGTACGCATCGGCGATAGACGGATCCATGCCCATGGAAGTCAGCTGCGCCCTCACTTCGGCCCGGGAGAGCCCGGACGCGGCAAGCTGGCTGAGGATTTCCTCCTGGGAGACCTGCTGACCCGTGAGGCGGCTAACTTCTTGTTGCGCGCGCGTTTGGGCGCGGGCCGGGTGGGGTGAAAGGCTCACCAGAGCATGGAGCGTCATGAGAAAAGGGACGCTCAGGGCCAATCGCCTCATCCAACTCTTCATCCGGCCGATCACCTCGACGATCGGCGAAAGAGCCGGGTCACATCATTCACCGCTTCGCTCCATAAAGCAGACAACCCGGCCAATTGCGGATCTTCCTTCATGAGATCTTCCTCACGGTGGTTCCGGACAAACGCCAGAAACACGCCGAAGATCGCCCCTGTAACGAGGCCCACCGCGACGGTCCTGACACGTCCCCTCGGATCTCGAAGCGCCGGCACCCGAGGAGACTCGATCAAAGTGATCACCGGTGTATTGCGAACCTCTTCGATGCGCGCACTCTCGTGTGCCTGCGCAAGCGAGATCACGAGTGCCTCCCGCCTCGCTACCGCACGCTGAAGTCGCTCGAACTCTAGCTGGAGCGGCGGTGAATTACCGAAAAGTCGGTTCTCCAGGGAGAAGTTCATGAGGCTGTCCTCGACCTCTCGAAGCTCACCGGTCAATTGGGTCAGCCGCTCCCCAGAAAACAGTCGCTCCGCACTCGCCTGGGACCGACGAGTCGTGAGATCGAAGTCGTTTACCAGTTCGAGAACGAGCGCCGCCATTCCCCTGGAGAGCACGGGATCGGACGTCGTAACGGAAAACCTTACGATCCCCGTGTCACGGTCAGTCGTCACGGACAGATCACGACTCAGGGCATAAATGGCTCGCTCGATTCGCTCTTCCTCCGTCGCCCCAACAACCTCGTAATGGGTAAAGAGGTCGACCTCGTCGGAGCCCTCCTCAGTAGGAGTCCGGGGAAAGCTACGCGTTACAACCTGTCGGAGAATTTCGCCCGAGGTCACGAGGTCGGCGTAGAACTGAGGAGAGCGCTCCCCCCCCCCGCCCCCTACCGAAAACCCGAACTGCTGAGCAAGCGCCACCGCGCCCGAAGGGGCGCCTCCCGAACCCTCCGGCAGGAACGAGGCTGACGAGGTATAGAGGGAGGACGTCGTGAGTGCCAAGACCAAGCCAATACCAGTAAACAGAACCACAGTGCGGAGAATGATCACTCGTTGGCGCAACAAGACGCTCATTATCTGGACGAGCGAGACCTCGTCGTCCAGATCGGAGAGGTCGGGTACCCTTTCCGCGCCTTCCACATGGGGGTGAGACGCGAAATCTTCCTGCTCTGGTAGCTCTTGGTCCACCATGCCTTCGAGTGCCGATGATTAGATTGGACGGGGGAGAGGCGCCTAAACTAGACCCGGGGTCGTTTTGTGTAAAGCGGAATGGGTTTTGATGGGATGGCCCCGGCGAACAGCTCGCGTGGAGCGATTATCGTCCGCGTGCCTGACGAGTCGGCTATTAATGAGATTCCGCGTAACCCGTTCTTTCAGCGGGAAATCCGCGAGATCCGGGAAGTAGCGGTAGATGAAGTCGAAGTCGATGCCGACGAACGGGATGCCCAGGTGGAACCCAACCGGAGACGCACAACTGATCAGGCAGTCAAGATCGTGGCTCTCCAGCACCTTGAATCGACCGATGGATGACGTGCGAGTGTTCAGTATCGTAAACGCTGCTCGGATGGCGCCGGTCACCCGGCTCTCCCCGGTCGGAAGCGCGACCCACGCCACCGGCGATGTTGCCGACCGTTACTCCGGGCCGACCCAGACACTTTCTCCTGCTCTGCGCATCGAAGATCCTGTCGGCATAAACATCTGGCGTGGGTTGTTGTCGCGGGGTATTCTACCAGTTGGGTGCTGATGGAGCCGATGATAGCCCCGCCCCGCCGAACCGAGGGTCCCTTCCTCTGATTACGGCATGGGTCAGTCCATTCTGGTCTGTCGCAGAGGTGGTGCCAGTTTCGAAATATGACATAGGGACAGTCGAGGACGTACTGGGTACGATGATCGCATTTGGGCAAGTGCGAAAGCACTGCCTGGGCCCCGCTCTGAACATGGAGGCTGGTGATCGTAGCGTACTCCTGCACCGAGCAGCTTCGGCGGACGGCTTGGGTACGTGGGGCGGTTGGCTGCAGTACGGTTCCACCCCCGCCGCCCAAATTGCAACCGAAAGTGGGGGTTCATGAGTCCCCCTCAGGCCCCGAGTGCGGAGATGGAGGAACAACCGTCAACGATTTCTGAGGCAGTACCCGAGAAAACAATGGGAACACCAGCAAACGTGTCTGGCTCACTCACAGATGTAACGCCGACACCGTATAGAGTCCTTGCCCAGCGCTCGGGGCGTCGGACCCTGCGCCGCCATTTTCTTCGAATGATCCGACGAATCGCCCTGCTTCTCGTTGTGGACATCACCGTCATTTCGGCCGCCCGTACAGGGCTGTCTGCACTGCGCGAGTGGTCTCCGTCCTCTGAAGTGGTCAACTGGCTCTTGCCGTCGGGCGTCCTCGGTGGACCCAGCTCTTTTGTCGCGATCATCGTGGGACTTCTGGCCATGGGCGCTTACATGCAAGGGGATGCCTGGAATGAGGCGACCCGTGTGGTGAAAGGCGTCGCCGCTGGTGCTGGCCTCGCGCTTTGGACAGGGTTGGATGCGACCGGTGTGGCGCTCACCACCGTCCGCTGGGTGTCCATTGTCCTGTTGCTGGGCACTCTGCTCGTGGCCTTCCGAAGGATTCTCTGGAACATAGGTTCATCCATCTATGCCCACTTCGGACCTACTGAACGGGTCATCTTCGTGGGGCGCCCGACCGAGGTGGACGCCCAGTCCCTCTTGAGCATCGCGGAGTCACGGAGAATCGAGTGGCTGGGCTGGCTCACTGAGGCCCCGGACGTGGAAGGACATCTCGGTGAGCCGGCGATGGTCTGGGAAGCGCTGTCCAATCTCAGTCCGGACACTGTAATCATCTGTGGCGAACTGCCGCCGGACGAATTTAAGAGCGTGGTCGAAGCAGCGACTGTCGCGCAGTGCCGCATTTTCTCTATTCCGCGGCATATGGAGATGACTTCTTTTACGCCGCAGCATGTGAGCGAGTTCGGCGTGGAGTTCATGGTGTTGAGCTTTCCAGCTTTCAGGGCAGGTCAATTGATGATCAAAAGGGCAGGGGACATCCTGGCTTCGAGTCTCGGGCTCCTTGCGTTGTCCCCTGTATGCTTGGCGATCGCTGTCGCGATCAAGATAGACTCGTCGGGGCCGGTTTTTTTCTCCCAGAAACGAGTCGGCTTTGGTGGGCACGTCTTCCGCATGCTAAAGTTCCGTACCATGAGGCTTGGCGCCGATAGTGAGAAGGCGAGCTTGGCGCACCTGAACCGCACGGGCGATCTGCGTCTGTTCAAGATCGACAACGATCCGCGAGTCACCCGGGTGGGGGCCTTCTTGCGCCGCTGTAGTCTTGACGAGTTCCCTCAACTCTTCAACGTGCTCCGAGGCGAAATGTCCCTCGTCGGCCCTCGGCCGTTTTTCCCGGAGGATCTGCACCAGTACCAAGATCATCACTTTCTTCGTTTGGCGGCACGCCCTGGGATTACTGGGCTCTGGCAGATTCGGGGCCGCAGCGACATCACCGACTTCGAGGAGGTTGTGGCTCTAGATCGCAAGTACATCGATAGCTGGAGCCCCCTACTCGATCTCAAGATTCTCGCCTTGACTGTTCCCGCGGTCTTCCGTCGCCGTGGGGCCTATTAGAGCCATCGTCTCGTGAGGATATGATGCTCCGTGACTCCAGTTCACGGGTGGCGTCACTATCCAGCCAGGCAGTCGTTCGCAGACCCGAGTTGACCAATGAAGCGGCATAGGTTGTTCATAACCGGGGCGTCCGGCTTCATCGGCACGAACCTAATCGAATCGCTGGATGCAGACCGATGGGAGGTCGTGAATTTCGATCCCGAGCCACCGCTCGATTCGTCCCAGGAGGGCTGCTGGCTCAAGGGTGACATCATGGATCGTGACCGCCTGCGCAAGGCTCTCGCCAAGTTCGAGCCTCATGCGGTGGTCCATATGGCCGCACGCACAGATTGCGATGAAGAGACCGTGGTGGAGCCCGACTACCACGTGAACACCACCGGGACCCTCAACGTTGTAGACGCCACGCGCGCGAGCGGGGGTGTCCAGCGCTTCGTAATGGTCTCGACCCAGTTCGTGATTGGGCCCGAGGTGCCCGTCACCGACCCCTATGAGTATGCCCCTCACACGGTATACGGCATGAGCAAGGTCGCCGGCGAGCTGATTGTACGAGCATCCCAACCAGCTCCCGTCTGGTGCTTGGCGCGACCCGTCAACATCTGGGGGCCTTGGCACCTTCGATACGAGCGGGAGTTCTGGGCTGTGGCACGTAGCGGCCGGTACTTACACCCCGG
>Ga0310123_10001326_pt1 | contig 20684 bp, 18 predicted proteins | sample CB6_AW_1057_MG_FD_203505 | JGI IMG/M metagenome (GOLD analysis project Ga0310123, IMG submission 203505) | Marine microbial communities from Western Arctic Ocean, Canada - CB6_AW_1057 | ecosystem: Environmental > Aquatic > Marine > Oceanic | place: Canada: Western Arctic Ocean | collected... | reverse complement strand
TGAGGTGCCGGGATCACCTGATCTCGAAGCACCACCGGAACTCCCGGCTGCACCTCGAGCTTCGGCTGGTACGGGTCCCCACGTTCGAACAGCCGCGTCGCGACCACCTTGGCGGTGTCCTCGTACCAGATGTAGGCGCGGAGTGGCTTGAAAGGACGAGTTGCTGAGACGCGGTCGACTTCGGCACCCCATCGTGAACGCTGCTCGCTTTGCTCGTCGGTCAGTGATTCAGACAGTCGCCGCTCGAGTGTCTTGGTGTGCTTCTTGATCAGTTCCTTCTGCGGATCACTTCGTTTGTCGGCGGCGGTTCTGAAGGCGGCGGCAAAGTCAGCCGGCAGATCCTTGTGCTCGCCGGCGGCCGAGGCGTCCAGCAGTGCCTTGCGGACTGGGTCGACGAGCTGCGAAAGCTGCTTGTTGAGACGTGCCAACTGTTCATCGGTTCGCCGGGTCCCTTCGCGATACGCCGCCAGCTCCGCCGCCGATCCCACCTCCCGATCGAACTCCTCGCGGTGAGTCGCCGATTTGATCTTCTCGGGCCGCTTCAGCGGAGTGAACACCGCGAGGATGCCGTAGTAGTCCTCTTGAGAGAGCGGTTCGAACTTGTGGTCATGGCACCGCGCACATCGCAACGTCAGGCCAAGGAAGGCTGAGGCGGTGGTGCCGAGTACGTCGTCGAGTTGATCGTACCGGTCGGCGAACGGGTCGGCCGGCTCGTCGTCCCAGGTCCCCAGCCGCAGGAACGTGGTTGCGATCTGCGTCCGGGCGTTGCTTCCGGACATTTCATCTCCGGCCAACTGTTCGGTCAGGAACCGGTCAAACGTCAGGTCGTCGTTGAAGGCATCGATAACGTAGTCGCGGAATCGCCACGCGTTGGGCTTGGTGCCATCACGTTCGTAGCCATTCGATTCGCCATAGCGGGCCACATCGAGCCAATGCCTCGCCCAGCGCTCGCCGAATTCCGGTCGAGCCAGCAATCTCTCGACCAGCCGTTCCCACGCATCGGTGTCGTTATCGAGTGCGAAACGCCGCTGCTGGGCTGGTGTCGGCGGGATCCCCAGCAGATCCAGGCTCAGCCGCCGATGTAGCGTGGCTCGGTCAGAGGCCGGCCGGGGAGTCAACCCCTCGTGCTCGAGCCGCCCGAAAACGAAGGCGTCAACCGGTGTCCGTACCCTGTCGGCAAACCGGGTCCTGGGTAACTGCGGCCTAATGATTGCCTGGAAGGCCCAGTGGTCGCTTTGCCCCTCGTCCTGGGCTTGTGCCGCCACGCCACCGCAAAGGGCGATCGCCAGCGAGATCCAGGTGAGGGGATCACGGCATGAGGGCATGTGGTCAGGGCCTCCGGCAGTTCCCATGGCGAGATTCTAACATCAGGTCGTAGAGGGGCCCAAGGCGACCCGTGTGGCAGGCTTCCCCGATGTTATCGGTCGGACTAGGCTGGAAACCACACGTTGACCTCTCCGTTGCGCGGTTCGCCCGTGAAGATCGCCCTGGCCCAGTTGAACCCGACCGTCGGTGCCATCCGCTCCAACGCGGACCTGGCTTTCGAAGCGGTCCAGCGAGCGTCTCAACAGGGTGCCCAACTGGTCGTCACCTCCGAATTGTTCATCAGCGGATATCCTCCCAAGGACCTGCTGCTCCGGGAGGCCTTCGTTTCGGAATGCGATCGGGTTGTCGAAGTGCTGGCCGGGCAGCTCCCCGCCGATGTGGGATTACTGGTCGGGCATCCGACTCACCGGGATGTCCCCGACGGTCGAGTGGCCAACGCGGCCAGCCTGCTGTCCGGTGGACGCATTCAGCAGACGATCCACAAGACACTGCTCCCCAACTACGACGTCTTCGACGAACAGCGGTACTTTCGTCCCGCTCAGTCGCAGAAACCGGTGGTGTTTGGCGATCTCCGACTGGGGGTGCACATCTGCGAGGACGCCTGGTGGGGCGAAGCAGACACCTTCTACCACGACCCGCCGGCCGCCCAGGCCGACCCGATCTCCGTCCTGGCTGCCGCCGATGCCGACCTGCTCATCAATCTCTCTGCCAGCCCCTTCGAAATCAACAAGCCCGACCGTCGCCTCGAGCTCGCCACCCGCCACGTGGCTCTTCACGGCCTGCCCCTGGTCTTCGTCAACCAGGTCGGAGGCAACGACGACCTCGTATTTGACGGTCAGAGTTTTGCGATCGAGACCGCCTCGGACACGGCCACCCGCTTGCCGGCATTCGAGGAGGCCGTGACGGTGATCGACACCGACACATGGCCCGAAACGACCAGTGCCACGCTGCTGGATCGCGAGACTGCTCTGCTGGACGCGTTGACGCTGGGACTGCGTGACTACATGGGCAAGTGCGGCTTTTCCGACTGCATTTTGGGCCTTTCCGGCGGCATCGACAGTGCCGTGGCTGCCTGTATCGCCGCCCGGGCGATCGGCCCCGACCACGTGCATGTACTCTTGATGCCCAGTCGTTTCAGCAGCGACCACAGTGTCGAGGACGCTCGACAGTTGGCCGACACACTGGGCATCGACCACCAGACGGTGCCGATCGAGACCATGCACGCGGCGTACACCGAATCGGACATCGTGGGCGAGGAACTGTCATCGGATCCGGCGGGCCTGGCCGACCAGAATCTGCAGGCGCGGATCCGCGGAGCCCTGGTCATGACCCGTAGCAACCACAACGGCTGGCTGGCCCTCGCGACGGGTAACAAGAGTGAGTTGGCGATCGGATACTGCACGCTCTACGGCGACATGGCCGGTGGATTCGCGGTGCTATGCGACGTGTTCAAGAAGGACGTCTACGGACTCGCCCGTCACATCAACTTCACCGCCACCTCGACCCCTCCCATCCCGGAACGCACATTGACCAAGCCGCCCAGTGCCGAACTGGCGCCCGGCCAGGTTGACCAGGACACACTGCCCGAGTACCCCGTGCTGGACGGGATCCTCAAGGGGTTGATCGAAGAGGAGCGTTCCGTGGAGAGTGTTGCCGAGGAGTTTCCTCTTGAGACGGTCACCTGGGTCGCATCGCGGCTGGATCGCAACGAATTCAAACGCCGACAGATGCCGCCCGGCATCAAGCTCTCCGCCCGCGCCTTCGGCAGTGGGCGGCGGATGCCCATGGCAGCCCGACTCGAATCTTTATGAGCCATTCGATGAATCGACCGCACATTCCCAGTCCGTCTGCGGAGATCCGTTACGGCATCAGCCACCGTGACGCCACGCCGCCGGTGGGTATCTTTCACCGCTTCTGGGGTGCCGCCAATCACGACGTGGCCAGCGGAGTCCACCGCCCGATCCGCGTCACCGCCTCGGCGATGGGCGACATGGACGCAACTGGCGCGAGCTGGGTCCTGGTCACCAGTGACCACTGCCTACTGAGGCCCGGCGACATGGCCTGGATGAGGCGGGAGGTCCTGCAGGTCGCCTCTCTGCCCCCCTCGACACACGTCGCCTTCTCCTTTGGACACTCGCACTCGGCCGGCCACATCTGCAGCCACCGCTCGAGCCAACCTGGGGGTGACCTGATTGCTCCCTACCTCACATTGCTGCTGGAGCAGACGCTCGAGACGGTCAACGAAGCGGTAACCCGGATGGTTCCCGCCCGGGCCACCTTCGCCACCACCGCCTGCGGGATGGGGGGCCATCGCGACTTCCAGGATCCTGCCGATGGACAATTCGTCTGCGGCTTCAACCCCGCACATCCTCTCGACCTACCCGTCGACGTCCTGCGAGTGCGTTCGCTCGATAATCGCGAACTGGGCACGCTGCTCACCTACCCGTGCCATCCCACCACGCTGGCGTGGGAGAACAGCCTGATCAGCCCCGATTACATCGGTTCTCTGCGCGAGACCTTCGAACGCGACACCGGTTCGACTTGCCAGTTCCTGTTGGCACCCTGCGGTGACGTCGGTCCCCGGCACGGCTTTGTCGGTGACGTCGATGTCGCCGACAGCAATGGCCGTCAACTGGCACATGCAGCACTCGCGGCATGGCATGCACTCGACCACGTGGCGGGCGATTTCGTCTACCTGGGACCGGTCCTCTCGGGCGCAACGCTCGGAGAGTGGCGTTATCAGGGATGGGAGCAGCCCACCGCGGCGTTTACCCACGAGCAATTCACCGTCGAACTGCCCTACCGAGACGATCTCCGCGACCTGGAGACCGTGGAAAGCGAACTGGCTGACTGGGATCTCCAGGGCCAGGTTCCTGACAGCAGCAAGCCCGACCGAGCCGGTACCGCCCGCGCGATGGCCGAGCGATGTCGCCGCGAGTGGGAACGGCTGTCGCCACTTCCCGATGGAGACACCTACCCGCTGCGGGTGGACCATCTCAGAATGGGTGACGTCGACCTGGTCCTCGTCGAGGGCGAGCCCTACTTCCAGTTACTGACCGATCTGCAGGCGGCGGTGCCAGGCCGCACCGTTTTGGTCGGAGTCCTCTCAGACGGGTCCCGCTGCAGTTACCTGCCCACGCGAGACAGCTACGCGCGAGCACTCTACCAGGTCGACGTCAGCCTGCTCGCGGCCGGTTGTCTCGAGACGCTTCGGGACGCGATCATCGAGCGACTGCAGGCTGTATCCTGATCAGCGTTGTCGCCAGAACATGTCCTCGAGAACCCCCAGTTCCTCGAGCCGCCCGCCCACCTCGTCTCGGAATCGACGGGCGTCCACCGGGTAGCCCCGCGTCGGCCGGAGTCCGGGACAGGCGGCAAGCCAGAAAGAGTTGAACGCTTCCATCGACAACTCGCGGATGTACTTGGCCAGCATCGATGCCAGTGCCACCGGAAAGTGGCGTTCCGCCCTGGGCTCGAACAGCACCTCCATCGTTCCCAGCCGATACCGGCTGCACTCGGAAGTTTCCTGTCGCCGCATCACCAGTCGATCATCAAACGCCTCGCACAGCAACTCGTCGTAGCGATTGCGTCCGCCGTGCTTGTCGGCCAGCACATAGGTCGAGTCCTCGTCATCTGGGTCAACCAGTTCCGCCAGCAGGCCCAGGCTGGTTCGCGACAACACGGTCGCCTTGTTGTCGTGGCGGGCCAGTGCCTGGTTATAGATAGCTGCGGTCATCACCGTGGCCCCGGCGCGTGGTTGACCCAGGCCGTGCTTGCTGCACCGTCGGGACCATCGTTGTGCAAACTGGTCCACAACGTCGCCGTCGGCTGCGAAGGGTAACTTGATACCGGGCTGATCGAACCACGGCGCATCTCCGAGGACACATTCGCCAACCGGGCTCACGGCATCGCAGAGTTCAACAAGACCCTCGGGTCGCTCTCCGCACAGCCGCAGAAAGGCCAACACGGTTGTTTCCAGCCGTTCCAGAGACCCCCCGGCCTGGTAGACCTTCTTGGAATCCCCGACCGCCATCCGTGATCCGTCGACCGGCGGCGGTCCAAGAACGGTGTCGAACGCCGCCCACCCATCAAACTCAGCAGGATCCCCCGGAGTGTCCCACGCGGTGGCGGCGACGACCAATGGGCCCAGGTTGGGGCCATAGCCTGCCTCGTCCATCCCAACCAACCGGCCCATCGCGTTCCTGTCTTCCCCGAGAAACCCGCCGCACTGTACGACTCACGCCTTGCCGCCGGCCAGCCTATCCACTCAGCGACGTCGACGCGCCACCGGATCGCCCGAGAATGACATGAAGCCCGCTCCGATCACCGGGGCACCACGCGGATCAGCTGTACCGCCCCATCCCTGCCAGCCGATGCCAGGCATCGTCCTGACCAGCCGTAGCCCCCAACGCGTTCCCGCAGCGGGTCGCTCGGCAACCAGTTCCGACCACCGGATCGCCAACTCGAATCGCCAGGCCTTTTCGTCGCTGTCCACGACGATGGCACAGCGTGGATTCCACGCCGGATCCCCTCCGCACCGCTCGCTGACCTCACCCCGCTCATCCACGGTCAACTCGTAACCAATCTGGTAATCCCGGTCGGTGTCCAGAAAGACCGTCAATCGATCAAACCCCGTGTGGTCGGCATCAAACGCTCGTCCCCCGGCCAGCTTGACACTGCCCGCTGAGGCCCGTTCGAGCCGCGCCGCCAGGTACAGGTACTCGTTGTCGCATGCGGTCACGACAAACCCGCTGCCAGCCGGTTCGATCGAGCGGCCGGCCGCTCGCAACCGCATCTCGGGAACTGCCTCCCAGCATCTGTCTGAAATCAAACCGTCTACGACCGGACGCGACGAGACCGAATGACAGGTGATCGAGTCGAGTGGTGGGTTGCCGCTGCGGATCGCCAACCAGGTCTCCTGAACGGCACTTGGTCGCCACGGGCCCGGCCGCGCGGCCAGTCGGCGGTAGCAGCCGTCAGCCAGGCGATTCGAACCGCGTGACCGAAAAAGCGACGCCAGGGTCAGCTGTGTTGTGGCCGAAGCGTAGGTCCGTTCGGCTCGCTGTTTCAGGTTTCGGGCCAGCCGGATGGCTCGATCGACTTCAGCCTTCGTCATTTCGGTCCGCCAATCCGCCTTGCCCGCGATCCGTAACGGCCGCTGGCGTGTCCGCGATACAATCCGCACATCGTCCGCAGCGATACCCGGCCCCGGCCGGTTCACCCGAGGAGCCGACACGACGTCCTGGACACCGGATTGCCTGAGCCGCTGCCAGCGTCGCTCCCGGCTGATCGTGCTGGCCAGCAGTTGCATGGTCGCGGCCGGTGCTGTTTCGTGAGCGGGGTAGCGGTGGATCAACTCGGTGAGCAGCGCCTCGGCCAGCGGAAGATGTCCGGCGGCCCGAAATCGCTCGGCCAGCGTCCAGAGACTCCAGCCGCCGCGGCGGTTGTCCATCGATCTCAGTAACGGCAGCAACTCGGCCTGTAGAGCGTCCAGCGGCCGCTCGCCGGCTTCGGCCAGCCTGATCCACGCGTCCAGTGCCCGGGTGCGTCGACGACTGGATTCCGCTCTTGCCAACTCCGAGTCCCCGGGCACCGCAACGTCCCGGCGTGCCGCGCTACCCCGGGCCAGGCCCAGGCCCTGGCAGGCCGAATCGCCGGATGGCCTTCCGGTCCCCTGCAGACGAATCAGGCGATCACCAGTCCAGGCTCGAGACGAAGAGTCGCGGCGGTGCAGGAGGCTCTGCTGGACCAGCGTGCCAACCACGTCACCGATTTGCGTGAGCGGAGTCCCAGGCTCAACTCGAACCGAGACCGAACCCGCGGCCACGGTTCGTTGATAGAGCCGACGTGTCGTCCAGGGCACGAGTCCGGTTAGCGACGCGGAGACCGCCCACCGCGTGGAGTCGGCCGCCTGCCGAGTCGCCTTGACCACGGACCTGTGAACCAGGCGAGCCGCATGATTCTCGGGGTCAGCCGCATCGACAATCACGACACTCGGTCTCCAGGTGCGGACCAGACCGACGAACCGCCCCACAAGCCATTCATCGAGCCGTCCTTCCGCCGCCGCCTGCCAACTGCGTTCAAGCCGTTGAGCATCCAGGGCCAGTTCCGGGGCATCCAGTTGCAGACGCCAGCCTGCTTCAACCCCCTGCCCGCCCAGAGCACGCAATGTGCGATCGGCACTTCGCCACTGAGCCGAGGACGCACACACCAAAACGCCACTGGACCGGTAACCCAGTTCCGCGCTATCGCGGGCCACGACCCCCAGCGGAAGTGTCTGCCCTGTGACATGAATCACCAGCATCGCCAGCCGTCGGCCACCTCCACGCACGACCTGCCAATGACGCCCTGCATCACTGGTCTGCAGGACCACGCCCAGTCCACCCACGGCCACGCCGACTCCATCGCGTCCCATCGAGATCCCATAAATCGGCAGTGTTCCGCCGGTGGTTTGCCTCTGCCAGCTTCGTCCGCCGTCGGGGGTGTGCCAGATGACGCTTCCGGGTGACCCCGCAATCCAGGCCTTGCTCCCGTGGGCGGCAACGCAGCGAAAGGTCATGGCATCAGAGAGTCCTTTTGGCAACGGTGTGGGAGGCGTCTGCCAGCTCACCTGCCGCGGCGGCCGCAGCAGCACCGACGCTCCATCACCGACCAGCCAGCCCATGCCGCCCGCGGTCGCCGCTGACCCCCACCAGGCACGACGGCCACGCGACCGAGGGTCGCTCTCCCGAATCGCGCCGTTGGCCAAGGTTCCCAATCGCAGCCCACCCCCTGCAACCACGCCGCTTTGATCATGCGAAAATGCGGCCGTTCGCCAATCGTCGGATTCCGCCCCCTTAACCGTTTGCCAGGTCCGACCGCCATCCTTGGTCTCAACAACTCCTGACGGGTGCTCCTCGCTACCTCCGCCAACCAAAACACCCTGCTCCAGATCGAAGAAGCGGACATGGCTCAGCCGACCCAACGGTGTGTCGATCGGCTGCCAGGTGGCTCCGCCATCGCGGGTCGAGAGCAACACGCCTTGAGAGTGTCCCGGCTGTTCATCATTTCCTGCGATCCAGCCCACCCGATTGGACAGAAAGCAGACGCTGCGGCAGGCCAGCTGACTCGGCAGCGGCATCAGGGACCACGTGCGGCCCGAATCGCGAGTCGTCCAGGCGACGCCTCGGTCGCCAACTGCCCAGGCAACGCTCTGGCCCACCTGGGCAATTGCATGCAGGTCGGCATCGTCCTGGTCAGCTCGCAACTCGCCGGACCGACATACCGACGTCGCGGGGACCAGCAACAGCAGCAGAACTGCAGCGACTTCCCGGACCCGCACGCACGGCACCTCGCTCGACCCAATCACGGCGGGAATCTAGTCGATCCGGCACGACATGACGAGAGAGAATCTGGCGGCTGTCATTCGCGGAGCGAAGCCCACGGCTCGTCGCCGCTGACGTCGACGAGCATCGGACCCTCGCAGGTGGCAGGAGCGAGAATGGCCAGAAAGACCAGCGTCTCGTCACCCGAATTCCACGTCCCGTGCACGACTCCGGCGGGGATATGAGCAATCTCTCCAGGCCCCAGTTTCCTCGAGTCTCGATCGACCCACTGCTCGGCTTCGCCCGATTCGACGTAGATGATCTCCTCCATCTTTGGGTGCCGATGGAATCGGTGAGCCTGCCCGTACGGCATCCGCACTCGAACCAGCAGCAACTCGCGGGCCGCGGTCAATCCCGGCCGCGACAGCCACTCGTGAGGACCCCACGGCAGTTGTTCGACCTCGATGTCATCCGACTGGATGAATTGCTTCCACTCGTCGCCCATCGACTAACCGTCTTCCCCCTCACCGAGTGCTGCCAGGCAGTCATCCACGGCCTGCAGCGACTCACCGAGCGATCCCTGGATGACAACATCTGCGATCTGGTCGCACGGTGTCTCGTCCCGGTTGATGATTACCAGCCGTGCACCATATTGCTTGGCAATCTCGGGAAGTCCGGCAGCGGGGTGCACGACCAGTGACGACCCCATCGCCAGGAACAGGTCACAAGACTCGGCCCAGGTCGCACACTTCCGAAGGACGTCGGCGTCCAGATTCTGTCCGAAGGAGATCGTGGCATGCTTGAGCGGACCGCTGCATTCGGTACAACGGGGTGGGACGCCCGTCTCGTGAAACTCCGCCACCCACCCGCTCGCATCATCCCGCCACCCGCAGTCCAGGCACGACACCTCACGCGCCGTTCCGTGAATCTCAAGCACCTCATGGCTACCGGCCACCTGGTGCAGACCATCGATATTCTGGGTAATCACGCCCGAGAGTCGCCCCTGTTGCTCCCAGCGGGCCAGGACCTGGTGGCCCACGTTTGGCTTGGCATCGGAGTACTCGCTGTGAGCGGCGCTCTTCTGTCGCCAGTACTCGATCCTCGCCTCCTCGCTGGCCACGAAGTTGCTGAAGTCGACCGGTTGCACCTTGTCCCAGATCCCGCCGGGTGACCGGAAATCGGGGATCCCGCTCTCGGTGCTGATCCCCGCACCGGTGAAGGCGATGGTCATTTCCGATTCGTTGATCCACTTGGCCAGTTGTTCAGGCATCGCCCGGACCCGTCGATGCTTCGTCCTGCTCTACGACACCCACGGCGACCGCCGTGGCCGTGGCGTGGCTTCGGCAGTGCGAGATGCTTAGCAGAAAGCCCAAGATTCCGGCCTGTTCCGAGAGTTCCTTGACGGCGCCGTGAACGATGACGCGTGGCTGGCCACTGGGCAGCGTCGCCACCTCGATGTCTCGCCAGGCAATCCCCTTGGCCCAACCGGTACCCAGCGCCTTGAGCACCGCTTCCTTGGCCGCCCAGCGGCCGGCAAAGTGCTGGTAACTGGCCGCCCGCTTCTGGCAATAAGCGACCTCCTGCTCGGTGTAGACCCGCTGCAGGAACAACTCCCCGTGCCGCTCGATCATCTCCCCAATGCGGACGATCTCAACGATGTCGGTTCCCAGCCCCCGGATCACTGCCTCTCCTCCCGCACGCTCACCATTGCACAGACTCCTGGCCCGACACAGCATAGGCGGACATCCTCGACCCGTCCAACCACGGGCTTGCTCGCGAAACAGGTGCCGGTCATCATCGGTCCTCAGCCAGGAGACACCCGCGATGAGAGCATGCCTTGCCGAGGGAATCGGCACATTTGCGTTGGTCTTCGCCGGCACCGGGGCCATCGTCGTCAACGCCGATTCCGGCGGCGTGGTGACTCACGTCGGCATCGCCCTGACGTTCGGCCTGATCGTGATGGTGATGATCCAGGCTATCGGCGATGTGTCGGGCGCCCACATCAATCCCGCCGTCACGATTGGCTTCTGGGTCTCCGGCCGTTTCCCCACACGTAAGGTGTTGCCCTACATCGCGTTTCAACTCACCGGAGCACTGGTTGCCAGCGGCTTCTTGAAGCTGCTGTTTCCCGACAACCCGACCCTCGGAGCGACCGTGCCGGCGGGTTCGCTGTTTCAGTCGTTCGTCTTTGAAGTCCTGCTGACTGGAACACTGATGTTCGTGATCCTGTGCGTCTCGACCGGGTCTCACGAAAAGGGCCTGATGGCCGGCGTCACGATAGGCGCGGTGGTGGCTCTTGAGGCGCTGTTTGCCGGCCCGGTGTCTGGTGCGTCGATGAACCCCGCCCGCTCAATCGGCCCCGCCATACTCGCCTGGAGGACCGAGACGCTGGGGGTACTCTGGCTCTACATGACCGCCCCCATCGTGGGTGCGGTCATGGCCGTGCCGTGGTTTCGCTGGATCCAGCCGGTCGGCAGCACGATCAGCGACAACCCGAGCGAAGTGGCCACCTAGCCGCAGCAGCCGGGCCTGCTCACAGCCCGCAGGCCGCCCGGGCGCGGCCCAGCACCTCACCCGCCTTCTCCCGAGCTCGAGCCGCACCGGCCTGCAGGATCTCCTCCAACCGCCCTTCCTCGGCCGCCAGCTCTTCGCGAAGCGAACGGGCCTGGGCAAAATGGTCCTGCGACAACTCGAACAGCGCCTGTTTTGCGTCACCGTACCCCAGCCCACCGGCACGGTACCGAGCAGCAAGATCCTCGATCTGCTCCCCGTCGGCGAACAGTTTATACAGGTTAAACACCGAACATTGAGAGGGATCCTTGGGCTCTTCGACCGGAGTCGAGTCGGTCTTGATCGACATCACCTTCTTGCGGACTCGCTCCGCCGGCTCGAACAGCTCGATCACGTTGTCATAACTCTTGGACATCTTTTCGCCGTCGGTCCCAGGCACCTTGGCACTGGAGTCCAGCACACGTGACTCAGGCAGCACGAACACTTCACCGTAGATCGAGTTGAATCTCTCGGCGATGTCACGTGTGACCTCGATGTGCTGCACCTGGTCGAGCCCCACCGGTACGATGTCGCTGTCGTAGATCAGGATGTCAGAGGCCATCAGCACCGGGTAGGTGAACAGCCCGGCATCGGCTACGACCCCATGTTCCTTCTTGTCCTTGTACGCATGGCACTTCTCGAGCCAGCTGAGATTGGTGACTGTCAGCAGCAGCCAGGTCAATTCGGGGACCTGCGGCACATCCGACTGCCGGAACAGGGTCGCTTGCTCGGGGTCCAGCCCGAGGGCGAGCAGGTCGAGTGCCGCGTCGCGAGTGAAGGCCCGTAGCTGTTGGGCGTCGCGGATCGTCGTCAGAGCATGCAGATCAGCGATGAAATAGAACGCCTGCTCGTTCTCCTGCAGAGCGATGTACTGGCGGATGGCACCAAAGTAGTTGCCCCAGTGAAAACGCCCCGTCGGCTGGATCCCGGATAAGACACGCATCGGTTTTGCCTGGCTCCCTCTGCTCAGTGACTCGCGTCGCCAACCGGCACCGCATCGAGAGTCCCCACCACGTCGGCGACTGACTCGACGCCCAGTTCCGACAGGCAGGCGTCCAGTTCAGAGACCAGCCGGCTGGCCAGGCCCGGATCGTAGAAACTGGCCGTGCCGATCTGCACCGCGGTGGCACCGGCGACCAGGAACTCCATCACGTCGTCCACGTTCGAAATCCCGCCTACGCCGATCACCGGGATCTCTACCTCGCGGGCCACCTTCCACACCGCACACAGCGCCAGTGGCTTGATCGCCGGACCGCTCAGACCACCGGTCACGTTTCCCAGTATCGGCCGTCGTCGTTTCCAGTCAATCGCCATCCCCTGGTAGGTGTTGACCAGCGACACCGCGTCCGCCCCGGCCTCGCACACCGCGGTGGCCACCGAGACAATGTCGGTGACGTTGGGAGTCAACTTGGCGATCACCGGCAACGACGTCACCCCGCGAACCCGGCCAACCACCTCGGCAGCCAGATCGGGGTTGGTGCCGAAATCGATGCCACCACTGACATTCGGACACGATATGTTCAACTCGATCCCGGCCAGCCCCTCGGTCGACTCCAGCACCGTCGCCATCGTCTCGAATTCCTCGACGTCGTGCCCGGCGATGTTGGCGATCACCGCGGTAGGAAGTTCAACCAGGTGCGGAAGGTGCTCCTCGACAAAGTACTCGAGGCCGTCGTTGTCCAAGCCAATCGAGTTCAACAAACCGGATGTCGTCTCGACCGTCCGCGGAGGCGGGTTTCCGATTCGAGGCTCCGGAGTGATCGTCTTGGGGATGACGCCACCGAGGCTCTCGAATCGCGCAAACGCTTCCATCTCGCGCGCGTATCCAAACGTCCCCGATGCCACCAGGATCGGGTTGAGCAGGTGCAGGCGGTTGAGATCGACTGCGAGCTGAGGCACGCGGGCCATACTAGTTGGCGCCCGGTACAGCAGCAACGTCGACTCAAACCGACCCGAACCGCCCGAGACAGTTCGGTGGCAAGGCCGTGACTACTAGATCACGCCGCCATGCGTACGGTATGGAGTCGCCAGGTCGGGCATCTCCAGAGACCAAACGCGTTCCCAGATCCGGGGAATGTGGCGCAAGCCCTCGGAGACGAAGATCAACTGCCGGGTTCGAATGTCCTGCGACGAATCGTAGATCGGCACAATGCAGCCGACCGACATCGCAACCACAAAAACGCTCGACAACAACTTTTTACGCATCAGACATCCCTCCATGGATGTACCAGCAAAGTGACGCCGTGACACGACGCTCACCAGTGGCTGAAGTGACCAACCAGGTTGTGATGAGTGGAAGCGGGGAGACAATACGATGAGAGGTGAAGAAGTGGTGGCGAATTGAGGCGAGAGAGGCTATTCGCCAGTGAGTTGATTGAGAGAGGATTTGGTCTCGTTGGCCGCCATTTCGGAAGTCGGCGGTTTCGCCGGACTGACTTGAGCAGGGGCCACGGTCCCGGGCAGCGGAGTTGACGCCAGCGGTTCCGGAGCGTGCGGAACTATTGAAGAGGAACCCGGAGTTCCCTGGGGCACCGCCATCGACGCTTCGACCTCGATGAATCCTCCCGGAACGTCGGGCAAGTCGCGGATTCTTGCCTGCATTTCCTTGCCCGGCTTGAACGTCACCACGCACTTCTCCGGCACCCAGACCTCGTCGTCGGTTCGTGGGTTCCGTGCGGGACGAGCGGCTCGTTTTCTCACCCTGAAAACGCCAAAATTCCGCAACTCGATCTTTCCGTCCCGAGCCAGTGTCTCGATGATCTCGTCGAACGTACGTTGGACAATCTCCTTGACCTTCAACTGGGTCAGGTCCGCGTCCGCGGCAATCGTCTTGACGATGTCTTTCTTGGTCACGGTGTGCCCTGCGGACCCGACAAAGGAGCGGTTTGGGATGGATTGTTGTATCTACTGACCTCAACGCGACTTAACCCTACTGGTAAATTTGATTTCATGTCAAGACGGACCATTGTAACCACAACGACAGCCATTCTGTTTATCGGTACCCTGTAACCGTTTCGACCAGCACAATCGTCAAACTTCGCCGAAGTCGCCACTCCCGTTCCCCTCAGAAAGCTAGATTCTATCCTGTGAAACCATCTGCTGGATGGCCTCAACACTGTATCGGGCCCCGCGTCCCGCTCCGGGGCAATCGGTCTGAACCGACTCCCAGGCTTCGGGAGTCTCGACATTTGAGTCCCAAAACGGCCAATTGCGACACTGTTGCGGACGGACCGCGTAGATGGTGCACCGGCGGTCCTTCGGATCGAAAAACGTACAATCGCCGTTTGCGTATTCCTGGAGCGAGGTTCGCCCGGCATAGGGCCGTGTATGCATCACCCGGATCTCGCCCTCGCCGGTCCCGGTGTGCTCGGCAATTCGGCGGATGTCATCGTCGTCGACCCAGACCACCCCGGGCGCCCCGGTGCAGCAATTGCCGCACCCGGTGCATTCGAAGCACAGCCCATCCCGATACCACGGATCTACCGCCATGGCAGGAGTCTAGGCCACCTCGCCAACTCTGCTCAACCCCACACGCCGATGCGGTTCGCCCGAGAGCCATCTACAATGTCGGCATGCAGAGCGAACCGGGACTTCGTGTTGGCGGCATCGTGTTGTGCGGTGGTCACAGTCGGCGAATGGGGACGTCGAAGTCCACCTTACCGTTTGGGTCTCAGACCCTGCTCGAGCGGATGCTTGAGATCGTCTCAAGCACCCTGTCACCGGTCGTCGTGGTCACGGCGGCTGACCGACCACCACCAACCCTCCCGCCCGGCATCCTGCTGGCCCACGACTCCCACGTCGACGCTGGCCCGCTGGCGGGCCTGCATGCCGGCCTCAGTGCCCTGTCCGACCACGCCGATGCGGCATTTGCCACATCCTGCGACGCCCCGTTTCTGCGGCCTTCACTGATCTCCGAAGTAGCCTCGCGACTCGGATCTGCGGATCTGGCAATCCCCTGTGACGGCGATTACCATCACCCGCTGGCAGCCGTCTATCGCACGTCGCTGGTCGACACCATCGACCGTATGCTGTCCGCCGGTCAACGTCGACCACTGCAACTTCTCGAGCACGCTGTTGCCCACGAAATCGACGTCGAGAGCCTGCGGGTCGCGGACCCTGAGCTCGTTTCGTTTCGCAACCTCAACACCCCCGCTGACTATCAGCAGGCCCTGGCAGACGCAGGCCTCGCCTGACTCGCACCCCAAACGGCACGACTTCCGGTGAACTCGACCAACCACACGCCGCGCGACGTTCGCATGAAGGGGTTCGTGAATCGAGCCCTCGTCGGCGACGTGCTCGGCTGGCTCCGCGAGCAGGCGGTGCCACGGGCGATCGAGACGATACACGTGGCCGAACTCTCTGGGCGGGTCCTTGGCCAGTCCATCGACGCGCCGATCGACGTACCCTCCTTTGATCGGTCGGCAATGGACGGCTACGCCGTGCAGGCCGGCGCCACCGATGGAGCCAGCCTCTACAACCCGCTTTCCTTTGAGATTGTCGGCGAATCGCTGCCCGGCTCCGGCTTCTCCGGAACCATCGACGCCGACTCCGCGGTGAGGATCATGACCGGGGCCCCCGTCCCCGCGGGGGCCAGTTGCGTCGTCCCGGCCGAACACGCCAACGAGTCCGACGGACGCGTCGAGGTCACTCAGCCGGTCCCAGACGGCCGACACATCGGCAGGCGGGGTGAGGATGTCACGGTCGGACAGCGACTTTTGGAAACCAGCAGAAGGCTCAGGCCCCAGGACGTCGCGCTGATCGGATCACTCGGCCTCGACCGCGTCGACGTAATCCGGCAGCCTCGCGTGCGATTGCTGATCACCGGCGACGAACTTGTTGCACCCGGAGGCGTCCGCCGAGACGACCAGATCTTTGAATCCAACTCCCTGATGCTGGCCGGGTTGGTCCACCGAGACGGGGGCCTGCTCGAGCCCGCATCACTCTCGAGTCCGGTGTCCGATGACCGGCCCGCAATTGCCCGCGAGCTGTCCCGGCCGGGGGCCGACGTGATTCTCGTCTCCGGAGGCTCGAGCGTCGGCACCGAGGATCATGCTCCGACCCTGGTCGGCGAACTCGGCCAACTGGCTTTTCACGGAGTGGCCATGAGACCCTCGAGTCCGGCAGGAGTGGGGCGGGTTGGCGAGGCACTCGTTTTCCTGTTGCCCGGAAACCCCGTCTCGTGTCTTTGTGCCTACGACGTCTTTGCCGGCGAGGCGATCAGGCGTCAGGGTGGCCTGCCCCCCGGATGGCCTTACCCGGCCGTTGAGGGCGTCCTGGAAGAACGAATCGCCTCCGACATCGGCCGTCTTGACTACTGCCGTGTCTCGATCGATGGCAGCTCGCCTCCGGCCGTCTCGCCGCTGGCCATCAGCGGCGCCTCGATTCTTTCTTCGACCACCCGTGCCGACGGTTTCGTGATGGTCCCGGCGGATCTTGAAGGCTATGCCGCCGGCAGCCATGTCCGCGCCTGGCTGTATGATCCCCCGCAGAGCGGTTTGGGTGTGCCGGAATGAACCACAGACCGTCACCCGAGACTCTCGCGGCCGCACGGCAGCAACAGTTCCTGGAAGTCGTCGATCGCGACACCGCCGAGCAGCGATTCCACGAGCACCTCGACCTGTCGCCGCTGGATGCTGAAATTGTGCCGCTGGGCGACAGCCTGGAACGCGTGCTGTCCCAGGACGTGCTCGCCGACGTTGACGTTCCCGCCTTCGACCGCTCGAACGTCGACGGTTTCGCAGTACAGGCGGCCGATACTGCCGGGGCGATGGAAGAGGATCCTCGGCAGTTGGCGATCAACGATGAAGTTCTGGCCCCCGGCGTGCAGGCCTCGATCGACATCGTCTCCGGCACCGCGACGACGATCGCCACCGGCGCGGTCGTGCCGCGTGGGGCGGACTCGGTGGTGATGGTCGAACATACACGCGTTGATGACCATGGACGTCTGCTGGTCGAACACGCGGTGGCCCCCGGAGCCCGAATCACGTTTGCGGGCACCGATATCGCCCGGGGCGAAACAGTACTGCGTGGCGGGCAATTGCTCACATCGCGAGAAATCGGCGTCCTGGCGGCTATCGGCCACAGCGAGGTCTCCGTCGTAGGTCGCCCCAGCGTGGCGATCATCTCGACCGGCGACGAAATCATCTCGCCGGGGGAACCAATGACTCACGGCGGTGTCTACGATTCCAACGCCGCCATTCTTGCCGCTGCTGTCGAGGAACTGGGTGGGCAGCCTCACGTGCTGGGATGTTTCAGAGACGATCTCGAAGAACTCTCTCTCGCCATGGTCCAGGCCCTTGAACACGACGTCGTCGTGCTCTCCGGCGGTACATCCAAGGGAGCGGGTGACCTCTCCTACCAGGTTGTCAGCCAACTGCCGCCTCCGGGCATCGTGGCCCACGGCGTCGCCCTGAAGCCGGGAAAACCCATTTGTCTGGCCGTGACCGGCACCCGGCCGGTCGTGATCCTGCCCGGTTTCCCCACCAGTGCGGTCTTCACGTTTCACGAATTCGTCGCGCCGGTCATCCTGCGGCTCGCCGGTCGATCCGAAAGCGAGCCGCAGCACCAGGCGGCTACGCTGCCCATGAGAGTCAACTCCGAGCGTGGCCGCACCGAGTACCTGCTGGTCAACCTCTCGGACGGCCCCGACGGACTGGCCGCCTACCCGATGGGAAAGGGGTCCGGATCGGTCACCACCTTCAGCGGTGCCGACGGGTTCTTGACCATCCCGTCACAGACGGAATACCTCGAAGCCGGCAGCCCGGTCCGGGTCCAACTGCTCGGTCGCCAACTCACTCCTGCCGACCTGGTCGTGATCGGAAGCCACTGTGTCGGGCTTGATTTCCTGCTCGGGCAACTCCAGCAACAGGGCTTCTCGGTCAAGTCACTCTACGTGGGCAGTTCCGGCGGACTGGCCGCGGCCGCACGCGGCGAATGCGACATCGGAGGAATCCATCTGTTGGACCCCGACAGCGGCGACTACAACCGCCCGTTCCTCGACGACGGGATGCTATTGCTCGAGGGGTACCAGCGAATGCAGGGACTGGTCCACCGATCGGATGATTCCCGCTTTGACGTGGACTCGTGGGAAACCGCACTCCAGCAGGCACTCAACGACGACTCGATCCGGATGGTCAATCGCAATGCAGGCAGCGGCACTCGAGTCGTGATCGATCGACTGCTCGACGGCGCCACACCGCCCGGGTTCGCCATGCAGGTCCGATCTCACAACGCAGTCGCCGCGGCGATCACGCAGGACCGGGCCGACTGGGGCATCGGCATCGCGCCGTTGGCCGAGATGTATGGCCTGGGCTTTCTGCCGATCCAGCCCGAACAGTACGACCTGGTGATCCCGGCCACCCGGGACCAGCGGCCGGCAGTCCAGGCGCTGCGGAGACTGTTGGACGACCCCGAGATTCGAGCACACCTGGCTGGGCTAGGCTTCGAGAGGACAACCTAGTCGGACACCCGTAGCACCTGCCCCGCTTCGATCAACTGTGGTACCTCCCGCTGCTCGTGACGCGACACGGCCTTCTGCTCCGGACGAAACCAGACCAGGTAGACGTCCAACCGATCGTATGCTCCCAGGCCATGGTGCTCATCGGATAGTGACACCAGTCGATCGATCATCCGTGCCGCTTGCTGGTCATCCTCCCGCGGGTCACTGTGGACCTGGAGCGTGATCCTGAGAATCTTGGGGGTGCCTTTGTGCATCTTTCGCTGCCCCCCCTCCACCTGGGGAGCCGATCGCGGAAACTCGGCATGAATCGCCTCCCGCAGATCGCGGAACGGCCCGGTGTGCACTTGGGTGTACCCCCACAGAGCCAGTGTGAACACGAGGCCCAGCAGCAGGAGTCCGCACGCGACCCAGACCCCCGAGGTCCTCGGCGGTTCAACAGGTGTGGTTTTCGCTGTCCCGTCGGTCATGGTTCACTCCTCGTGCATCGACCCGATCAGGCTGGCTGCCGGACCCGACTCCGACCACTCGACCCGTCCGGCACGGTCGATCACAAACCAGCTCGTCTTCGAGACCCGTCCATCACGACCCAGCACCCCCCAGGCCCCGGCAGCACCTCCGGGCACCTGCCCCCGCCGTCCACCGGCGTCGGAGAGGACGAGTAGACTGGGACCGTCCTCGTCGTCCGTCTCGCGACGAAGTGTCTGCGGCAGTTCCTGGCTGACGATCAACAGGATGTCGCTGCCGGCTCCTACCCGGGCAGCGGACCGCTTCTTCAATGCCCGCAGGACGGGGTTGTCAGCCATCGACTCTCCATCGGCCAGGAAGACCAGGTCGATTCGATGCCGGCCCAGGTATCGAGCCAGCCTCACAGTGCGGTTCTCCGTGTCGTACAGTTCGAACTGCATCGCAGTCCCGACGGGCCGCATAGCGGCGGCCAAGCCGTCTGGCCTGCGGATCCGGCGTTGTTGGCTCTGGCCACGCTCCCAGATCGTCGCGACGCACAGCAGCACCGCAGCGACCGGCAGTATCCAGAACAGTCGTTGGCTCGACATGGGGCAAAGGGCCTTCCGGCCGCAACACTCACTCCTCGACCTCGGCGGCCTGCGAATCGGCGATCACCTTGTTGAGTGCCTTCAGATACGACTGGGCACTGGCCTCGATGATATCGGTGCTGACTCCCTTGCCGTGATAATGGCGACCGTCGGCGACAATCTCGACCAACACCTCGCCCTGGGCGTCCTTCCCCTTCGAAACGCTGCGGACCTCGTAGTCCTCGAGCCGGGCGTCGATCCCGGTGAGACGTTCCAGGGCTCGGAACACCGCGTCGACCGGGCCATCACCCGTCGCCGCGTCGCGACGAATCGACTCGTCTTCGCTTTTCAACTCGATCGTGGCCGTGGGAATCGTGTCGGTCCCTGCCGAAGTATGCAGGCTGGCCAGCGTCCAGTAATCGACCCCCTCCCCAATCCGGTTGTCGACCAGGGCCGCGATGTCCGAGTCGTAGATCTCCTTCTTCTTGTCCGCCAGGGTGATGAAGTCATCAAAGACGGTCTGGAACAAGGTGTCGTCCAACGTGTAGCCCAGTTGCACGACCCGGTCCCGGAAGGCGTGCCGACCGCTGTGCTTACCCAGTACCAGGTTGGTTCCGACAAACCCGACATCCTCGGGCCGCATGATCTCATACGTCGTCCGCTCCTGCAGAATTCCGTGCTGATGGATACCGGCCTCGTGAGCAAACGCGTTCTGCCCGACAATCGCCTTGTTCCGCTGCACCTTCATCCCGGTGATGCTGGACACCAGTCGACTGGTCGGGAACAGCCTATTTGTGTTGATGCGTGTGTTACAGCCGAAGTAGTCGCCGCGAGTCGCCACCGCCATCACGATCTCTTCAAGAGCCGCGTTGCCGGCCCGCTCGCCCAAACCGTTGATCGTGCACTCGACCTGTCTGGCACCCTGCGCGACGGCGGCCAGGCTGTTGGCCACGGCCAGGCCCAGGTCGTTGTGACAGTGAGCACTCAGGACCGCTTTCTCGATGTTCGGTACGT
>Ga0310123_10001325_pt1 | contig 20696 bp, 21 predicted proteins | sample CB6_AW_1057_MG_FD_203505 | JGI IMG/M metagenome (GOLD analysis project Ga0310123, IMG submission 203505) | Marine microbial communities from Western Arctic Ocean, Canada - CB6_AW_1057 | ecosystem: Environmental > Aquatic > Marine > Oceanic | place: Canada: Western Arctic Ocean | collected... | reverse complement strand
ATCCGTTGCGCTGCGCAGCACCAACCCGCCCCCTCCAGAATCCGAATCCCACTTCGAGCTCCGCCAACCGGTATAATCGCCGAATTCAGCCGTCCTGCCTTTGAGCTCAATTCGTGCGGAGTATCAGAACCCTCGCTGCGGGCATAGAGAGGCTTTCTGTGCGAAGAGGCTGCTTCACCCTGATCGAACTGCTGCTGGTCATTTCGATCATCGCGTTGCTGATTGCGCTGCTCCTGTCTGCTCTCCAGTTGGCCCGTGATGCCGTCTGCGGATCAAACATGCGTCAACTCGGCATCGCCTTCCAGAGTTATGCCAACAACCACGACAGTACCCTGCCACCGCACGGCTCTCTGATCGCCGGCAGGTTGCACACGCTTACTTGTACACGGCGTTGTCTCCGCCATCAAGCAGTCCCCGGCCCCACATGCCGTTGAGGTTTTGGGCCCAGTCGCGGGTCTGGACGCGGTGAACCGAGCCGTCTTGGAACAAGAAGTTGCCGCTTTTCTTGTGGATAGGATTAAAGCCGGCATGCCCGGTGCCTCCAAGCATGACGGAACGGATGGTATCGGGGATACCATCCATATCCACATCGATGGTCAGGCGCCAGGCTACGCTATTGTTGGGATTGTAGATCTCAGTACAGGTTCCACGCCCGCACCGTGAGGTCCCACAGTCAGCTTTGGCATCGGCGGCGACGAAGACACCGGGATCGGTCTTTTCGATGATGGCCGAGCCGTTGAAGCAGCCGGCTTTGCAGTTACCGGATCGCAGGTGCGGTGGGGCGTAATAGCCCACGACTGAAAAATAGTTGATTCCGTAATTCAGCGGGGTTCGATCGACGCCGTCGGGAGTTTGCTTACGGGTGTAGCTGATGTCACTTTCAAGAGCTTGAGCATTGGACGGGCAGGGCATGAAGATCTGGTCGCTGGCCCAGTTCGGACCGGTTGGGCCGTTCCAGCCAAAGAGAAACCTCCATGGCTCGGGATTTTCTTTGCCCATGTAGGGCATGACGACCTGGTCCCACAGTGGCGGGTTATGGTAATTGCTGGCGCTGGTGGCATAGCCATAGGGAGGTAGCAGGCTGTCATAGTCCATGGAGTAGGCCTGGAAGCCGATTCCCAACTGTCTTAGGTTTTGATCCGCAGACGGCCACGCGAGCTTCTTCTCGGGCCTGCTGCAGTGCCGGTAGTAGCAGGGCGATCAGCAACGCGATAATGGAGATCGCCACCAGCAGTTCAATTAGTGTGAATGCCCACTGTCTTGATCGGGAGATGATCCGCCGGTCCATGGGGCTGCTCCTTTATATTAGATCGCCACCTATGCGATGAAAGTCGGCGATTGAGAGTATGCCATGCTAAGCTACTTTTCTCCTACGACCCCCTCGCTCTCGCTGGTTCGCACCTTAGGGCGAAAAACTGTGAAACATAGAGTGGCAACGCTCAAACCACCCATATTGTGCCGTAAATGCGATTTTAGGCTGCTCTAGTTGGGGAATGACGTGTGCCTGAGTTGGCCAAGCAACTGTTGCCATAACAAGCGAGGCGCTTCAATCCTGCTGACCGATCGCACGCTGCAGATCTACGATGACTCGGGCCAGTCGGTCACGCAATTCGATATGCCACGCATCGTTCTGTGACCAGTGCACCGAGTTGTGGAAAGAACGAGCAATGTCTAAAAGTACTTGCTCCCCATCGCGTACATCAACGCCTTGATCTCGGCCGGCGGTCATCAGGCCATCCAGGATGCAGGCGTAGTCGTAGTCCTCAACCCCCTCGCGAAACGTCATTACCCGTAGCGACGGAGTGATGGAAAAATCGGGTTCGGTTGCTGCCATGCTGCGTGTCGGCGGGTAAAAGAATCCGACCGCGCCGTTGCCCCAGACGCAGTAGGGATTGATCCACGGATTGCCACTTCCGCCGTAGTCGGTGGTCCAGTAGATGGTGTCCCACACGAAGAAACCCGATCCGCCGCGGTTGAATATATCCAGGGCAAACATGCGGTTGTTCACGCCGGGTGTGTCGATGACCAGCCTGCTGGTGCTAACGGCGTAGTTCCACAGTCGGGACCGATCGGGTTCGATGTCGTGGTCAGGGAAGAGGTATTTTTCCCACCGGTTGTAGTTCTCGTCCATCTGAGGAATGTAGAAATCGAGCAGTCCCTTGAATGCATACGTATCATCCTCCGGATCCAGCTTGTATTGAAGCGTTTCATATCCTTGTATGCACGCGCCGATTTTTAGGCGTGCCACCAGCGGATCAGACTTGAGCGTGCTCAGAAAATGCCGCAGCCGGCCTTGATTCATGGTTTCGTCGATGATGATGAAGGCTTTGTCGAGCCAGCCATTTTCTTCAAGGTTTTCGGCAATGGCACGAAAGTAATCGGCCAGCAGTTGGTTGTACTGAGCTCTGCTGATCTCAATGGTTTGGCCTTGGTAGGGGTCTTCGGCGATGATGCCGTAGGCCAGCCAGGTCTCATCACCGAATTGCGGCCACGCCGCCGACCTTGGGCGCACCGCTGTGGCGTGGTTGGCCAGAGGTTTTCCGGGCAAGACCCGGAAGATATTGCAGCGTGTCGGGTTGGTGTGGTAGATAGTAAGAGAATTGACCTTTAGTTCGTCGATGAAATAGCGAAGCGTCTCATTGAACTCGGTGAAATCCCAGTCGTGCAGCGTGACAAAGTTGTCCGGCGAGTCGACGTTGTAGCCATTGGGCGGTGGCGACCAGTTCACTGCAAACGGGCTGTAGAGGGCGACCGACTTCGGGTAGAACTTGTTCTTGGCCATGACGGTGTAGTAGGCGCGGGCGAGCTTCTTGAGTTGGTCTATGGTCTGGAGTCCGTGGTAGCCCATTAGGCCCCGGTAACCGGGCCGCTGGGCGCGGTCGTTTGCATCAGCCATGGGCTTGTCCAGGTACTGGCCACCCATATTGGTGTGCAGGGCGGAAAACTCCGGAAGTGCAAAGTCATAAACTTCCAGTGATAGCGGAATCTCGAGTACCGAATTGTCGCAGTTAAGATGAATGCTGCCATGATAGATGCCTGGTGGCGTGTCGGGGGAAATGCGCACCGTGACCCAAAGAGCTTGGTTGCCCGCGGCAGGCAGCAATGTGTGGGGTTGCACTGGGACCAGTGGATCACCGATCAAGCCGATGCAACTGGCAGGGGTGATGTCCGAGATTCTCGAGATTGGAACGTATTCCACGCATCGAAAGCCGATTGCCGAAGCCCCGATGACATCGGCTCCTTTGCGCAGATTTGTGGCGGACGCTTTCATGAAGCGGACCACCGTCTTCGGTGACAGGACAAGCTGGAACGATTGGGCTTCATTGGCCGCTGCTGAGACTTTGATTCCGTCGGCTTGTATTGGGGGAGCGGGGGTGCGGGGGGTCAGCTTTACCGTGCTTTCTGCGAACCACAATTCAAGGTTGTCGGTTCCTTTCAACCGGTATCGCGTCTGGCCGAGGTGCTTTTCAGCAGTGTTTGTTTCCCTAAGCCGCACCACCGATTGTGGCATGTGTTTCCGCCGCAATCTCGGAATCATCAGGTGGTAAGCACTCATCGGCTGGTAATAGATCATCAGCCGGTGGCGCCCGGCTCTCCGCAAGTTGACAAGCAAACGGATCTCAGCGCGATGCAGGGCGATCTTCTTGATGCCAGAGACGAACCGGCCTCCGACTTCCACGGCAACCGAGTCCGACTCGGGGATGAACAGCCGTTCGTGATCGCTGCGTGCCTTGGGCAACATCGGCGGCTCGTACGAAATGTAGTTGATCTTGCGGCTCGGGCTGCCGAAACGATGAATCAGATCGTAGCGGTGCATAGGTGAGTGCCTATCCAAGCCGCTGGCACCGGCTTCGTCGCCCGCAGCAGTATAGCGCAGCAGATAGTGCGCTCCCGGCTGTACGGACACGTCAATAGTGAAATCCTCATTGCGGGAGAGAACATCGGCAAGAAGATTCAGTCCAGTTTTGACCAGGTAGAATCCGCCTTCAATATTTGGATCACCAGCCATATCTATCGCGATCAACTTCACATTGCTGTAAGAAAAGTGCTGCGGCCCATAGGGAGCGTACTTCAGCTGCTCTAGTTCGTTTATCGCGCTTGTGATTTGTGCTCCGGTCAGTGGCACGCTGTGCCAACCCGACTCTTTGGCCTCAATGGTGATTGGAATCCGGTATTGATAGAAAGTGTCGTGCCAATCGTCGGTGGCGAAGGAGGGGGAAAAAGAGAAAGAAAGTATCGACCAGAAGCAGAAACATGCGATAAGATTCCGTTTCATGTTGTGGCTCCGAGAAACGCTTGCACCGGGACGGTGCGACGGAATTTACTTGTGCTGACAAGACAATAACCGGAAATTTCCCATTTGCCCTTTGTCGTTCGACCGCCGAACTTTTCGGGCACGAGTGTAACGTCCCTCCTGCGAAACCCCAGTTCTGGTCGCTTGCTTCTGGCCAGAGTTGACTGTGAAAGGGCGAGTTCTGCCTCAAGACGGTGTTCTAGAGGCCCTGTTGGACAGCTGCGCCAGTGGTGGGAAAGATTGCCATCGCAGCCCCCTCGTCGTTTGTTGTATTGGTGCGCGGTTTGCGACTGTCATATTGGTGCTGTTCTGGGCGTCAGCGTGGCAAACCGCCGTATTCCTTCAAGGATTGCCCTGTACAGCTAGACGCGATACCGCGACTTCGGCCAGTTGAAATGGAACGTGTCGGGCGTGATGAACCACCTGCGCTCCGATCTTGATCAGCTTGTCGCATAGTGGCATGAACGGCCAGAAAATCACGCTCAGCGGTAGTGACAGTCGGCGCAGGAAGTTGCCAAGTTGTACGTTAGAATATGCAGTTGCAGCCGTGCCTGGTTGGCGTCAAAGCCGTGGTAGCTCAGGCGAGTTCAGCGGATCGCGTGCTTGCCCTCCTGGATTCGCTGCTCGAACGTGCAAGCACACCACAGGCAGAGAACTCTCTTCTTTCAATTATTCCAATGGGTTTAGCTCGCCGGTAGTAGTGATGAGCCGGCTTGTTGGCGTCGTCGGCGCACAAAATAGAGCCAACCCAGTGTCAGGATTCCTATGGTGCCTGGTTCCGGAATAGAGCCGCCTGCTGGATTCAACATGTTTCCGAAGTTCTGCTGTACCGCGATCAGGTCCGCGCCAGTGACTTGACCGTCGTCGTTGGCATCGCCAAGGAACAGACCATCGGTGGGCATATTGGGGCCCACGTTTTCGAAGTTCTGCTGTGCAATCACCAGGTCTGCACCGGTGACCTGGGTGTCATTATTTGCATCACCAAGGAGTAAATTGGGAATCACCTCCAAGGCAACGACGGTGGGGTGGTAGACCACCTCTAGGGGAAGGCCTCCGTCCAGTGCAGAAATATTTTCGGTATCAAACGCACCAGTCACGCCGCCATCCGCGGAGATTATGGTAAACGTCTGGCCGAGACTAGGAGAAAAGTCCTCGATCAATATCGCATCAAGTGTTGCTGCAAGACTGGCGGAACCGGCAATCTTCAGTTGATCGAATTCGCCTGGTCCGACACCACCAAGTTCGATCCGGGTGCTGGAAGATTCACCCAAGACCACATCGCCGCTGAAGACCATCGCGCCAGGGCTGGAGCCGGGCGAGAGGTCGCCTTCGAAGAGGTTCGTACCCGATCCGACGAAGCTCCCGTTGCCTGAAACCGATCCAAAGTGGACTGCGGTGGATCCATCGCTCACCTTGAGTATGCCATCGTTGATCAGATCGTCATAGAACGTGACGTTGCTGGCGCCAGAAATGATAATCGTGCCCCCGTCATTGTCGATGTTTCCGAAAATATCGGAGGTTCCAAAACTTAATCCGATATCACCCTGGTTGATAACTCCGCCGTCGAAGCGAAGTGTCGCATTACGGCCCATGACATTGCCGCCATTGGCGGCATTCACGATTTTGCAAAGGAATTTCAGCTCTTCACTAATCACCTCGATTCGACCGCTATTCGTAATCAAACCGTCGACAACACCGCTTCCGCTGATCACCCTGCTGTTCGTGATTATCGGCGAGGCGATCGTCATTCCATCAAGCTCGACATGGCCTTCATTGGCCAGGCCCCCTAGTGCATGAAAGTGACCGCTGCCGGCCAATGCGCCACGGTTAGAAATTGTTACGTGGTTCAATACAGTCAATGACACGCCAGGTTGCAGGTCAAGTGTTGCGACTCCGGTATCCAATGCTCCAATGTCCAGAGAGAAAATACGCATGTCGCTTGTCGGGCCCGTCACAATTACAAAACTTTCCGGATGGACATTGATCGACATTGCCGCGTCGGGTATTTCACCTTGGTCCCAATTGGTCGGCTCATCCCACTGGTCTGAAGCTGCATTCCACTTCTGGCTTACAACACGGCTAGTTCCCAGATCCCACGCGTGTCCTGGTCCGCGAGGTATATAGCACACGTGAGCCATCCGGACTGAACTGGAAACCGTCACTCACTTCTCCACCATCTACCATCGCTGCGTTCAGCTTGACCGGTGTTCCACCTTCACTGGGGACGCTGTAGAGTTCGAAGACGTCATCTATATTCCTGGTCCGCGCGGCACAGCACAAGTGATCCGTTCGGACTAAACTGAAAATCCCAGCTCGCAGTTCCGCCATCTACCAGATCCGCGTTCAGTTTTAGTGGTGTCCCGCCGATGCTGGGGACACTGTAAAGTTCCCAGATACTCTTCGCCGTGTTTTTTGCAATGGACAGCAGTACATCCAAACCGTCTGGACTGAATTGGAGGCTGTCGTGATCCACATTTTCACACCTGGATATTCTCTATCCACGGGCTTCACAGCCACCAGTTTGCCTGGTGTTCCGCCATTGCTGGGCACACTGTAAGGCTTCCAGGCATCATTTGTCTCCTGGTCTGCGCTGTACAGCACACGTAAGCCATCTGGACTGAACTGAAAGCTCCCATAGTCGACATTTCCACCCTCTATCAGCTCCGCATTCGGCTTCAGTGGTGTCCCACTCTTGCTGGGAACACTGTAGAGTTCAAAAACGTCATTTGTCTCTTGGTCCGCAAGGTACAGCACATGTTCGCCATCTGGACTGAACTGAAAATCCCAGCTCACAGTTTCACCATCTATCAGATCCGTGTTGAGCTTTGTTACACCGGCATCGGCCGGGGCCACGGTATGGCTATTGCCCATATGACACCTGGCACAACAAGGCCAAACCTATAAAAATCAATCGACATTCTTGCAATCTCCCCGGAACAAGCATGACTCGCTAATCAGACAGCTGATGTCGGATCAGCAGACCTTGCTACAGGATCCGGCCTTATTTGCCCTCTTCGCCGCATTTCCTGTACACAAAGAAACCCATTCGCTGTCTTACTCTGTGTTATAGAATTGTAAACCAGAGAAGGCGTGGGGGTGATGTTTTTTACGCGACAAAACTCCTGCCTCACTTTCATTTAAATGATTTTTGAGTCTCTATTTACTGAATGTGTGGGGCGGGTAAGGCACAATCTTGTCACGGCACCGGGTGGTTACATTTGGATGTGACGCGGATTTCCGCAGCTAGTGTCATAGCGATGGTTTTTTGATTTGTCGTGATTCAAGCGAGGCGTTATGCCGCGGCACTGCGGTAGCAAAACTTGGGCAGGATGAAACTGGCCAAACACGGCCTCAACTGATCCATTCTGGGTATAGGACAATTGGCCTCTTAGCTAGGGGGAGATTCTACTTCCGCCAACTGTGGTGCATGGGGCCTTACCACTCTGGTCGGCCTGAGATCAGGTCTAGCACCTGCCTATCTATGGAGGATTTCGAATTCATGCACTGCTGTGCAGCATGTAATATCACCATAGGCTCAGCACGGTTCGGTACCTGCCAGTGCAAAACTGATTCCCATACAGTTTGGTCTGCAGCTCATGGCCTAAATCTGAGCGATTTTTCTTGGCCGCTTCTCTTTTCCATCGGCCATTTGACAGCCCTTGCCTACTAGCTAAACTTACTGAACTAAATGTGCTGCTGTGCCCTCTTAGAGCCTGAAGGGTGTGGAATTTGGAATGATCAGGCTGCACATGACGAGGATCGCCCTGTATTTTGACAAGCTGTCGACGATCGTTATATTTTCCCCCCACCTTTAGGTGACGGCTTCCTAAAAAATGGGACTTGGCGCCCGTAGGTCACGGGAGGCGAGGTAAGAGACTAGACCGGACGGCGAAAGCCGGTCGGGCCGGTTTGATTTGTATAGTTCTTTGACAAGTGGATAGGTCAGGTGTTGCATGCGGTTGCTGTCCGCCCGTTTTGGGGACAGCGACTTATGTTGCACCGAGGCTCAATATAGTGCACTGAGGAGCTTGCCCAAGACTACCACTTATGTGGTCTGTCAAGGGTTTCGCGTTATTATCGTGACGTGAACATGGTTCCGATCGACAATCCGGTAACCAGTTGTAAGCAAGGGCTTACAATCAATTATGGAGACCGGTCGCCGGTCGGGGTGATGAAGCTACTAAGAGCGTGTGGTGGATGTCTCGGCGTCGAGAGGCGATGAAAGACGTGGTAGCCTGCGATAAGCCGCGGGGAGCTGGCAAACAAGCTTCGATCCGTGGATTTCTGAATGGGGAAACCCTCCCGATTTATCGGGAATCACTGTCTGAATGTATAGGGCAGTGAGGCGAACGCAGAGAACTGAAACATCTCAGTAACTGCAGGAAAATAAAGAAACCTCGATTCCGTCAGTAGCGGCGAGCGAAAGCGGAACAGCCCAAACCCGCCTTCGGGCGGGGGTTGTGGGCGCCAACATGGTATCCCTGATGAGCGGTGAAGTGCTTGAATGGTACGCCAGAGAAGGTGACAGCCCTGTAACCGTTTGTGATGGGAGCCTAGGCGTTCCAGAGTAGCGTCGGGCTCGTGGAACCCGGCGTGAAACTGGGGGGCCCACCCCCCAAGGCTAAATACTACTTGACGACCGATAGCGTACCAGTATGGTGACTGAATGATGAAAAGTTCCCCGACAAGGGAAGTGAAAAGTACCTGAAACCGCACGCTTACAAGCGGTCGGAGTCTGTCTTCGGGCAGATGACGGCGTGCCTTTTGCATAATGAGCCGGCGAGTTAACGTTTGTGGCTAGGTTAAGCCGTACCCCGGCGCAGCCGCAGCGAAAGCGAGTCTTAAACGGGCGTTTAAGTCGCAGGCGTTAGACGCGAAACCAGGTGATCTACCCATGGCCAGGGTGAAGGGAAGGTAAAACTTCCTGGAGGCCCGAACCCGTTAACGTTGAAAAGTTATGGGATGAGCTGTGGGGAGGAGTAAAAGTCTAATCAAACCTGGAGATATCTCGTTCTCCTCGAAATAGCTTTAGGGCTAGCCTTACGTGTTCCCACGCGGGGGTAGAGCTTACTGGATGGAGATGGGGGGCTACCCGCCTACCCACTCCAACCAAACTCCGAATACCGTGTGGCCAAACGTGGGAGTTAGTCTGCGAGGGATAATCTTCGTGGACAAAAGGGAAACAACCCGGACCGCCAGCTAAGGTCCCCAATGCCGCCTTAGTTCTTAAGGAAGTTAGGATGCCGTGACAGCCAGGATGTTGGCTTAGAAGCAGCCACCATTTAAAGAGTGCGTAATAGCTCACTGGTCGAGGATCTTGGCGCCGATAATGATCGGGAATAAGACGGCTACCGAAGCTGCGGATCCTGAGCAATCGGGATGGTAGAGGAGCGTTCCACGCCGCATAGAAGCGAGACGGATAACGTCTCGTGGAGCGCGTGGAAGTGATTATGCCGGCTTGAGTAACGATAAAACAGGTGAAAATCCTGTTCGCCGAAAGCCTAAGGTTTCCTGGGCAAGGTAAATCCGCCCAGGGTTAGTCGGTCCCTAAGGCGAGGCCGAAAGGCGTAGTCGATGGACAGCAGGTTAATATTCCTGCACTTGTCGGTGAGGTTGAAGCAGCGTGACGGATCTCCGGGTCAAGACGGGTCGCACGGTCAGATGTGTGCGTGCCGCAAGGCCGAGGGCATTTGGATCCCGAAGCCCGTGATGGAGATTCCATGAAATAGCGTCTGTGGACAATCCGGCAATCCGTACTAAAACTGACACAGGTAGGCGTGGTGAATAACCTCAGGCGCTCGAGAGAACGGTGGTTAAGGAATTAGGCAAATTCACCCCGTACGTTCGCAATAAGGGGGCCCTACCCGGGCAACCGGAAGGGCGCAGAGAAAAGGCTCTGACGACTGTTTATCAAAAACACAGGACGATGCGAACTCGCAAGAGGAAGTATATCGTCTGACGCCTGCTCGATGCCGGAACGTTAAGGAAGCAGGTTAGCCTTCACTCGTGTTGGCAAAGCTTGCGACCGAAGCGCCGGTCAATGGCGGCCGTAACTATGACGGTCCTAAGGTAGCGAAGTTCCTTGTCGGGTAAGTTCCGACGCGCATGAATGGCGTAACGATTGGAGCACTGTCTCAACCACCGACTCGGTGAAATAGAAGACGCGGTGAAGATACCGCGTACCCGCGGCAAGACGGAAAGACCCCGTGGACCTTCACTGTAGGCTGATATTGGCCAGGATCCTAAGCTGCGTAGGATAGGTGGGAGGCTTTGAAACCCCGGTTTCGGCTGGGGTGGAGCCAACCTTGAAATACCACCCTGTTTATTATTTTGACCTAACCTCGATCCGTGAATCCGGACGAGGGACCGTGTTAGCTGGGCAGTTTGACTGGGGCGGTCTCCTCCCAAAGAGTAACGGAGGAGCGCAATGGTCGGCTCAGCGCGGTTGGAAATCGCGTTTCGAGTGTAAGGGCACAAGCCGGCTTTACTGCGAGACTTACACGTCGAGCAGTCGCGAAAGCGGGCCCTAGTGATCCGGTAGTCCCGTGTGGAAGGGCTATCGCTCAACGGATAAAAGGTACCCCGGGGATAACAGGCTGATCGCACCCGAGCGTCCATAGCGGCGGTGCGGTTTGGCACCTCGATGTCGGCTCGTCACATCCTGGGGCTGTAGGCGGTCCCAAGGGTTGGGCTGTTCGCCCATTAAAGTGGCACGCGAGCTGGGTTCAGACCGGCGTGAGCCAGGTCGGTCCCTATCTGCCGTGGGCGTACCACACTTGAGAGAATTCTTCCTTAGTACGAGAGGATTGGGAAGGACGGACCCCTGGTGCGCCAGTTGGGGCGCTTGCCCCACCGCTGGGTAGCTAAGTCCGGCAGGGATAACCGCTGAAAGCATCTAAGCGGGAAGCCTCCCTCAAGATTAGGTGTGGATCCCCGACTTGTTCGGGGGATAGACCCCTAGTAGACCACTAGGTTGATAGGCCGCAGGTGTAAAGGTAGAAATGCCCTCAGCTGAGCGGTACTAACGGTCGATCGCTTCATCACTCCGACCCGCGATCCTTCTTCGATCCGCGCAAGCGGCTTGAGCCGGATCGTTGGGTTCATTGCTCCTCAATGCACTGCTTTGGCGCAACGTTTCGGTGGCGTGTCTTGACACGCTGCCCGCAACATCCGACCATCCACTGAATTCATGTCTCCATCGGCGGCAGCCACTGGAGACACTTGCCGGTGACCATAGCGGCGGGGTCACACCCGTTTCCATTCCGAACACGGCCGTTAAGCCCGCCACGCCGATGATACTGCCACCGCGGGAAAGTAGGTCATTGCCGGCTTTGATCAGCCCCGTCGGGTTACCCCCGTCGGGGTTGTTTTGTATACCAACCAAATTTGCGTTTATGTGCCAAAAGTGGTGGGTACCGTGGCCCTGCTCAATTCCCTGGGGCGCATGTGAAACTCCTGACCAGCGGCCGACGTGTGGGCTTTGCATTTCATCACGATGGATGATGAAGGCGGCAAGAAAGTGATTGAGGATCTGAACGGCCAAGAGTTCGAAGGCCGGATCCTCAACATTGATGAAGCCCGTCCCCAGGACGGGCTGGTGTGATGGCGGGCAGCGAGATCGCTGGTAGATCTGGCCAGTGAATCTGCTAAACCAATGCATAAAAAAAACGTCGGCCGTACGGCCGACGTTTTTATTGATTTGGAATGGTTCCGATACGTATCAGGCAGCATGGCGCAGGGTGCGGGTGCTGCTAGAGCGGCTACCGCTGATGCGCAGCGTGCGCGTTCCGGTGGTCTTGCGGGTCGCTGTGGTGCTGTTCTTGCGAGCCTGGGTCGACTGCGTGTGGCCGTCGGTCGATCTGGCCGATCGGCCGCGTGTGGTTGAAGCGGATCGACTTGTCGTCATTGTGCCATTGGCGCTGGTGAACTGGCGGCCAAAGTACTTCTTCATGAAGTTGACAAACTGCTGCCGAGTGCGATTGTTGGCCGTGATTCGTTCGGGGGTAGTGTTGCCGCTGGCAATTGTCCAATCGACGAATGCCTGCCACATTTCGGCTTGGCTGTTACGGGCAAAGGATGCATTGGGCTTGGTGTCCTCAACGGGGAAGTAGATCCACTGGCTACTGATTTTCTGGCGATTGACCTGCCCGGCTTGGAACAGGGAGGTAAAGACCTGGGTGGTCGTCTTGCGGTTACGCTTGGCGATGTTTTGCGCAGCCACTCCTGCGGGGGTTCCACGCCGTATGGCGGTGGTAAATGCCCTGGTGAAAGGCGAGTGTGGATTTTTCGTCGTAGCCATGATTCCATGCTCCTGAAGGATAGTTGGGCCAAGAGGTGACCCGGTCCGATTGCAGTGACCGGTACAACGTCCGGTCGCTCGAAAGAACACCTTTCGATGCTTTGTGAACATCGGTAACGGATGCATGCTTCATTAGCTCTGAAACGATTGTGTGGGCAGATAGTTCTATCGGACATTGCTGCCCGAAAATCAGACCAGATTTTTTTGCCAGAAGGCAAAGATCGTGGACGCATTCAGGGTTAAAACAGGGCATGAATGCGGTCGGGATGGGATATTGGTTAGGGAAGACCCGTGCCAATCTCCCTCTGAACGATCAAGGTGTATTGCGCCAAAGGTCTGGAATCTGAGGTGGCGGTCAGGGGAAAGGGTATTATCACGTGTCCCTGGGACTGCAGGTCCAAGGGCCAAATATTTTAAGGCTGAACAGGTCAAGTAGGTTCAGGGAATTAAAGAAATAAAACACTCAGTTCAAGACTGGATACGTGCTGCCTGGCATTATCTACTGAAAGTTCGTGACAATGCGCAGTTGCCGATCCAGATCCCCTCGTGGCGGGGCGGCATCATGGTTTACGGATTCGGACGGATTTGATGAAGCGTCAGACTCATACGGAGATCACTGATGATTTGTGGAATCGCCCATGTGTGCCTAGTGACTTGTGACCTTAACGCGATGATATCGTTCTACTGCGATCGGCTGGGGTTGACGGCGGGCTTCGACTACTACGATGAATCCGGAAATCGTTACGGAAAATATATCTACGTTGGACGGCGCACGTTTCTTGAACTGTTCCTCGCCGAACAGATTGAACGCTCGGAGCATGCGCCCTGTCGCCATCTCTGCTTGGAAGTTGATGATATGGACACAACGGTTGCAGATCTGCGATCAGCGGGTATCGACGTAACAGATCCTCAATGCGGGAAAGACCGCTCGTGGCAGGCTTGGCTGTGCGATCCCGATGGCAACCGTATCGAGTTGCACGCATATACCGACCAGAGTAAGCAAGGCGAATATTTCTGAGCCCGGCGGTGGCGTGACTACCCACTTGCCGATCCTAAAATCAGTTTAAAGGGAAACCCTTTTGCAATTGGGATCATTCGGTTCTTGGTATTGTTCCGATCCGGATCGGTCTGGCCCGCTGTCGTGGTGGGGTCGCCATCATGCAATCGAGTGATGTCAATCCACATTAGGGATTCGGACTAGCGTATGGGTACACTTGTCGGTTGGGATGGGTCATGCCTACTCGGGGCCAGATCAACGGTTTGGAGACTGGGCCGTGGTGGTGGACAGAGAGGCATCTAACTGTACTTGACGCCACGCCGTTTCCTGTTGTTATCTCTGTTGTCTATGCATTCCCCCTCGAATTTTCTTGAGGCCTGTTACAATGCGGCCATGCCTTCACGTCGCGGGAATCTGCTCTTGGCCGGCGCTGAGTTGCGCGATCCAACTTTTGCGCAAACGGTGACACTTTTGGTTGAGCACAATCGTGAGGGGGCACTGGGTCTGGTGTTGAATCGCCCAACGCAAACGCCGGTGGCCGAAGTATGGTTGCAGGTCGAGATTGACAGCCCATGCCAACATGACGGGTTGCTGTATCACGGCGGTCCGTGCAAGGGCCCGCTGATGGTGTTGCACACGGACATGAATTATTCCCAGATCCAGGTAACGAAGGAGATCTATTTCACCAATGATGCCGAAGACGTTCAATGGCTCTTGGAGCATCAGGGGGATCGGATCCGCTGCTTTATTGGATATGCCGGTTGGGGGCCCGATCAACTGGAAGCGGAACTGGATGGCGGGTCTTGGATCGTGACTCCGGCGGATCATGCACAGATTTTTGAGTCGCGGGATGAGCAGTGGTTTGATTTGTTGCAGCAGATTAACCCTGCGCAGGCGGCCATTTTACGCAACCCGGGAATTGTTCCGCCGGACCCGACACTGAACTAGCAATCACCTGTTGTGGTCGCCCCTTTTGCGGTTTTGTCCCGTGAAGATTTCTGTGCACGGGCAGTAGGCAAGCGGCGGCATCCTGCGAGACTCTGGCCCGTGACTGACACTGACACGATAATTATCGGGGCGGGGCCGATCGGTCTGGAACTAGCAGTTGTTTTGCGCCAGTTGGGCACCGATTATCTCCAGATCGAGGCCGGGCAGATCGGTCAGACCATCGCCTGGTATCCGCGGCAGGTACGGTTCTTTTCAAGCCCAGAACGGATCGCGATCGCGGGGGTGCCCCTGTGGGCTGCGCACCAGGAGAAGGCTTCACGGGAACAATACTTGGCCTATCTGCGCGGCGTAGTTGAGCAGTTTGATCTGGCGATCAACACATACGAGGCGGTCAACGAGATCCATCACGCTGGTGGCCGGTTCACAGTCACGACGAACAAGCAGGTTCACACCGCCTGGCGGGTGGTATTGGCGATCGGAGATATGCACCATCCACGCATGGTGGGTATTAATGGAGAGGATCTGCCTCATGTCAGCCATTACTTTGATGAGCCACATCGCTACTTTCGCCAGCGTCTGTTGGTCGTTGGCGGGCGGAATTCAGCTGTGGAGGCGGCGATCCGCTGTTGTCGTGCTGGCGCCCGCGTCACGATCAGCCACCGCCACCAGAAATTTGATTCACAGTCGATCAAGTACTGGCTGTTGCCTGAATTGGAATCATTGATCAGGGCGGGACGGATTGAGGATCGCCCATACACTGTGCCTGTTGCGATCGATCAGGATTGCGTTCTGCTACAGCAGATCACGGACGCGCAGAGTCCATCACCTCCGGCCGACACGTCCAAGAAGTCGGACGTGGTGAGGGCAGATTTTGTGCTGTTGCTAACCGGCTATGAGATGGACTCCACGCTTTTCGAGATGGCTGGCGTCGAACTGGCCGGGGAAAATCGGGCTCCGATCCACGACCCCGACACGATGGAAACCAATGTGCCGGGTCTCTATGTTGCGGGCACAGCGGCTGCAGGGAATCAGGTCCGTTTCCGGCTGTTTATAGAAAACTGCCATCCACACGTGTCTCGAATCGCCCGGTCCATTACAGGCTGCCAGCCACCTGCAGGCTTAGTTAATGATGCAGCCTCGCGTTACGAATTGCCAGAGAGCTAACTCGGTTTTTTTATTAACTTTACCGAAATGCTCGTCAACGTTGCTTGTGTTGGATTTGATCAGTTCAGTCTTGTCCGTGCGTTGAAAGGTACACCGCAGAAGGCGAGGGAAGAAATATGGGCGACCATCTGCTCAAGCCGCCTCAGCCAAGATCACCTCATTATCCTCTGCGATGTCGGTTTGAATCTCATCTTGAAGCAGGCGATCGATCAGTCGGTATCTCTTGCGCATCGACCGCTGTTCCCAGGGTCCGATCAGGCGCAGGCGCTTGCAGAGAATCAGGTGTGTGTCGAGATTACGCAACGCTTTGAATGCAGACCGGTAGCAGACTTTGGCACCTTCGGGATCCGGCGTTTGGGTAGCTTCGGCGATGGAACTGCTGATAGTGGCCGCCGCTTTGCGCAACGTCATTCCCATGACAGACTTTTCCTCCGGTGGGAACAAGCGAGTCTGGCGATAGACACGTTCCAGCATTCTCATGGAAAGCTTCCATACCTTTGATCGTTCATAGTTCTGTTGGTCAAACATAGCTCTTCTTTGGCAACTGGGGGTGTGATCATGTCGATGAAGATCACCTAGGGCACCACGAACTCACCGCCAGAGGGAATTTTGGCAGGCTGCGCAAGCAAACGGGCATGGATAAACGGAAGCGGGGACAGATCCGCCTGGCTTTGCCGGGCCGGCTGGAATTCCGCCCATATTTCGTGGCGATGTGGGACGAAGGTCAGCCGAAAGTTCTCTAGAAGCCGGTGCCCTAAGCGTCCAACATTGGGTCTGCGACCGCACGTTTCGGCCCCAGAGGTTTCAAAATTCACGGGCACGTCGTGCAACTGTACGCCGAGGAGGGTGATGTTCTTTAGCCAGGTGCTCATGTGCTCAGCGTGCCCGCCAACACCAGCGGATCGACCTGCCCCGCCCATGGGAATCGAAACGATTTCGGGCCACTGTTCCATGTAGTATGCGGGCAGGGTAACTTCGGAGTCGGCCCCGGTATCGATGATCATCCATACCTGACGATTGTGCCCCAGATCGGCCTGTACCATTGGCAGGCCTCTATGAATCTGCAGCGGCGAAAGGATCGCGTCTTCAGGCGGCTGGAATTCTTGCGGGCGATGGATGGTCAGTATTTGGTTTTTGTAGTCGATCGTGAATGGAGCTTTGCGTAGCGAGTTGAATCCAATCACACCGTTGACATTGGTACCCATACTCGTGGCGAAGCGATTCATGTTGATGGCTGCCAGACGCCGGCTGTCCAATTCCAAAGCACCGATCGACAATTGGTGGACTTGTCGGTAGGTAAAATCTTCTGCTCCCGCAATCCCCATTGCGGTTCCGTTACCGACAGCGGGCAACTTCAGGCGTCCGGCTAGCCCCATGCCGATTGCGTTAATCGCGGCACCGGTATCCAATAGGAACAGACCACCGTCGGTGCCTTCCAGCGTCGTTCGAACAAACAGGTGTTTTTCGTGGTTTTGTAGGGGGATCTGCAGCCGTTGGGGTAGCTCATCGACCCGGGCCATCGAATGCTTTGGCATTGGTGTCGGGGAGGCCAATCGGGTCTTGCTACTGCGGCCACATCCTCCGCCCGAGGCCGCTATCGCCATCACCAGCAGAATCATCAAGCGTTTCATACGTTCTAACTATCGCTTCATTGCCCGCACAACTGAAGCAGCCGATACAGACCGACCGCATGGTTTGTGGGTAGGGTCCGAATAATGCCAGCTTGTGCTGCATCATAGTGCCGCCGTGTGCTTAGCCTTTCAGGAACCATCGATTGGTGACGGCGGGGGGGCAGGGTATAGAGCTACTCCCACTCAATCGTTGCGGGAGGCTTGGATGAGATGTCGTACACAACGCGGTTGACCCCCCGGACCTCGTTGATGATTCGGTTGCTGATTGTTGCCAGCACATCGTAAGGGATCCGTGCCCAGTCGGCGGTCATGAAGTCCTGTGTCTCTACGGCTCGGATCGCTACCACCTGTTCGTGGGTACGGCCATCGCCCATGACCCCCACCGCCTTGACTGGTAGGAGCACTGCAAACACTTGCGATGTCTTGCGGTATAGATCATTGGCAACGATCTCTTCCAACAGGATCTCATCCGCATCACGCAATAGGTCCAATTGCGGTGCCGTGACTTCGCCGAGTATACGAACTGCCAGCCCCGGACCGGGGAACGGGTGCCGCCAGACCATGGAGTCGGGTAGGCCCAGCACGGCTCCAAGCTTGCGCACCTCGTCCTTGAACAGGTGGCGCAACGGTTCAATCAGGTCGAACTCCAGATGCTCGGGTAGCCCTCCAACATTGTGGTGCAGCTTAATATTTGCTGCTTCTCCACTGTAACCGTGTCCGGACTCGATTACGTCTGGGTACAGGGTGCCTTGGGCCAGAAATGGCGGGGTGCCGGTATCGGTCGGTATGGATCTGTCATTAGGTGCACCCATATCCACGGTGGCTGCCTTGAATACTTCGATGAAACGGTGGCCGATGCGCCGTCGTTTCTCCTGTGGGTCGGTCACACCGTGCAGGTCATTGAGGAACTGCTGTCGGGCATCAACCACCTTCAGGTCCAGCTCAAAATGTCCACGAAACGTATCTTCGACGAGTTGGCGCTCGCCTTTGCGCAGCAGCCCATTGTCTACGAAGATACAGGTCATCTGGGCTCCGACCGATTGCGCCAAAAGTGCTGCGGTGACTGCTGAGTCCACTCCGCCCGACAAGCCACAGATGACTTGGTGCTCACCAACGGTCTTACAGATCTGTTGTGCTTGGATGCGCATGAAGTCAGCCATCTTCCACCGCCCATCGCATCGGCAGACGTTGAACAGAAAATTGGACAGGATGTCGGAACCGTGTGGTGTGTGGGTGACCTCGGGGTGAAATTGGACACCGACGAAGGGCTTGTCCCGGTGCCGCACCGCGGCAAAAGGGCAGGTAGAAGTTGTGGCCAAGGGGATAAACTCGTCGGGCAGGCGCACGATCTGATCGCCGTGACTCATCCAGACGGTGGTGGGATTGGGTACGGCATCGAAAAGCCCCTCGGTCTGGGCGATGTCCAGTGAAGCTCGGCCGTACTCGCGGGCAGTGGCGCTGTGGACTTCGGCGCCCAGCAGTCGACATGCGATGTGCATGCCATAACAGATGCCTAGGATTGGAATACCCAGTTCGAACAGGCCGGGATCGCATGACGGTGAATTGTGCTCGTATACGCTGGCCGGGCCACCAGAGAGGATCAGACCTCGCGGTTGCAGTGTCCGCAATTGCTCTAGTTCAACTTGAGGCGGGACGAGTACAGAGTAGACACCCGCCTCCCGTACGCGTCGTGCAATCAACTGCACGTACTGAGAACCAAAGTCCACAATCGGGACTACCTCGCTGCGAGCTGCTTCGGGAATATCTTCGAGGATAGATTTAGCGGTTTGTACAGTCATGTTGTAGTGTCAATCATATCCGATGTTGCCGCCTGACTATCTTCGTTTTATGGGCCAGACCCGTCCAGGAGCCCTCCCTAGTGGAGTGGTGTGGTTGCTAGGTCGGATTGGACGACCGTGAGACCCCGTGGTTTCACTCAGCGTAGAATCTGGCAATGATCGGCACGGGTCTTTATGTCACAGTTCTGTTCATCGGCGTCCCCCAGCTGTCTGATGCCGATCTTGCCCAACTTCAGGCGGCGACCGATCGCAGTGCTCGCAACGATGAGGCGGCGTTATATCCACTGTTGCGCAACGCACTAGCATGGACCGAAGGTAACGAAGTTGGTGCTCGTATCCCAGATTACGATCAGTTGCGACGTGATGCGGCAGGGCATCGAGGCCAGTTCTTTCTGCTTGAAGGTGTCTTCGCTAGACAGCGCCCGTTGGTGCTCTCCCGGAATGGACCGTGGGGACAGTCGATTGTGGAGTGGGTGATTAGGGTGCGTGACGAACCGGAAGAGGTGGCAGTTGTCTACCTCGTGGACCCGGAAGCGGGGCTGCCGCAGCCTCGCCTCGGGACCGCGGTGCGCATTCCGGCTCGCTTCTACAAATTATGGGCCGACGTGGACCGCTACGAGCAACCAGTCGATTACCTGTTGTTCGTGGGTAGGTTTGCAGGCATTGATGCGGTGGGGGTTCGATCCTCAACTGGACCCATATGGCTGATGGCGGCACTCTTAGCGGCATTGGGACTTCTATGGCTGGCATTGCGGCGGATCCTTTGTTTGCGGCCGCCACGTTCCCGGATAACAGAGCGTTTCGACGCCGCAGTCAGTGGCGCCGGAGCCAACCCGGCTCTGGGGCGGGGTGATCTACCCGAGGATCCGGCCGCCGCTCTGGAAGAACTGTCACGACGGGGGCAGTAGGTGCCAAGTGGCTCCGGCTATTCCCGGGTTAGGTGTGAACCGTTATGCTCCTGCAATGACAACAATCCAGGTTCCCCTACCCCAGAATGGTTACGACGTTGAAGTCGGGGCCGGCCTGCTTGCCCGCCTTGGCCACCTAGTGCACCAGGTGGCCTCGCACTCGCGGGCCGTGATTATCTCGGATCAGTCGGTTTGTGACACATATGGGGCAGTGGCAGAGCGGGCCTTGGCCGAGGCAGGCTATGACACCCACCTCGAGACAATGCCTAGTGGCGAGAAGCATAAGAACCTGCAGTCCTATGCTCGCCTGATGGATGGTCTGCTCGCTGCTGCACTGGAGCGAGCCAGTCCAGTGGTGGCCTTGGGCGGGGGGGTGACAGGTGACACTGCCGGGTTTGTAGCCGCGACGTATATGCGGGGTGTGCCGCTGGTGCAGTGCCCTACGACGCTCCTGGCGATGGTTGATGCCGCGGTTGGCGGCAAGGTCGCTGTGAATGCTGCCCGCGGCAAAAATCTAATCGGCGCGTTCTATCAGCCTTGCCTGGTAGTGATTGATACCAACACCTTGAGCACGCTACCTCCGCGGCAGTTGCGATGTGGGTTGGCCGAAGCCGTCAAGCATGGGATGATCCGCGATCCGGGGCTGTTCGACTTCA
>Ga0310123_10001324_pt1 | contig 20696 bp, 18 predicted proteins | sample CB6_AW_1057_MG_FD_203505 | JGI IMG/M metagenome (GOLD analysis project Ga0310123, IMG submission 203505) | Marine microbial communities from Western Arctic Ocean, Canada - CB6_AW_1057 | ecosystem: Environmental > Aquatic > Marine > Oceanic | place: Canada: Western Arctic Ocean | collected... | reverse complement strand
GAAGCTGGACATAAGTGCCTTCGCCTATCTCCGTGACCGCCTCAGCGGCTCCCTCGAGATGCCCTCTCTCGCACGATCCATACTCCACCACGCCAATCCAGGGCCCGCGAGCGGATGAGAGGATACGTCCGGCGGCAATAGCGATACGTCGCCACACCAGAGGCCGGATGGGTATTCGCCGATCAAGTGCAACAGCGCAACAAAATGGCCCGCCCGAATGACTTCCGGCGCCAGTTGCTTGGCGACCTGAATCTCGTTGGCTTGTTTGTATTTCATTTCGAACATAGTCTTCACTACCGATAGAGACGCACGATATTGAAATCGGTTCAGGTAAATTCTGGCTTCCGCAAAAAATCCGGAACCAGGCGAGCCGCTCACTGGTGTCAACTTTTCAGGTTCGGGCGGCTCAGTGGGCCTCGCCGGTTTTTTTCGATTCCAGGTGAGCTTCAGCTGACCATTTGGATGCCAGCGATGCTGCCGCTGTGCGAGCGTAGTCGCGAATTCCTTTCGTTAACCGGTTCGTCTTACCTATTGATTAAAGATAGTTCTCGCGAATCGCCGAGCGGTAGATAGGGCGCAATCCATTTTAAGTTAGAACGCGGGTTTCGGGAGATTATGATGTTGCTGATGGAAGCCTTCCTTAACTTTCCGATGTACTCGACCGTGCTGCTATTGCTGGCGGGCTGTCTGGTCGGGTGTGCGATCACGATCTCCGCGCGACCGGATGCGCGAAGATTGCTCGAGGATCTGGACAACCTTCGTGGCCAAAACAATTCCATACAAGAGTCGTTACATGCGGAAATCGGGGCTCGACGAAAAGCCGAGCAGCAATATGCTAACCAGTCGACTGAATTATCTCGATTGAAAATGGAACATGCCGAGGTGAGCCAGACCTGGAGTGGATTATCGACAGAACGAGCCGAACTTGCCAACGAAATAGCGACGCTAAAGCGGGCAAATGACGTGGCCTACGAGCTTTCACGAAGAGAGCGAACCAAATTCTCAACGGCGGACGTCAAACTGCAAGATGCTGAGACCGTTATTGAAAGACTCCGCGCGCGATTGGACAAGGCTGAGACCGAGATTAAACACCAGCAGACCAAGATCGTCGAACTCACGAACAAGACAACCAATCTCGCAACACTCAAAGCGGGATTTGACAGGGCGATTCAATTGGTGGACACGCAACGAAAACAAATGGATAAGCTGCGTCAGCAGCAGGCCGTTTGGCAATCCGCGTCTCGCGATCGTCGAGCGACAGCCGAGCCGACAGCCGAGCCGACAGCCGAGCCGACAGGGAGCGATAGCCAAACGGAGGGTGTCCGACGGGATCCAAAGCTGGGACTGATCTATGCGTCGGCGCCTGACAATCCAGATGATCTCAAGCTCATCGCGGGCATTGCTTCGGCGTTGGAGAAGCGACTGAACGACTTTGGCGTTTACACCTACGGCCAGATCATGGAATGGAACAAGACAGCGATTGCGGAATTCTCCAAGCTGCTCATCTGCAGAGACCACATCCGACGCGAACATTGGGTACCCCAAGCCCGTCGGTTACACGAGAAGAAACACGGACAGCCCTCGGAAGCCGCCTAGTCTACATTGATCCCAAACAAACGGATTAAAATGGGATCTCGTCTTCATCCACGGCCGCTTCAGCGAAACTTTCATTCGCATCTTCTGACGGCGGCGGCGCGGATTTCGTCCCCATCACATTGAAGCTGAGTGCTTCTGCATTGAGAAAATACTTGACTTCGCTACTGGGATCACGCTGCCATTTTCTACCCGACAGTCGATAGGTGATTTCAATTTCATCACCGACGTTGAGATCGTCGATCGAATCGCAGTCGTCATTCGTAAAATCCACCGGAATGTAGTTGGTGAATTTTCCCTTATCCTGTTCGAGCACGACCAATCGCTTGCGAAAGCCATTGCTACCGTAGGTCTTCGTCTCTTCTTTGACGTGCACTATCCCTCGTACCGACGCGTCACTCATCTTGATTTATCCTCATCGAGATCATCTGAATAATGAAACAAGCCACCGCCCCAATAGCTTAACTGTTAACCCGGAGGAAACAAACCTCCCCACAAGTGCTGAGAAAAAAGGTGTCGGGTGGCAGATGTCGGGTGGCTAGTGTCGGGTGTCGGGTGTCGGGTGTCGGGTGTCAGGGACAAATGAGAGGGTACAGTCCTCGGAACACAGACCTCAGAACACAGTCCACAAACCAATGACCACAAACCAATGACCAATGACCAATGACCAATGACCAATGACCAATGACCAATGACCAATGACCAATGACCAATGACCAATGACCAATGACCAATGACCAATGACCAATGACCAATGACCACCCATCAATAATGCGGCGGTCGTTCATCCGGTGGCGTCTGGTCGGCAGTCGCATTCTCTGCCAACCACTGTATTCGATCTTGTTGGGATAAAATGGTTTTTGTGAGTTGATCAGCATCTGACCGGAGTTGCACAATGACTTCGTCCAGTTGTTGTAGGACGTGCTGTTGGTGTGTCACCAGTTCTTCAAGCTGGATGAGACGATGTTCGAGCGACGAGGTATCAGTCATGAAAATACAATTCAGTTGAGAAAATATTTAGAGCGTCATTCAGTGGCGCACGCATGGCTTGGCTCCTTTGAGATTGGAGATCACGATATCGACGACGCTATCCTGTTTTCAATGGTAACAGTCTTGTTTCTTCCGTGCTAGATTCTGAGTCGGCTGCAGGCGCCGACGCTTTATCATGAGGGATCGAGACGCGTCGCTTCTTTATTCAATCCGTAAATCGTGTTAGACTACGTCCACGAGATCTACGAAAACTCAGCTACTGGAACTGGTTTACGGAGGATTGTGTTGTGTGTTCAGTCAGCATGCGGCTTGCGCTTATCTTGGCCGTAGCCACGGCCAATTCAACAAAAGGTGGCGATGTGGTTATCTATGAGGGTGGTCAAGGACCAGGAGCTGGCCAGCACGTGGTCCTCATCTCGGGCGATGAGGAGTATCGTTCGGAGGAGGCTTTGCCGCAGCTGGGAAAGATCCTGGCCACTCATCACGGATTTCATTGCACGGTCTTATTTGCCATGGACGACGTGAGAAGCATCATTCATCCGAACGTAATTAACAACATTCCGGGACTGGATGCACTCACGGACGCGGATCTCATGATCATCTTCACGAGGTTACGTGCCTTGCCAGCCGACCAGATGCGATTCATCGATGACTATTTGCGGTCCGGTCGACCTGTCATTGGTCTGCGCACGGCGACCCACGCTTTTAACTTTCCAGCCGATGACGGATGGGCACATTATGGCAATGGCTACGAGGGTAGCGAGAAAGCGTGGACGGATGGATTTGGAAGATTGGTGCTGGGAGAGAAGTGGATCCGCCATCACGGACAGCACAAGCATCAGAGCACGCGGGGTGTGATCGCCAGCGCGTCCAACGACCACCCGATTGTGCGCGGATTGGAGCACAGCCAGGTTTGGGGACCCACCGACGTATACGGAGTTCGATTGCCGTTGCCGGGAGATTCACAACCTATTGTGCTAGGTGAGGTCGTCAATCGAGCAGGCGTTTTTGACGAGGACGATCCGTTCTACGGGATGAAGCCCACGGATCGGGTTCCAGACGCCGAACTCAACTCACCCATGATGCCCATCGCCTGGACGAAGACCTACAAAATTCCAAATGGAGAACCGGGCCGCGCCTTTTGCTCTACCCTTGGCGCGTCAACCGATCTGGTCGCCGAAGGAACGCGGCGTCTAATTGTGAACGCGGTCTACTGGTGCCTCGCAATGGAAGATCGGATTCCCGCCAGCGGATCGAACGTTCCCATCGTCGGTCCGTACCGACCGACCGCTTACCAGTTTCGGGAGAATGAGTACTGGGAACAGCGAAAGATGCGAGTCGCCGAGCACCAGCTCGAAGCGAAGTAGAAAGAAAACTCTTAGGATCGTTCGAGAAATAACTGTCCGCTGTACCCTCGCCCCTATCCGTACCAAAAACTCCGTCCACGTTTTCTGGCAAGGACTTACGTCAATCGCGCTTTCGACGGATAATGTCCGACTCGGGAAATGGAGAAAGGCTGTAAGACATCGTCGGCTGTTTCCCGACTGCCTCTCAGTCGAGAAGGATATTGGTGTTTGAATGTTGCTTCGGGCTTGGAACTGGTACCTCAGAGGACGGCAGGCGCGGCTCATTGAAGAGAACCGCCGGTTGACCCAAGAACTACGTGAGAGATGTGGCGGAGGACCTATCCCGCTAACAGAAAGGGAGATCGAACGGCTCAGGGCGTCGAGGGAAGGAATCGATCCCAAACCCATTGAGGAATTAGGATTAGTTGACCTTGATAAGGATGTCATTGAAGTCGAGGAGTAGCTGACAGAGGAGGAGGCTCAGCCCACCCGAACTTTTCAAACATGAGACTAATTACGTCTCTCGCGGATATGCCGTAGGATCGGGCGGTTCGCACCTCGTGTGAGGAAGCAAGAACTCCATCCTCGGCGCGTGACACGGAGTCGAACCGTTTGCGGTGGGGTCTTCCCGCGAGCTACAAGGCCCCGTTTTCTCCACGGGCAAGGGGTCGCGAAGGGGCGCGGCGACATCGGTCAGTCGAACACGAGAGGAAAGGAGTTGCGCTAGAGATATGTCAATAGAATCGCAAAAGAATTCGTTATTCGGGTTCACGCAGGAAGTCCCGCACGATGTCCCCATACCCCTCGGTATAGTCCATTTCCAGGTAGTGGGCTCCGAGGTACTGGCGGGGCGTAAAGTCGAACAGATCGTAAATCGGGGATGGCTGGAACTCCACCACGCCATCGCCGGCGCGGCAGACGTGTACCACGACATCCGAAATGATATTGCTGGCATCGATCAGCTGCATGACGTCGACACCCGTTCCGTCGGCTTTGGGGATGACCTTCAGCCGCCACGACGGTTGCAGTTTGGGCATGTCCTCCGCCGTAGCGGCACGGTGCATGGTCGAGCGTATGCTGAGCACCGACCTGCCGGCCAGGCGCGTCTTGGTGTACATGATGCGCTCGTCCATGGCCACTTCCAGCTCCGCAAAGACTTTGGGGGTGCCGTAAATCTCCCGCCCCGCCGGAATGCTGCTGCGCGAGTTAAGAAAGACGACCGGGGCGAAGTAGCCTAGCTGGCCCTGGTACGTGCACTTGATCACCAGACCGCTTTCCTCGAACTTCCCGTAGTTGGCCGACCAGCAGGCGCTGAGTCCGAATGCGGCGCAAAAGCCGTCCTCCGCCGGTTCCAGACACGCCGGCAAAACCCGCTGGATCGCCTCCCGATCGGCGCGGAAATAAACGTATTGAAAACAGACATTCCGGTAGCGCGCCGGCGGCAGGGGATAGTACGAGCAAAATGCAGGCATGCCGGTGATCTTTTCCAATTCAATGCCCATTGCTTTCGATCCTCAATAGACAGGTTATCGTCTCGCCGACGCTTCGCTGGGGATCTTGATCAAGTCGGCGATCAAGTTGACCGTTTCTTCGTAAACGGACTCCGCGGCCGCGGACACTTGATTACGCAATTCATCAGTGATCGGCATTGCATCCTCTACTCCAATTTTAGTGCCTCCTGAGGGGGTATAAAAGCCTCCTGCCCCGTTGCCCTGCCCCTTTTCCCAGTCCCCATTGTTGTATCAAACTGATTTGTTAGGTTAAGTCGTGCCGCGGGATAAACGAAAAACGCGACCCGCTCCTTTCCAGCCCGGGGAGGTGCGAGTCAGCCATATGAATTAAAGGGTCATCATGATTAAAGAAAAGACCGTCTTTCCCTACATCCCGAATTCAGCGCCTGAAGTCAAGGCACAAATGCTCGAGGAGGTGGGGGCCAGCGACATCATGGATCTGTATGCCGAGATCCCGGAACGACTTCGCTTCCCGGGCCGGATGAATCTGCCCGAGCCGATCCTCGATGAGTATTCCCTGAAACGACACCTCACCGACCTGCTCGACAAAAACCAGAACTGTATGGACTTCTTGAATTTCCTCGGAGCCGGGTGTGCACAGCATTTCGTTCCCGCCGTTTGCGACGAGATCAATGGCCGCGGTGAGTTCTTGACGGCCTATGTCGGCGAGTCGTATGCCGACCACGGCAAGTGGCAGGCACTGTTCGAGTACTGCAGTTTGATGGGCGAATTGCTCGACATGGATGTCTTGAGCTGCCCGCTGTATGACGGCGCACAGGCTGCTGCGACTTCAGTTCGCATGGCGGCACGCATCAACGGTCGCCGCGAAATCCTGATCCCGCAAACGATGAATCCTGAGACACATCAGGTTTTGGTTAACTACTGCAAGCCGGACTTGTCCCTGGCCGAAATAGGATTCGACCCTGGGACCGGACAGATGGACCTCGACCAACTGAGCCAGGAAATTTCCTCGCAAACCGCCGCCGTGTTGATCGAGAATCCTTCGTATCTCGGTTTCCTGGAGCCAGCGGCGGCGGAAATCGGCAACATCGCTCACGATCATGGCGCTGAATTCATCGTTTTTACGGATCCGATCTGTCTGGGCGTGGTTGCCCCACCGGCCCAATACGGCGCGAACATCGTCTGCGGCGATTTTCAGCCGCTGGGAATGCATTTGCAGGCCGGCGGAGGACAAGGGGGATTCATCGCCACGCGGGACGACATGAAATACGTGTCCGAATTTAAAGATTTAATGTTCGGCATCACCGAAACCATCCAAGAGGGCGAATACGGCTTCGGCGAGGTCTTGTTCGATCGGACTTCGTATGGTTCCCGAGAACGGGGAAAGGAGTATACGGGAACCACGACTGGCCTGTGGGCCATCACCGCTGCCGTGTATCTCTCGCTGATGGGGCCCCGCGGCATGGAAGAGACTGGCCGAACCATTATGCAGATGTCCCAATATGCCGCCAAACAACTTGGCAAGATCAGCGGAATTCGGCTCGCGTTTCGTTCCCCATTCTTCAAGGAGTTCGTCATTAACTTCGATCAGTCGAAAAAGACCGTTGTCGAGGTCAACCGCTTGCTATTAGAGCACAATATTTTTGGTGGCAAAGACCTTTCTCGAGATTTCCCGGAACTGGGGCAGAGTTCCCTCTACTGCGTAACGGAAACCAAAACAAAAGAAGATATCGACCGACTGACAAGCGTGCTTAACGAGGTGATCTGACATGGGAAGAAATCCAACCACACTGCTGCGAAAATTCCATCAGGCCAGGTGGGATGAACCAATTATTCTTGAAATGAGTACGCCAGGAGAACGTGGCGTCCTGGTTCGGCAGGCGGAAAAGGCAGTCCAGACTGAAGTTGGCGACGGTCTGTCGGCCATCCCGGCGGGTCTGCGTCGAACGACATCACCCCAGCTGCCTGAAGTAAATCAGGTACGGGTTTTGAGACATTTCATGCACTTGTCCCAGGAAACAATGGGAACCGACGTCACCATCGACATCAGTCAGGGTACGTGCACGATGAAATACAGCCCCAAGGTGCAGGAGCACATCGCTACGCGTCATCCCGGCATGGCGGACGTTCATCCCTGGCAGCCTGAAAGTACGATGCAGGGATTGCTGGAGGTCATTTATAAACTGGATCACTTCCTCCGAGAGATTTCAGGTTTGGACCGATTTACGTTTCAGCCGGGCGGGGGAGCGCAGGGTGTTTACACGGGCGCGTCGATGGTCCGCGCCTACCATGCCGCGCGGGGCGATCGGGACCGGAGCGAGGTGATTACCACGATGTTTTCGCACCCCTGCGACTCGGCGGCTCCCGCTACGGCTGGCTTCAAGATCATCACACTGATGCCCGACAAGATGGGATACCCGGACGTAGCAGCTCTCAGAGCGGCACTGTCCGAACGAACTGCGGCGATTTTTATCACGAACCCTGAGGATACTGGCATTTACAACCCCAGGATCCAAGAGTACGTCCAAGCGGCTCACGAGGCCGGCGCGCTGTGTTACTATGACCAAGCCAACGCCAATGGCATGTTGGGAATCGCTCGGGCCAAGGAAGCCGGATTCGATCTTTGCCACTTCAATCTCCACAAGACGTTTTCCGTTCCGCATCAATGCATGGGTGGGTCCGTTGGCGCGGTGGGTGTCAGGGAGGACTTGGCTAAATTCCTGCCCGTGCCGACGGTTGAATTTGACGGCCGGCAGTATTTTCTGAATTACGAAGCCAGCGCGAGTATCGGCAAAATCCGGTCATTTTTTGGCAATCCGCAATCCATGCTGAAGGCCTATGCGTGGATCATGCAGCACGGAGCCGACGGTTTACGGGAAGCCGCGGAGTGCTCGGTGCTGAACAACAATTACTTGGAAAAAAAATTATCAGAAGTTCCAGGCGTGTCGGTGCACTATGCCGCGGACAAACGCAAGCTGGAGCAGATCCGGTACAGCTGGGAGAAACTCTTTCAGGATACCGGTGTGGGTACGGAAGATGTCATGCGTAGAATGGCCGACTACGGCCTGCAGCACTATTGGATGAGCCACCCTCCATGGATTGTCCCGCAACCTTTCACATTGGAACCCTGCGAGTCTTATTCCAAGGATGACCTGGACGAATATGCCGCGGTGTTGCGACAGATTTCCAAAGAAGCGTATGAGGATCCGGAACTAGTGAAGACGGCCCCGCGCAACCAGGTCGTGCACAAAGTACCCGAGCCCAGTATTGATGAGCCGGAGCGGATCGCGGTCACGTGGCGGCAGTATCTGAAGAAGAAATGAAAAAGTTGGGGCTGGTGGTCAATCCCGTCGCCGGTATGGGAGGGCGCGTAGGGCTCAAGGGGAGTGACGGACCGGACATTCTTCGCAGGGCACGCGAGCTGGGCGCCGTGCCGGAATCGCCCTGTCGGGCGATGCAGACCCTTCAAGTCATCTCCAGAATCAAGCCACAGATCGAAGTCATCACGTATCCTCATGAAATGGGGGAAGACGAGGCTCGCCGGAGTGGATTTTCACCCGCTGTCATCGGCTCGATTACCATGGGGGCCACCACGGCCGCGGATACCCAGCGGGCGGCGCGCGAGATGGAGAACCAGGGAGTTGACTTGATCTTGTTCGCCGGCGGAGACGGGACGGCCCGGGATGTCTACCAGGCCGTCGGCCAGCGCGTGCCGGCACTGGGCATTCCGTCCGGTGTGAAGATCCATTCGGCGGTTTACGCCGTGACTCCCAGGCATGCGGGAGAAGTGGCCGTCAGGTATCTCGAGGGCAAGTTAAGCCTGCAGGAGGCGGAGGTCATGGATATCGACGAAGAGGCGTTCCGCGCTGGGACCGTTTCCGCCAAACTATTCGGCTACTTGCGGGTTCCCGAAGAGCGGCGGTTTGTCCAACGTGCCAAGTCGGGCGGTATTCGAGCTGAACGGGAAACCCTCGTAGGAATCGCCTCCGACGTGATTGACAATATGATTCCGGAGTGTCTCTACCTTGTCGGCCCCGGGACGACGACTCGAGTCATCATGCAAGAGTTAGCTCTCGCCAATACGTTGCTCGGTGTGGACGTGGTGTGCAACAAGCGTCTTGTCGCCAGCGACGCCAATGAGCGCGACCTGGTTCGGCGGCTGTCTGGCAGACGAGCGATGATTGTGCTCAGCGTCATCGGCGGTCAGGGATACATTCTTGGCCGGGGTAATCAGCAGTTGAGTCCTGCGGTGATCCGAACCGTGGGCAAGGAAAACATCATCGTCGTCGCCACCAAGGAAAAACTCGTTTCCCTGGATGGTCGGCCCTTGCTGGTCGACACAGGCGATGAGGAGATCGACCGGATGCTCAGCGGCTACATCCAAGTGACGACTGGGTACCGGGATTACTGTATGGTGCGAGTTGCATCGTGAAGACGATAGCTCAGACGGGCGAAGGGCGTGGGGAGTAGGGCGGAGCGCCCGGCAGAAAATGACGAATGACGAAATACCCAATGTCGAAGATCTCGATCCCTCGGGGACGAAAGAATGACGATGTCCGAATGTCGCACGCTCGGTGCGTAGGTACTTGTACCCAGATACCACTATAGGAGGAACTTCGACGCGCCCCACGCCCTTCGCCCTTCTACCCACACCAGTCCATGGTCAACACTGCGTAGGTCTTGGTGGCCGCCATCAGCTCGTCGATCTCGACGTACTCGTCCGTGGCGTGCGCCACCAACAGGGAACCCGGGCCGTAAACGATTGCGGGGATGCCCTGTTGACAGAGGAACACCGCATCGCAGACGGCGTAGAATCCGGCGGTCTTGGCCGGTCCCTCAAACCGGGTTCCGCGAACCGCTTCTTCGTGGGCCGCGGCGACGGCCTGGCAGATAGGATGATCTTCGGCCACGACATACGGCGGCCAATGGACTTTCCAATCAAGCTTGGCAGGATGATCGCGAAGCCATTCGTCCAGTTGGCAGGCGTGGTGAATGTAGTTGGTGAACTCCCGCTGGATCGACTCGCTGTCTTCTTCCGGATGGTGCCAGATGCAGTATTCGATCGTGCAATAGTCCGAAATGAAGAAGGGTACCTGTACGCCGTGCGGCCCGCCGGAGATGACTCCGGGCAGAATGGTAAAATGGCCCGGACTGAACAACGGGTGTTTCTTGGTCAGTCCCCATTCGTCCTCCAGCTTACGAATAGCATTCACCAGAAAGACTCCCTTGTCGATGGCGTTGACGGCGACTTCAGCGCCCCTGCCGCCGGCACGAAAAGTCTCACCGCGCATGGAGGCGTGGCTGGCTTTCCCTTCCACGCTGACGCTGACCCACCACAGGCCCGCCGAAACCGGCACCACGGCCAACGGATGAGGTGGTGCCGAGGCCTCGGAGACAACGGCTGCGTCTGTTTTGTACCCGCGTTTAACGAGGGTTCCGGCACCCAGGGTGGCGCTGTCCATGTTTTCTTCGCCCACGGTGCTGGACAGGATCACGTCGCCCGCCAGGTGCAAGCCGGCCCGTTGGATCGCCTGGATCGCGAACGTCTGACAGACCAGTGCACCTTTCATGTCACAGGTTCCGCGGCCATAGATGCGGCCCTCGTCGACCTTTCCGCTGAACGGATCACCGGAAGTCCAAGCGTCGATTCTTCCAGCCGGTACCGTATCAATGTGCCCGTTATGGAGCAGAGACTTGCCACTGCCGCTTCCTTTCCAGACGCCGACCAGATTAGCGCGGCCGGGTGACTCCTCCCAGGTTTCCACTTTCAGATCCAACTGACGGTAAAGTTCGGCAAGGAACTCGTTCGCTTGGGTTTCTCCCCCGAGTTCCTCGTCGTAGTTCACGCCTGGATAACCGGGATTCACGCTGCGAATTTGGACGAGACGGCTGACCGTTTCAACAATCTCGCCCCGCATTCCGTCAATCGATTCGAGTACTTTATGTTTTTGATCGGTTGACACCATGATCTTCTCCCTAGCACCAAACTGGATTTGATGGTTTCGCGTTCACTTTGGGATTTTACGCTTTGGCGGCCCGGAGTGTTCAGGTTTCACTGGTGCGGAGGAGACGACTGAAAGGTGCATCCGAGTCAACGATCCACACTCTGGAGATAATCATACCATACCGTGGTCCCTACTGCGAACGCCTTTCAGTCGCTCTGAGCGCACCGGGTTGCAGCGGCAAAACGGCGTCCATACGCATCAGCGACAAAAGACGTCACCACGGCTGAACTGCCCGTGACGGATACGTACAGTTGCTCGTATGGCCAGTAAGTTGACTTCGAAAATTGCTGCCAGTAGCCACGGCTCTGTCCCTCTTGACGATATGTGTACATCTATTCATCATGAAAATACGTTCACGTAGTTGCCGAAAAACTCATGACTATTCGCTGAGATGCACAGTTCACAACCATCGCCTTCCGCCGTTGGCGCGACAGGTAGACGTAACGGATAGTTCACCACACACGGACAGTCGCATGTCGATAGATCACGACCAAATCTTTAAACAGCTCATCGAGGCGTTCTTCCGCGAGTTCACCGAACTGTTTTTTCCGGCGGAGGCACGACTGATTAACTTCGCCAAAGTTGAATTCGTTCGCGACGAGTTGTTCACGGATGTCAAGCGTGGGCGACACAAGCGATTGGACTTGGTGGTCAAAGTGGGGCTCAAGAAAGGAGGCGAGAAATTCATACTTGTGCACGTTGAATTCGAAGCGTCCCGGAAGCAATCGGATTTCCCCAAACGGATGTTCCAGTACTTCTGTCAACTGTTTCTGCGACATGACACGGAAATCATCCCCGTGGCGGTGTTTACGGACGACGCCGTTTGGAGAAAACCTGTGTCGAACCGGTACCAACTTCAATTGCGCAGCCGGAAGATCGTGGACTTTGAGTACGAATTGATCAAGCTGAAAAACCTCAACTACCGGCGTTATCTGAAATCATCCAATCCGCTGGCCTATGCTCTGGTGGCGAAGATGGGTTATAATCGTAAGGAGCGAGCGCGATTGAAAGCGGACTTTTTGAGACTGATCCTGGGCGCCAAAATCGACCCGGCGCGGCGTAGTCTGCTGGTCGATTTCATTGAAACATACATGACCCTGACGCAGGAAGAAACAAAAGAGTTTAATTCAGTAGTCGCTAGCGAAAGGAAATATAAGAGGGTTGAGGAAATGATCACAACGTATGAACAAGAGGGAATAAAAAAAGGCCGCACGAAGGGTAAGCAAGAAGACTTGATCCTTCTTTTGGAAAAAAGATTCGGCAAGCTCAAGCCGGCAACCAAGCGAAAAATTGGACAGATCGACTCGTCAAAAGAACTTGAGTCTCTGTTGCTGTCGGCGGTCGATGCCAAGTCGCTTGACGATCTGGATTGGTAGTGAAAAAGCAGCCAGGCTACTCAGCTGGGAAATATGCGAAACATAGGAAGTCATGACATCGCTGCCGACGTCGCGGATCAGGCCGCGGTGATTCGCGAGGCGGAGTCGGCCTATATGGATTTTCTTCGCAGCGACGCATTCACGCCGGACGAGTTGAGGCGACGACTCTCCCGTCACGACCAGAGCGTTCAGACGCCGCGTCGAAGTCCGTAGAATCCACAACCTAAGTTGCCACAGGCATCCATCATGAATCAGGACAAGCCACTTAAGGTCTTCCTCGTGTCGCTCGACGGGCCGCCCATTGAGGACAGGATGGTCACGAAGTTGGCCGAGCACGGCGTCGACCTGGTCATCGACGAGTGTGACAGCCCTGAACAGGTCGTATCTGTGGCGAAGGATGCGGGCGTTGTCTGGGTCGCCAGCGGTTCCCGAGTCGTGACCGTCGAGGTCCTTAACCGTCTGGACCGATGCGGCGCCATTCTGCGCAGCGGTTCCGGCACAGACAATATACCCATCGATGAAGCAACGCGGTTGGGCATCGTTGTGGCCAACACCCCCGAATCGCACGCACACGCGGTGGCCGAGCACACCATTGGCCTGCTGTTGGCGGTGGTGAGGCAGATCGCCGCGCAGGACCGGGCCGTACGACAGGGCACGTGGGATCGAGATCACGCCTACCCGGACTGGCACTTCGTCGGGAAAACGCTCGGCCTGATTGGTTTCGGCCGGATCGGTCAACTCGTGGCAAGAAAGTTGAGCGGCATGGAGATGCGTATCGTCGCGACGGACCCCGCGATCGACGCCGCGACGATGGCCCAGTATGGTGCTGGATCGGTGAGCCTGGATGAGTTGCTCAAGTCCAGCGATTTCATCTCGATTCACACGCCACTCACCGACGGAACTTATCATCTGATCGGTGAGCGCGAATTGAAGATGTGCCAGCCCAAGGCCGTGTTGATCAACACATCTCGTGGTTCGGTGATCGACGAGCCGGCCCTAACTCGCGCGTTGTCGCAAGGTGGGATCGCCGCTGCCGGCCTCGATGTGTTCGAGCAGGAACCGACCCCGTCCGACAACCCGCTACTGACGTTCGACAATGTGGTGATCACACCACACATCGCGGGCTATTCGGACCAGTGTTGGCAGTTGCTGCGGGCCCATTCGATCGAAACGCTAATCGAGCTTTCGGAAAATCGCTGGCCCCCCTGGTGTGTGAACCCGCAGGTCACGCCACGGTGGTCGCTACAACGCGGTTAAAGACTGACGCGCAGCGGGAAGGAGAGAGAATCACCGGTTATCGTTTGCCTAGAGTGCGTTTCAAAACCGTAGGTTAAGCGTCCCCGCTTGCCCAAAACCCAGAAAACACAAGCGGGGACGCTTGTGCTACGAGGCTTTGAAATCCGCACTAGTGCTTTGTTAGGATAAGTCGTAGCGGGCCGATCTGCATCCACATATCGCTAAGGACTGGCGCATCAATAACTGGCAGATTTATTGTCCCCTCACCCTGCCCTCTCCCCAGAGGGGAGAGGGGACATGCGACAGTTATTGATGCGACAGTCCTAACTGTAGTGCCGGATGGTTGCCCGCAGTGCCGCCACCTCCCTTTCGACGGCTTCGATCGTCTGCATGCTCGTTTTGAAGCTGCAGAGGCCCTTGTAGATCGACTCGACATTCGGGTAGTCGCCGGCCCGGTAGCCCTTGACGCTGCCCTTGTAGCGCGGATCGAAGTGAGGGGCCCGTTCGACCGCACCGTGCCAGCTCATGGTCCGGAAGATCGGTTCCAGGTGCGTGGGCAGGCAGCTTCCGTAGAGGCCGTCGCCGCCCTTCTCGATGAAGGTCCGCCGCCACGTGCGCCAATCCACGCCCACGGCCTTCTCATCGAGCTTGCACGCGTAGATGAAATAGGAGTGCGTCATGCCCTCCGGCACGACCGGCGGAACGAGCCACTTGCAGTTCTCCTCGCGAATGACCTGCTCGAAACGAGCGGCGATGTAGCGCCGAGCCGCCACCAGGTAGTCGAGTCGCTCGAGCTGCCCCAGGCCGAACGCCGCCTGCGCCGCCGACATGCGGAAGTTGTAGCCCAGGCTGTCGTAGCGCTCGTAGCTCCAGTCCTGCCGCTCGTCGCGCGGAATCATCGTGGCTCCCGGGGCGGCCGTGAGCGTGCGGTACCCGTGCACGGCCGCCTTGCGGATGCGCGTGCCGTAGGCCTCGTCATTGGTAATGACGATACCCCCGTCGCCGGCGCTGGTTATGTGCTTGGAGCCCTGGAAGCTGAAGCTGGCGGCATCGCCGAGCGTGCCCACGAGCCTGCCCTTGTAATAGGAGAGAAAGCACTGCGCGTTGTCTTCGATCAGGGTGAGATTGTGCTTGCGCGCGAGGGCCAGGATCTCGTCGAATTCGACGGGCAGACCGTGCAGACAGATTACGACGATCGCCTTGGTGTACGGCGTGATCCTGCACTCGATGTCGGCCGGGTCGATGTTGAATGTGTCGGGGTCGATATCGGCCAGGACCGGCACGGCTCCGGCCTGGATCGTGGCGAAGGCGCCGGCGGGCATGCCCAGAACGGGCACGATCACCTCGTCGCCGGGACCGACCCCGGCGCCCAGAAGGCAGGCCAGCAGCGTTCCGGAGCCCGAGTTCATCGAGATGGCGTACCGGGTGCCGAACTTCTCGGCGAAGGCGCGTTCGAATCGATCGAGCATCCCGGCCGATTCCCAGTTGCCGAAGCCGGCTTCGAACAGCTCGTTGACGTACGTCCGCTCGGCCTCACCCACACGGTTCGCGGGAAGATGGCAGAAGATCTCCTCTGCCCGCAGGTCCTTGGGGTCGACGGTTGCGATGGGATTGATCATGGGTCCCGGTCCTTTGCATCGGTGCCATCAGCTTACGTACTACGCCTGCAAGGCCGCCAGCCGGATCATGATGGAGCGGCGGATTCGTTTGTTTCTTCCCGGTTGGCGAATCCCCAGCGTGGCGTCTCGTAGAAAATCGCCAGTTCGGGCGATGAGAGCCTTTTTCCCTGTTGGGGGTACATGCTGTGCATCATGCGATCGAGGATGCCCGTCGTCAGGAGCGTTCGTTCGACCGGATACGCCGGCTCTCCAGTATGAATCATGTGTTCGATCCCGCGCAATAGTTCTCCAAAGTGTGGAAACGGGATTCCCGGAGTCTTCAGCCAGCAGGCAAACGGCTCGGCTTGCTGTCGCACCTGGCAGGCAACCGCGAGTTGGGTACTGGCTGCGGGAGGCGCCGGTCCGACGGCATCAGGAATTATGGCGACGGTCGCTTTCAGACCATCGCGGTATTCAATCAGGAAAAACACGGTTTCGAGCTGTCCGATTTGTTCTTCCAAGTTCTCCGTTGACGCATCCAAAGCGCCCAATGCAGCTTTCAGCAACGAGCGAGACCAATCGCCGCATTTCTCGCCGTCCCAGATCTTCTGGCCGCTCATCGCCGTGACCGCGGCCACGCCCGTTTCACCACCGCGACGACGTTCGACAATGCACTGCAGCGCTTCCAGGGCGTGGAAAAGATAGGACTCGCTCGTGTTATGGCCAACCACGAGCGCCTGCTCGATCGGGCTGCCGATGGGGAGTTCCTTGGGAGGATACCGCCAGGTGACAGGCAGTGAAGAGCCAGCCATGAAGGGAATTCGAAAACGTTTGGCGGTGTCGACCATGTACTTGGCGTCCTGCCACCGATAGCCCAGGTGCTTGTCGTTGAACAGCGGCACGAACTGACCGCAACGCCGCATGGCGGCAACGATTTCGTCAAAGAACCTTCGCCGCGGGTAGATGTGCTGCTTGGTGTCGTCGATGTAGGGATAATTTCCGTGTTCACCGATACTCAACACTCCGGCGACAGGGATCTTGTTTTGCCCCAGGGTGACCGCTTCATCGATCGTCTTGGCGATGCGAAACCCGTGTTTCTTCTCCAGGCCGCGACTCAATTCGTTGTCGGGAAACTGATCGACGTACATCGATATAAGTTCCAGGTCCGGACCGGGACCGCCATCTTGTAGCCAGCCGTCCAGGATCTTTGAGATGATGACATCCGCGTGCGAATACTCCCCATACTCGGTGATCACGGCTGCCACCGGGAGTTTTTTCCTGCGCACGCGATCCGCCTGCAGTGGCGCAGGGCTGGCGAGGGCCGCGAGACCGCTCAGCCCCAAAGTTTGTAACGCTTGGCGTCGAGTTGTCTGAACATTCATTTTGTGGAACTCATGAACCATCTAAGGTTGAACAACGGTTCGGTGTAGCATACTGGCAGGGTCCGATCCTTCCAGGATTTCGGTTAGTGAAAACCATAGAGTACCGCTGATCAAGCTATTCGAGGGGCGATTCGCTAAACCAGCAAATAAGTTGATCAGAAACTGCCGATTTGCCATCAATTATCTTGATCACGCACACCCCCCCGGGGACCGGCCTGGATTCGTCCCCTGGCGTCTTGACACGCGCTGTGGGCCTGCGATCCTGCTGCTAGACCCCGCCGTCCTGCCCGGCAACTGGCGGCCGGCGCAGGTCGGCGCCCTCGAATCCCGCGGCAGGAAAGGAAACGAAATCGATGACCAGATCCCATTCCAGGCGAATCTTCCTGAAGAATACCCTGGCCGGAGGGGCAGCGTTTACCTTTTCGGCGGCCAGTTACGCCCGCGTTCTAGGCGCGAATGAACGCGTCTTGATCGGCCTCATCGGCTGCGGTCGGAGGGGCCAGGATGTCCAGATCCCTAATATCGCAAAACACGCAAAGGCCCAGAACGTGGAAATCACTACGGTGTGCGACCCTTGGCGCGTCTCCCGGGATCGGGCCGCCGCGGGTATCCACGAGGCTTTCGGGCGCAAGGCGCGAATGTTCGAAACGTTTGAAGATCTCCTCGGTGCGAGAGACATCGACGCGGTCATGATCACTTCCTGCGACCATCAACACGCCCGCCAACTGGAGGCCGCGGTGCGCGCCGGCATGGATGTTTACTGCGAAAAGCCCATCGCCAAGAATCTCGAGGAACTCAACCGGGCGTACGACGCCGTCAAGCAGTCAGGGAAAGTTGTCCAGGTCGGCACACAGCTGCGAAGTTTCGCCTCGATTTCCGGATGTCGCGCGCTCTACGAAACGGGCGTTCTCGGCAGGGTCTCTCGCATCGAGCAGCGCCGCAACGATAAGCGTCCGTATTGGTACGATTTCATTCGGGACGTGAAGCGTGAGGACGTGAACTGGGACGAGTTCGTGATGGGTTGCTCGCGGCGGGTGTTCGACCCGGTCGCCTACTCCGCCTGGATAGGATATCGCGATTTCAGCGATGGGCCCATTGCCCAGCTCGGGGTCCACTTTCTCGATTCCGTGCACTTTATCACGGGCGCCGGGCTGCCTGAAAGCTGTGTCTCACATGGCGGGACGTTCACGTGGAATGACGAACATCGGTTCGACGTCCCAGACCATGTGCAGGCGCTCTGGACCTACCCCGAAGGGTTCATGGTCAGCTACAGCACCAACTTTGGAAACGGCAGCGACAATGCGGTTAAGATCTCAGGAGACGAAGGCACGCTGGATATCTCAGATTGGGAAGAACCTTTGCTGATCACCGACGAAAAGGGCACCGAATCGGTGGAACCCGTCCAGCGTGCGGACCATTGGCTCGACTGGCTGCAATGCCTGCGCACCCGGAAGCTCCCGAATGCGTCGATCGAGGCGGGGTACAGCCAGACGGTCGCCTGTCTCATGGCCGTGAAGGCGTACGACACAGGCCGCCGAATGGTTTTCGACGCGCAGCGACGCGCGATTCGGGAGGGATAAACGATCCGGCGCCATGCAACTCGAAAAAAATAGACTACCGAAGTGCCGACTCAACAGTAACCCGACGCGTAAGCGAGGCGCGATGCCGGCTGCTCCTCGCTCACGCGTCGGGTTACGATGACTGGTAGTTTATTTTTTGCGAGTTGCCTTAATCGTTTGCCAACGGTGTAATCCAAAACGGTTGGGGTAGGACACGGTCAGCAGAACACGGTCAAAAAGCTCTGATGAGAACGTTGCGGGCAGCGGGGCACGGGATCAAGATTAATTATCATTCGACATAAACCTTAGCGAGGAGTGTTAACGATGGAAACGAACCGTCGTCAATTTATGACCGTCGCGTCAGCTGCTGGCGCAGGCCTGCTTGCGAGCAGGAGCTTGGCCCCTCGAGATTGTGAAGCCCGGCCCGGAAGGATAAACAGGCATACAAATACCGATTCGCATTCGACGTCTGGATCAACGATGTGAGGAATGAAGCGATGCCCCTAGAGGACTGGCCCTACGGGGTTCTCGACGACAAAACTGTCGAGGGAATCATAAGCGCTCTCGATGTGCAAAGTGAGGCCGGTTACAACGCCATCGACATTGCCGGACTGTTGTCGACTAAGGTGGCCGAATGACGTTGCCTACCACTGCTATATCACTGGCAGGACAGCCGATTATATCCGAGCCAAGCAGCCGGACCTGATCGTGACAGCGATCCTGCTGGGTTGGGGCACCTGGGGCAAGGATTTCACCGACGAGGAAAAAGATCGACTAGTGAAGCTGAGTCGATCTGTCGACTGTATGTTCGACCAGGGGCACTGCCAACCGTACGTCCCGGAGGAAAAACGAGGGAGTTCATTCAAAGACTTCACTGCGGTTACGGGACTTCAGGGGGCATCTGGGTTTATCCACCCCAACGATGGGAGCGTCTCAGGTGGTTCCTACCTTATACGATCCGAACAGGGACCCATATCAAGCAGCTTTATGAGGATGGCGGGCGCGGCATCATGTACTATCAGGGGCCGATGGCCAACCCCAGCACGGAAGTCAACGTCGCCTTCGGCGGGCGGATCATGTCAGACACCGGAAGGGACGTTGAAGAAGTGTTGGCCGAAGTGCTTGAGTCACTCTACAGGCCGAAGACCACAGCAGCACACCGGAAACTGGTCGAGATTTTCCAACGAGCGGAGAATGTCCATTTCGATCAATGGCCGGATGAAAAAATCCTGGAATACGGAGGTCCTAGAGTCACTCCGAAGCGAAAAGCACCTCCCCCGGGTGAGGTACATGTGACCACGGTGAAAGGTGTTTCTCCTGGCCCTGCTGTTTATTTGGTGGAACCCTTCCTGGATACCGAAGGGCGGATTGCCTACAAGGAAGGGTTGGTCTCAATCGTGAATGACATTTCGAAGATCGAAAACGACTTCAGGGACGGGGGTAGAATCAAACGAATCAAGAAGTGCATCCATAACGCACTGTTGGACATCAACAACATCGGAATGGCGAAGAATGAAACGAACGTTTGGAGTGATCGCCCGTAGACATGGAGCGAAGGGGCTTGAAAGGATGACTACCGGGCCCGACTGTCCCGCACCAGCACCTCGAACTCCTGGGCCACCAGTGTCTCCGTGCCCGCGCTCTTCGTCAGCCGCAGTCGGATCTCGTTGTCGCCGAACTTCGCCGGCGGCGAGGCCAACGGCATGTGGTACAGGTGGAAGGCGAGCGTCGGCACGGTGTCTGCGCTCGATCCTATCCACCGGGATGACCTTGCCGTTCAATACCACCTCGATCTCGTCACCTTCCACCATCCCCGTGACCTTGAACTCCAGAGTCGCCGACAGGTGCGAGTCCTTCAGGTCTTCCGCCATGCGGAAGCCGACCGAGTCGGTGGGCTTACCGACCTGGCGGTCCAGCCCGATCTGCTCATGCTTCGCCACGACTCCGGGGAACCGAGGGCGCGTGGGGTAATACATGTAGTGCCGGTCCCCCCGTGCCACTGCCTCCGGATCCCGCAGCCCGGTCAGGTAGTGGCCTTCCCCCAAACTATGTACCAGCCTTAATGAGAGGATCTAGGGTTAAGGGACCGCTGCTGTTCTGGAGTGAGGGCGTAGCCCGAACGGAAGAACAGCAGCGGGC
>Ga0310123_10001323_pt1 | contig 20712 bp, 21 predicted proteins | sample CB6_AW_1057_MG_FD_203505 | JGI IMG/M metagenome (GOLD analysis project Ga0310123, IMG submission 203505) | Marine microbial communities from Western Arctic Ocean, Canada - CB6_AW_1057 | ecosystem: Environmental > Aquatic > Marine > Oceanic | place: Canada: Western Arctic Ocean | collected... | reverse complement strand
GCTCCGGAAGCATTGAAACCATCACCCTGGTTCCTCAGGATGCCTCAGCTCCAGGAACCACAAACGGTTGCAGGTCTAACATAGCAAGTGGTACCGCAGGTGGGGGCACGTCAGACCAGCTCGGCATACTCCTGGTGAAGGTCTCCGATTATGCTGAGACCCAGCACGCCGTCCGGAAGCCATCGGTGCAGTAGAGCGTCCGCCTTCGGCGGAGGCACCGGTGTGTGGGACCCCCGCATGGGGGGCTCCATCTTCCGAGGCGAGCGGTTCATCGCGGCTCCAGAACCCCGTCCCGCCACAGATTCACGAGGGCGTCATGCGACTTGCGAAGCTCGCGGACCCCCGCGGTGGTCACCTCGAAGTGCCGCTGCGGCATCCCCCCGCGACCCTCCGTGGCGACCCGGGTCGTCCAGGTCAGGTACTTCTTCTTTTCTAGGCGATCCAGCGTGGTGTAGAAGGCGCCCTTCGTCACGGTCCTTCCGGCGCTCGCCTCGAGCTCCTTTCGAATCTCGAACGCGTTCGCGTCCTCACCGCCCTGCAGAATGGCGAGCAGGATCATCTGCTCGAATTCGCCGAGGAAGGCCTTACCGGGCATTCGGAACTCCACGTTTCGGTATCGGTCTGCCCTCAGGGCAGGTCTATATTGTAGACCACAAGGGTACTCTTTGTAGACCCCTGGAGTCAAGGCGGGTGGTCGTTCACAAAAGATTCAGCCGCGTGGCTGGAGCCTTCCCTTGACCCAGGAGTCAATTCGTCGGATGATCGACGCGCCTTTCTTCGGACACCGGCCGGATGCGGCCGAGGATACGTACCACATCTCCCTCAACGGGTGCACGCGTATGGCTGATACCAAAGAGCAATGGGGATCCCGGCTCGGGGTCATCCTCGCGGTCTCCGGATCCGCGGTCGGACTCGGCAACTTCCTGCGCTTCCCGGGCCAAGCGGCTGCCAACGGCGGCGGCGCGTTCCTGATCCCCTACTTCTGCGCGTTGATTTTCCTGGGCATCCCGATCTGCTGGGCCGAGTGGGCCATGGGCCGGTACGCCGGCCAGAAGGGTTTCCACTCCGCACCCGCCATCATGGGGGTGATCGGCAAGGGACGCCCCTGGCGTTATGCGGGTGTGCTCGGTGTCATGATTCCGCTCGCCGTGTCCTTCTACTACACGTTCATCGCGTCGTGGTGCTTGGGCTACTTCTACGCCTACGTCACCGGCTCGACGGGGATCGACCCCTCGATGGCGATCGCGGAACAGACCGCGGCGTCGACCCAGTTCTACAACGACTTCACGGGGACCAGCGGAAACGGTCTTATCTACGGATCGCTGGGAATCCCGACAGTCGCGTTCTGGGCCGTGGCGTTCGGCTTGAACATCTACCTGATCCTCAAGGGCATCTCCAAGGGCATCGAGAAGTTCGTCTCGTTCGCGATGCCGCTGATGGCCGTGTGCGCGTTGATCGTGCTGATCCGGGTCCTCACGCTCGGAACGCCGGATCCGTCGCTTCCGGATCAGAACGTCATGAACGGCCTCGCCTACATGTGGAACCCCGACTATGCGGCGCTCGCCAATCCGCAGACTTGGCTCGCGGCGGCCGGGCAGATCTTCTTCAGCATCTCGGTCGGGTTCGGCATCATCGTCAACTACGCCTCTTATGTGAAGCCGAGCGACGACGTCGCACTCTCGGGTCTCACGGCAGCGGCCACGAACGAGGTCTTCGAGGTCGGCTTCGGCGGCCTGATCACGCTGACCGCGTCTTTCGTCTTCCTGGGACTCACGGGCACCATCGCGGCGGTGAGCGCGGGCACGTTCGGCCTCGGCTTCCAGACACTCCCTGTGGTCTTCGCTCAGATGGGCACGATCGGCCCGCTGGTCGGCGCCGTGTGGTTCTTCATGCTCTTCCTCGCCGCGGTGACGAGCTCGGTCTCGATGTACCAGCCCGCGGTCGCGTTCTTCCAGGAGAGCCTCGGCCTCGACCGTAAGCCAGGCACGCTGTACGTCGTCGCGATCTGCCTCGTGGGCTCGTTTTTGGTCATCTACTTCACGCAGGGCAGCATCTTCTGGAGCACGATCGACTTCTGGGTCGGCACCTTCCTGATCCTGGTGATGGCGATGATCGAGATCATCGCGTTCAGCTGGATCTTCGGCATCGACGTAGGCTGGGACGAGATCCACCGGGGAGCCGAAATCCAGATACCGAGGGTCTTCCGGTTCATCATGAAGTGGGTTGCGCCCGTCTATCTGCTGATCGTACTGATCGCGTTCTGCGTGACAAACCTGCCCGCGTCGATCGCACAGATCCGACAGGAGCCGCTGGCTCAGCTCGCACTCGGGTTGATCACAGCCGTACTCGTCTTGCTGGCGCTGTGCGTGCGCGTCGGCGAGAAGCGGTGGATTGAGCAGGGACTGGACCTCGATGGCAAAGAGTTGGCTGTGGGCTGGGAGCCCGCGGCGGACGGACCCACGACGGACGCAAGCACTGGAGGCGACCGATGACGATCAGCGGATGGATCCTGATGGTGGGCTCGCTCAGTTTCGTGTGGGGACTGGCGGGCTGGTGCTACTGGAAGATCCTGTCGGGGCCCGACAGCTCCTCAGAGTAGGCGGGATTCACAGGTTGGCGGGATTCCACCTCAGAGCGGTGCGGGTATCCGATGATGCGGCACGGGATGTTTCGATGATGCGTTACGGCATGTGGGCCGTGGCCGCGATACTCGTCGGGCTCTCGCTCGGCGCCACCGCCGCCCGCGCTCAGACCTACGATCTTGTACTCCGGGGCGGACGGGTCATGGACCCCACGGAGCTGGACCGAGGTCACTGAAGGCACCGGAGTCGGGGATCCGCGGCATGCTTCAGCCGAGAGGGGCGCGCGTTTTTTGGGGCAGTGACCCAGGCGATCGCTGAATTCTTTGTCGAACTCGCGGCGGCGGACCCGACCGATCTGTACGAGGATAGATAGCCGGGCGACCAATAATAGCCACTGAGACGGAAGTGGATCGGAAACCATTGGTTCCGGGGAGCGCTGGCACCTCTGGGTGCTACCTTTCGTTCGTCGCCGCCGCTGTCCCCTCGAAATGCTGGGCGATCCACTCCACCCAACGGCGCCTCAGATCCCGCCGATGGACCGGATCCGGCGGGAAGTGCCCCGATACGGGATACACGACGAACTTCACCTCCACGCCGTTGTCCTTGAGCGCGTGATAGAGCTTGTAGGACTGGCTGACGGTCACGCGCTCGTCGCCGAGGTCCGACAGTATCAGGGTCGGCGTTCGGATCTGATGGGCGTAAGCCATGGGTGATTGACGCCAGTAGTTCATGGCGTTGTCGTTGAGCCAGGGGGACCCACCGAGACCGTAACCGGCCCAGGTGTTCATGTCCGCCATGCTGTACCAGTCGAACCAATCGGTGACGGCGGCGCCAGCCATCGCGACCCTCCATCCGTCATAGTGGGCGGTCAGCCAGGCCGTCATGTAGCCACCGTACGACCAGCCTGAGACGGCTACCCGGGTCTCGTCCACGATCCCTCGATCCTTCAGCACTTGGACGCCCGACATCACGTCCCGACCCGGACCCTCGCCCGCATCGTTGATCACCGCGCTTTGGAACGCCTTGCCCTGGGTACTGCTGCCTCGGTAGTTGGGGCTGAACACCAGCCAGCCCTGCGCGGCCATGATCTGGTTGAACGTACTGAACGCCTCGAGCGAGGCGCCCATGGGACCCCCGTGGATGCTGAGCACAAGCGGATACGAGCTTCCTGCCTCATAGTCGGGCGGGTAGACGAGGACGCCGTTCTGCCGGAATCCGTCGGGACCGTCCCAGGTCACCGTCTCCACGTTGCCGAGTCTCATGCCGGCCAGAGCGTCGTTGAAGGCCGTGAGGCGTCTGGGCTCCCACTCACCCACCTTCATCGTGTAAAGCTCGGCGGGGCGGTAGTCCTCTCGCCCGACGAAAACGACGGTGCCGTTCGGGGCCACGACCGGGGTCCCTGGATGGACGTCTCCGAGGTCGAGCCGCTGGGGAGCGCCGTCCAACGGTTGGTGCCACAGAGCCCGCTCGGTCAGATCGGTACCACTCACGAGTATGGACTGGCGGTCGGGCAGCCACGCCATGCCGCCCAGGCTACGGTCGATCTGTGCCGTGGGATCGATCGTCTCGCCCCCGTCCGTGGGCTTCAGAAAGATCCCGCCCGGGTTGAAGCCCGGCTCGGGACCCCGCGAACGGCCGAAGGCCAGGTAGAACCCCTGGGACGAAAAACTTCTCGGACTGACGTCGGGGTCGTCCACTAGATCGCTGATCTCGCCCGAGTCGAGATCGATCAGCCGGATGGTGCTCCGTTCCCCGCTGTGCGGGAGCGGCGTTACCTCCAGCGCTACGGTTCGGTCATCCGGCGACACCACGAACCCCTCGATGCTTTCGGCACCCTCGGTAAGCCGCTCGGCCTCGCCGCCCCTCGCCCGCACACGCCAAAGGTGGGCAGACCTCGGGGCTTCGCTCGTCAAATAGCTGTTATCCCCCACCTCGAACGACTTGTTGTGACGCTCCTCCCCCTTGAGCTCAGGGGCGGGTTCGCGACTCGTATAGAGGATGTGTGCCCCCTCCGCCGTCCACTCAAAGGTGCGGACTCCCTCAGGGGCGTGGGTCACCTGCCCAGCCTCTCCTCCGCCCATCGGCAGCAGGAACACCTGACGACCTTCGCCATCCTCGTCCACGTCAGTGAACGCGAGAATGTGCCCGAAGGGCGCCCAGCGCGGCTGGCTCACCTCCGGCCGATGCGGCGTCAGATCCCTTTGCTCACCCGTCACGACATCGACCAGGATCAGCGTCCGATCGAAGCGGTTGTCCTCGTAGTTGGGCGTGCTCGTCGTTACGACGGCCTGACTACCGTCGGGGGACAGAACAGGAGTCGAGACCCCGACCTCGAGACGCAGGTCGTCTACCTCGAGCGTGCGTCCTTGGCCGAGGAGGGTCGTCGGGGCAGTGGTCAGAGCGACGCTCAACGCGGCGACCAGAGCCACGGGGACTCGGCAGGGGAGGGGCGATCCAGTCATGGCAGTCTCCTTTGGGGGACGCCTCGCGCCCCTGCGTTGCTTCAGGGGGCTACGGGGTCCGACCTGGCCGGACAAGATGCTGCTGAAGCGTTAGAGGCGGCAAGGATCGATTCCCGGCAAGCCGTCATCGCCGGCGGCGGCCTCGACGAAAGCATACACCCGGCTGGAGCGGGCCGGTGAGATGGCTACGCCGATCTTCCCGATCAGCCCCGTCGGCAGGCCGGGGTTGCGGGTGATGTCCGTCCAACTGTCCCCTCCATCCGTGGTTCGATAGATGCCGCGCTCCGGGTTGGAGCCGAACATGTCCCCCATCACGGCCACATAAACGATGTCGGGATTGGTTGGATGGACCCGGAGCGTGGAGATGTGGCGGGTCTCTTTCAGGCCCACGTTGGTCCACGTCTTTCCCGCGTCGGTGGACTTGTAGACCCCATCTCCGGATGAGATGAATTGCCGTTGGAGCCCCTCGCCTGTCCCCGCGTAGATCACGTCGGGATGCGAAAGCGACACGTCCAGGGCACCCACCGCAGAGAACGCGAAGAAGTCGTCCGACACGTTGCACCAGTTCCCTCCGGCGTCGGTAGTCTTCCACACTCCGCCGTGGGCAGCCCCGAAATAGAAGACGAGGGTATCCCGGGTGTCTCCCGCCACCGCAACGACACGCCCTCCTCGATACGGCCCCACGAACCGCCATTCAAGGGCCGAAAGGAAGCCGGCCTCCACACTCGGATACTCGGCGAGGGCGACTGCACCCATGCCCGCGGTACCTGAACTGTCGGAGCATCCGAACAAGACGCCGAGCGCAAGGACACCGGCCGACAACATCCTCGGGCCGACGTGAACGGCGCTACAAGTCGTGTGCATCGCGGCCTCCAAGTGCAGGACGTAGAGACGGCGGTCCAGCGCACCGACTCACGTGGGATCGTCGAGAGTAGCGGGAGCGAAGTTGCGGACCCGTCCAGGCCCCGTCAAAAAAAGATGCGCCGCCCACTCTTCCCCTCGTTCCAGCCGCGGACCACTATCCCGGAATGAGTGACGTCCAGGAACGCATGTATCTTCTCCTCGGGCTGGAGGAGACGAACACTACGACGTCCTAGACGACATGCGGAGTTCGCGGATGGCCATTCTGGTTTCTCCGTTGTCGAGAGTTCGAGAACTCGTCGGCGCTCGACATCCGGTGAGTCAGTTAGCCCGTTATACCAAACCGACGTACGACTTGGACGGTGATGACCGATGGGTCTCGCCTCGCTCTAGCAGGGTGCCATTCTCGGAAAGGGTCTTTAAATCGCCTATCCCTGCCTTGGAAGCCAACGTCGTCGTGATGGGCTTTGCGCTTCCCGGAGCGAATATGCACGCCCCAAACGAATGGTTCGCACTGGAGAACCTGGCCCTGGGCATGAAAACCATGACCAGGCTGTATGAGGAGCTCTCGCGCGCAACAAAACGGCGTAGCGCGAAACGGAGCCCCTATTCGCCCTAGTTTTCAGCGGGATAATCAGGTTTCGGGTCGTGTGCCTACGCTTCCTGCGCTCCCGCTCGGCCATCCTCGACAACGAAGGTCGCCGCCGTCTCGACCCCGCCGCCTGGTTGCGTGACGTTCGGGACGATCCTGTACTCCGTGGTCCACAGCCGAGGTGTGACGGTAGCCGTGACGTAGCCTCTCTGACCGTTGTAGAAGCGGACGTGGGGGTTGTTTGTCATCGAGCGCTGGCCCCCGTCCGTCATCGCGCGCCCGTTCCCTCCCGACGACAGCGACGTGCCGACGAATTCAGTCGCCACGATCTCGGACGACTCCTGCTCGAAGTCGCGCTTCAGGTCCGTGACCCAGTTGGAGTGGATGTCGCCGGTCAGCACGACGGGGTTGGCCGTGCGCTCGTCGCCCACGAGGTCGAGCAACGCCTGACGTTCCGCCGGATACCCGTCCCACTTGTCCATCGACCAGGTGTCGGCGCCGTCGTCGTCGATCCGGCGGAGACGCGCGAGCATGACCTGCTGAGCGATGACGTTCCAGCGGGCTTCCGATGCGCTGAGCCCGTCGAAGAGCCATCGCCGCTGCTCCTGACCGAGGATCGTCTGCTGGTCCGAGACGTGTGCCGCGCAGGTTGGGCGATTCCCGCTTTCACCGCACGGTTGCACGCTCCGGTACTGGCGCGTGTCGAGGACGTTCATCTCGACGAGGTCGCCGAAGCTCAGCCTCCGATAGAGCTGCATGTCGGGCCCCGCCGGCATCGACGAGCGCCGGAGCGGCATGAACTCGTAATACGCCTGGTACGCGGCGGCCCGGCGCAGGAGAAACGTCTCCGGAGACGCCCGATCCTCGGAGATCTGGCCGGCGTAGTCGTTGTCGACCTCGTGATCGTCCGTCGTGACGACCCAAGGCGCGCTCGCGTGGGCCGCCTGGAGATCGGCGTCCGTACGGTACGTCGTGTACCGAGCCCGATAGTCGTCGAGCGTCATGATCTCCGGGCCCTCGTGTAGTCTCACCCGATCCCGAATCGGAGATCCCTCGTAGATGTAGTCGCCGAGATGGACGATCAGGTCGAGGTCTTCGTTCGACAGATGCCGTAGGGCGGTGAAGAGCCCCTGTTCGTAGTGCTGGCAGGAGGAGAAGGCGAAACGGAATTGGTCGAGGGGAGTGTCGGTCGGGGGGGCGGTCTTCGTTCGGCCGACCGGGCTCGCTTCGCCTCCCGCGATCATGCGGTAGAAGTAATTCCGGCCCGGCTCGAGCCCTTCGACCTCCACGTGCACAGAGTGACCGAGCTCGGGGGACGCCACGGCCGATCCGGTCTGGGCCACGTGCGCAAACCCTTCGTCCTCGGCGATCTCCCAGTCGACTGCGACGGGATCGAGGAGCGCTCCGGCACCTTCGAGGGCCGTCGGTGCGAGCCGTGTCCAGAGGACGACGCCGCGCGGCAGCGGGTCCCCGGACGCGACACCGAATGTGAAGGGGTCGGACGAAAATCGGATCCGTCGCCCTCCGGCACACGCCGGCACGGCGCCAAGGGCGACGAGGCCCGCCACGCTGCGACCCACACGCAGAAAGTCCCGGCGGGTGCCTCGCAAGTGGAAGAGGTCGTACCACCGGAGGTCGCGGGTCTTCACAATCCGCATCTCAGCGAGTGAGCCTGGCCAGCTCGACCTCCGCGACGATTCGCCCAAAGCCCGGCCACCACGGATCCTGCGCCAACTCCTCGAGGACTTCACGGGCGCCGGCGACATCGCCCTGGGCCAGCATCCAGTTCGCGACACCCATCCCCACGGTTTCCAGGCGGTACAGGGCGTCCGGTCCCGGCTCGAGGAGTTCCTGGCTAGTCTTCAGCCCCTTGTAGAAAAGGAGGTCGTGGTGGTAGGCGATGTTCACGCTGACGTCGAGGTCGGGCATGATGTCATCCCTCTCTTGTAAGACTGCTAGTTCGGCACCCGCTTCTTCAACACCTCGAAGAAGTTCTCGACGAGAATCAGCTGACTCTCGCCGCCGGCAAGCTTCAGCATCACGAATCGCTCATCATCGGTGCTGACATCGTATTGGGCTTGACCGCTTCCGGCCTGTTAGCTGTCCACGGCAAACAGAGCCCGCTGCTGCCCAAGCGCGAACGCGGGATCGACGATGATGTCCGCGACCACCAATTCGCGTCCGAGGGCGGGCCCACTGTTATAGAACAGCCGATCGCCACTGTGTGCCCACACGGGTTCCGTTCCCCCGTCCGTCGATATCTGCCACTGGCCCGCATTGACGTCGGGGAAAGGACGCACCCACACCTCATACCCACGATTATAGGCGAGCCAGCGACCGTCGGGGGAAAGTGATATCTCGCCGAGGAACCTCCCGTCCCCCATGATCAACGGAGTGGCTTCGGTGTCCACGCCAAGGCGAATCGCGTAGATGTTTCCGTTGACGGCCCGAATATCCGATTCCACGAAAATCAACCACGTGCCGTCGGGCGAGTATACGGCATGACGTGGAAGAGGAACACCTTGGCAACTTAGGTCACGCCCCCATCAACACCAGCAGGACCGACAGCGTCAGTATCGAGGCCGCGGACGAGACGAGCACCGTGCGGGCCGCTACGTCCGTGGCGGTCTGGTAGCGCGCGCTGAACAAGTAGACGAGCGCTCCGCTCGGCATCCCCGCCATCACGACGGCAACCGGAGCCCACGGAAAGCTCAGCCCCAGGATCGGCACCGCGATGACCCATGCGATGCACGGGTGCACCGTCAGCTTCAGCGCCGCCAGCACCGCAGCGGGGCCGAGGTCGCCTCTGAGCGGATAGGCCGCCAAGGAGCCGCCCAGCGCGATCAGTGCGCACGGAATCGCGACGGTGGAGATGAACTCCGCTGCCGCTTGGATCGGTCCGGCCAGCGTCACGCCCGCGAAGTTCACCAAGAGCCCCAGCACGATCCCGGCGATGATCGGGTTGGCCAGGACCTCCATCGCCAGCTTCGCGACTCGAACGGTCACTGCTTCCTCGCGCGCCTGTTGTCCGGCCTGGATCAGGGCGATCGAGATCGGCAGCAGCGTGGCCGAATGAAAGGCGATGATCATGAAGACCGGCAGCTCCGCCTCGGGTCCGAACGCCGTGAGGAGGAGTGGAATACCGAGTAATACCGTGTTGGAGAAGCCGGCCCCCATACCGAAGATGGCCTGCTCATCGAGCGGGCGCCGGAAGCCGAAGCGCGCGACCACGATACCGAGCGCGAGAACCGTGAGCGCCCCCCCGTAGAACGCGAAGAGGAATCCCCACTCGATTCGATCGGGGAATGTGATCGCGGCGAGCCGCTGGAAGAGCATGATCGGAATCGCGGCGTTGAACACGAACAGGACGATCCGCCGTGTGCCCACCGGTCCGAGAAGCCGGAGCCGAACGGCGAGGAAGCCTATCACCACGACGCCGAACACGGGCGCGATGATGGTGACGAGGAGGTTCACTCGGGTTCGGTCAGGGCCTCTGCCCGTCAGCGAGGCGCAGGATCGGACATCAGTTCGGCACCCGAGCCCTCAAGCAGCCCAGATCATATGGACCGCAGAGCATATACGCACGTCTGTCGAACCCTATACCACCGTCGCTAGGAACCCCATCTTGATGCCAATGATGTCAGCGGGCGGCTTCCGCAGCCAGAAACTCCCTCACCGAGGCATAGGTCCGGGCGTCCGCGGCCGTCTGGCCATCCAGGTTGGCGGCGTTGACGTCGATGCCGAGTTCCACAGCAAATCGTACGGCTTCGAGGGTGAGAAACTCCAATTCGGCGGGATCCGGACGGACGAAGCCACGCACGCTTCTCGGGCCGCCCATCCCGACTGCCGCCATGAGAGCGGTGGTCGCTTCGGTCGTTCCGCCGGCCCCAAACGATCCGGAGGAGGCTACGAATTGGACCCGATGCACGAAGAGCGGATCGGCCCCGTGCTCCACGAGAAGGCGCATGAAGCCAGGCTGGGTGAGCCGTGCCGCGAGCCAGAGGGGCGCGGCTCCGATCAGGGACTGGTGAAAGTACCAGTCGGCCGACGCGCGGCGCGTGGGTGTCCAGTTCGTGAGTCGAGCGTTCGGATCGGCCCCGTGTGCGAGAAGCAAACGACCCAGGTCTTCGTCCCGACGCATGATCGCCACGTGGAGCGCAGAGAACCCGGCCTCGGCCGCATTCGGGTTGGCGCCCTCGTCGAGGAAGAACTCTACTAGATCCCCAAATCCGGAGTGGGCGGCAAGAACCGTTGTGCTGACGCCACGCGCATCGGCGTCGTTCACGTCCGCCCCCGCATTCACGAGCGTCCTTGCCGAGGCGAGATCGCCCACCCGGGCGGCGAACGTCAGCGCCGTGTTGCCTCCGTGAGGGACGGCCTGCTGATTCGCGGGGTCGCTATGAGGAGGGACGGCCATGACCTGACTCCACGTCTCCGACCGGGCGTGGATGTCCGCTCCGTATTCGAGCAGTACGCCAACCACATCGGAGTGCCGCTGGGAGGCCGCCCACATGAGCGCGGTCTGACCGCGCGTGGCACTGGCGTTCGGGTCGGCACCGGCGGCGAGTAGCAGCTCCACGACTCGGGGGCTGCCCGTGCGGGCCGCTGTCATGACCGGGGCCTCGCCGGAGAGAAGAGCTGCGTTCGGCTCCGCTCCGGCCTCGAGTAGGCTCCGAACCATCGACGCACTTCCGTTCAAGCTCGCGATCCAGAGGGGCGTCGCGCCGAGATCGTTCGCCGCGTTTACGTCGGCGCCCCGGCGGATCAGGAGTTCGGCGGTCTCGACGTCGTCCCAGTAGCTCACCCAATGAAGGGCGGTCGATCCGTCGGGCGCCGTGACGGTGACGTCCGCCCCTTGCTCGAGCAGAGTCCTGACCGCCGCCCAATCCGCAACCTTCGCCGCCTCGATCAGGCGTGGTGGGTCAGCTAAACCGGCTCCCGCCAGAACCAGGGCCAGCCCCAGGGGGATCAAGCGTGTCCACTTGTACATACGCGATCAGATCCCGGGGAGCGCATCGATCTGCAGCGCTCCGGTGCTGGCTCCGATCCTATCCACCGGCAGACCCAGCTTGTCCATAAGTGTGACGAGCAAATTCGCCATCCCCGGCTCGTCAGAGTACGTGAGGTGTTGACCGCCTCGGAGGGTGCCAGCACCCCCTCCCATCACGAGGATTGGAAGGTTTTGGCCAGAGTGCCGTGTGCTGTTGGAGATCCCTGAGCCATACAAGATAGTCATGTTGTCCAGCAGCGTTCCGTCCCCGTCGGGGGTGGCCCGAAGCTTGGCCAGATACCGAGAGAAGAGCTCGGTGTGGTAGCGGTTGATTCTCGACATGCGCTCGACCAGCTCCGGCTGGTTGTTGTGATGCGAAAGCGGATGGTGAGCGTCCGGCACATCGATCTGGGGGTAGGGCCGCGGGCTCTGCTCTTTGCTGATCATGAACGTGATAACCCGGGTCAAATCGGCCTGAAGCGCCAGAACCTTCAAGTCCGTCATCAACTCCAGGTGGTCTTCGAACACCGGCGGTGCACCCTCGGGTTGCTCGAAGTTGGGCAGCTCGATATCGATCTGCTCCTCGGCCTTCTGAATTCGCCGCTCGACGTCTCGAATGGCCTCTGTGTATTGCTCCACTTTGATCTGATCCTGTGCCCCGATCTCCCGGCGGAGGGCGGCTATCTTGTCCGTCACGGAATCGAGTATGCTCGACTGCTGTTTCAACCTCGCCTCCCGAGCCGCTCGCGCCGTGGAGCCGGCGTCGCCGAACAGTCGCTCGAACACAGCCCGCGGATTGTACTCGGTCGGCAGGGGCTGCATCGGGCCACGCCACGAGAGAGTATGCGTATAGACGCAGCTGAGGTTGCTGCTGCAGGCCCCCGCGTTCGCCGCGGCGTCCATGGAGAGCTCCAGTGAAGCCACCTGAGTCTCCCGGCCGAATTCTCGAGCCAGTAGCTGATCCATCGAAACGTCTGCGATGATCTCGGTCTCGGTCCGCCCGCCCTGAGGAATGCCGGTCAGGAACGATCCGGAAGCACCCGCGTGGATCTGGACCCAGTTCGCTCTGATTCCCGAAAGAACCAGCATCTGATCCTGAAACGGGGCCAGGGGCTCGAGGACTGGCGAGAGATCGAAATCTCGCCCCTCTCCCTTGGGAGACCAGTACGGCATCGCCATCCCGTTCGGTACATAGAACGTCTGGAACCGATGCACACGCTGAGGCACAGACTGTCCACGGAGCCTCAAGGCGGGGAACATCGCGTCGAGAAACGGTAGCGCCAAGCTGGCCCCGAGCCCCCGCAGAAGAGTTCGTCGGGGAAGCGATTTCCCCGTCAGCATTGTCATCATCTGTCGCCTCCCGAGTGTGTTGGGTTTCCGCCTCAGATCGCTTCCGCGGACTTGCGCATGAGAAAGGCCGGGCTCTTTACGATTCCAAGGACGATCGACGACCAGCGGTAACCGCCGTCCTCCGCATCACGTACGATCTGACGTACCGTCGGTTGATCGAAGTATTCGAGCGGACGTCCCAGAGCGTAAGACATGAGCTTCTCGGTCACCGTGCGTACGAACTGGTCATCGTAGTCGAGTAGGAATGCCCTCAGCGACGACACTCCCCTCAGCTCTACACCACTGGGCCAGGTCCCGACATTATCCACTGGACCGCCCGTCTCATCGACATCACGCCACGCTCCCACGGCATCGAACTCCTCGAGCGCGAACCCAAGCGGATCCATGAGCGTGTGGCAACTAGCGCACAGAGGATCTTCCCGGTGTTGCTCCAGTCGTTCGCGGATGCCGAGTGCCTCTGCCTCGGGGCCCTGATCCAGACTGGTGTCGACGTTGGCCGGCGGTGGTGGCGGATCGGCACCCAGAATATTGTCCAGGAGCCACTTGCCCCGTAGCACGGGCGACGTGCGGTCCGGGTACGCCGTGACCGCCATCAGCCCTCCGTGCGCGAGCAGGCCTCCTCGCTGATCAGGGTTCGGAAGCGTCACTCGGCGCGGGCGACTACCGTAGACGCCCGGGATTCCATAGAAGCGCGCCAGGCGCTCGTTCGCGAACGTGTAGTCGGCGCTCAGCAGCTCCGAGATGGGCCGATCCTCGCGCAGGTTGCTGGCAACGAACATCTCGGTCTCCTGCCGGAACGCATCGAGGAGACTGTCGTCGAAATCGGGATACTTGAGCGGATCGGCGAGCTTCTCGGGGAGAAGGCGAAGGTTCAGCCACTGAGCCGCAAAGCCCTCGACGAGCGCGTCGATTGCCCGTGGATCCGCCAGCATTCGCCGCACCTGCTCCTCGAGCACGGCGGGCTCCGTCAAACGCCCCTCTTCCGCCAGCTCGAGCAGGGTCTCGTCGGGGATGGTGCTCCACAGGAAGAAGGACAGCCGGGAAGCGACCACCACGTCCTCGAGCTCATAGGCGTCGCCCTGCTCGACACCGGTGGGCTCACGATAGATGCGGAAGAGGAACTCCGGGTCGACCACGAGTCGTTCCAACGCGAGCTGGATCCCGGCGTCGAAGCTGCCCCCTTCAGAGCGCCCCTGACGGAAGAACTGGAGCAGCATCTCGACGTCCTGGTCCGAGGTGGGACGGCGATAGGCGCGTCGGGCCATCCTCTCGAGAATCTGCGTGGCGCAGGCTTCTTTCTCCGTGCCGGGCTCGGGACGGCAGACGAAAATTCCCGTACGGCTCGGTGTGCCCCCAGCCGTGCCGGTGATCTCGTACGGCCCTCCGATCTGAACCGACCCTACACTCGCCTTGTCCATGTAGATCTGATCGTTCGTCAGGACCCTCCCCCGCTGCTGCGGCTGCGGCAGCAGTTCCGGCTCCCACTGCTCTCGGACGAACGACACGCCGACAACGCGGGGCCCCGCCTCGACCGTCAGGCGAACCTCTAGATGGGCGTCTCCTGTCGACTGCATGTACTCTTCCCACTCGGGAGCACCAGCTGATCCCGGCTCCCCCGAGCCGGCGTAGCTGGCGGCCGAGGGCCTGAACTCAGTGGCTCCCCCGCCCACGGTGAACCTCTCGAGGAGTTCTCCATCGAGCCTGACGTCGAGCTGCTGCTGCCATCCCATGCCCATCAGGTAGTCCTGGTACTGCCTGCGGAGCAGGATCTTAATCAGGTATTCTCCGTCGACTGGGAAATCATATCGAACCGCAATGCCGCCTCGTGACCCGAAGGGGAGGTCTTCATCTTGACGCTGGTCCTGTACCACGTGCAGCGGAACCGCGAAGGTTGCCACGCTGGGAGCCGCAGGAGCGAGGCCCGTCGCCAAACGCGTCACCTGACGGGCCACGGACATGTACCGCTCCATATGGGTGGTCGTGATGGAAAGGGCGTCGGCGAAATTGTCGAAGCTGCCGTCCGCCGTCTCGTCGCCAGGCAGAAGCGAGGTGACATCCACGTCGAGCGCAAACAGATCGTTGATGGCGTTGTTGTACTCCAGGCGGTTGAGACGGTGGATCGCATTCGACCTGCCCGGGTTGGGCTGGGCCGCCGAGGCCGCACCGTCAAGCTCCGTTTCCAGCCAGCTCGCCACGAAATCATATTCGGCCGGATCGGGTCGTGGCACGCCACCCGGGGGCATCGTGCCGGTCCGCAGCTTCCGGATTACCGCCTCCCAGCTACGGGCAGCGGCGGCGGGGTTCTCCACGTCCAACACGTCCAGCGCGAGTCCAGCGGTTAGGAGCGTCTCGTTGTGACACCATACGCAGTACGTGTCCAGGATCTCGCGGGCGTCTTCCGCGTCGGTCCAGGCGGCGTGGGGAGTAACCGTGGCTGGACCCATGAGGGCAAGGTCGGTCGAGGAGGGTTGCGCTCCGCTCAGCACCATCGCGACACCACCTACGACGAGCAGCGCAGCCAGCGAGCCGTGCCCGGCCGTGGAGCCCCTGCCCCTGGGAGTGGGGGAAAACATCCTAATGGTCATGGTCGCGAGCGTGCGCGTCGATTCGCTTCACTTCTTCGTGGGCGTGGTCTTTCCTCAACGCTCGGTTCCGTGCCCGAATATCGCGCGTTGCACGGCTCCGGACCTGCTCTGAACTCACGGATGAAATCGACATCATCTTCTCGATGTCCTCACTGCCGCACGAGGCACATCCGGTGACAGGCGACGAGTTGAGCACAAGCTGTTCGAACTCATCGCCGCACGCGGAACAACGATACTCGAAGATTGGCATCACACCTCCCGGTGGCTTCTTTCCGACCGACAGCCATCGGCCGACCCCACCGCTGGGCCCTGACAGGATACGCCTCGACGGGAACCGAAGCCAGCTACTTGCCGGACCCCTCGTACGTTTCTTAACTGTTAGTTTATAGCGTTAAATGCTCTTTTGTCATGTTAAAGAACTGTTTGTTGTCTTAAGCGCCTGCTTGAGCCATGGCCAGCGCGATCCCGAAGTCGGCGACGAGCGGCTCGCTTTGCTCACTCAGCAGGATGTTTCCCGGCTTGATGTCGCGGTGGACCACCCCGTTTCCGTGCGCGTAGTCGAGCGCGTTCGCGACCTTCTGCGTGATCGTCAACGCGTCGTCCACACCGAGTTGCCTCTCGCGGTCGATCCTCTCCCGGAGCGACCCCCCTTCGATGTGGGGCATCACGTAAAAGAGGAAGCTGTCCGCTTCGCCCGAATCGAAGAGCGGGAGGATATGCGGGTGCGTCAGGTTCGCGGTGGTCGTGATCTCTGCCAGGAAACGCTCGACTCCGACCACGGCGGCCAGCTCGGGCTTGAGCACCTTGAGCGCGACTTTCCGCTTGTGTTTGAGGTCGTCGGCCAGGTAGACGGTCGCCATGCCGCCTTCGCCCAGCTCGCGCTCGATGGCATAGCGGCCTTCGAGGGCGGCGTTCAGGCGGGTGACGGGATCGGACACTGGGAGGACTCCGAAGCGGTAGGAAGCAGCCCAGATCATAGGGGCCGCAGAGCAGATACGCGCGTCAGTCGAACCCGAGCTGCATGCTCTCCCGGCCGGGTTCGACCGTGTTGATGTACCTTCCCCGCGGGAGGAGCACGCGCGACAGCCTTCGTTCGGTCTCCGTTCGCAGAGAAGTTCAACCGGCGATGATGTGAATGCCAAAACTCCGATCGTGGTCGTTTCTTCGGTATCTGACTCATCTGCAGGTTGGGCTATTCCTCTTCGGGTTGGGCGTCGCGATTCTCCTGGAAGCGCAGATCGGACTCGACCCGTGGTCGGCCTTTCACGAAGGAATCAGCGCACAGCTCGGGTGGTCCTTCGGGCGCGTGTCACAGGCCGCCGGGGCTCTACTGATCGTGTCCAGTTGGTTTGCTTTCGAAGTACGACCGGGGATTGGGACGGTCTGCAACATGGCGCTGGTGGGTCCATGGATTGATCTACTTCGCGTGCAAGCTTGGTTCCCCGAAGCGACGAACCGAGTGGCAGGGACTCTCCAATTCCTGCTTGGCATGCTTGTGCTCGGCCTCGGCACCGCCGTGTACATCGGAGCGCGTATGGGTGCCGGCCCACGCGACGGATTCGTACTCGGTCTCTCTGGTAAATCGGGTCGGAGCGTCAGGCGAACGCGGATCGAGGTCGAATTGGTCGTCCTTGGCGTCGCACTACTGATGGGAGGCTCCATTGGCTTGGGAACGGTTCTATTCGCCCTGCTGATGGGGCCAATCATGCAGACGTCGCTCAGGCTGTTCCGGGTCTCAAACGACCCGTCTCCTACGTAGCTTCTAGCCGTTGGACCTCCTAAAAATCGTCGGCGGCGGGAGACGTCATGGGGGTACGCCGATGGGCGGCTGCATGCTCGAGTGCGACGTAAACGTTTCCGCGGAAACGTTTTGCCCGTCGGCTCAGCCGGGCCCCACGGTCATTGAGCGGTCCCCATCACGGGGAAGTGTACCGGGTGTACCGTGCAACCTGGTACACTTGGCCCCGCCGGAATTAGCCGGACACGGAGGGTGGCACGCAGACCGACCGGATCCGCTCCGCCCTAGATCAACCAGCGACAGTCGGGACGGTCCGCTTACCCCGGCATCTTCCGGCAATCCCTGAGAATATCTTCCTGGTCACCCTCGTCTGCGGCCATCTCGAAGAAGTCCTCCCAGTAGTCGATCACGCGATCCCTGCGGTCCTCCTCCAGGCCACCGAAGTTCCGGATCACCGCGAGCATCTCCTCGCGCTTCTCTGTGAAGTGGTCGAAGATCTGTCCGTAGTCGAGCCACAGTGGCGGGAACGCGCAGTTGCGAGAATTGAGGCGCCAGTTACCGCGTGTCTGGATTTTCAGCTCCGACCCGTCCGCGGCGAGTTGAACGCGGGCCGGCCGCTCCTCCGCGTCCTGCTCCCGGTCTTGTCGTCTGATGGTATTGAAGTCCGCATGCAGCGTGAACTCCAGCACGTCATCGGTCTGAAATAGTGGCGCAGAGCGTGCGGCCTCAATCTCCTCGGGTCCCAGCGCCCCGTCGTCGCCCACGGCTTGGGCGAGTGCGGGTGCGCCGGGAATGAGGGCGAGCAGGAGGAAAGGCGCGATGCTGAGGGACGGAGGGATCGCTCTCGGGTGGGATCGACTTGCAATCCTGACCGTAGCTCCGGTAAGAAGGTGCCCCGCTCAACCTAGCGGCACGTCGCGGGCCCGCCAGTGCCATCGTCGATCGCGGGCCGCCTTATCGCGGCTCGTTGCGAGGCCCGAGGGCGTCGGCTAATGAGTACGATCCGAGCAATCTGTTCCGGCTGAACGCGAACGTGGAGCCTACGGTCTCAAGAGACGGGCGCCCAGGGTTAAGGTGTCCTCTGGGGCCCTCAGTCCATAGACGCGGCCAGCCCTTCGCCACCACCCGCGACAGCGCCGGCACCTCCGCCGGCAGTCACGGCCGCGATCGCTGCACCGCCGAGACCTGTCCGGAGGAGCTCGACGAACGCATCCGCCACTGAACCGGTGAGCGTCGAGAAGTTGAAGTTGGCGTAGATGAGCAGGTCCGCACCCAGCCAGAAGAGGAAGCCGAGGGTGGCGCCGGTCTTGAAGCCGTCCATCACCGAGGATCTGCCGGTCCAGCCGATCGCCAAGGTGACGAGCAACGCGATCGAGAGAGTGCCCACGAGGGTGCCGGTCAGCAATCGCTTCGTCTCCATCTTTCCCCCTTTTCGACGGTTGGATCGTCACGAGTCACCTACGCGAGCTAGCCTGCAGATTGAGCGCTGGAGACACAACTGGCGACCCCGCCTCCGCCCGTCAGTCGGACGGTCAGTCTCCGGAGGTCTCCGGCTCACGAAGACCTACGGCACGGGCCTTGGCCCCGAACTCTTCTTGGGGCGCCGTAGATTCTGGCTTCTCCGAGCAACCCAGGTAACGGAGGAACGCCGTGGCCAACTCACCGGACAGGGCATCGTCGTCGATGCCGTCTTCGCGGGCTCCCCAGGCGAAGATAATCCGGCTCCGGAGGGTCGCGATGACCTGAAGCGTAGCCAGGCGAATCGCCTGCTCCGGGTCCGGGTGGTGGAGCTCGTCGGAGCGCAGCAGAAGGATGCCGCACAGGTGGTCGGCCACGGTGTTGTCGAACACGGAAGTACGATCAAGGAGATCGTTCTCGGGGTGGACCATGGCGTGCATCAGGAAGGCCCTCAGGAGGGTGGCATGGGCGCGCGTCCACAGGACCATGACTCGCACGAACTGGTGCACGATCTCCAACGCACCGGCCGCCTCCCAACGCTCGGGGCCCAGGACGTCCCTCCAGCCGTCGTCCGCGGTAGCCCAGAAACGGGTGGCCAGGTAGGCGAGCAACGCGTCACGCCCATCGAAGCGTGCGTAGAACGTACCGGCGCCTGCACCCGAGCGCTCGAGGACCCGCTGGACAGTCGTCGCCTCCAGCCCATCCTCCGCGATCAGATCAAGTGCGGCGGCTACCATCCGGTCGAAGGACGCCCGACTCCGTGCCTGGAGAGGAAGGTGGACGCCCTCCGGGAGTAGGGGAAATGGACGGAGCGACTCTTCCGCATCCGGAGGGCTTTCGATGCCGGGGTTGGGCTTCATCGCGCCTTGATATGTAATTTGAATACAAATTCAATAAAGGACACAATGTGGGATAGGGCAAGGATGTTGAGAGGGGGGGGTCAGCCCCAGATGTCGAAAAACTCCACCTCAGCGCCACCGGCCGGCCCCGGCTCCGGGCCAGCGCCCATGAGATGCGCGACAAGCGCACTGCGTAGATCCTCTAGAACCGGTGGGCCCAAAACGCCAGCGGTGGCCTCTAGCGTAGCCGACACGGTCTCCACAGCGAGTTCGGGCGTGGGGTGCGTGATCGCGCCGCGCCGCTCGAGGAGGAGCCGCCGGGAGTCGGCCCGCACCCTAGCCCGAAACCGAAGTGTGGCAGGCGAAAGGCCCGCACCTGGACCCCTCAGAGCCAGGGCCAGCGAATCGCGGGCTTGTCGGTGTACGAGGTGGAGCTCGGCGTACAGGCGCCCGAGGTCCTCGATTACCTGCTGGGTCGTGCGCTCCAGCCAAGCGGCGTCGGCCGTGGCTTCCGTCCAACGGAGCTCGGCCGTCTCCCAGATACGCTCGTCCAGGTAGGCCAGCAGGTCGTCCTTGCCCCCGAAGCGGGCGTAGAACGATCCGACCGAGGAGCCCGCCCGCTCAACGATGTCGTGTACGGTCGTACCCTCGACCCCAGTTTCGGAGATCAGCTCGAGCGCAGCCTCTGTGATACGCCGTAGCGTCCGGCGGCTCCGTAGCTGCTTGGGCTCTCGTAGGGAGGTCGTCATCGGGATTCCACAGAAAATAGTAGTATCGTTCTAAATAACTCCACGGTGCCCGACTTTGCAAGGGATTGTCGGACAGTTATTTTGCGGCGACCGTAGCGCTCAAGGCCCTCGGGCTCCCTCGTGTAAAAAGTTGTACGCACAACTCGTCTGACGTGACCCCCTGAAACGAGACCAAAGTTGATGTTAGGATGCGGCTTTGGTCGCAACTATCAGGGGGGAGGTCAGAATGAGTAGGAGACGACACACGCCGGAGCAGATGATCACGGCATTGAGAGAGGCGGAGGTGGGTCTGGCGAACGGCAAAACGGTGGGGATGGTGAGCCGGGAGCTGGGGATCAGCGAGCAGACGTACTACCGGTGGAGGCAGGAGGGGCTGAAAGTGCCCAAACGGCAACCGAAACGGGGTCGGTTGTGGCTCAACGATGGCTCGTGCATCCGGCTCAGGCCACTGCACAAGAATCACGTGTGGTCCTACGACTTCGTGAGCACGCGGACCCATGACGGCC
>Ga0310123_10001322_pt1 | contig 20723 bp, 11 predicted proteins | sample CB6_AW_1057_MG_FD_203505 | JGI IMG/M metagenome (GOLD analysis project Ga0310123, IMG submission 203505) | Marine microbial communities from Western Arctic Ocean, Canada - CB6_AW_1057 | ecosystem: Environmental > Aquatic > Marine > Oceanic | place: Canada: Western Arctic Ocean | collected... | reverse complement strand
GCCTACGCCCATACCATCGGCGCGGCCTGGGGCGACCTCGATAACGATGGGGATTTCGATCTGTTCGTGGCAAACTTCGCGCATGCCAACCAGCCGGAATCCGAGTTCCTGGAAAACCTGGGTTCGGGCGGCAGCTACAACTTCGTCGACAGGGCATCGAACGTGCAACTGGCCTACCAGGAATCGTTCGGAGCGCCGGCCCTGGCCGACTACGACAACGACGGCGACTTGGATTTCTGGCTCGGCAAGGCCACCTCGGCCGGCTCCCCCGTCCTCTACCGCAACGAGGGGAACTGGTTTTTCACGGACGTCACGGCAGATGCCGGGCTGGGCGGTCTGGGCCTCTCTATGCAGTCCGCCTGGGCGGACATCGATGACGACGGCGACCTGGACCTGGTGACGGGCGGGAAGATGTTCGTGAACCAGGGGAACGAGAACCACTGGCTGAAGGTAAAAGTGGACGGGATCAACCAGGCGAACGTGGGGCGCGACGCCATCGGCACGCAGGTACGGATCGACTTCGGCGGCGGCAAGATCCTGACGAGACAGGTGGAGAGCGGCATGGGCTCAAATTGCAGCAACGACCTGGTGCTGCACTTCGGGCTCGGGCTGCACACCGACTCGGTCGACCTCGAAGTACGATGGCTCAACGGAAACACCCAGACCATCCAGGATGTCGACGTGGATCAAACCGTTCTTGTCCAATGAAGCTGTCGCTCCGATGTGGTCCCTTCATGACCCATCCAATCTCAACAGGAGTATTGCGAGGTCCTTCACGCTTCGTGTACCGTTCCTGATGCCCGCAAACAATCGGAGAAAACAAATCAAAAATCAAAAATCAAGAATCAAAAAGTTCCTATTCATTTTGGCCAGTCTGCTGACCGGCCTCTCGTTGAATCCATCGGTTCCGGCGGCGGAGACATCGAATCCGGCGATCCTGTTCTGTACTCCCAGGGGCATTGCCAGCCGGCCGTACCTGGATCTCGACTGGCTCCGGGAGATCCACCAACAGGGATTCGAGCCGGACTACATCGACAGCGTGGAGGAGTTCACCTGGGATCGCATCCGCCAATACAACATCCTCGTGCTTTTTGAAGCGCCCCCGGAAGGCAAGGGCTTTCCGTGGGGCAAAAATTTCATTGGAAGCCACCTGTTTCCCGCCGGGGTCCTGAGCCTGGAGGACTATATCGGGTTGGTCGATCGCTTCCTCGAAGCCGGCGGGGGAGTGTATCTGTCGGTGTACACGCTCAACGCCGACAACCGGGTCCGCAAGCTCATCGAACCCTGGGGAGCACGGCTGCCGCTGGAACTCCACATCGAGACCGATGAGACACAGATCGTTCCGTTGCCGAGGATGAGGGGCTACGAGTATCTCTCGTTCACAGACAACATTGATCCTTCCCCGGTCAGTGATGGGGTAAACCGGCTGTGGTTGCCCTACGGCCGGCGGTACAACGCTTCCTGGACCGGCCCCATCGCAGTATCCAAAGATTGGCAGGTGGTGGTCCGGGGCTCCCCGACGTCACACACCGAACCGGTGGACCTGGAGACCTCGCACTGGCCGGGACCGCCCGATCCGCTGGTACGCCCCGGCGGGGTCAAGGTGCCCGACCTGATGGCGATCCGGTCCTTCAAAAACGGGCGAATCTTCCTGCAGGCCCAGATTCCCCTCTTTTCCTTCGGCCAGGGAACACAGTGGCTGTATGACCGGCACAGCCTATCCAAAGGTCTCAATGGCATCCCTTCGGATTACGAGCGGCTCATTCTAAACTCCTTTCGCTGGTTGGCCGAGCCAAGCCTCAAGGCCGGGGGCCTTGGCGGGTTCAATGCGAACCGCGAGCGCCTGACGCCCCCCAACCTGAGGCCGGCCGCGAAGGAGAAACTGAACCCGCACTTTCACTCCTCCAATCCGGAGCATCCCGTTTTTCGCGGGCTGATCGGAGCGGAGACCGGCCTGACGGGGGGAACCGGAACCATCGCCGAGTTCGCCGCCGCCGCGAAATCCGCCGGTCTGGACTTCGTTGCATTCTGTGAACAGTTCGAGAAACTCACTCCCGAACTCCTTCGCCGGCTCGATGACGAGTGCCGAAGGCACAGCGACGGCGAACTGCTGCTGATCCCGGGGTACAAGGCCGGAACCAATATCGGCAACCACATGTTCTTCCTGGGGTACGACCTGCCCTGGCCGGTTCCCGATGTCCTGACCGGCCCGGACAATACGCTCATCCGGGTTCAGCGGAAGGTGGGGGAACCCACCTCGTTCATCGCCTGGGTGCTGTACGATCACGTCCGCTATTATGACCACTCGGTCGGGTTCTACGATTTTCGCGACCCGCGCGCCATGCAGCTTCCCGATTTGAAACTCAACTCGATGCAGGCGATCATGCATTATCGCGACGGCCAACTCGTGGAAGACCTTTCCGACGACTACATCCTGGCTGTTGAGGGGACGCTGACGGGGCTGCCGGTGTCGTTCAACCAGGTCCAATCCCCGGACGAGCTCGCGCGGGAAGTGCGTTCCGGCAACGCCCTGACATACGCCCAGGCAGGGTCGATCCAGACGTTGATCCGCGATGCGCTGCGGTGGAACGCCAACTATGACGGGATCAACGTCTTCACGTCCACCGGACCTGTTTTCCAGGCGTGGCCCGCGACCGATCTGCGGTCCAGTACGTACGGAGCCGAAGGGTTCGTTGTCGATAGCGAGTTGATGAGGTCTGACCTGCACGTCACAGCCGAAGCGGGACTGGCGGAGATCCGAGTTCTGAACGGACGCCGTCAGATCCGCCGCTTCCTGCCGAACGGGGCGAAGGTATTTCGCGAGACCCTTCACTTGTCGCGCCTGACCCAGCAGAACCTGGTGGCCATCGCCACCGACCTTGCGGGCGGCACGGCCGTCAGTTTTCCGCGGCGAAGCTGGCGGCAGAACGGACTCTGCGTCTCATTCTGCGGTGACCATGTCAACGACTGTGGCCGGGGTCTGCTGGCGCGTGGGACGGGGATGTTCCGTTCCCATATGTTTCCCGAGTTTCCGGGCGGGTATTCCTGGGACGGCGGACCGAAGGGGCTGAGGCCGATCCTCCACCTGACGGCGACCCATCCCGCCCTGACCAGCACGTTTGGCTACAGCACCCAGCTGCATGCCGAGGGCGGCGGAATGAACGGCCTGCCTACGCTCGAAACCGCCGACGACCAGGCCATCGTCGTTCGTTCGTCCGCATCCCAGGTCTACGGCCCGGAAACCACGCCCATCAATACCTGGTACACCTACGGCCCGATTGACCCGTCCGTCCTGATGGACGTGGTTCGGCGATACACCGAGTACAACACGCCGCTCATCGGCGTCATGCCGACTGGACGGGCGACAAAGGGAATACAAACCGGCGCGACCATGGCCAATTTCTCCAGCACCGTCACGTTCAAGAAGGAACAAAACGTACAGTCTCTCCGACTGCAAATGAGTGATCCAAGCTCGGCGCAACCGGCCGCCCTGGTGATCGGCGGCCGCAACCGCGTGGACGAGTTCGACCTCGTGGACCTTTCTTCGTCGATTGACCGGTCCGTAGATACCGGCGAATGGTTCGGTTTTTACTCGTCCCAGACCTACAATAATGCGCTGTTCATCAATCGGGGCGAGCCGATTCGTGTCCGGGTCGACCCGGGAGAATCGACCTGGCGGGCGTCCCTCTTCGCCGATCTTTTTGGCAAAGCGGTGCAGGCGGGCGACATTTTTCATCATGAACTGTTCTCGGTCAACGAGGCGATCGACACCGAGGCGCGTGGTCGTGAGCGGTTCGTGCGCATCCTGGACTACCTGGAACAACCGGAAGGCATGCAGATTCTCTCCGGACGCAGGGTTCCGGGAGTCGGATATTTGGACCTCGAGCCGGACACTCCGGGCGAGGCGGTTGAATTGAAGGTTCCCAGGCCTTTTTCCCCGATCGCCCTGACGATTCCTGCTCGCGTTTCCGGACTGAACCCCCGGTGGAGCGCGGGGCTGTTCCAGGTCGCCGGTCACGCCCTGGGCAACTACACGGGCGGGAAGGACGTCTACACCACGCTCGGCTTTGACATGGAAGGGGATGTGCACGCGGCACTGTACCCGGACATGGCACCCGAAACTCATGTCGTGATCGGTCATCCCGTGACGTGCAGCCGTCCGGAACTGATTCTCGAAGTGATGCCACGCACGGATTCGGAAGGGGGCTATCAGTGGAACGTGGCGGTCAATAACCCCACGGATGTTCCTGTTCGTGCGACCTTCCGTAGGGGCATGGAGTTGCCCGGACTCGATTTCGAGCCTCAGGAGCATACGATCCCGGCTGGAGGGTATGTGAAGCTGAGCCCTACGGATTGATTACGAGGTTGGTCGCGCCGGCGGAATTGAAGGTATTCGTCTTGAGCGTCTCGGTGCTGAGCACGATCGCGTTTCCACCTTTGTAGACCACGACGCACGCCTCGTCGCCGAACGGTTCCGAGTTCGGGCGCAAAAACGGCTCTTGATTGACCAAAAAGAGGCGGCCGCCGTTGGACCTGCCAACGTTGGCTGTGAATAGCGCGGGCACTTCGTCCTGCATGTCCTCATTCACACCCACCGTCACGGCCCAGGCGTTCTCGCCTCTGGTAAACAGCGTCGGATCCCTCGACAGTTCTTTCTCTGTGCCCTCGGCGGAAAAAAAGTCGAAGCTGACCTCCATGATGCCGGAGGAAACCACCCACTGGAAGAACGTCGTCGAATTCCGCCACTGACGAGTCGTGGGATCGGTGGCGGTCACTCCCTGTGGCCAGGCCGACCTGTCGTCGATCGGGCTTTCGATACTCCGGGCGAACAGTGCCAGGTGGATGCCCCGACCATTGCTCATGGTGTGTGTCAATTTCGCCTTGAGCCTTGCTTCCTGGATCACCGGCAAGAGCAAGGAGGCCAGAATCGCGATAATTGCCACTACGACTAGCAACTCGATTAAGGTGAACCCTTTTTCGATTTTTCGAAAGATTCGCGTCATCGCCCCCGATTTAATTTTGAGATGTTACAGAATTGAGCAGGCGATGGCAAGCGGGAAGAGGAATATCGGTTAAAGTTGCAGTACGAGATATCCCCCGGCCGGGATGGTATGTTGCTGGGGGGCGAAACTGAGTCCGCGCAGGGCCATGGCCTGCTGGAAAGTCGCGGTGATCGGGTTATCCGTCGGGTTGTTTGCCGCCACATGCCAGGTGTAATTGCCCGCGGCGTCGGCCCTGGGCATCACTTCCAGCATCAGCTCCGGTTTGTCTCATACGATCGGATGGCCGACGACCACGTGGGTGAGGGGAACCTGGTCGGGGAACAGGGCGGCATAGACGCGACTGTCGAAATCGAAACCGAGCGAAGTATACTCATCCTCGCCGTCCGTGTAGTACCCGGTGGTGTGGCCGGTGAGAAATCCCCCCGCGCTCTCCCACACGTCCGTGAATCCGGTCACCAGCTGCTGAAGTTTGTACTCAACGCCCGGCTCGCTGTCGAATTGCAGCCCTTCAAAATCTCCAACGAAGAAATCCGTGATGGTCAGGTCGGTTTCAGGCTCCGGCGCTGAGGCGATCAGAAGGTCGTCCATATTCATGATCACATTGTTTGCGCCATTATTCTGGAACATGACGCAGCGCTCCGAATGGTTCCAGACGAGGGTCTCAAGCCCCGTTGCCGATCCGAAGAATTGCCCGGAGGCGCCGGATGTATCATGGGTCGCCGGCTGGACCTCGAAGGTGGAATTGGTTCCGTCGGCATACATCGTGAACTCGAGAACGGTCGCTCCCGCCACGATACCTTGCAAAGTGTTCACATCCTGATTCCACGACATGGAGCCCCCCGTGCCGCTCATTGTCCTCCTGGCCCAGACTCCCACCGTGCGTGTAAAAGAAGAGGCGATCGCTGAGACTATTCAGTGTGATGTTGCCGGAGGCCGTAACGCCCCCCCCCGGGTCAGCCGGATCGTATGAAGTCTGTGTGTAGATCGTGCCACCTGCTTCCAGGGCCAGTTCCTGACTGGCTTCGGTGACCGATTGATTCAAGGTCGAGTGGCCAGTAAAAGTCCCCCACTTTGATGCGTCCAATGAGTTGTCATTGAAATCATCGAACGTTTCCGCGACAGATGCAGATGAGACCATCGCTAGTACCGCGCCGGCCACGATTGCTGTAAGCGGTAGAACTACCTGGAATTCTGTTCCCGCCTTACACTTGAATTTCATGCGCAAATCGCCTGTTTTGCTTGCTCTTCGGGAGTAAAATGATGGCATGGCTTTTCGCTCCGCCGAAATCTGCCTGCACACCAAACACAAGTGAAACCGAGACGATTCAATGGTCCATAATTCTTGAATCAACCATTAGCATCCGTGCGAATTGCACCCGATGTTCACCATAGATCTTTGGATTCGCCTGAAAAAATCTTATTTTTTGCACTCGATTTGTCAAGGTTAATATCTTAGAGAAACATGTATGCTCAATGTTGACACGATAGACACAGGGCTGGTAAGGTCATAGCAACAGGTCGGGTGGAAACCCAATAATTAATCCGCAGAATAGACAAGAGAGGAAGGCTAAGATGAAAGACTATTCAAAGCTGCTTGTAACGTTAGTTGCCGGAGCAGTGCTTGCTATGGCATCAACAGCATCCGCGACGTTTGACAATTTCGATGACGACTCATTGGACGCATCGAAGTGGGGGTCGTTTCTAAAACCAGCACGCCCCAATCAAACAGTCACCGAAACCGGCGGAAAACTTGAGTTGTATGATGGGGCCTCAATTTACACGCAGCAAGAGTTCGACCCCAACGCCGGTGTGGTTACCGCCACGGGCAGTTTTACTGTAGATGCCACTAGCGAACGCCTCTTCTTCAACTTTTTCGGCGGCGACTTTGGGGGAGCGGCCAACCAACGGAGCGGCGGGCTGTCATGGTTTATATTCGGTAGCAGTGGTGGTGGTGGTACGTTCAATGGAGACAGCGTACGGCTGAACAACGTATCTACCGGCAGTTTTACCAGTGGCAGTAATCCTCCTGGGCCATCTCAAGCGAATAGTCTGACTGGAGTAGTAGGAACCAACGTCAATGCAGACGATCCAACCATCCTGGATTTCACGATGACAGCCCAACCTGGCATCTCGACGTTCACGCTCACGGTAAATCCGAATGATGCCTCGGGTGCTTCCGGGTCGTCAGGATGGTTCGTGACATGGGACGGCGATCTGGAGTTTGGCCACACAACAAATCACGTTATTTTTGAGAATAACAACGGCCGCACTCTGAAACTCGACAATATCAGCGTAGTTTCCGGCGCAGTTCCCGAGCCGGCCAGTTTGATCCTGGTTGGACTGGGCGCACTGATGCTCGGCTTGAGGCGAAGGATGAGGACAGCAGGGTAAGGGGGGCGCGGAAGAAGAGACCCTACACAACACATCTCAACAACGATGATTTAGACGAGAGAGCCTGGGCAATGTGCGCGGGCTCTCTCTTTTTTCGGCATCGCCGGAACTTGCCATTTCGGTTCATTTGATCGGTCTACAAGCCGAATTACCAATCACAGGAGAGGGCAATGCGCGAGCAAATTGGGTTCATTCTTTTAGTTTCAGTGGCGGTTTCTGTCACGGCCGGAGCGCTGACGGCCCAGGCCGGAGGTTCCGTGGTGATTGAAAATTTCGAGAGCTACGGAGTTACCGACAACACGTATCTTGATCCCACCACCGTGCCCGGCAGCGGCTGGACCAGAACGGACGAAGGCGTGGGACCCGACTGGGAGGTCGCATGCTGCAGCGAAGCTGGCAACACGTTACCCGCGGATTGGACCCTGGACGGCTCCTCCTCGCATCTGCGCCTGAGGCGCGACAACCCCGGCGGGAACCCTGAGGCGGTTCAGGAAACCGACTTTAGATTCACCGACATGTCGGAAGGATCGATCAGCTTCGAGGTGAACCCCGCCGCCAGAGGAGTCACCAGCCCATCCTTTAGTGCGATGCTGTATGACTCCGTGAGCAAGGCTCCTCTTGCGAGAGTGGTTTACCATGACGGCATCCCCAACTTCACAGCCATTTGGGATGTGTACGCCTTTAACCATGGCTCGCCCGCCGCAAGCTGGATAAGTGGCTTCGGGGCTTTTGTGGACACGCTTGATCGATGGTACACCGTGACGATAACGATTGAGAGCAATTCGAACTTCAGCGTTACCATCGATGACACTGCTCCGGCGGAGCCTGTCTCCCAATCCGGGCAGCCCGGCGAGGGCAATCTCCTGACCGTTAACTGGACGAACGGTACGCCCGTTTCGGTAGTCGACACGCTCCGCCTCGTTGCGGGCTCGGGGAATGGCGCCTCCAATGACAGCCAACCTACCATGATTGACAATATCACACAGGATCTCCTCGTCGCTGCCCCGGCCGTGCCGATTTCAGGCTTGGTCACAAATGGCGCGGTGAAGGTCTCGTTTCCAACCGATGCAGGAAAGGAGTATCAGCCTGAATCTTCCGACGAACTCTCCTTGGGCGCTTGGGATCTCGTGGGGCCCATTATTGACGGGGACGGAACTACACAGTGTCTGTTCGATGCCACCGCCGGGGTTTCGGATCGGGCCTTTCGGGTGCTCGATTTGGATCCGAAGCCCGAGATACCTATCGTGGAAGATTTCGAATACGCCGTTACTGTCTCAAACTTTGTCGATGTCACCACCTTGTCGAGCAATTGGACCGCGTCCCTCCCAGGGACTTCGGATCCAGGGGACGACGGCCCGGACTGGGCTGTCACTTGCTGTTATGGCGATGGTAATGGCTCTCGAGACTTTGCTTTTGACGGCTCCGACGGGCAATTGAGCCTGAGGCGCGACAACCAAGCAAGCCCCCACCATTCGGTACTCGATACCGACCTCGACCTTACGGCGTTTACCGGCGGCCCCATATCCAACGGTACGGTCGAAGTCCAGATGAACCCCTCGGGCGTCGGGACAAGCGGTAGCGCGGCGGGCGAAGCTGGCGCGTTTCACGTATCATTCTATGACTCCGTTTCCGGTTCAAATGTGATCCGGGTTCTTTACTGGGAGCTGGATGGTGGCAATTCCGGTGACTTCGAAGTATACGATTGGAACGACGTGCTCCTTGGGGAAGGCACTGTCCCGGATGGCAATGACTCGTTCGACCGCTGGTACAGCATCTCTCTCACAATTAAGGACACCGGATTGCTGGACATCATCTGCGAAGACATCGGGCCGGTGGCTCCCGGTAGTACGGAGAGCGATTCAGCCCGCGGGGTAGTCTTTGCTCTCACGAACTGGGAATTACCGGTGGGAATCAGCTCAATGGATACGTTTCGCCTGAGGACCGGCTCGCAGAACGGGGGATGTAATTGCGTGCAACCCACCCGGATTGACAACATCCGGGCCGGCCCCTTCCTGAGGAGAACCGGGGTTGAACTCGGTGGGTTGGAAGATCCCGTCCAAGCGGTGGAGATCCAATATCCCACGGATCGGGGGAGTTTCTACCAGCCTCAATACACCGACGACGGCGGCACGACCTGGTTCGATCTGGGCCCCCGGGTGGAAAGCATCGCCGGCTTGACCCTGTCAGCTTTCGATCTGGTCGCGCCCGGTCGAGACTACCAGGTGCTGGATCTGCGGCCGTGAAGAGGAAACCGTGGCCGAACCACGCGCCGTCGGTGGCGTTCGCGGGCTTGGACCAGATTGTGGAGGTGACCCATATCACGGTTGCGTTGAGTGGGGGTGGCTCGTACGACAGTGATGGGGATTCGCTGATGACCGATGAGACTGGTTGCTGACGAGCGTGCCGGCGGGAAGTACGGCGGTGATCAACAACCTGGCGGGCGTGAATCCAACCTTCGACTTGGTGGGGAACCTACGAAGCGCAGCTTATCGTAAATGATGGCCTCGCCAACAGGGCTTTGGACACGGTGACGATCACGGCACAGGAGCAAAGAAGTAACTCGGCTGAACATTACAGCCTCGCGTCTTCGCACCACCTCCCCGGCTTTGGGCGAAGGGGGTGGTTTGGTAATGTGCTCAGTGACCGGGAACAAATCTGCCTCGGGACGCTCCGGTGTTCTTCTGCAATTAAGAATTGAAAGGGCCCGGGCAATAAGCCAAGGCGCGTGGAAGCGCGTTTCACGATGATGGATCGAACAGAGTTCAGCAAAATCAGGAGTTGAAAATGCACGATTATATGAGGCGCGCCCAGCGCCAAACCAGATACGTTGTTGCGGGTGTGGTGGCGGGTACAATGGCGGTTCAGGCTGGAGGGGGAGGGCCGGTGGTGATCGAGGATTTCGAGAGCTACAACGTTGCGAACGGTGCATTTCTAGATCCCACCACGGTGCCATTCAGTGGCTGGACACGAAACGACAAAGGTGTGGGGCCGGACTGGGAGGTCACCTGTTGCAGTCCCGGGATCGCGGTTCCCGATGAAACGTTCGACGGCTCCTCAAAACACATGCGCCTGAGGCGCGACGACGACAGTGGGAACCGCAAGGCACTACTGCGCACGGATCTTGAATTTGCCCCCATGTCGCAGGGATCGGTCACCTTCCAGCTGAACCCTTCAGAGAGGGATTATCAGAGTACGGAAACGATCATTTTCCATGCGAGCCTGGTGGACTCCGTGACCGGTCTTCCCCTGGTGAGGGTGCAATACCATGAGAAATTTGGGGACAATAACGGGCAATTTGAAGTATTTTCGTTCACCAGTACCGCAGGATCCGGCACCTCGTTTCCGTTCAGTTCCGTGCCTTCCGGCACAGACAATCTCGACCGATGGTACGAGGTGACGATGACGATTCTGAGCAACGGGTTCTGGAACCTCCGGATTGTAGATATCGGCGCGACATCTCCTGACTCGATAAGTGAGCCATTTGCCAGAGATCTGATTTGGGATTCCGGATCTCTCGGTACGCCGATCACGGTCGTCGACACATTCCGCCTGAACTTGTTCTCGGGCAACGGGAGCTACAATGGGTCCAAGGGAACGGGAACGTCCAATACCAATCAACCCACCATGATCGACAATATTACACAGGAAATCATCGTGGCAGCGCCACCGGCGCTGGTTGCAGCTGTTCAAACGAACGAGGCGGTGAAGATCTCGTATCCGACGGATTCGGGAGAGATCTACCAGGCGCAATTCTCCGACGATCTTTCATCGATTCCCGATGACGGTTGGGAGGATCTGGGCATCGAGATCCAGGGGAATGGAGGCTCAAACTTCTCGGGCTCTGCATTTGCCGGTGTGCCGGATCGGGCCTTTCGGGTACTCGATACTACGTTTGCCGCCAGGGAAGTTTTCGACGATTTTAATGACGACTCAATAGACCTCTTGAAATGGGAGACGTTTACCGGCCACACGCTTTTGAACGATTCGGTCGATGAAACCAACATGATGATTCTGTTGGGAGAAGGGGGCACTCTCCTCACGCAGGCGTCCCTCGACCCCAATTCGCCAGGAGGCGTAACCGCTTCCGGAAAAATCAAGCTGCTTAATATAAATGAGCGCTTATTCTTCTACTTTTTCGGTGGGAGCCTCGGGCAGCAAGACAATCAGCGGCATGGGGGGTTGAGATGGCAGGTATTCGGAAACGGGGGTTCCAATCCCTCGGGTGTCGTCTTGGACGAAGTGCGGCTCAAAAACCACACCTCTGGCGTCGTCACGTGGGGTGAGGAGATAAACACCTTGCGGGATATCGTGGCGGGAACCACGGTGCTGGAGTTCTCGATGTTTGCCGAAGGTACAAATTCCACATTCGAGATCAGGCCGGCCACCAACGATACATCCGGCGCCTCGGGAGAAATGGTAGGGTCGGCGACTGTCGAGGGGCCGTTGACGTGGGACCATTCGGAACGTTTCGTCATGTTCCAGAATAATGGTGCAGGCAATGCGTTCGTGGAGATGGACGATATCCTGGTCCGCTCCGGAGTGCCCGGATTCATTGGAGAGATCACCAATGTCAAAGGACCCGTGGATGGGGCGGAGATCAGCTTTCCCTCGGAAATCGCGAAAACGTACGAGCCTCAATACAGCGACGACGGGGGAACGACCTGGTTTGCTCTGGGACCCCGTTTGAGAGGCAACGGCGGGACCATTTCGGCCATCGATGCCGTGACGCCGGGCCGCATCTACCAAGTGCTGGATCTGCGACCGTAGACGGTTTCAAAACGTTCCCGCCGGGAGCGGGTGATTGTGCACAACGGAGCGCTCTGAACAAAACGCCCTCGCCGAGCTCCACTCGGTGGAGCGGGTGATTGTGGTCAAGTATGCAGAATCCTTCGCCCCAGCCGCGTGAAGCCGGTGGGGGCCCTAATCAGTCCGATCTCTGGCCTACAATGAAGAACTCGTTAGCTTCAAGTATCCTCCCGCCGCGATTGTGTGGCGCTGCGGGGCGAATTCAAGTCCGGGCAAGTCCATCGCTCGTTTGAACCGGGCCGTGATCGGTTTGTCCGTAGGATTGTTCGCTGCAACGTGCCACTCGTATTTCGCCCCGCTCTGACTCGACCGCGGCATGACTTCCAGGACCAGTTCGGCGTTGTCGCAGACGATCGGATGGCCGATGACCACGTGCGTTTCCGGCACCTGGTCGGGGTAGAGGGCCGCGTGCACATACCCCTCCATGTCGAAGCCGAGGGACGTGTAGACTTCCTTCCCGTCCGTATAATTCCCGGTGGTGTGGCCGGCAATCTGAAATAGCCCTGCGCTCCATCTCGGGTTCAACGCGTCCACACGTACCGGTATCGTCAACGCGATTTCTTCAGATGGGCGCCTGACCTTCAATTCGATGGGTTCGTTCCCCTCTGCCTCGACGTCGAAGTATCCGGGGCTGTCCAACACCCGCCCACGGATGACCTTCATCCCCTCCGGCCGGCGCAGATACGCCAGTACCCTTAGAAACCGCTCGGGCCCGCGGGCCTCGGTGTCGATCGCTTCGTTGACCGAGAACAGTTCGTGATGATAAGACTTCCCCGCCTTGACTTTCGTGCCGGCGATATCCGCGAAGAGCCCGGCCTGCCAGCTATCCTTATTGACCATCACCTCCAATATGACCGGATTGCTGCGGTTGATGAACAAAACATTGTTGTAGGTCGCCGTCGAATAGATGCCGAACCACCCCCCGGTGTCGATTCGTTTCCGGATCGTCTCGTTCGCTTTCGATAGATCGAATTCTTCATACGTAGTACCGTGTCCGACCACGACGGCCACCGGCCTGCTGGTCTTCCGGTCGCTCGACTGAAGTTGCAACGTCTCGACCACCTGGTCGGCCTTAAACGTCACATGGCAGGAAAAATTGGCCATCGTGGCACCGCTTCGAACACTGTACGCCGCCCAGCCGGTCGGCTGAACGCCCTGGAGCGGACGGTTGAACTCGGTGTACCTGCGCACCGATTCCAACAGTCGCGACGGATCGAGGGGCCCGTACGTATGCCAGGAGTTGATCGGAGGCGTTTCCGGGTCGTATACCTCCCGTTTCACGGAACGAACAACGATCGCCTGGTCGTCGGTGGACTCCATGATGGGGATGGCGTTCATTCCCATGCCTTCCGCCCCGAGGCTGCTGGTCAGCTGCGGTTCGGTCGCGCCTAAATGCACCACCGGGCGAAGTCCTTTCGGCCCGCCGTCCCACGTCTCGCCGCCGGGAAATTCGGGATACATGTGGGATCGAAACATCCCAATGCCGCGGGCCAGCAACCCGTGCCCGCAATCATTCACATGATCCCCGCAAAAGGCAACGCACAGCGAGCCGGGCTTCCAGCAGCGACGCGGGAAGCTGACAGCCTTTCCGCCCTGCATGTCCTCGGCGATCACGACCAGGTTCTGCTGAACGATTCCCGGCAAATACAGAACCTCGTGAAAGCTTTTTGCCCCGCCCGGCAGGAATCTGCGAACCTGCCGCCGGCCGTTCATGACCCGGATCTCCGCCAGTCCGATGTCGGAGGTGACGTGAAGTTCCGACTCCATCAGTTCGGCATCGACTACGAACGACTCGGCGCCGTAGGTGGCCGCGGTCCGGTCGGTCTCCGGCCAGGCGCGGATCATCGGCCCGTCGGAGGGGAAAACGTTCATCCCATCGTACTGGCTATTCCAACGCAGGCAGGTCTTGACCAGTTCGTTCACTGATGCCGCCTGGGCGTAGGTCAGGGCGTTGCCGCTACGGACCTCCCGAATCAATTCTTCCGGCGACTGCACCAGGTTGAAGGCTACCGGCATCGACGTCAGCGTTCCTTCCACCGCCACCAGGAAATCTTCCGTCAGGTCTTCGACCCGCTTGCCGTCGCGATAGAATAGGATGGCCGCGGCCGAGTTGAGCTTAAGGTCGGCCACCTTCATGGCGCGCGGGTCGTCAAAGTTGAAATAACCCACCATGTGCCCTTCGTAGCGCTCGTGGTCATACAGGACCCAGTGCAGGAATTCAGCCGGCTCACCCTTCTTGCGTTGAACGGCAAGAATGGACTGGTCTGGACCGATTAGAATCGAGTCTCTAGGCCACGGCAGATCGTGACCGGCTAAAAACATGTGATTGCCGATATTGGTATCGATCTTGTAGCCGGGAAGAAGGAGCAATTTGCTGTCGCTGTGTTGTTTACATTCGCCGCCAAGTTCGCGAAGGGACTCGGGGGTGAGTTTGTTGAACTGCTCGCAAAAAATCAGGAAGTCGAGACCGGCTTTCCGGGCGGAGGCGGCGTAGTCGGCCACGCTGCCCTTGGCACCGCTCCATTCGGATTGTGCGCCGATGAGACCGCGGAAGACCGGATCGCCGGGTTTGGAGCGATGCAGAGCCTTCTCCTTGGCAGACCAGAACTTATCTTCGAATTTTTTCTTGGCACCCGCGCGAAGGTTCGGTGGCGTCAAGCGGGACGTCGTTGCCGTGTACCCTCCCACCGCGCCGGACTTCAAGCTCGGTTCGGCGAGCCAGCGAATCGTGTTGAGAATCATTCGCTCGAAATCGGATTCGATGCCGTTCATTCCCCGTGACAGGCATCGACGATTGAAAAGCCACTGGGTGCCCGATCCGATGGAGAACGGCACCTCGTGGGCGGCCAGGAAGATCCGGCCACGCTTGTACTCACGGATCGCCATGAGGTCGGGTTCTTTCACCCCGCCGGGACGTACCAGCGGGTCCGGTTGGGGGTCAATCCCGGTCTTCTTCAGATCGATCGGTATCGTGTGGGAGGTCGGCGTGCCTTTAACCACGACCTGCCAATCATCCGAGACGGAGATGGGGCCGGTCCAGGAGGCATTGTAGTGCTCCCCGTAGGGCAGCCAGAGATTGCGCACACCCTCGGTCACGGGCGAAGGGAGAATCGTGTCGACGCGCATGATCGGCTCGTGCCCGCGCATGCGCGGCATCTGGGCGATTCGGTCCTGATCGGTTTCGACATAGAATTCCAGAGGCAGGCGGGCACCCCATGGCTCAATCAGGGTTCGCAACCCTTCATCGGCGTTGTCTGTATGTACCATCATGAACACCCCGCCCCCAGCGTCGAGGTAACGCTCAACGAGCCGGACATACTCGTCGAGCCGCGGGCCCTCTCGTGGAAAGAGAAAGTTGCGCTCGCCTTCGTCCGGCTCCGGGACCCCGTACAACACCAGGATGTTGTATTGGCTGATCCGTTCCCAATCCAACTCGGTGCTGCTCTCGGTGTAGTCGGGTTGAAAACCGAGCTCGTGAATTTCTCCCAACCAGTCGAGGTCCAAATAGGGCCGAAGCGCCACACCTTTAGGGGTGCAGAACAGGATTGACGGGCCGGAATGGGGGGAAGTGTTCTCCGCCGTTGTCGGTATGGCAAAGCCAACGAACAAGGACATGACCAGAAAGCATTCTTGGATTCGCATCATTTGCATCTGCCTTTCGTTTGAACGCTCCCGCCGAGCTTGCTTCAGCACTCCTCCAACGCAACATCATCAAACCACGCCATTCCCGGTCCTTCCAGGTCCAGGTACAACCAGCCGAACTGCCCATCGGCTGGTGTGCGAAACGTGTCCTCTACATAAGTCCAGTCGCAGGTGCCGCGTACCGGTCCCGCGATATGACTGCTGTGCTTGTCGGTAGGTTTGAAGCCGATTTCGTCCAATCGGATCCGTGCGCCGTTTCCCGATACGTCTTCGCACTTGATCCACCCCGAGAGGCGATAGGTCGTGTCCGGGTCGAGATGGGGCGTGGGCCCGCTACTGCGTGCGTCGGCCTTCGCCCCGTCGGTCCCACGCACCCGAATCGAACTCGTACCCGAATGTCCGCAACCCCGGTCCCAATACACCTCGGCGTCTTCAAATAACTTCGCGTGAATAAAACTGCCGGCAATCGTCCGGTCGTAAGGCACCGGAGACTCGAAATCGTTGACGCACCCATAGTAGAAGGAAGGAAACTGGGGATTGTAATTCACGCGCCCGCTCGCATCCTCGTCGCACCATCCGGGTTCGGTCACAATCGAATTCGGATGGTTCACGTCCACGCCGTAATCGATCAGCACGGATTCCCGCGCGACTTGCGCTGCCACTTCCGGCAGCAGGCTGTAAAGGCGAAAACGTGTCCGCCACTCGCGATGGGCTTCCGTATAGCCTTCCGGGGGGAGGCAGATCAGATGCTCGTCATAAATATTGCAGCATGTTGCGCCGACGAGATCGAAGTTGCGGTCAACAAAGTCCAGCACGGGATTGGTGTGAGGATCCATGAAGTAACCGATGAATCCGCCGCCCTCATCTCCGGGAGAAACACCGATTTGCCGCTCGTCACTATTCATACCTGGCGTCATGTATCCCACGGGATTGTGGGGCCAGCGCACCCATCGTCCGTCGGGATGAGACCAGATCGTGCATTGATGCCGCTTGCGGGCCGGGCGATTGTCATACACGCCGCCCGTATAAAAGTTGCAGCATTCGATCAGGTAGTGGTTGGGCGCGCCCAATGTCGCAGTCACATCCGCCACGTAACTGTCCGCTAGCGGGTCGTAACTCAAGGTGAAAACATGTTCACCACGGATGGAGTCATCATGGGCGTACGTATGGGCAATGGAGAATTGCAACGAGTCCCCACCGCCGTTTTCGAAGTGCCAAACCATTTTCGGTTTGGTTTTCACGATAGGATTTTCGACGTCGTTGTTCTGCGGAACCGGTACATCCTGCGCGATCGACCACGGCAGCGCGGGCCGTCGTTCCCCGCTCATGGTGCCGCAGAGCCACCACTGCGCGATGATGCGTCCGCCCTGAAATGTTGGTGCATGGTAGATCGCCGGCACCTCCCGCGGCTGCGGCGTGTCAATCCCCGGGTGTGGTGCGACCCATTCGAACAGGGCTTCGACGGTGTCGATCAAGCCCACGCGCTCGCCGTGATCGGTGATCCAAATAAAACGCTCGTCCGTAGAGGTGAAAGCCAGGTCCACCTGTCGTTCCGCGCGTTGTGCGAGCTGGCCGGGGGAAGTGAGTCGCTCAAGCCAGTTACCTAGAGCGGTTTGGTTGCCGAGTGAGGTCGTAGCCATGAAGATATTAAGCCGTAGGATACGGGAGATTAGAAGGGCAAAGTGTTGTGGCAGCGTGCGGTGGGGCAGAAATCGCTGTCTGTCTCCGCGCTCGCGCCCAAATCGAGCCATTCACCCCGATCATAGAGTGCGAGCATGATTGCGGTATTGAGTGCGTTCTGCCCCGATCCGCCGCCCCTTGAATCCCCGCTCCCGCTTTTATTATGCCCGAAATGTGCGCCGTCCGCCGGGCGTCGCGGCGTCAAGTTGTCGCACGGCCAATTCATGAAGCAATTCGGCTTTCTCTTCGGCAAAGGACGCTTCATTCCACAGGTTGCGCCGTTCGTCAGGATCTTCGGCGAGATGGTACATTTCGCCGTAGGCTGTGTCATTGTAGACCGAAAGCTTCCAATCCGAGGAACGCAGTGTGACGACACGGCGCTCAGGCGTGAACCAGGGGCCCCGCTGTTCGGTGAGGGTGAATCGGTACGGCTCGGAATCCAGGGGACATCCGATGCCGGGCAGAATGCTGCCCTGGCATGCGGGGGGAATGCCCACACCGCAGATCGAGAGCACGGTGGACATGATATCGATCTGCTGAACGCTGTTCAGAACCACCACGTCCTGATGGTCGACACCTGCGCCGGCAACGATTAAAGGAACTCGCAGGAGCGCGTCGTATTGATAGAGCCCCTTGTAGAGCAAACCATGATCGCCCAGCAATTCGCCATGGTCCGATGTGAAGAGAATCAAGGTTGGCCGGTCGTCGTCATCGACGACGTTGAGAATGCGCCCGATTTGTTCATCAATGAAATTGACCATGCCATAATAATTGGCGCGAACACCGAGCCACTGATCCTCCGTCGCGTCACACAGCGGTTGCGCAATAAGAGGATGCGTGCCCCGATGGAGCCGTTCGAAATGCGGAGGCAGATCGGACCAGTCGTCCGGAGCGGGAATGCGTCCGGGGATCTTCTCCCGGGGCACCATGGCCGCAAATCGTTCCGGCGTCGCAAAGGGGTGGTGCGGTTTCGGAAAAGAGACGTGCATGAACATGGGGCCATGCTGGACGCGGTTGCGCCACGCGGCCATGGCCTGGTCCGCAACCCAGCGGGTTGAATCCAATTCCTCGGGAAGGGCTTCTCCGGGCTCGTAGAGGTCGCACAATCGTTTTGGCGGGAACTCGTGCGGGAGTCGCCGCACCTCATTCGGGGCCGTTTCCCGGAGCCAGTGACGGTACCCACCGGGCCGTTCCCCTTCAGTGAGACGAACCAGGTCAAAGCCGAACGAACCGTCTCCTGGTTGGGAGGGAGCCATGGCCGGCGTGAGATGAAGCTTGCCGATCATCGCCGTGCCGTAGCCCGCTTGTCGCAGAACGCGAGGCAGCAGCGTCGGCCTGTCCTCCAGCCCCACGCCGTTTGCCCACACTCCGTGAGTTCCCATATACTGACCCGTCACCCAGCACGCACGCGAGGGCATGCACACCGGCGCCTGGCAAATTGCGTTCTCATAGCGGATTCCCTGCCGGGCCAAGGTGTCGAAATGCGGCGTATGGACAGCCTGGTTTCCCGAACATCCGAGAGAATCCGCCCGCTGTTGATCGGTCGTGATCAGGAGAAGGTTGGGTGACTTTTTGACTGGGTCCATGAAAGCCTATGGTTGCATGATTCGTTCTTTTTTGGAAGTAATTGGCCTCAGGATGGAGCTCCCGCCGTGATACCAAACCTGAAACTTCACCCGTGAACTTTGTCGCGAACTATGTCGAATAACCACATGGAGAACTTTGTCGTGAACTATTCCGAAGTAGTTCGCGACAAAGTTCGCGAAATAGTTAGGATCGAAGTAGTTCACGAGGAGGTTCACGAAGTAGTTTCCATATGCATGATCAGGGCCGCCCTGGGGCCGGGGCTTGTTTTTTTTAAATACTTCGATTTCTTCGATCCTAATCTCAATCCTAATCGATTAGGATTGAGATTAGGATTAGGATTGGGATTAAGATACACTGAAAACTGTTATCAGGGGTCAAAGGCTGCGACTGAAACCCGAAACCTGAACTCAGAAACTATGAAGTCAATGCGCTACACTCGAAGAGTCGATGACACAAGAATCTAACCCGCATTTCGCGCCTTCTCCTCCCCGGCAACTCTATGCTCGTGAGTTGATTGGGCTGATTCTCCTCGCCACCTGTGTCCCGTTCCTTTCCGTGCCGGCGGCGGATCCGGAACCGGTGGAGGTACCGGTGTACGCCCGCTTCTACTACCCCACCGACCCGATCCGGCCGGTGACCCAGCGCGTGATCAAACTCATGAAGGAAGATCCCGAGATTCGTGTCGTCATGTGGAGCGGTCTTTCGCTGCCCTCCGGCGCGGCCGGATCCCGTCGCAGCTCGGGCCGCGCGCCCATCATGATGGCCATTGCCGGCAAAACCGCTCCGGACCTCCTGGAGTCTTACTTCCAGGGCATTCGGATGGATATCCACCAGGGATTTCTCTATCCGCTGAATGAGTGGATCGGAGACGACACCAACGGCAACGGCGAGATCGACATCGAGGAAGCCAAGTGGGAACGGTGGAAGGATATTCCCCTGATCCTTCGGCAGGCGGCCACCTATGAGGGCAAGGTGTACGGGATTCCGCAGGCCTACACCCACTACTTCGGGATCAATTTCCGGGTGGATCTCGCGCGAGCCGCCGGGTTGGACCCGAACCGTCCGCCGGAAACCTGGGATGAATTCATCTACTGGTGCCAGAAACTGACCGACCCGAAGCGGGAAGTGCCCGGCGCATTGATCAAGCGCGGTCAGCGCGCCATTGTGCTCCTCCCGAGCGCGGGCATGTGGCTGCCGTGGGTCGAATCCGCCGGAGGAAGTCCATTGAACCAGGTTCGAACCAGTCCGACCACGGGCATCGAGCACAAATTTCCCGCGGATGAATCGGACTTCCTGGCTCCCAACGGTGAAGATCTCACCGACGTAAAGTCTGCCTGGCGTGCCAACTACGCATGCCCCGAAGGCATTCAGGCTGCCGAACTCTTTTATCGCCTGCGATGGATGAAGTGGCTCATCGATCCCGAGACCGGCGAACCGGTCAACTTGACCAGTGAAAATCTCGAAGAACAGGCAGTTACGGTGGGCGACCGGACGATCAACTTTACCGACGACGAAGTGATTACCGGCGTCGCGCGGGCGGAAACCGGACAGCGGGGAAGTGAAAAATTTCAGATGCTCGGCCGCGGCGAAGTCGCGATGATTACCTACGGGATC
>Ga0310123_10001321_pt1 | contig 20765 bp, 17 predicted proteins | sample CB6_AW_1057_MG_FD_203505 | JGI IMG/M metagenome (GOLD analysis project Ga0310123, IMG submission 203505) | Marine microbial communities from Western Arctic Ocean, Canada - CB6_AW_1057 | ecosystem: Environmental > Aquatic > Marine > Oceanic | place: Canada: Western Arctic Ocean | collected... | reverse complement strand
GCAAATCCTCCTCGACCGCCTCAAACTTCGGCTGCCGAGAATAAACCAAACTCAAATGTAGTGACGACTTTGCACCCGCCACCCTAGAAAATAAGGTATGTCTGACGTCTTACTGGGGAACTTGGGCCAGGTTTGACTCTCTGTCACGACCATTACCATCGGCAACGTTTTTTACAAAGACGATTGTTTTGCTCCGCCAGGACTGGAAATTCGTTGAAGAGTCTTCAGCGGCAATTAGATTGGACTAGATGGAGAGGCGCGTGGGCCATGGTGAGCCCAGCAAAATGGGTGCAGAGAAGGCCCGTAACCGAGAAGACGTACGTCAGAGAAGAGGCAAGTCATGCAGCGAAGATTCACAACCGGGAAGTTTTCACCTTTCGTATTGTTAGCATTGCTGACCCTCGGACATAGCCAGGCTCAGGCAGAGCTCATTGATTCTTCCGAAACATCGCAGTCGCTGATGACCGCATTTTTCATGACGACCGATTCGGGTTCTGTCATCGGTCCCGAGATCATTGGCGACGATCGCGACGCCGTGGTCACCTGGAAATCAGGGCCGGTCTTTTCCGAATTCGATGTGGTTAGTGCCGGCACTGGCTTTTTGAGCTTCAGTCTGGGAGCCGACACCAATGGCAGCACGGCCTTAACCTGGGACGGCAACGATAGCAGTTCGGCGGACGATTTTATCGGTCTCGGTGGCGTCGACCTAACCGACGACAATATGTCCAACGCGATGCGATTCGACGTCGTGTTCGATGATCTCCCCGTGGACGTAAATATCACGGTCTGGACGGATGCAAGTAATACGTCCAATGCCATCCTTTCACTTCCCGGCAGGATCACTTCTTCTCTTCGACAGAGTTTTTTGTTCCCTTTGGGTCCTTCATAACGATCTTGGGCACAGGTGCCGATTTCTCAGATGTCGGCATGATTCGCGTGGGGATCGATGCGGCCATGTCCGCAACCGATGTACTCATCGACACGATCAATACGGTCTTTGTCCCCGAGCCAGCCAGCTTCATCCTGGCGGGTATCGGCCTCGTCGGCATCATGCTCACACGACGGCACCGCGAAACGTTACGAACAACGATCGAATAGAGTACCCCGGCTGCTCGGAAGCGTTCGGTGATTTTCGCAAACCGATTCCGCAGCAGCCGGGCTGCTGCGTCATCCTGCCCTGCTCATCCCAGCCAGTTCATCGCGGTCAGCACGACCATCACGGCCAGCATGAGGCCCACGACCCAAACGCCAAACCGCACGGCGTGTGAAAGAATCGGCTTCCAATGCTCGTTCCGCGTGGCCGAATAGACCAGACTCACCGCGACTAAAAGTGGCAACGCATACCACAAGTTCATGCGTCGGCCCCCACGTCTTGCGAGTTCACGTCTTGCGATTCTTTGCCTTGCGAGTTGTCCTGGACACCCTCGCCGCCACGTTTTCGACGATCCTGTTTCGGACCTTCGCGCGGCTTGCGCTTCCGCTGCTGCGGTAAGATGATCATCGGTCCGGCATAGGCATCGTAGATGACCAGCACGTTTAGCAGACCGGCGATCATCGTGTAGGCAGTGCCCAGTTCAAAATAACTATGAAGATGAAAGTGCCAGTTCCTCAACTCTTGCCCATCGCGCGGAGGAGCCATGAACCCCCCCCATAATGGTCCGCGACCTGTCCGAGCCCGTTGTGCCTGCACCAGTGCCGGAAGCGCCGGAAGTCCGGCTCCAAGCTGACATGGATACGCCCAGCGATGATCTTCCACGTTCCACGCCGCATAGACCACACGGCCGCCACCCAGATAGAAACCGTAAAAAAACGTGCCCAGAATGCACACCATAAACAGGATGCCCTTGCCCGTGCGACCTTGGTATAGATGGCCTCCGCCAGGCACCAGCCAGGCCAAAAAGGCGGCCAGCAACGGATCGCGCAGCTCGATATCGAGCGTCTCGGCCTCTCTCGACGCTGCCTCGGCAGGCATAGTTTTCGTAGACATCCGTCGCCCAGTCCAGAATGGTTTTCCGATGGTTTTAAGCCAGTCCTTACAAGGCGCCATTCTACGTTCCGGCTGAAGAATTAGCGAGGCCGACTGCCACTGGCAGAAAGCATCCCGGCTGCTTCTGATGGACAGGGTGTTGGAAAGCAGCCGGGGTGCTGGTAGCAGGAGGTGCGAAAACAGCCCACAAAAGCAGGGCGAATGACCGCCTTTGCGGCCTGTCCGTTGAAAGGCCTAACCCGTTGTGAAACCCTTGGAAAAACGGTATATTCGGGGTTTTGCAAACACATCTTGGGGCGTCTTGGGAAGGCAGTCCAGGGCCACTCCTCTAGGCACCTTCATTCCCGGTACACTGGCATACCCGGCGCACTGGTCCGGGCGACTCGCACTGGCGAAAGGACGCAAACGGCGTGTCCACTGACGAAAATGACCCGGATTCCCCGATCGATCAGCCCGCGGACGGCAATGGCAACGGCGACGCTGCCCATCCGCTAATCGCAAAGCATTTGATCGATCGATCCATTGAAGACGAGCTAAAAGATAGCTACCTGACATACGCCATGAGCGTCATTGTCAGCCGTGCGCTGCCCGATGTCCGCGACGGCCTCAAGCCCTCGCAACGTCGGATTCTCGTCGCCATGAACGATCTGAATTTGACGCCCGGCGCCAACCGAGTCAAGTGCGCCAAGATCTCCGGCGACACCAGCGGAAACTATCACCCTCACGGTGAAAGTGTTATCTACCCGACACTCGTTCGCATGGCCCAGGAATGGAACATGCGCCACGTGCTGATCGACAAGCAGGGTAACTTCGGTTCGATCGCCGGCCTCCCGCCAGCCGCCATGCGGTATACCGAAGCCCGGATGTCATCTTTCGCCTCGATGCTTCTCGATGATTTGAAGCTCGATACGGTCGACTTCGTGCCAACCTATGACGAACGCCACACAGAGCCGGTCGTCCTGCCGTCGAAATATCCCAACTTGCTGGTCAATGGGGCCAACGGAATTGCGGTCGGCATGGCCACCTCGATCCCGCCACACAACCTGGCGGAGGTTTGCCGAGCCGTGATCGCGATGATCGACAACCCAGCCATTTCGATCGACGAAATTCTGGAAATCATACCGGGTCCCGATTTTCCCACCGGCGGCATCATCTGCGGCCGAGCCGGCGTTCGTCGCGGCTATTACACCGGCCGCAGCACGATCGTTCTCCGGGCTCGCACTCGAATTGAAGAGGTTGGCAAGAAGCGGCGAATTGTTATTTCGGAGATACCCTATCAGCAGTCGCGCGACCGTGTCGAACAGCGGATCCACGAGTTGGCCGCCGAAGGAAGAATCCCAGGCATCTCGGGCATCCGTAACGAAAGCGATCTCAAGGAACCGGTTCGGCTGATTGTCGAGCTGAAGCGCGACGCCGACGCGGACGTCGTGCTCAACCAGCTTTATCAGTTTTCGCCGCTCCAAGATTCTTTTTCGATTATTTTTCTGGCGCTGGTCGACGGCAAACCACGGATTCTCTCGATCAAGGAGATGCTAGAAGAGTTCCTCCGCCATCGGCTGAGCGTCATTCGTCGTCGTACGCAGTTCCTGCTCGCCCGGGCTCGCAAGCGCAAACATACGGTCGAGGGGCTCCTGCTTGCGCATGCCAATATCGACGAAGTGATTCGCGTTATCCGATCCTCGAAGACTCAGGGCGAAGCCAAACAACGGCTGATGGAAATCGAGTGTTCGGCCGCCATGCTCGAGCGAGCGCTCGGCGCGGAGGGCTTTGCTCAGTACCAGCAAGAACGGGGCACGAGTGATGTCTACTCGCTCACCGCGGTCCAGTCCGACGCGATTTTGAAGATGACGCTGGGCCAATTGGTCAATTTGGAACAGGAAAAGCTCGCCAACGAACACGCCAAGCTGCTGGAAGAAATCGCCGAGCATACTTCGATCCTCGCGGACGAAGGTCGCATCTATGCCATGATCCGTAACGATATGCACGAGGTGATCAAGAAGCACGGCAATAATCGGCGCACGGAGATCAGCGGCGAGGAAGTCGGAGACATCGATCTCGAAGACCTGATTACCGAAGAGACGATGGTCGTCTCCATCTCGCACAATGGCTACATCAAACGCACACCGGCGAGCACCTACCGTGCCCAGCGGCGTGGCGGCAAGGGTCTCAAAGGCGCCAAAGCCGACGAAGAAGATCCGATCGAGCACCTGTTTGTGGCTAGCACCCATGCCTATCTGATGTTCTTTACCAATTTCGGCAAAGTCTACTGGCAGAAGGTTTACGGTCTGCCCCAGCTTAGCCGCGAGAGCAAGGGCCGCGCGATCGTCAATCTGCTCAATCTGACCGAGGGTGAAACAATCGCCGACTGTCGTGCCGTTCGCGATTTCGATGAGCCCGGTCACTACCTGCTCATGGCCACTCGCAACGGCCTGGTCAAGAAGACCGAGCTCAAGGCGTACCGCCGTCCGATGAAGCGTGGCATCATCGCCATCAAGCTTCGCGACGGCGACGAGTTGGTCGACGTCGTGGTGGCTCGTCAGGGCGAAGAGGTTCTGCTGGCCACGGCCGACGGCATGGCCATCCGCTTCCAGCAGGACGACTTGCGGGCGATGGGGCGTAACGCGAGCGGCGTGAAGGGCGTCTCGCTCACCGGCAGCGACCGCCTGGTCGGCATGGTCGTGGCCGATCCCGAAGCGTCGCTGCTAACCGCCTGCGAATATGGTTACGGCAAGCGCACGAAGTTCGGACCGAATAAATCGGACGTCGAAACCACCACCGACGACGAGCTTACCTCGTCGAACCACTATCGCACCCAGGGTCGTGGTGGTAAGGGCCTGCGCGACATCAAAACCACGCAGCGCAACGGCAAAGTGGTGAGCATTGTCCGCGTCGACGACGACGACGAAGTTTTGATGATGACCGCCCGCGGCAAGATCCAACGGGTGCGGGCCGTCGAGATCAGTCAGATCGGTCGCAACACGCAAGGTGTGCGGATCATGGGCCTCAGCGAAGGCGACACGGTGGCGGCCGTTGTTCGCGTCCCCAAGGACGAAAACGGCGATGCAGCACCCGAGGCACCGGCGCCGCCGTCGTAACGCTTTTGGCCCAGGCCGCCAGGCCGGAAAGCGCGAAGGATTGGTTGAACCATGCGCAAGGTATTCGTTGTTCTATTGGTCAGTCCGCTGGTGCTGATCCTTGGCGTATACGGCTGCATCCGAATCGCCAACCCCAGCGCGGGCTACGATAACATCCGCATCTTCAAGGAGACAACGCACATTCTCGAGCCGCTCGATGAGACCGGCATGGTCGATTTTGTCGAATCGCTTAACCAGAGGATGAGCCGGGGCGTCACGCCCGAGAATAACGCCGCCGTGCTGTTGTGGCAGGCGGCCGGCCCGGCGGAGATTGAATCGGACCACCGCGTTGAGTTTTTCAAGCGCCTTGGCATCGAGCTGCTGCCTGACAAAGGCGCCTACCTTGTCGACTTCGACGACTTTGTCCAGGCCCATCCCGAACTGCTGCCTGACATCGAGGATACTGACGACACGACTGGTAACTCAACACCCGAAACGCTTGCCAACAAGCAGTTTGAACAAGCCTTGCGCCGTCCTTGGTCGGCCGAAGAGTTTCCGATCGTCGCGGCCTGGCTCGCAACGAATCAAGGTCCTCTCGAACTGATTGCTGCCGCCGCGGATCGCACCCATTACTATTCCCCTCACATCGGCTGGTCGGTGATCTCGACAATGCTCCCGGACATGCTGGTAGTGCGCTACGCTGCGAGAACACTTACAATGCGTGCAATGCTGCAGTTACATCAAGGAAATGTCGAAGCGGCCTGGCAGGATCTCCATCGCCGTCACCGCTTGGCAAGGTGAGTAGCACGCGTCCCAAACTCGAGTATATTCTTCCTTGACATCGGAATTGATGGCATGGCTTTCGGTGGGGATATGGCATTGGCGCAAAACCGGAAAATGTCACCCGACCAGAGAGAACAACTTAGGCAGGCGCTTCGCGAACTGCCGAGCCTGCCAAATCCTGTTGATTGCATCGACGTCGGCGAACGACTTTCGTATATCGATATGGTCGTGTACATGGCCCGGGACGTTGGCCAAATGGGCCAGGATGGTGAGGCGATCCGGTCCTCACATGTGCGTGCCAATTTGCAGATCGATTGGAACAAAGTGCTTTCATTAGGGAACAGGTGGTATGACAGAACTGTTAAGGCGTTCGATCATGACACGTACGTTCAGTGTGCGGCCGCGTTAAAAACCATTCAGGAAGACCTTGATACTCACTTGAAGAAACTACAACAACCCGCGCACCGTATCAACAGTTTTCTGAACGGTACAGCCATGTCCGTCTCACTCGGCGGAGATATGATAGCGATGATGTTGCCTTCCCCCGACGTTTTATTGCAGATGGCAACGTGCTACGAATGTTACCGTCAGCTTGTCGACATCGCCTTTGCGCTCCAGCAGTATCAAGCGGAGCATGAGTCGTATCCGGATACACTGAGCGAGCTCGTACCGAAATACCTTGCCGAGTTGCCCCAGGATCTCTTCACGGCAGAGGATCTCAAGTATCGCCGCGATGACGGTGGTTATCTGCTCCACAGCGTCGGAGCCAACCAGCAGGACGACAAGGGCCTCAGCACATGGAAGGATGACGTCACCGACGGCGACGACATCGCCGTCCGAGTTCCGCGGGTCGAGCCGGCAGCGCCGTGATTTGCCGGAAGTGACGGGCACGAAACGGCTCAGTCATATTGGCACAGAGTGGGCCCCGAACCAACCAAGCACAGCGTAAACTACGATAAGGTCGTTACCGGGTAGGCGCGGATAGCCGCATCGTGAGTGACGTGAGTGACGATGGTCATCTCCCGATGAAGCGATTGACAGACAAGCATACGGTCAAAATGTGTGTATCAAGTAGTAAATTCATGTCCCTTCAAACTGTTTCAGGATTCCATCCGGCAAAGGGGCATTGAAATCATCACTCAGGCGAAACTCGCCTGCACACAAGCCGGCGGGTCTTGGTTGCCGCGGACGCGGTACCACGGGCCTTAACTCTGCTACGGGCTGAGCCGCCTGTAAAATGAGCAAGGTTTCTCCCGCTTGCACTCGTTGAAGGCAACCGACCAAATCGCGCTGTATGTCATCCAGGCTGATCTTTATCATGCCTTTATGATACCCACCCTACCCGAGTCAAGACAAGCTCGCTGCAATCGATCCGCACCAACCGCACCAAAATAAATGCCGATTTCTCGTGTCTTGTTTCTCTTGGTTTAGCTTTTAGTCCGGTTGCGGATGCATGCTCCGCAACCTATTCTTGTGAACAAACTTTGCCCGATTTGCGTACCCAAATCGCGGTAAACCGCGTAGTATACGGCATCGGGCTCGTGTCACCACTGCCCAATCGCTCGCGCTTTCCCAGGAAATTTGAGTTCCACACATGAAAATCGCAGTCATCGGAACCGGATACGTCGGCTTGGTCACGGGCACCTGTTTTGCCGACAGTGGCAACGACGTCACCTGTGTCGATGTCCGGTCGGACATCATCGACCGCCTCCGCCGGGGTGACGTGCCGATCTTCGAGCCGGGCCTAAGTGAACTGGTAACGCGAAACGCCGCCTCTGGCCGTTTGCAATTCACAACCGACCTGCCCGCCGCCGTGAAGAGAGCCAAGCTGGTCTACTTGGCTGTCGGGACACCGCAGTCAGACAGCGGCGCCGCCGATCTCTCGTCGCTCTGGAAAGTGATCGACTCGATCGCGCCCCACTTGGCCGACGATGCGATCGTGGTGACCAAGAGCACTGTCCCGGTTGGCACCAACGCCGCTATCTACGTCCGCCTCCAAGAATTGACCGGCCGCGACGTCGACGTTGCCAGCAACCCCGAGTTTCTCAAGGAAGGCGCGGCGATCGACGATTTCATGCGCCCCGACCGCGTCGTGGTCGGTGTTCGCCTCGAAGAGGTCGCCGACGTACTGCGCGATTTATACGGCCCATTCCTACGTACCGAGAAGCCGCTGCTGGTTATGTCGCCCGAAAGTGCCGAACTAACCAAGTACGTCGCCAACGCCATGCTCTCGACCAAGATCAGCTTCATCAATGAAATGGCGAACCTCTGCGAACAGGTTGGCGGCGACATCAACGACGTGCGTCGCGGCATTGGCCACGATAGCCGCATCGGTTTTGCCTTCCTCTTTCCCGGCGTCGGCTACGGTGGCAGTTGCTTTCCCAAAGACGTTCGTGCGCTCGCTATGGTAGCCCGGGCCCAAGGTCTCGAACCGCGGTTGCTCGATGTCGTCGACCAGGTGAACGAACATCAAAAGTTGGTTATGCAGACCAAGATCGAGGAACATTTCCAAGACGATCTGGCGGGCAAGACGATTGCCGTGTGGGGTTTGGCCTTCAAACCACGCACTGACGATATCCGCGAAGCGCCGGCACTGGTACTAATCGATCGGCTGTTGGTGCTCGGTGCCAAAGTCCGGGTCCATGACCCCGAAGCGATGGACAATGTCCGCGCCGACTATGGAGACCGACTCGCTTACATCGACACGCCGCTTGACACACTCGACGCCGCCGACGCGCTGGCCATCATGACCGAGTGGGGCGAATTCCGCCAACCCGATTTTGCCGCCATGAAGGATCGCATGAGCAGTGCGGTCATCTTCGACGGCCGCAACCTATACGAGCCGGAGCAAATGCAATCGCTCGGCTTCACCTATCACAGCATCGGCCGCCGTCCGGTGTGAGGCAAATCAGAATCATGCGCCACGCTAAACGGTTTCGATCACGAACCGCCGCGTTCACGCTTGTTGAGCTGTTGGTCGTGATCGGCATCATCGGCGATCAGGCGAGTCGCCCCCGCTCCCGTCCCTCGACTCTCGACCCTTGACATGCCTCCTCGGTACTCGATCATTGTTCCCGCTTTCGATGAAGAGGCTTGGCTCGACAAAAGTCTGCCGGCGATCCATCAGGCGATGAGTTCGGTTGGCCAGCCCGGCGAACTGATCGTGGTCGACAACAACTCGACCGACGCCACGGCCGAGGTCGCCCGACGGCACGGGGCGAAGGTGGTCTTCGAGCGGATCAATCAGATATCCCGCGCACGCAACGCGGGAGCCCGATGTGCCCAGGGTGCCTACCTGGTGTTCGTCGACGCCGACACGCTCATCACGACCGATCTGCTGAAAGCCGCCTTGGCCAACCTCGAAAGCGGCACTTGCTGCGGCGGCGGGACCTTGGTCCGTTTCAAGGACTCCTGCCTATGGCACGTGCATAAGCTGGCCAGCTTTTGGAACTGGCTTTCGTCGACCATCGGCTGTGCGGCCGGTTCGTTCGTCTATTGCCTGCGCGATGCCTTCGACTCATGTGGCGGTTTTAGTGAAAAGGTTTACGCCAGCGAGGAGGTTTGGCTCTCGCGCGACTTGCGGCGATGGGGCCGCGAGCGAGAGATGCTGTTTCGCATCATTACGGATCACTGCGTTATTACCTCGGCTCGAAAGTTCGGCCATCCGATCCGCAATACGTTGGGCTTCTTGATGATCCTGCTCTTCCCACTGGCAGTCCGCTTCCGCCGCCTCTGCTTCCTGTGGTATCAGCGCCCCGCAGCAGACACAGACGGTGGTAAAAAAGGGTAGGGGAATTCCAAAATCCGAATATCGAACTTGAGACGCTCCGACCGTGCGTAGCACGGCGGCTATTGTTCCCGCCTTGTTTGAAAAGGGGCCCGTTTTCGAGCGCGCCTTGTAGGGGGGGCCCGGTGGTGTTTGATAAGGTGCTTCTTCTCGAATAGTCAAACGGTGTGAATGCGGAATTCGGAATGTCTAACAGGCGAGCCGGATGTGTCAGCTTCCGGGTGCGACGAAGATTTACCGCAGGGGACGCGGAGCAGCGCAGAGACATTGTAGGCCGGAACGAGCGGCAGCGCTGCTCCGGCAAGCCACGTAGCCCCAGCGCACCTGCCAGGCGTAGCCTGGCGACTATTGCTAATAGCTAACAGCCAGCAGCTAATAACTATCTACTAAAATTTCAAAGACCAAAACGGCACGCTATTTCATCGCCGTGGGTCATTGTAGCGAATTGCGGCCAGAATTCAAGGTGCAGAAATGGCAACCCCTAATACAGGGTGTAATGTTTAGTGGAGAGGGGGGAATAGCTGCTGGCCGTTGGCTCTCCGCCCTCTGCACTTGGCTCTCAGCTACTTGCTACCGACAACCGCCCTTAATAGTCGTACCACGCGCCCAGGCCGAGTTGTTGCTCGAACTGGTTGAAAAACTGGAACTGGCTCGACTTCCCGTTGTAATAATGCAAGCCGGTACGGAGGGTGTGGCCCGAGTGGCCGCGCCACAGCCAGCCCGTTTGCACGACGAGATTGCCGCCGAAGTTGAGTTCCTCACGCAAATGGCCATTGATCGCCAAAAACGGCGTGCCACAGGTGCCCGTCGGCCCGGGCGCACTCCAGTCGACGCCGACCTGAAATTCCCAAGGCTCGCTTCCACCATCCATATAAAACGCCCAGCCCGACTCGGCATAGAATCGTGCAGCGGGCGTCGCGTAGTAAGAAATGCCCAGCACAAGCGCGTCGCGGCTATAATTGATGCGGCTGGCCAGTGCCCCGGGATTTCGTATCGCAAACTCATCGCCCAAGTGCGAACTCAGATGGTAGTATGCAAACTTCGCTTGCCAGTTGCCGTGGCCGAACGTGAGTGGCAGCCCAGCGCGGAAATCAGTGCTCTCCATATCCCAATCTTGGTCGAGATTGAGCCGAGGAAACGCGGCGCCCTCGATGTCCAATTGCCAACCTTCGGGCCGTAAGTTGTCTGTCGTTCCATAACGGATCAACCCCACACGTCCGCCGAGCACCACATCGAGCAGCAACGTCCCGCCCTGGTCCCAGTCGATCGTGCTCGAGAGTCGCGGTTCGTGAGCCCCTGCCATGTAAGAACGATAGATCAACCCATCTGGCAGCAATTGCCAGACAGGTGCTTTGAATGCACGACCCACGAGCACGGGTTCCATGCTTGTGGGATCCGTAAGGATCGGTCCTACGACGACTGAAGATTCAATGATTTCAATATTGTCTGTGGGAATACTGGCTACGGTAGTCGAAGACGGCGGACGGTAGTAAAGTTCCGCGTCGACGTATGGTGTGTCAACGTACGGTGTGTCCGCAGCGTAGGTCGGATGGGAAGACGACCAACCAACTGGATCCAAAAGAAAGGGCCCCAGAAAAAGGGCAAGGAAGACCGCCACCGAGAACAGGCTGCGGACGTTTGTCCGACGTCGGGGTCGGTGTGATACAGTGGTGAGAACAAATGGTGTATTTCGCATGGATGTTGGGCCGTACGGCCCGGCAGGCCGTCTGTCGTCGTATAACAGGGCAACATTAATAGCAGGAAAGTATTGACGGAAGCGGCGTAGTTTAGCGGCTTGTGTGGGGTTCGCACAGGGCGAATCGGCGCGAACCGAACAGTTCATAAGCTACTGCAAGACAACATGTTAAGACGATTCTTCTCCGCTCCACCGGGTCGACATTTATGTATGGAGTCTTACAATGAGTGGTTTGCGGTCTTGTTCAGAGAAAGTTACTTCGCTCGGCTGAATCGTGACAGACATTTCACAAGCAAGGCAATAAATAGGGCTCGAATGCACTCTTCCTCGATTGACCCGGTTCTCGGTTGCGTGCCCAGCGGCATCTACATCCTGACGGTGGGCACTGGCGAGAGAGCGACGGGCATGTTGGCCAGTTGGATTATGCAGGCCGGATTCGATCCGCCGATGGTGAGTGTGGCGGTCAATCGCCAGCGGTACATTTGTGACTGGATCACCCAGGGGCAACCGTTCGTTTTGAACGTGATCGGCGACCATCAGAAGCCGTTGCTGAAGCACTTTGGCCGTGGGTTTGCCGAGCGCGAGCCGGCATTTGACGGGCTGGCGATTTCTCACTGTCCACGAGGCGTACCCATCTTGGACGAATCGGTCGGGCACATGCAGTGCGAGCCGACAGTCCACGTCGACTCGGGAGACCATCGCATCTTCTTGGCCAAGGTGGTTCGCGGCTGCCATTCGGCCGAGCGGCGTCCGATGGTTCACATTCGAAAAAGCGGCGCACACTATTAGGGCGGAGAGGGTGGCGAGCTGGGAGCAGTAATAGACCAAATGCAGCAGGCGTCGGTTATCATTGTGGGCGGGGGTGTGATCGGGCTGGCTACCGCCTACCGGCTCTTGCAGAGCTATCCGAGTAAGTCGGTGCTGGTGCTGGAAAAGGAAGACAAGCTGGCGGCTCATCAGAGCGGTCACAATTCTGGCGTATTGCACACGGGCATCTACTATCGGCCCGGCTCACTCAAGGCGATGAACTGCCGCCAAGGACGCGATGCCATGGTGGCATTTTGCAGAGAGCAGGGTATCGACCACGAGATTTGCGGCAAGGTGATTGTTGCGGTCGATGACGGCCAACTGTCGTCGCTTCAGCAGCTCTATGACCGAGGACAAGCCAACGGTGTCCGGTGCGAATTCATCTCGGCCGAGCAGCTTCGAGATCTCGAACCCCACGCGGCAGGCGTTCGTGCGATTCACGTTCCGGACGCCGGCATCGTCGACTATCGCCAGGTTTGCCAGCGGCTCTCGGACCTCATCACAGCGAGCAACGCCAGGGTGATCACCGGCGCGCGAGTTGTCGGCATGACCGAACAGAAAAACAGCGTTGTTATTGAAACGACCCGTGGCCAGTTCCAGGCCGATTGCGTGGTGAATTGCGCCGGATTGCACAGTGACCGTGTGACCCGAATGAGCGGTGTCCGGCCCGCGGCCAAGATTATTCCGTTTCGTGGCGAGTATTTTCAGTTACGGGGAGCCGGACGTGGCTTGATTCGAAACCTCATTTATCCGGTGCCGGACCCCAGCTTTCCATTTTTGGGCGTTCATTTTACGCGGATGATCGACGGAAGCGTCGAGTGTGGCCCGAACGCCGTGTTGGCTTGGGCGCGTGAAGGCTACAAAAAAAGCGATGTCAACTTGCGCGATTTGGCCGAGTCGTTAACTTACCCGGGATTTATTCGGCTGGCGCTCAAGTACTGGCGCATCGGCGCGGGAGAAATGTGGCGGTCGCTGAGCAAACGTGCCTTTGTCCGCGCGCTTCAGCGTCTGGTACCCGAAATTGAAATCGATCATTTGGAGCCTGCGCTCTCGGGTGTGCGCGCCCAGGCGGTTGGCCGCGACGGATCGATGATCGACGACTTTCTGTTTCAGGAATCACCACGCGCGGTGAACGTGGGAAACGCGCCGTCGCCAGCCGCCACGGCGTCGCTCAATATTGGCCAGATGATCGTCGAAAAGCTTGCCACGCGATTCGATTGAATCGTGGCAGGGGCTATTGTGAATTGCGACACAATTGCACAATTTCAGCACCCCGGCTGCTAACGAAGCAGCCACAGAACCCGACGAGACACAGCAGCCGGGGTGCTCTCAAGTTTATGCGGAACGTCTCTGGTCGAATGTGGCGACTTCGAGCGCGGCCAGTCGGCCAGCCAATTCGCGGGGTGTCTGCGGACGGCGAAGCGGCTCTTTGGAGAGCATCTCGTGAACCAATTCGACCACATCGACGGGAAGCTCCGCGCAGTGGTGATTCAACGGCATGGGAGTCGCCTCGCGATGGAGCACGGCAATCTCCGCCGGATTCTTGGCTTCGAAAGGGAGTCGGCCGGATAACGACTCATACAAAGTGACGCCCAAGCTGTAGATGTCGCTCCGCACGTCGGCCGCGAGCGAGGAAGTGATCATTTCCGGAGCCGCGTAGTGCAGTGTGCCGACAATCGGCCGATCGGCAGTGCTGCCCGGCTGGTCCGCCTGCCTGGCAAACCCCAGGTCGAAGAGCGTCACGTGCCCGTCGGGTCCGACAAAGATATTGCTCGGTTTGATGTCGCAGTGCATCAGGTGGGCCACCGCGTCGAGTGCCGCGAGTGCCTCGGCGACTTGTCTGGCAATCCACAGTGCGATCGGAAGTTCCGGCAGATTGCCGCGACTTATCTGGGAAGCCAAGGTGGCGCCTCTCAGGCAAGGCATCGCCACGTAATAGGGCGGCTCACTGACGTTGGACGATAGAATCGGCATCAGATGGGGATGCGAAACGGTACGTCCGACGTAGGCTTCTCGGCAGAAGGTCTGGACGGCCGCGGGATCGTCGTTCCACTCGGGCCGTAGAAACTTGACCGCGTAGCAGGCGGGACCATCTTGTCGCCCTTCGAAAGAGCGAGCCTGGAACACTCGAGACAGGGCGCCCTCGCCGATTTGCCGGACCAGCAGCCAAGGACCAACGTGTCCCAGGGTGGCTGCTCCGGGCACGGATTGGGTGCTGCTCGGGCGCGCAACCGAGGCGTTGTCGAAAAGTTGGCTAGTTGAACTCTGAGCCATCGGGGCTCGCCAGGCGAGGAGAAGCGGGAAGGGGGAACGCAGTCACGGAAGACGCCGCAGTGATGCAATCGACCCGTTGCCCGATGGGAGTTAAATCACGCTGTGGCAAAATGTCGGAAAGATATGGCGGCGGTACGAGTCGTACGCACCTGGTAAAGTTTGCGGCGTCGGAAAGCTGCTCCACGTGTGGCAAAAACTAGGCTCTGCTCCAGGCACCCGACGCGAAAGCAGCTGTTTCAGGCTCTCGAACATGTGCGTGCGACTCGCACCTAGTTGCCGACGTATTTGGCGTAAACTGTGCGGGCTGTCGCCAGATCGTCCGTTCCGCCGACGATCGCCCGGCCGTCGGCAAAAACCGTGATCACATAATCGTCGACCGACAAACGTAGCAAGTACTGGTTTCGCTCCACATGCCCCACCCCGTCGAGCGCACCTGCCAGCGCTTCGAGCGAAACATCTTCGCTCTCGGGCCGAGTGAGCTGTACGGCGTTGCGACCACACAGCACCGCGGAATGACTGCCCCGCCTGCCGGCCAACCAGGGAAATTCGTGGTGGCGACACGTACGACAGTCGACTTGGTCACGGAGCTTGGCGAGACTGATCTGCCGAATGCGGTTATCCCAAAGATCGACGACGGTCAATTGCCGGTTGATCGCCGTTCGATTTCCGCTGAGGATCTTGATCGCCTCGGCCGCCTGCAGCGAGGCGATGACGCTGACTATCGGGCCGAGGATGCCGGCCGTATCGCACGTGGGCGTGGTGCCGGGCGGCGGCGCTTCTTGCATGAGGCAGGTAAGGCAGGGCGTATCGTTGGGCAGGATGGTCATCGTCTGGCCCTCGGTCCCGATGCAGCCGCCGTAGACCCAAGGCAGATCGTGCTTCACCGCAATATCATTGAGCAGAAACCGCGTTTCGAAATTATCCGTGCCGTCCACAATCATGTCGACGTCCGCGACAAGATGTTCGATGTTGGTGTGTTGCACGTCGGCGACGACAGGCTCGATCTCGATTGCGGAATTGATCCGTCGCAGCTTGGCGGCGGCGGTGATCGCCTTGGGCAGCCCGGCCGCAACGTCTTGTTCGTCGTAGAGAACCTGACGCTGCAGATTGTTGGTCTCCAGGAAATCGCGGTCGACAATCCGCAGAAAGCCGACGCCCGCACGGGCCAAGGTGTTGGCCAACACGCTGCCGAGCGCGCCACAGCCACAGATGAGAGCACGACTTGAGGCAAGTTTTCGCTGCCCCGCTTCGCCCAGCGGTGGGTAGCGCATCTGGCGAACGTATCGATCGAGATTCGTGTCAGGATCGGGCATGGGGCAATTCACAGGAAACAAACTACCAGCATCCCGGCTGCTTCAAGCTGGGAAGGTCGTTGGAAAGCCACTCTGAAAAGCAGCCGGGGTGCTAAATTACGGACATTATTCTACACAAAGTAGCCAGCGAAATCGCCCTGCTCAGCCAAGTCGCGCTGAAGGTGATCGCAGGCTGAGCGGGCAGCGGCAACCGACATGGCGGCCGCCAATGGCCGGTACGCAAGAATCGGTACCGTTGTTTCCAGAGCATAGCGCGCGAGCGTTTCGACATTTGCCGAGTCAACAAGTGCCACGTCGGCCCAGTCTGCCGTATCGGTCGCGTCGTCTTCGGTCAAATGTTGAGCGAGCAGCAGATTTCTCGGGCGATCAATAATAGGATCAACAAAAGAGGTCGGGAGCACGGCGATCGCCACCGCCGCCCATTGGCTCAAGCGATGGAGCAGGGCAGCCACATCAACGGGCATCGCATTCACAACAGCAATCAACAGCACGCCCAGTTGACTCGCCTGGCGGCAAAGTTCGTCCGTCGGATTTTCGACAAGCAACGCGGCCGGTGCGGCGTGACACATCGACAGTAAAAGTTCGACATCGGACAACGGACCTTCGGGCGAATCGACGCGAACTGCACGCAACACGGTCCGACGACCCTCAAACACGAGATCACAGCCTCGGACGCCGAGACGCCGGATGCCGATCTGCTGAGCATGGCTTTGGACGACTTCGGCACCCGACTTTATTTCCAAACGAACGTCGTAGAGATATGGCATCTCGGGTGTCCAAAAGCACGGATCGGGAACGATCACTTCGAAGAGTGGCGAGTCGGCCGGGCCGGCATCGCGCATCAACATTCGTAGCGGCAGCGTATGGGCGTACCGGCAAGACGGACCGCGGATTGTGCCCGATAGCCGTAGCGGCGGCGAAATCTGGCCCGTATATTGAGCCCCCTTGTACTGGACATATATTCGGGCCTCGGCATGGGTTGCCTCACCAAAAAACAAACGCCAAGTTCCAGGTTCCATAGAATCGACAGGTAAATGATTGCACGATTCAGCACCCCGGCTGCTGATGAATAAGCTACAGAATCTTTCGTGACACAGCAGCCGGGGTGCTTCCGTGTCACTTGCCGATACAAAAGCGGCTGAATATCCGGTCCAACAGATCGTCAGTGTAAACTGCACCGACGACTTTGCCCAGTTCGGCCAGCGCGGTCCGCACTTCGGCAGATACGAGTTCCTCGCCACCGAACTCGGCAACAATCTGGCGAGCCCGATCCAAGGACGCGGCCGCCAGACGAAGACTCGCGCGACAACGCACGGCGGTGCCGGTTACCACGTGGCCTGGATCGCACGATGCGGCGGCCTCGCGGATGGCAGTACTGAGCTGGCTTAGACCACGGCCGGTGCGGCTACTGGTCACCACAACCGTCGGGTCGCCAGAACACATCCTGTGCAGGTCCGCTTCGGAAGCAGCATCGGCCTTAGTCGCCACGAAGATCTGCCGCAGGTCGCCGGCGGCCATCGGAGGAGGTGGGAAACGCGGATCGCCGCTTGATCGCGTTGCGTCAAAACAGAGCAGTTGTATGTTGGCCCGTCGAAGGGCGTCGGTGGTCATCTGCTGAGCAGCGCCGGATATGGTCCCGCTCGGCCTGTCCGGTGGCCCGTCCGGTTCGATGCCAGCGGTGTCCACCAGTTGACACGCGATGCCTTGGAGGTCGATCCGTGCGGTCAAATAGTCGCGGGTCGTGCCGGGTTGTTTGGATACGATCGCCGGCGCTTCGCGGCGTGTTGACTTCTCAGTAAGCGCGTTGAGCTCAGCAAGCGCGTTGAAGAGGCTGCTCTTGCCGACATTTGGCTCGCCGAGCAGCACGACGCGTACGGCGTCGGTCGATTCGCTGCGGCTGGCCATCTGCAAGGCGGTGGCGGCGACCGCCGTGGAAGCTGCTGCCAATTGCCGGCCGAGTTGACGGGCGGAAATAAACTCGATGTCTTCGTCGACAAAGTCGAGTCCGGCTTCGAGTTCGGCGAGAAGATCGAGCAGCGTGTCGCGGACCTCGGTCATGGGCCGAGCGATTCCGCCGGCTAATTGGGCCAGAGCCACCGCGAGTTGACCGCCTTGGTCCGCGTCGATAACGCCCAAGACGGCTTCGGCCTGCGTCAAGTCGAGCCGACCTGCGAGGAAGGCGCGCATGGTAAACTCGCCCGGCTCGGCTACACGGACCCCGGCGTCGCAGAGCGTCGCGAGCACCGCTTCGAGCAAGGGCGGCGATCCGAGCGTGTGGAGTTCGGCCACCGGCTCGCGGGTGTAACTACGGCGAGAAGGCCAGAGGTAAACATCGCAGGGCAACGGCTGGCGAATCTCCGATACGCTCAGCGTGCCTTGGATCACCGTCGGACGCTTGACATCGGCAAGCGACGTGTCATGCGACGTGAAGCAGCGCGAGACCAATGTCACGGTATCCGGCCCGCTGAGGCGAACGATGCCGCGAGCCGCGCCACCACGGGCCGTCGCGATCGCGGCAATCGTATCGTCTAGATCGTACGACATGGGGCAAATAGACGTTTATTTTCGTGGTTGCTTCGCTCGCTTGGCCGATTTTTTTCCGCTGTGGCCGTTGCTACTGTTCGAGCTACCGCTGGCGCTCGGCTTGGTCGCCTGTGCCGCCGCGTCCCGCTTCGGTGGCTTGGGCAGCAGCTTGCGCTCGCAGATACCCCAAAGCGACGAAACGATAAAATAGAGACAAAGCCCGCTGGCCACTTTGTAAAAAATCAAGCCCATGAAGACCATCATGTATTTCATGATTTTTTGTTGCATCGCCGTCTGATCGTCGGTCGGTGGGGGCATAAACATTTTTTGCTGCAGGATGAACAAGCCGACCGTCACGAGTGGCAAGACGTTGAGATACGGGCCCAAGCCAAGCAAACCCGTTGCCCCGGTGATAAAGTCGGGCATGAAGCCGGACCAATCATACAGCATGTCGGGCGCGGCCAGATTCGAGCACCAAGGAACCGACTCACTGATCAGCGGCGCGTCACGCAGCTCGATATCAATCATCAGCGCCCGGTAAAGGCCCAGGAAGATGGGCAACTGGAGGAACATGACCAGGCAACCGCCCATCGGATGATAATTGTGTTTGCGGAACAGTTCCTGCTGCGCTCGGGTCCGCTTTTCCATATCTTTCTTGTATTTGTCAGCGATCTTTTTGATTTCGGGCTGCAGCTCCTGCATTTTGATCATGTTCAGCGCTTGTTTCTTGCTGAGCGGGAACATGCAGCCACGAACCATCACCGTTAGCAGGACGATGGCCAAACCGTAGTTGCCCACGACGGAGTACAGCATGTGCAGGATGAGCGTCATCAACTTGGCGACGCCTGCCCAGATCGGCCAACCATAGTAGACGAGTGATTCAAGCGAATGGCGTTTCACCGCTTGAGCAACAGGCTGGCCGTATTGGGAGATAATGTCGGATCGCTTCGGTCCGGCAAAGATCTGGTACGATTGTCGGAGCGGCTCGCCACCAGCCGGCTCGAGCGTGTGGACGCGACTGATCAGCCGACAGGTGCTGTTGATCAGCGTCACGTTATCGACTTTGGGATCGGGCTCGGGTCCGATCCGGACCGCTTTGACTTTTTCGAACCACTGCTCGGTGATTTCTGCCTTGCACGGGATCATCACGGCGGAAATGTATTTGGCATCGATGCCTGCGTAGAGCAGCGGCGGGAGCAGCAACGGTACGCCGATGAACTCAACGTCCTCCTTTTCTTGTTCCGCAATCGTCGAAGCACCAATGAGCTTCGGCTCGGCGTTGACGAATTGGACAAACATGTCGCGAACCCCGACCCCGCCCCAATCGCGACCTATTTTATAGCCATACCACCACCCTTCGGTCGGCAGACCGGTCGGGCCGTCCTGACGATAGGCGACATCAATCTGCACGTCGGCAAGATTTCGGATTTCGATTTCCAGATCGAAATCGTAGCCGGGCGTCGCAGACGCTGGGCCATCTTGCCAGCCGGGCGGAGCGGCCTTCGTCAAGCGATAGGTTTTGAGCACTTCGAGCTTCTGGGCCGACAGGACACGGCGGAAGGTGACGTGGGTCTCGTCCTGCTCGATGATTTCCCAGTTGGCAAGCGTGAGATCAACGCCTTTGAGTTCGGCCGCGTCGTCGGAGATTTTTTGCTCGCCAATTTGCTCAAGCGTCGTAAGAAACGACGCCGGGTCGGGGAAATTCTGGGGAACAGTTTCGCCACGGATTTCCAGATGCTCGCGCTCGGGTCGCATCACTTCGAGCGGGCGGCGGCGAAGCTGCGCCGTGACACTCTTTGGAAGAGCCTGACCGCGGCGATATGTCAACTCAACGCTGCGGTGAGGCTTGGTTTGTCGGAGCGCGTCCAGAAGGTCGGCGGCGGTGCTGATCGCCGTGACGCCGATCGAGGTGATGACGTCATCCGCCATGATCCCGGCCTGGGCTGCTGGCGTGCCCGGCACGACGACATTCACCAAGGCCCCGTCCACCAAAGCCCCGTCACCCGGCGCGTCGGTTGCCGCCAAATGACCAAGATAACCGCTGGCGTCCTCGGTGTCGCGAAACTGAGGGTTGGAAAGTTCCAACCGCACGACGGCCGCTCCGCGGTTGGTCAACGTGATGCCCATTCGGTAGCCACTCTCGGCGTCGACCGAGCCAAGCGTTACGAGTTGGAGCGGGACAAGTTGCAGCGGGACTGGGGGTGCGGCGGCAACGATCGGCTCTGCATCGGGCCCGTCGGCCGGGTCTTCGCCAGCGGGCGCGTGCGGATCAGCCTCTTCCGCTTTTGCGGCGGCATCTGGTGCGTCGTCATCCTGGACGTCCGACTCCTGATCGTCCGGCTCGCGGTCGGCGGCTGCCTGGGGCGGCGGGAGCGGATTGAACCAAACATTCAATGCTTGGTTCAGCATTAAGATACCGAAGGCGAGCAGCAAGAACGTGACAAAACGTCTTTCCACGAGGGTTGTTTCCTATTTCTCTGATGCGAATGAAAAGCCAGCGAAAGACGTAAAAAGCAGGAAT